>Ga0316206_1000452_pt1 | contig 55793 bp, 53 predicted proteins | sample 6monthpyrite_MG_FD_204942 | JGI IMG/M metagenome (GOLD analysis project Ga0316206, IMG submission 204942) | Microbial mat bacterial communities from mineral coupon in-situ incubated in ocean water Damariscotta River, Maine, United States -... | ecosystem: Environmental > Aquatic > Marine >...
TATTTTTTTGGAGGTAAAAGCCTTTTTATGCTGGTTGTTCTCAAAGCGGTAAAGTATAAAATCATCTTTTATATTGGGGTCTATACTGGAGGCATTAAAGTCAAGGCTTTTGATGTTATAATCAGTTTTATTAAGGCTGGCTGCTGACAATAAGAAGCAAAAGACACTTAATATAAAGAGGTATCTTACTGACAAGGGTCTTCTTTTTTGATTTTTACAATATTTCTGTAGGCACTAAAAAAAGGCACTCTCCAGCCATATACGCTAACCTCGTAACTGCATCCTTTTTTTAGACTGCTATAAAGATCAGAACTGTTATACTTTGAATGGAAAAAAGAGTCTGTATTTTCAAAGCTTTCATTTTTAGTGAAGATCATGTACTTTGACTTTGACCCACTAGTAATACGCTGTTTGTCTCGAATCTTTATTTGAATGTCTTCTTGTGTGCCATTTTGATACCAATATACAATTGAGCCACCTATAGAAAAGAACAATATAAACATGACGAGTTGAAATTTTATAAATTTGTTCATTTAAGCATTCCTATACCTTACAGAAGATAAAAAATATTGTAACATAAAAAGTTTGGCGACACAGGCAGATTTGCCTTGTTTTTATGACTTAAGCCTTAGATTCGGTGCCTTACTGTGTTGGCCTAAAGCATAGAATTGTTTTTAACAAAACATTCTTCATCTTACTGTAAACAAAATAGGACACTTTTTATCCCAAACAATAAGCCTTATGAAATAAGGCATACTTATATGAAATTAAAAATACTTTAATTATTAAAGTGCTAGACTTGTTCTAAGCTAGAGTTTAAGGAGGGTCATATGAACGGTTTTGATGCACTGTATTCAAAAGCCACGGAACGTATAAAAGTACTGTCTTCTCTTCCATCAAGTAAAGAAGAGTCTATTGAGGATATGCTTAAAGGTCGAGGTATTGATCGACGGGAATTTATGAAATGGGCTGCAGGTATTACTGCTATGCTTTCTCTGCCTTCACAATTCACTCCTTTGTTCGCTGATGCGGCAAAACTTGCGGATCGACTTCCGCTAATTTGGTTGCATATGGCTGAATGTACAGGTTGTAGTGAATCGTTCATTCGTTCAAGTTCCCCTACTGTAGACTCATTGATTTTTGATTATATCTCTTTAGAATATCATGAGACACTGATGGCTGCAGCCGGTTGGCAAGCAGAAGAAAACCTTGAGCATGCAATGAAAAAATACAAGGGTAAGTACATTCTTTTAGTAGAAGGTGGTGTACCTACGGCTATGGATGGCATGTATCTTACCTTGGGCGCCCAGGGCAAAACTGGTCTGAGCCTTGTACAAGAAGCCGCTAAAGATGCGGCAGCTATCTTCTCGATCGGTACCTGTTCTAGTTTTGGCGGTATTCAAGCAGCTGCACCTAATCCAACAGGGGCCAAGGGTGTGGATCAGGTGATCAAACAACCTGTTATAAATGTGCCAGGTTGTCCCCCAAGTGCGGTAAATATAGTAGGTACTCTCATGCACTTTCTACTCTTTGGGAGTTTGCCTGCCCTTGATATGTATAGCCGTCCAAAATGGGCCTATGGCAACAGGATTCATGATCTGTGCGAGCGCCGCGGTCATTTTGATGCGGGTGAGTTTGTAGAGAGTTTCGGTGATGACGGTGCTAAAGATGGATGGTGTCTGTATAAACAAGGGTGTAAGGGTCCGTATACCTTTAATAATTGTTCAACAGAACGTTTTAATCAGCATGTCAACTGGCCTATTGGTGCGGGGCACGGCTGTATGGGATGTAGTGAGCCAAACTTCTGGGACACTATGGGACCATTGGAAAAACCACTGCAGTCGCATCTGGTCATGGGTCTGAACACCACTGTAGATAAGATAGGTACAACACTCCTTACCGCTACGGTGATAGGTATAGGTGCACACGCAGTTGCGAGTATGTTTATGAATAAAAAAGAAGAGAAGGAGGATTAGACTATGGCGACCAAACGAGTAGTAATTGATCCGATTACACGGATCGAAGGGCATCTACGTATTGAGGTAGAAGTTGATGAAAATAATGTCGTACAAAAAGCCTACTCTTCTTCAACTTTATGGCGTGGAATCGAACTTATTTTAAAAGGACGTGATCCTCGTGATGCAGGTCTTATGGCACAGCGTATTTGTGGTGTTTGTACTTATTCTCATTATAAAGCTGGTGTTGAAGCGGTTGAGGATGCCTTAGGTGTAGTGCCTCCGTATAATGCAAAGTTGGTGCGTTCTTTACTGAATGAGTCTTTGTATATGCATGATCATGTGGTGCACTTTTATCATCTGCATGGACTGGATTGGGTGGATGTAGTATCGGCGCTTAGTGCTGATCCGAAAAAAGCTTCCGAGTTAGCCTTTGAATACACGGATTTACCTATTGCAACAGGTACGGATGAGTTGACTGCTGTTCAAAGACGGGTTAAGGGCTTTGTAGAAAAGGGACAACTTGGACCCTTCGCCAATGCTTATTGGGGGAATAAGACCTATAAATTTTCTCCAGAGCAGAACTTAATTGCTTTGTCTCATTATCTAAAAGCACTTGAGATCCAGCGTGTTGCTGCACAGATGTTTGCCGTCTTTGGCGCCAAGCATCCTCACCCTCAAAGTCTTGTCGTAGGCGGGGTGACAAGTGTGCGCGATATCTTGAGTCCAGCCAGACTTTCTGAATGGAAGGCAAAATATGAGATCGTCAAAGACTTCATTAACCGTGCCTATTACGCTGATATTACTATGGCAGCTGCTGCTTACGGAACAGAGGGTAGTGTACTTGGCGGCGTAGGTGTTAAAAACTTTCTTGCCGGTGATGGCTTCATGCTAAATCGCAGCGAAAACCTTTTTCAAAGTGGTTTTATTAAAAATGGTGATCTTACCAAGGTCTATGATATTGATGAGACAAAAATTGAAGAAGATGTTACTCATGCTTGGTACCATGGTGAAAAACCATTGCAACCTTATAATGGGGTCACTGATCCAAACTATACAGGTTTTATTGATGGTGATACGGTCAACGGCAAAGCGAAAGTCATTGACCCTAATCAAAAATACACTTGGGTTAAAGCACCACGCTATGATAAGGAACCGTATGAAGTTGGACCGCTGGCATGCTTGCTGGTCAATTATGTGCGCGGTAATGAAAAAGTGCAAAAAGAGGTTAACGACTTTTTGAAAAAAACGGGACTTCCGGTAGGTGCACTTTTTACAACCTTAGGGCGTACCGCAGCAAGAATGTTACAAACAAAACTGGTCTCTGATAATGCAATTGTTACTTTTAACTCTCTCATTGAGAACCTTAAAAACGACGAAAGCACTTACACTAAGTTCGAGATTGATCCTAACATAGAGTATAAGGGACGATTTATCGGAGAAGTTCCTCGCGGTATGCTAAGTCACTGGATACGCATTAAAAATGGTTTGATTGAAAATTATCAGGCTGTCGTACCGACAACGTGGAATGCAGGTCCTATAGATGCAAACGGAAAAGTCGGTCCTTATGAAGCTTCCTTGGTTGGATTGAAACTTGAAGACCCGACTAAACCTTTGGAAGTCTTAAGAGTCATTCACTCTTTTGATCCGTGTATGGCATGTTCTGTTCATGTCATGGATGTAAAGGGTGTTGAAATCAGTGAGTTTAAGGTCAATCCTTTAAATAGCACAGCGGCATGTTAATGCATGTCAGGACAGATTATTTAACTGCGCTAAATGCTCAGTGATAATTGATTAGTAGGAGAGTATTATGGACAACTCAGAATTAGAGGCCATTGAACATGTGTCTTTTGTCTACAGTAGTACCAACCGGATCTTACACTGGATACGTGCTATTGTTATTACAGGATTGGCTATTACAGGATTTTATATTGCAGTTCCTTTTCTTTCACCGGGAGAGTCAAACGATAATCTAATCTATGCAGAATGGGTGTATTGGCACCTGGTATTTGGATTTATCCTTATTGCTTCTGGACTGTTAAGAATCTATCTTTTCTTTTTTGGAACTGACAGTAAGGGCGAACTGCTTTCACTTAAGGATGAGTTCAGCGTTAAGTCTTGGGTGACACAGCTTAAGTCGTATTTCTTTATTGGCGAATTAAAGAAAAAAGGTTTTTATGGTCCCTTGCAGTTCTTTTCATATACTATGATAACTATTTTGATCATCGTCGCTTCAGTGACAGGTTTGATCTTGTATGTACATCTTTATCATCAAGGTTTGGGTGGTGCATTGTATGATTCAATGAGAACACTTGAAGCATGGATGGGCGGATTGGCAAAAGTACGTTTGTATCATCATATTACGATGTGGGGTTTCTTGATTTTTATACCAATTCATATCTATATGGTCGTCTGGTCAGCCATCCGCTTTAAACATGGCGGTATCGATGTCATGTTTACAGGTTACGACTACCATCTTCTTAAAGATAAGACTAACAAGTTTGAAGAGAAATGAAGATATTACTTTTAGGCATCGGAAACCTTCTTTTTGGAGATGAGGGCGTCGGCGTACATTTTATTAACTATATAGGTAAGAAATATAGTTTTGAAGGTGAAAACGAACTTGATATCATCGATGGGGGGACTCTGGCCCAAAGGCTTATCCCTATTATGGTTGAGTATGATGAAGTTATTATTATCGATACTATTAACGCTCCCGGCGTCAAAGCTGGTGAGGTCTATTTTTTTGATTTTGATGCTGTTCCTGATGTAGTTGACTGGCAGGGAAGTGCACATGAGGTTGAGATGCTTCAGACTCTCAACATGATGGACCTCGTCGGAGACCGTCCTAAGACGATGATAATAGGCGTCGTGCCTACCGTTATCGAAGCCACTGAGTTCTCCCTCTCAGAAGGGGTTGCCAATGCAATACCTTTAATGGAAGTAACCTTACTTGATTATCTAAAAGGTTTGGAGATTAATTCCATCAAACAAGAAGGGGAGTTGGATATCCACTCAGTCCTTCCTCACTCTTTTAAGTCTACAAATGCATATAGCTTTTAAATTCCATTACATCCATAATAACGGTCTCTTTACACGTTTATTGGAGCGCATTAAAGAAAAGTCACCTCTTAATATCGTTGTTTATAAAGAACAGACATATTATTTTATTGAAGCCAGCGGTGAACAAGGTGAACTTGAAACACTCGCTGAACTTGTTTCAAGTATGATCCCTCAGTCGCTTTTTTTATTTGAATATCATATAGAAGAGATTGAAAGCATTAACGAGACAGGTAGTTTGAGTAAAGAAGAGAGCTTTTATGAGATCCCTTATTGTGCAGAATGCCAAGATCAGCTTATGCAGACCCTAGACCCTTTTGTCTCTTGTAATATTTGCGGTTTCAGCGAGAAGGATCTATCGCTAGAGGCGTTAAGTGCCTTTGTCAATATTGATAATAAAAATGCGCAAGCACTGTTTGAAGAGCTGGCAGATATTCTTATTGAAACAGGTAGGCTGACGCTGCCGACCTATAATGGCACACGCACTTTTACTTTGTTAAGCGAAAAAGAAGAAGAGCATAACGGAATTTTGATCTGCGACCCGTCAGAACTGTCAGCATCTTTTGTAATTACTCAAGATGAATTGAATACTTTGATGATGATTGAAAAACCTTCTCTGCGCTTAAAACCAAAGTTGAAATTTCGTGCAGTAAATGATCTTACTAGAGCTTTTTACCCTGTTTTCTTTGCCGATGACAAGATTACTCTGGCACTTAGTCTTGCCCTTTCAAAAAAAGGTATCTTTGCGCTTTATTGTGACCAATTAACCTCGCTTCGTGCTGCTTCAGCCTTGCAGGAGCATGTCATTATAGAGGCCGGAAGAGATATGTTTCCCTGGGAACACCCTATGAAGACAGAAAATGCATCGTGCTGTGACTTTGAAGACTTCACGGCTTTGTCAAATGATAAAGGTCTGTTTTTAAATCGGGCCTTTAAACCTTCTCAGGCCTGTATCAGTTTTATCTCCAAAGAAGCTGGCCCGCCTAAAAAGAAAGGCATCTCTTTTGAACCTTCTCATGCGGCGCTACGTTCGGTTGTTGTGGAACATGACCTTCAGAACAGATCATTGTGCAGTGTCTATTTAAGTCGTCAGCACGATTCGCAGATATGCTGCTTCTCTTCTAAAATTGGTTACACCTCGCTGGCAGAGTTCTCGTATGAGATCTTCAACGAACCAATAAAGATGTTGGAATCGATTTCGCAAATGGATGATGAAGCCAACCGCTTAATTACTAATTATAAGACAGCACATCCAGCACTCTACGAGAAAATAGAGAACGCCCACTTTACTACAGACAAAAACGCCTCCATGTTAACCCGTCTTTGGGCTATGGCAGCCTTGTTCTTAGGACTTAGCGAAGGTGGTGATATTCACAAGGCCTGTGAAGAGCTCGAAGCAACTGCTTTGGAGTTTAACGGAAAGTCCGGACCGCGCATTGATTATAAAGTTGCCAAAAGCGACAAGGGCTATCAGGTCGATCCAAGGTTGGCTATCCGCTCAGCAATCAGTTTTAAACTTGCGGGAGTGGATGAATACTTACTGAGTTTTGGCTTTATTGATTCATTAGCGGACTTTATTGCCCAGCAGGCAGAACTTGCTGATGCAAATATTGCTATTGAAGGAGCCACCCTTAACGGAAGCCTTTTTGAAAACAGGCAGCTTTTGATGCGTACTTACAATGCACTTAGTCCAAACTACACTATCTACAGAAACAGAACCCTTGCCTTAGACGGTGCCAATATCGCCATTGGAGCTATCACTCTTGGAAGTGAATAAAAGACTAGAACTTACGGGTCTTCTTCAAGGGGTAGGCTTTCGCCCCTTCATTTATCAGCTTTGTCACCGTTACCAATTAAAAGGTAACGTCTTAAACAACAGTGCGGGTGTTACTATAGAAATAGAAGGCGAAGTCTTGCAGATTGATCGTTTGATGAAGGCATTGTATGAGGAACTTCCCCCTTTAGCCCGTATTGATACGCTCAAAAGTATCAATGGTGTTATTGAAGGTCATAAGACTTTTGAGATCATTCAAAGTACAAACGAGTCAACAAAAAGTGCTTTGGTATCACCTGATATCGCCTTGTGTGAGAAATGTCTGGATGAGATGAACGACTCCACAAACAGACGTTATCAATATCCTTTTATCAACTGTACAGATTGTGGCCCACGTTACAGCATTGTCCATACACTTCCTTATGACAGACCTAAAACGAGTATGTGTTTTTTCAAGATGTGTTCAGCTTGTCAGAAAGAGTATGACAATCCTCTTAATAGACGTTTTCATGCCCAACCGATAAGCTGTTTTGACTGCGGACCGCAGCTAAGTCTAAAAGATGCTCAAGGCAAAGTCCTTTCTCGAAATGCTGATGCCCTGCAGAGAACTGTTGAAGCGATCAAAGAGGGAAAAATAATTGCTGTCAAAGGCTTAGGCGGTTTTCACCTTCTCTGTGATGCAAATAACACACAGGCTATTGAAGCGCTGCGTAATCGAAAAAAAAGACCCTCTAAGCCCTTTGCTGTAATGTGTTTGGATGGTAAATCAGCTGAAACTTTAGTCGACATGACGGCAGAAGAAAAGAGCTGCTTGCTGTCTAAAGAAAAGCCTATTGTCCTTATGCCTAAAAAAGATGGCTCGTCTCTATCAGATGCGGTTGCGCCTGGAATTGATAGGCTTGGGCTCTTTCTTGCCTATACACCAGTGCATTATCTGCTATTACAATCCTTAGACAGGCCTCTTGTAGCTACAAGTGCAAACTTGTCAGACGAACCTATCATACATAAGGCTGAGGAGATCACTTTAAAGCTTTCTCATGTGGTTGATGCTATCTTGGATCATGACCGAGAGATACTCAATGCAAATGATGACAGCGTGATGCAGATAGTGGGTAAGAAAACACAGTTTTTAAGGATGGCCAGGGGGTTTGCTCCCTTAAACATACAGCTCCCCTTCAAGAGTAAGAAGAAGATACTTGCTTTGGGAGGAAATCAGAAAAACACATTGAGCCTAATCATAGAAGACAAACTTATCTTGTCATCTTATATTGGTGACCTTGGTTCTATAGAGGCTTTTGAATATTTTGAACGCACCTTGCAGAGTTTTGAGCGTATGTATGATTTTAAAGCCGAGGTACTTGTATGTGACAAGCACCCAGAGTATGAAACGCGTAAGTGGGCACAGACGTATTTAAAGAAACATCCAAAGATCGAACTATTGGAAGTTCAGCACCATTATGCTCACCTTCTTGCGGTAATGGCTGAGAACAAACTGGACAAAGAGGTCTTAGGATTCTCTTTTGATGGAACGGGTTACGGAGAGGATGGAAGATTGTGGGGAGCAGAAGTTATGCTGGCTGGCAACCATGGGTATAAACGTTTGCATCATCTTCCTTTTTTTAGGCTGCTTGGAGGAGAAAAGGCTATTAAAGAACCTCGTCGTTCTGCTCTTTCTATGCTTTTTGAATATTATACGCTGGAAGAGGTTCTTAGTATGGACGTAGATGTGATCCAGAGCTTTTCAATGGAAGAGATCATACTTTTACATAAGGCGTGGGAAAGAGGGTTGAACTCACCCTATAGCAGCTCGGCAGGACGGCTCTTTGATGCAGTGGCCAGTCTTTGTTCGCTAAAGCATTTTGTCTCTTATGAGGGAGAGAGCGGTTTGGCGATGGAGCCGTATATGGATGAAAGTATAAAAGAGAGTTTTCTTTTCTCTCTTAAAGACGACGGAGAGGTCGATTTGAAAGAGATGATGGACGAATTAATAAAGGTCAAAGAGACTGATATTGCTATTTCAATGTTTTTCAATACGCTTTTAGAGATCATATTTTCTGTTTCTAAAAATCATCCTGAACATGTCCTTGTCTTCAGCGGTGGAGTCTTTCAAAACAGAACATTGATGAATAAAGTTCTAAACAGAGCAAAAGAAGAGGGCAGAAAATGCCTTTTTCAAAACACAACAGCAATCAATGACGGAGGGCTTTCCTTGGGACAGGCCTGGTATGCTTTGCAAAATATCTAAAATAAATGTGTATTTAAAACATTTCTTTGTAAAGATAACCTATAATCTACTTATATGCTAAAAAGGAAGGCTATGGAAGCGGGTTTACTGATCATTTTTTGGTATGGTGTCTTACATGCCTTCGGACCTGATCATCTTAGTGCCATTGCCGACTTTTCTATCGGTACAAGCCGAAGAAAGACTTTCAAGATCGTTCTTCTATTTTCATTTGGTCATGGAATGAGTCTTCTTGTCTTTGCAAAACTCCTACAGACTTACCACATCGCTGATCATATCCTGGGCTATGGCGATCTTATCTCCGCCGCTGTTATTACGCTTATGGGAGTATATCTGTTATATATGGTCTTTGATGATCGTATTCAATTGCGTAAACACCAGCATGAGGGGAAAGAACATATCCACATCTGGTTTGGAAAAAGTCATGATCATCGGTCTGAAAAGAGGGTGCTCTCTGCTTTTACGCTTGCGGCGCTTATGGGTATAGGCGGTGTTAGAGGAATGTTGGTAACACTGAGTGTTCTTCAAAATGATAACGTTGATCTGCGTATCATTTTAATGTTTGTTCTGGGGGTCAGTCTTGTCTTTATCAGTTTTGGTTTTTTGATGATGTATATCAATACAGGATTGCTTGACACAAAGAAGAAACTTAAAAATGCTTTCGCAGCAGCAGGTCTTATCTCCATTGCGATAGGTTTAAATATGCTCTTTTAAGAGCTTTACAAAAGGATAAAATATGTGTCAAGATTGCGGTTGCAGTATTACAGATCATCAGCATGAGCATTCTCATTCTCATCAAGATGCCCACCAGCATCTGCATCATAACCCTCAGTTGTCTGATATTAAGACCATAGAGGTCATCTCAAAAATCTTGGACAAGAACGATCATGAAGCGGGACATAATCGTGCGCATTTTGACAAACATAAGGTCTTGGCTATAAACCTGATGAGTTCACCCGGAAGCGGGAAGACCAGTCTTCTGGAAAAGATAGCCGAGATGGACGCTTTTAAATTTGGTGTGATCGAAGGTGACCTTGAGACCAGTCGTGACGCAGAACGTATTAAAGCCAAGGGAATCCCCGCATTTCAAATACAAACCGGAAGTGCCTGTCATCTGGATGCTTTTATGGTCCATAAGGGATTGCATGCCATGCCATTAGAAGAGATGGATGTCTGTTTTGTAGAAAATGTAGGAAACCTTGTGTGCCCGGCAAGCTATGATGTAGGTACGCATCTTAATATCGTTCTTGTCTCCGTGCCCGAAGGCAGCGATAAGATAGAGAAGTACCCGGTAATGTTTGCTAAAGCAGATCTTATCCTGATCACTAAAACAGACCTTTTGGAGCATTTTGATTATGATATTGAGCATGAAAAAATGGAAGCAAGAAAGATAAAGCCGAATGTGGACATCCTCGAGATCAATACTAAAGATGAGAGCAGTATATCCAAGGTCATAGAGTGGATAAAATTCAAACAACAGATGCGGAGTTAAGATGTGCCTTTCTATACCTTCAAAGATAGTAAAGATAGACGAAGATAACATAGCCACAGTGGACACTATGGGTATAAGCCGTGAGGTAAGTTTAGACTTGATGGCTGATGATGTCACCATTGGCGATTATATTTTGATCCATGTCGGTTTTGCTATGAATAAAATAGATAAAGATGAGGCTCTGCAAAGTCTTAGCGTCTATCAGGAAATGCTTGAGGCTATGCAAGAAGACGAGAGAAGACAGCTGATAGAAGATGATGATAATTGCGAGAACCGTTGATGGATAACCTTCAACTAAAAGACTTGTATGAAGGGTTTCGAGATCCTTCGGTCATCAAAGCTTTAGCCAAACAGATCAATATCGAAGCGAAAAAACTTGAAAAGCCATTGTATATTATGGAGGTCTGTGGAGGCCATACCCATACTATAATGAAATACGGGCTTAAACAGTTGCTGCCTACAAACATTGACTTTATTCATGGGCCGGGTTGTCCGGTGTGTATCATGCCTAAAGAGCGTATTGACCACGCTATTGCCTTGAGTGAGCAAAAAGACGTCATTCTTTTGACCTTGGGTGATATGATCCGTGTTCCCGGTTCAAAGAGCTCCTTGGCTGAGCACAGAGCCAAGGGCTATGATATTCGTCCTCTTTACTCACCCATGGACGCCCTCGGCATTGCCCAAGACAATCCTGATAAAAAGGTCATTTTTTTCGCTATCGGTTTTGAAACGACGACACCGATGACAGCAGCCCTGATAGACAGGACGGTGAAATCAAAGATAAACAATCTTTTTTTTCACATCAACCACGTGTTAGTCCCTCCTGCAGTAGATGCCATAATGGCGGACAAGAGAGCTAAGATCAATGCCTTTATCGGACCCTCTCATGTCAGTGTGATTAGCGGAGCAAAAATCTATCTACGTATTCCTGAAGCCTACAAGGCTCCTGTCGTTGTCAGCGGATTTGAACCGGTGGATGTGATGCAGAGTATCTTGATGATATTACGTCAAAGAAATGAGAACCGTAGTGAGATGGAGATCGAGTATTCGCGCTCAGTGACTCTGGAGGGAAATACAAAGGCCCAAGAGCTCATCAACACGTATTTGCATCCGCGAGGGCATTTTCGTTGGAGAGGGATAGGTGATATTCCTGATAGTGCTTTGGAACTTAGACCTGAGTATGCCAAGTATGACGCAGAAAAGATCTATGCAGATGTCTTGCCGCAAGAACCCATAGATGATCATAAACTCTGTATCTGCGGAGAGATACTGAAAGGTCTGGCCAAACCGCATGACTGTAGCGTCTTTGGAACTGCGTGTACACCGAACAAACCTTTGGGAAGCTGCATGGTCAGTTCTGAAGGGGCGTGTAACGCCTATTATCGATTTGCGGAGGTCTAAGTGAAAGATATTCAACTCAGTCATGGAGGAGGGGGAGAAGAGACCAACTCTCTTATCCGTGACCTTTTTTACAAGGCTTTTGAAAATGAGACCCTATTAGCTGCAGAAGATGCTGCACTTTTAAAAGTAGAAAAAAACATTGCTTTTACAACAGACAGTTTTACTGTCAGCCCGATCTTCTTCAGCGGGGGTGATATCGGAAAGCTTGCAATTGCGGGAACAGTTAATGATTTAGCGATGATGGGTGCGCGTCCTTTGTATCTGAGTGCAGCCTTTATCATAGAAGAAGGCTTTGCCTTTGATAAGCTTCAGATGATTGTTGACTCTATGGCAAAAGAGCTTAAGAAAAGTGGAGCCAAGATTGTCTGTGGTGACACAAAAGTCGTTCCAAGAGGCTCAGTTGACCAGATATTTATTAACACGGCAGGGATTGGTGAGGTGATTAAAGAGGGTATATCATCAAATGATTTACATCTGGATGACGTAATTATCGTGACCGGAGATGTGGGTCGTCACGGAGCAGCTGTTTTAATGGAGCGTGAGGGTCTTGGGATCAATGGAGATATACAGAGCGACTGTGATACGCTCTGGCCTGCAGTAGAAGCATTGATTGATGGCAATATCTCCATTTCAGCTATGCGCGACGCAACCAGAGGCGGCCTTTCGGCAGTTTTAAACGAGTGGGCAGAGCAGAGTTCTGTCTGTCTGGAGATAGAAGAAGCCCATATCCCCATCAATGAACCGGTGCAGGGAATATGTGAGCTTTTTGGTTTTGAGGCCCTGGATTTTGCCAATGAGGGAACAGCTGTTGTTTGTGTGGCTCCCCTTCATGCTCAAATGGCTCTGGACATTCTACGAAGTACAGAAGTCGGTAAAAATGCCCAAGTCATAGGGCGGGTGACAAATAAAAAAGAAGGGAAGGTTATACTCTTTTCTTCCCACGGAAGCAGTCGCTATCTGGATCTGCCTAAGGGTGAACTCCTTCCTCGTATCTGTTAGGAGAAGTAATTATGCATGAATACAGCATCGTCCAGTCTCTTTTAGAGCAGTGTGATAACCATGCAATGGAACAGGGTTGTGAACATGTTCTAAAGGTTGTTATCAAGGTGGGAAAACTCAGCGGGGTAGAACCTCATCTGCTTCAAAGCGCTTTTGATGCTTTTAAGCTTGAAGGGGTGTGTCACGATGCCCAACTTCAGATGAACCTGCAAAATCTCATCCTATACTGTGAGATGTGCCACAAAGAGTCTGAACAAGAAGAAATACGATATCAATGTAAGCATTGTCAAGGAACCCAAGTCAAAGTACTTGATGGAGAAGATATGTATCTGATGAGTTTAGAGATGGATTCTTAAAAAAGTGCTTCATAGACTGTGCGAAGTCATGCGAGTACACAAAAGCGGATATTATAAGTGACTAAAGCAACCTATACCAAATAGAGCGCTTGAAAATGAAGCCTTACTTTAGGCCCTTCATAAGGCTTATCTAAACCACCTGCAACAATGATAGCTGAAACTGTTGCCGAGAGCTTCTTTAAAACATTAAGAAAAGAGATCCTATGAAACGTCAAAACCTATTGGCACTAAGCTTACTCACAATTTTAACTATTTCAGGTTGTGGTGGTGAAAGTGATTCAACTAATGAAACTCCACCATCAACAGAGGCAACAACGCAAGAACCTTTAGTCATAGATGAGTACACCCTTCCTCCTGATCCAGGAGAAGCCGGAAAAGCCACTTTACTTGGAATTGATTCTAATGATAATGGTATTAGAGATGATGTTGAAAGAGCTATTTATTTGACGTATAATCGTCCTATTGAGAGGGCTTTGGTTATGCAGCACACTAAAACTTTTGAGATGGTAATGTTAAATCCTGTGGAAGCTGCAAGTTCTGAGATGAACGTAAAACAGACTTTTTTAGAATTGGCATAGCATTAAGTCATATTGAGTATTGACGGTTAAACAAATATGATTTATTTGCTTAGAAGTTATTATTAATTTTTATGTTGTTAGAATTCTGCTTTAACCATACCCATTGTATATTTTTAAATGCAAAATAAATTTTAGAAAATATCTTTGTGAGGCGTAATATAGGGGTGGTACCGCCGGGCGGACTTGAACCGCCACGCCCGAAAGCATCGGATTTTGAATCCGACGTGTCTACCGATTTCACCACGGCGGCATGAAGAGGCCGGAATTATAAGGGTATGTTGCTTAAAGCACGGTAAATCATATTTATTTAGAGTTGGCGACTTTTTCTTTAAGGTTTTTACCTACTTTAAACTTTACGACCTTGGTCTCATCCAGTTCGATAGGTTCGCCTGTTCTTGGATTCCTTACAGAGCGGGCAGGGCGTATACCTGAGCTAAAACCGCCAAATCCAGTAAAGTTGATAGATTTGTCTTGCATTAAGGCTTCTTCAATTGTTTCCAGTAGGGCTTCAATGGCAGCTTGAGCATCTGTTTTAGCCAGTGAGGCTTTTTGAGCTACAGATGAAATTATTTCAGATTTTGTCATGTTGTACTCCTTGTATGTGTAATTATATAAAAAAATATATATATCTGCGAATTTTTCTATAATTTTTTAAAAAAATAAACTGGAACTTATTTTGCTTGTATCTATAATAATAGTTACTGTTTGGAACACACGGAGGTGCGAGATGCGGACTACACTTAGCGGATATTATAGAAATTTAAACTTTGATCAGAACAAAACGGCCAAAGAACTCTTTGACGTAACAAAACAGATCTCTTCGGGACATAAGATCGAGTATGCCTTTGAAGATACGGCAGTTTTTGTCAATACGATGAGGCTTGATAATGAGATGACAACACTGGTTCAAGTCAAGCAAAACTCGATGAAGGCGCTGCAGGTCAGTACCAACACCGATACGACAATGAACGACATGACAAAAAATCTTGAGTCAATGAAAGTTGCTCTTCTTTCTGCATCAACTGCGTCAAACAGTCCTGAGAGTATGCAGGCTCTAGCTGCGCAGCTTCGTGGCTTGGAAAGCAACCTAATGCAATTGGCCAACACCTCTATTGATGGAAAATATCTTTTTTCCGGTTCCCAGATAACAACTAAACCAATTGATGCCAATGGTGTTTATCAAGGCAATGGCGAGCAGTTGAAAGCCTTTCTGGGTTCAGGTGTTGAACAAACCTATAATATCAATGGGGCCGATCTGTTCTTGGGTGATGAAAACGACACACAAAGAAAGATCACCTTGAATATACCACATTTTAATCAAGCACTTCTTCATCCTGATGTCATGGTAGATACGACGCTTACTGATGCGCGTGCTCAAGAAGTGTATATTACCGAGAACAGTACAATAAGAGAATTGATGGGTGATAATGACACAACTATTGATGTGGGTGTCCAGCAGCATCATTTTTATGTTCGCGGTACAGATCATGACGGGGTGGGTTTTAAACAGACGATTTCCATGAGCGATGACGAAAGTGTGTCTGACTTGATGAACAAGATCGGTACGGCCTTTGGCAACACACCGTCTAATGCACTTGTCAGTGTTAGTCTAAATGAACATGGTCAGATAGAGATTGAGGACAAACGTCCTGCTTCAAGTAAACTTGATTTTCACATGGTTGCTAATACTGATCCGGGTCCTCCTGTTACTGACATAAACTTGCTCAATACCAATGGCACTAATGTTGTTTCCTTTATGAAGAGTGATTTTACAGAATACGTACAAGACTTAGGCCAGCGTCAAAGTCTTTATAATACAGACAGCTATTCGCTTGCAGGTGACTATATTACACATTCAGGCGAGATAACACAGAGTACAACATTATTAGCAGATATTTTAGACGGGGATGTTGTAAACATTGAGCTTAACGGTACAAATAGTGCCGGTGTTGCTGTTGTGGGTGCCTTGTTCCCGGTTGGCGCAGCTACTACGATGCAAGACCTCATTAATGCACTTAAAACAAATTTTGATCCAGCCGGAAACCTTTCTTTTTCTATTAAAGATGGAGAAATTATTTTTGATAGTATAAATGGTGCGTCACCGATTGACATTTCTTTGCAAGCACAAGATGCGGGTGGAACAGCAGTTTCCGGCTTGCCAGGTGATGCTTCGGTTGTTTATGGCGCATCAGCATTTCTCAAAGAGGGCAATAGACTTATGGGCGGTGTCGCTCAAGTGCTTAATGCAGATAACAGTTTTGCGAAAGATTCTACAAAACTTTCCGAAGTGTTTGACACTATTGTTCCTGGGACATCGAGTTTACGGCTTGAAGGCGTTCAAGCTGATGGTGTAACGCCTTATGGTGTTGACATAAATCTTAATAACCCTGTTACGGTAACGGGTAGCTTGAACTTTACGGTTTTGGACGCACTGGGTGCTGCAACGAATGCGTCAGATATGACATATAGACAGTTGATGGATGTTGTGAACCTTGTTGTAACGGGCACTAATCCAGGAGCAACTGCTGCGTCTTACACAGCTGCGATCACAGCTGCGAATGCAATCTCGAATGTGTCTTTGGATCAAAGCGGTAATATTTCCTACCAAGACCTAAGTGCTACAGATACCCAAACCACACTGTCGTTATTTGATAATAATATCAATGATTTCACAAATACAACGGGTAGTATTGCTAACTTCAATGCCAATAATGCCTTGACAATAGCTGATCCGAAAACAGACTTCTTTGCTCAGATAAATGCCGCGATCGAATCAGTTGAATTAAGTCGAACAAGGGCAGACGGTACCTTGGGTGATCCTAGAAATAACGGAATACAAAACGCCATCGCAGCTCTAGATAACCTTTCGGATCATCTTTATAACCAGCATGCGGTAGCTGGTGTACAGTCGCAAACACTTCAATCAACGGTAGACAGGACTGACCTTTTGATAGTAACAACACAGACACTTCGTTCTGAGTCTATAGACGTTGACATTGCGTCGGCTTCTTTGGAGTTAAAGCAACTTGAATTGAATTATCAAGCTATGCTCTCAAGCGTATCAAAAATTTCGCAATTATCATTAGTGAACTACTTGTAGGATTCGCCTTATTAATGGGCATTTTTTTAAGTTTGGCTATAATTTTACAGTTTATTTAAGGATCAAATCATTTTACGAAATATATTATTTATTATTGGTGCAGGCTTACTCTCTTTTTTTGCTTTAGCGACCATTACTACAAGCGCAGATCTCATCGGTTCCTTTGGGGCTGACTTTGGATTATTAAACCATAAACTTTTTGGCTACCTTTCTTATCTTTATCCTTTTGCTTTGATGTTCTCATTATTCCTATGGTTTAGAAAACCAGGTTTCAGCCTACGTCGTTTGGAGCTTGTCCTCTCTTCTGTATTAATGTTTTTTACCCTGACGATTTTGCAGGCATTGATTTTTATAGGTGCTCTTCGTGGTTTGATCGGTGGTAATTTTGTTGACTTTCTGTCACCCTATATCGGTCTAGCCGGCGTTTGGATCTTTTGGGTTATGAGTACTACGCTCAGTCTTATTATTCTCTCTGATAAGAGTATCCATGATTTTGTAGACATGCTTATTGAACACGACTTTAAAAAATACTTACCCCAAAGAAAAGTACCCGTTGAGAACACTGAAGAACCTGTGGCAGAGAGCGAGTCATATCAAGATGAGTTGTCTCATACGGAAGCCATTATTGAACCTGTCGCTCAAGAGGAATTTATACCTGAACCTCCACCGCTTTATCCTGTGTCAGAGCCATTAACTGAAGAACCAACGTCTATAAAGAGAAAAGAAGAGGCTAAAGAAGAACCTGTTGTCGAGGCTGTGCAACTTCCTGTAAAGGAAACCATTGTTACCTTAGCAAAAAAAGTAAAAGAAGAAAAACAGACGGTGATCGTTGAAGAACTGGAAGAAAATAAGCATCTTCTGGATCAAATAGATAAGGGTGTGGTCGAAAAACCAAAAGATTTTAAGCTCCCTTCTGTTAATTTCTTACAAAAGCCTGTCAAGCATGATAGCCAAGTCAATGAAGAGCAACTCGATGCTAAGATTGAAGACCTGATTGATAAACTTGCACACTTTAAGATTGATGGTGACGTTGTGCGTACCTATGCTGGACCGGTTGTCTCTACGTTTGAATTTAAACCGGCGGCAAACATTAAAGTTTCGAAGATCTTAAACCTTCAAGATGACCTTGCTATGGCCCTTCGTGCTCAGACTATTCGTATTCAAGCACCGATCCCCGGCAAAGACGTAGTTGGTATTGAGATACCTAATGAAAGCGTTGAGACAATTTATCTAAGAGAGATTTTTGAATCAAAATTATTTCAAGAATCTTCTTCTCCGCTTACTATGGTCCTTGGAAAGGATATCGTCGGTAAACCTTTCATTACTGATCTTAAAAAACTTCCGCACTTACTGATTGCAGGTACCACGGGTTCAGGTAAGTCAGTGGGTATAAATTCGATGATTCTTTCTCTTTTATACAAAAACTCACCTGATAACTTGAAGCTATTGATGATTGATCCAAAGATGCTTGAATTTTCTATCTATAATGATATTCCTCACCTGCTTACGCCTGTTATCACAAAGGCAAAACAGGCTATTGTTGCTTTAAACAATATGGTTGCAGAGATGGAGCGTCGTTATACACTTATGGCTGAGACACGTACAAAAAACATTGAAAACTATAATGATAAAGCAAAAAAAGAGGGTGTTGCCACCTTACCTTATATTGTTGTTATTATTGATGAATTAGCCGATCTCATGATGACTTCAGGAAAAGATGTTGAATATTCCATTGCCAGGCTTGCCCAAATGGCAAGGGCTTCTGGTATCCACCTTATTGTAGCGACACAACGTCCTTCTGTGGATGTTGTTACCGGGCTCATCAAGGCAAACCTTCCATCACGTATCTCCTACAAGGTAGGTCAGAAGATTGACTCAAAGATCATCTTAGACCAGATGGGTGCTGAATCACTTTTGGGCCGCGGAGACATGCTTTTTACGCCACCTGGCATGAGTGGGGTTGTCAGACTTCATGCGCCATGGAGCTCGGAGACTGAGATTGAAAAGATCGTCGATTTTTTAAAATCTCAACGTGTGGCTGTTTATGACAAGCGTTTCTTGTTAGAAGAGGGTGGTCTTTCCAGTGATGCACCAGATAGAGACGGAATAGAAGAAGAGCTTGACGAGCTTTATACACAAGCCAGAGGAATAGTGATGTCTGATAAAAAAACATCGATTTCTTATCTTCAACGACGTCTTCAAATAGGCTACAATAGATCTGCGCGTATTATTGAACAGTTAGAAAGCAATGGAGTCTTATCGGCACCAAATGCCAAGGGAAATAGGGAGATTTTAGTTTAATGATCAAAATATTATGTATTCTCGGCCTACTTAATCTATCACTACTGTCCAAAGAAAATCTTCCATACACTCACAAGCACAAACCATGTGAATGTGATAAACCAATTGTATTTGATGAAACAGAGATAGAAAAGATCTTTGAACTCAAAGGCAAGGTATACAAAGTATTAAAAGGTGATGAGACAAATCCAAGCATACTTTATGTACTTGACCCTAAAACTGATAAATTTGTACGAATCAAACAGCAGTGATACAACTTTCTTATACTCAATACAAACAACACTTCACTTGTAAAATAGAAAACATTACACAACTCAGTGTAGAGACTCTCAAAGAGCTCGAAGAGTTTGCTGCTTCGCGAAGCGGGAAGCTTGATTATGCTTGCGAAGCGTTCACCATTCCTAAGCGCATAGAACTTCATCATCTTCAAGAATTGTTTACCCTTAAAGGGATGGATGTCTTTATTACAGAAAAAGAACCTAGAAGTCAGCGTATCGCCGATACGGCAGTGATAAACTTTGGTAAGTTTAAAGGCACTAAGTGGACGGACTTGGAAGAAGACTACTTAAGATGGCTTTCGCAAAATATCAATTCAGATGACAGGATAATAGCTATTTCAGAACTCCAAAGACGTGAAAAATCTCCATCAAAAATAGACCCTAAAGAGCTGAAAGAGAAGATCGGTTTTGGAAAACACAGAGGGCAAGAATGGGGTGAATTGCCTAAAGACTATCTTATTTGGGTGGCTTCTAGCCTCCAAGGTGAAGCAAAGCGCTATGCCGAAGTGGCACTTTTGTCAAAAACATAAGGCAATTAAAATATTTTAATAAAACTATTAATGTAAATAGTTTACAATGTATGTATAACACATTAAGGATGGTCATAATGAAACAAAAAATAATATTGGTACTGGCAAGTATTTTGTTGGTAGGGTGTGGTGCAGCTACCTGGGGTAACATGTCTCAAGCTCAAATTGGTTCATGGCAGTCAGCTGGTATAACAGTTGAGAATTATCAAGCATGGGAAGAAGCTGGCTTTACACCTGAAGAAGCAGGGAAATGGAACAGTAAGGGTGTTGATGCTCAAGAAGCTGCACAATGGACAAAGAACAACTTTACATTTGACGACGCTATGGTCTGGAAAGATTCTGGTAAGACAATGAAGGAAGCCATGGAAGCAAGGTCTGAAGGTCTTGAACCTATAGTGGCACCTACCGCAGCTGAGCCAGCGACTGAAGCGGCTGAACCTACAACAAAATAAGATATACCTTCTCATTTCGGATGGGCTTTTGGCTCGTCCTTTTGTAATATCTCTGTATAATCTTCCTCTTCATGAGAAACTGTTTTTCTGAGGACGAAGAGAGGAACTGTAGATACGTTACAAAAATTCACACTACAAAAATCATACTGTTTACTATCGTAACACCTACCTCTTTACGCGGCTTATTTTAGTTATAATCACGTAAATTATTAAACAGGAGTTATTATGGCTTTTTTAGAAGAATATAAGGCACACGTTGCTGAGCGTGAAGCACTTGGAGTACCTGCATTGGCACTGTCAGCTACACAAACGGCTGATTTAATTGAATTAATCAAATCTAACTGTACAGATGAGTTACTTGATTTACTTACAAACCGTGTAGCACCTGGTGTTGATGACGCAGCTCAAGTTAAGGCAGCTTTCTTAAATGAAATTGCAGCTGAAAATATTACTGTTGATGCAATTTCTGCTGTTAGAGCCGTTGAAATGCTTGGTATGATGCTTGGTGGATTTAATGTTCTTCCGATGGTTCATGCACTTACTTCTTCAAATACTGGTGTTGTTGACGCTGCTGTTGAAGCATTAAGCAAAACTCTTCTGGTTTATGATGCATTCAATGATGTTGAAAAACTTCACAAAGAAGGTAATGCAGCTGCTACTAAAGTAATGACTTCATGGGCAAACGCTGAGTGGTTTACTGCTAAGCCGGCTATCGCTGAAGAGATTACTGTTACTGTTTACAAAGTTCCGGGTGAGACGAACACAGATGACCTTTCTCCTGCATCTGAAGCGTTCACACGTTCTGACATTCCATTACATGGTAACTCATTGCTAATGAACCGTATGGAAAACCCACTTGAGACGCTTACAGAGCTTAAGAAAAAAGGTCACCCAGTTGCATACGTTGGTGATGTTGTTGGTACTGGTTCTTCTCGTAAGTCTGGTGTCAACTCTGTTCAATGGCACATGGGTGTAGATATTCCAGGTGTTCCAAACAAGCGTACCGGTGGTGTTGTTATCGGTAATACTATTGCTCCGATTTTCTTTGCTACATGTGAAGATTCAGGTGCGCTTCCATTAGAGATGGATGTTTCTGGTATGGAAACGGGTGATGTTTTAACACTTCTTCCTTACAAAGGTGAAGCGAAGATCAATGGTAAAACAGTTGCTACGTTTAAACTAAACCCTAACACTATCACTGATGAAGTACAAGCGGGTGGGCGTGTTCCATTAATCGTTGGTCGTGGTCTTACTTCTAAGGCTCGTGCTGTACTAGGTATGGGTGCATCTGACACATTCTTAACAGCTGACCAACCGGCTGATACAGGCAAGGGTTATACTCTTGCACAGAAAATGGTAGGTAAAGCTTCTGGTCTTGCTGGTGTTCGTCCAGGTATGTACTGTGAGCCGGAGATGAACACTGTTGGTTCTCAAGACACAACAGGTCCTATGACGCGTGATGAGATCAAAGAACTTGCAGCACTTGGTTTCAATGCTGACCTTGTACTTCAAACTTTCTGTCATACAGCGGCATATCCAAAGCCTTCTGATGTTGAAATGCACAAAAACCTGCCAGACTTTATCTCTAACCGTTCTGGTGTTGCTTTACGTACTGGTGATGGTGTTATTCACTCTTGGTTAAACAGAATGGTTCTTCCAGATACTGTTGGTACAGGTGCAGATAGCCATACTCGTTTCCCATTAGGTATCTCTTTCCCAGCTGGATCGGGTGCTGTTGCATTTGCTGCAGTTACGGGTGCTATGCCACTTACTATGCCTGAATCTGTACTTGTACGTTTCAAAGGTGAAATGCAACCAGGTATCACTTTACGTGACCTTGTAAATGCTATTCCTTATGTTGCTATCCAACAAGGTCACTTAACCGTACCTAAAGCGGGTAAAATCAATGTATTTGCTGGACGTATCTTAGAAATCGAAGGTCTTCCTGATCTTAAAGCTGAGCAAGCATTTGAATTATCTGATGCATCTGCTGAGCGTTCTGCTGCTGCTTGTACTGTTTTACTAAACAACGAACCAGTAATCGAATACATCAAATCAAATGTAACACTACTTAAAGCTATGGTTAAAGATGGTTATGCTGATAAGACTACTTTAGAGCGTCGTATTGGTAAAATGGAAGAGTGGTTAGCTAATCCTACACTTATGAAACCAGATGCTGATGCAGAATATGCAGCAGTAATCGAAATCGACCTTAACACAATCACTGAACCAATCTTAGCTTGTCCAAATGATCCGGATAATGTTAAATTATTGTCTGAAGTTGCCGGTACTCCTCTTGATGAAGTATTCTTAGGTTCTTGTATGACTAATATCGGTCACTATCGTGCGGCTGGTGAAGTTATGCGTGGAGAAGGTGAAGTCAATGTTGAGAAATTCTGGGTAGTTCCACCAACCCGTATGGATGAGCAACAACTTATCAACGAAGGGTATTATGATGTTTATAAAGACATCAAAGCACAAACTGAAATTCCAGGTTGTTCTTTATGTATGGGTAACCAAGCATCAGCTCGTCAAGGTTCTACAGTATTCTCTACGTCTACTCGTAACTTTGATAACCGTCTAGGTAAAGGTACTCAAGTTTATCTTGGTTCTGCAGAGCTTGCAGCACTATGTGCTAAGTTAGGTAAGATTCCAACAGTTAAAGAGTACATGGACCTTGTTCCTGCTAAACTTGCGGGCAAAGAAGATGCGGTATACAAATACCTTAACTTTAACGAGATCGAGAACTATCATCTTGAAGCACGTACAACTGCGGAAGAGAAATATGGTGTTACAGTTAAACCTGTATAGCTTTAGACCTTAATAACTCTTGCGAGTATATTCTCACTGTGTGAGAATATACATAGAGTTTCTACACCCCATTTATAGTCATTTCCCCAAAATTTTAAATTTTATGTTTTCTTTGTGTTGTTTTTGCCGATATATACTTATTAATAATGTATATTTAGCTAAAACTAGGTTATATCATAAAAAAATGATATTATTAGGCCGAAATTAGCTGGTCTAATACGAAGTCAGGGGATGACATGCAAACAAAGATGATAAGTTATAGTAAGATGAAAATCCTATACCTACAGGCACCTATGCATGAAACGATACTCGACAATTATGTAGACGATAGCAGACTTTTTACATCTGGAGCAACAATAGCATCCATATTACACCTTAAAAATTATGACTGTCTTGTACTTGATATGAATCAGGCTGAGAGTATGGAAGTATTGGAAAGCATCAAGCAGTTTATTCCAGAACGTTATGTTATAGCTTGCTGCTCAGAGGCTGAAACAATAAAAGACTCTTTACTGTTAGGTGCAGACTCTATATTGATAAATCCCCTTGATGAAGCTCAATGCGACAGAGTACTTTATAAGGCGGCTTCTTATCTAAATATGCAAGAAATATTTGACGAAACCTATTATATTGACAAGTTGACTTCATGTGCTAATATATATGCCTTACAAGACAGGATTGAATTTAATTACAATAATGCACTTTTAAAGGTTACGCTTCACAGTTTTAAAGCGTTTCAAGTCTATTATGGTATTGATATCACAAATAAAGTCTTAGTGGAGTTTGGCAACGCTATTAAAATAAACCTTCCTGTGAACTCCGAACTTTTTAGGAGCAATGAGGATGAGTTCTCTGTCCTTCTTATGAATCCTTCACCCTCTCAAGAAAAGATTCTTGCTCATCAAATAAAATCATTTTTTGAGCAAACTCCTATAGAAGTTGATGGATTTTTATTAAAGATAAACACAGATATTGGAATTTCTACAGGCAGAGAATTAATTCAAAAAGCTGATATTGCACTTTCCGAAGCGAAAGAGGGTAGTCGTATCGCTACATATGATGAGGATTCTGCCTTTATAAAAGAACAGTTTGAGCATATAGAATGGGTCAAAGTGATTCAAGAAGCAATTTGTGAGGATCGCATAAAGGTACATTTTCAGCCTATCATGAACAATGCTAACGGTAGAATAAGCAAGTATGAGGTCTTATGCCGTATTGAGAGCAAGGAAAAGACTCTTTTTCAACCCCATGAGTTTTTACCTTCAGCTATTATCGCTGGACGGATGTGTGATATTTCACGTGTAGTGATTGATAAAAGTTTTAAATATTTTAAAGATAATGACTTTTCTTTTTCTATAAATGTGACGCGTGAAGATTTTTTAGCTGAATACCTTGTTGAATACATTTCTTATAAATGTGACTTTTATGGTGTGAATCCAAACCGTTTATATATTGAGATACTTGAAAACATTAGCACAGATGTAGCACAAGGATGCCTGTCACAGATCAGTGCCTTAAAAAATATAGGATGTAATATCTCTATCGATGATTTTGGTGTAGACAGTTCAAACTTCTCACGTATGATGCAGATAAAAGCAGAAGTCCTTAAAATTGACGGCCATTTCATACAGCATCTGCTGCATGATGAAAATGCTAAGATAATTGTTGAGAATATTGTTGATTTTTCAAAGAAAATTGGGGCGCAGACCGTAGCAGAGTATGTTGACTCAGAAGAGTTGCATGAATTAGTGAAAGATATGGGAATAAATTATTCACAAGGGTTTTATATAGGTAGGCCAGAAGCCGAGATCTAGCCCTAAACCGTTATTTTCCTACCGCTCTGTCTAGCTGAGCCATCGCAATAAAATAGTTGTAATAACTCTGCATAAGGTGTGCACGAGAGTCTATATAGGATTGACGTGCTTGTTGAAGGGCAACATAATCAGCTAGCCCATATTCGTATCTTTTCTGGACCTGCTCAAACTTCTCTTTTGAGGCTATGCTTAGGCTTTCGGTAAGTTTTGTATTGTCAAGTTGTTTATTAACCTCAATGTAAGCATTATTTACTTCTTCTTGTATGTTCAAGCGTGCATTTTGTAGATCTGCTTCAGCTCTCATTATTATGATTCTTGCCTCTTCAGTCTGTGCATCTGTTTTATTTCCTGAAAACAGGTTCCATTCCAAAGAAACAGTTGCTGTCCACTCTTGTTCTGGTGCAAAAGCATCTTCATCAACATCTTGGGCCATGTAATCTGCATTTGCATAGATACTTGGATAATAATCACCGTCAGTTTGTACATAAGTCGATTGAGCAGCTTTTAAGAGTTGTACATATTTATCTAATTCAGCTCTATTTTTATAAGCTTCATTTTTATAATGCTCTACCGGTAGCGTAAGCTTTTTTAGTGAATCATAAACATCAACGGATTCTGGCTTTTGAATATAGACTTCTGCATCATAAACTACTTTTATATCATTGTCTATACCCACTTCCTTTTTCAGCTTAACTGCTGAAAGCTTAGTGTCGTATTCAGTATTTTGAAGATTAAGTTGTGCGCTGATTAGATTAACTTCTGCATCTGTCACATCAACCTTTGTCCGAATACCGGCATCATAGTAGCGTTTACTACGGTTTAATTGCTGCTCATTAAGTTTGATGTTTTCAGTGTTAACATCAATCAAAGCATAATTTGATAAAAGTTCATAATAAGCACTTTTAACAGAATAGATTTTATCTGAAATTGTTTGTTGCATAGAAGCTTTAAATGCATAGGATTGATTTTCAAAACTATCCATATTGCCTGTTGTCTTACCGAAGTCATAAATCAATTGTTTGGCTGTCACTTGTCCGCCAAAGAGGGTGGTCTTATTATTGCCGGGTTCAATTTCATTTCCGGGTGTACCCACCTTTTGATCTCCATAATCCACATCTTGTTGACCTGCTATAACAGCCAAGTCGACTTGAGGAAGATATGCTGCATCTGCTTGTAGAGTACGCTGTTGCGAAGCCTCATAATCAGCCTTGGATATTTTAATATCAGGACTGTTTATTATCGCAGCCTTGAGCAGGTCCTCTAACTTTAAAACTTGTGCATTAAGACAAGAGCTAAACAAAAGTGACGTAACTAAAAGTATTTTCGTTCGGGTCATCATAGTGTGACTCATTACATTAAATTTTGATCTTCTCATCTTATAAGCTCTCTCTTCTTTTAACTTCTTCTTTAACATCAACTACTGTTTCACGCATCGTTTCTAACAGTACATATATTAAGGGGACAATAAGCAGTGCGACTAATGTGGCCATCGTCATACCGCCAAGCAGGGCAACACCAATGGTTTTTTGTGTGACTGCACCGGCGCCTGTTGCAACAGCAAGAGGAATGATTCCAAAAATAAATGAAAAGATCGTCATTAAAATTGGTCTAAATCGAGATACGGCAGCTTCAACACCTGCGTCAGTAATACTTTTTCCCGCTTCACGAAGTTCTTTGGCAAATTCGACAATCAAAATGGCATTCTTTGAAGACATACCGATGAGTAAGACCATCCCAATCTGGGCGAATACGTTCATTGGTAGATGTACATATTCAAGAGCCGTTAATGCACCAAGCATCACCAAGGGTACCGGAATCATGATCATCAATGGAAAGATCCAAGACTCATATTGGGCTGCTAGGACCATAAACACAACAATTAAGACAAAGCTAAATGTCATCACTGTAGATGAACCCGCTATCTTTTCTTGTAAAGACATCCCTGACCATTGATATCCATATGTTTTAGGCATGACACGTTTTTGTATCTCTTCCATGGCCTGCATAGCCTCACCGGTACTGTGTCCAGGAGAGGCAAAACCATTGACTTGAATGGAACGGTAAAGATTATAATGCGTAATCATCTGTGGTCCATCAATACTTTTTACTTTAATGAGCGCATCAAGAGGAACCATTTGTTCTTGATTATTTTTTACAAAGATTTTAGAGATATCCTCTTTGCTTCCTCTAAACTCCGTTTTCGCTTGGGCATATACTCTAAACACTTTTCCGAATTTATTAAAATCATTAATATAATACGAACCTAAGTAAGTCTGCATTGTCGTAAAGATATCTGAAACATTTACACCAAGAGCATTGGCTTTTTCACGATTAAAATCAATGTAATACATTGGATAGGAAGCATTAAAGGTCGTGTAAGCTGCGCCAATACGCGGGTCTTTGTTTGCTTCGATGAGTAGCTGCTGTACATATCCCTGAAACTGTGAAAGATCTGAAGACATAAAGTCTTGTACTCTAAAGTCAAATCCTCCAACTGTGCCCAGTCCCGGAATCCCGGGAAGATTAAAGGCAAAGACTTTTGCTTCGGTTATATGGGCCGTCTTTATGCTGATATCTCTGATGATGGCATTAACACCTTCTGTGACAGGATCACGCTGGTCCCAAGGGTAAAAGGTAAGAAACTTAACACCAGAACTCTCATCTTTAGACCCGGTAAGAATATTATAGCCATTGATCGTAGACGCGTCTCTTATCCCTTTGATCTCTTTGATTGCTTTTTCTATCTCTGCCCCAATGATTTGTGTCTGCTCAATAGAAGCACCGGGCTTTAACATATAACCTAAAAGTGCAACACCTTGATCCTCTTCAGGGACAAAACCGGTTGGGATTGTTTTGAAAGCATAAACAGTTAGACCGATAAGAGCAGCAAAGATGACAATAACCACCCATCTCATTTTTATAATATACGTAATGATGGCTTTATACTTTTGAGTTGTCCAGTCAAAACCGCGGTTAAACCAGACAAAGCCGATAAAAGGCTTTTGATCAGGTTTGGCACGTCGTATTATAATTGCTGCGATAGCGGGTGAAAGCGAAAGCGCATTGATTGAAGAGATAAAGACAGCAAAAGATATGGTTAATGCAAACTGCTGATAGAGTGAACCTGTAATACCTGGCATCATTGAAACCGGAACAAAAACTGCGATCAGTACTAAGGTTGTAGCGATGATGGGTCCAGTGATTTCTGCCATTGCTTTTTTAACCACTTGCGGCATCGGAAGGTCAGGTTCCTTATTCATAATCGTTTCAACATTTTCAACAACCAAAATAACATCATCAACAACGATACCAATGGCGAGTATAAGTCCAAAGAGGGTTAAGAAGTTAATAGAAAAACCAGTAGCATACATGGCAGCAAAGGCACCGACTAACGAAACAGGGATAGCAACGGTGGCAATGACCGTTGGCCGCCAGTTTTGCAAGAAAATATAAATAACCAAAACAACCAATAAAATAGCTACGATCAAGGTTTCAATAACATTATCAATCGCCGCTTCAACATATTTTGTCGTGTCATAAGGTATTGAATAGCTGATTCCTTCGGGGAAACGTTTTTTGAGTTCGTCCATTTTTGCAACAACATCTGCTTTGATCTGCAATGCATTTGAACCAGGAAGTTGATAGATACCGACAAGACCGGTGGCATTGTTATTTAGCAAGGCATTCCAGTCATAGACTTCATTACCAAGTTCGACTTCTGAAACATCCTTTAGATAAACAAGACTTCCGTCTTTTTGATGCTTTAAAACAATCTTTCCAAACTCTTTAGCATTTTGTAATCGACCATTAGCTGTTAAGGTATAAACGACTTGTTGGTTTTTATAACTTGGCGCAGCTCCTATCTTACCAAGAGCTGCTTGTTTGTTTTGATCCTGAACTGCTGTGATTATATCCATCGGTGTCATGTTCAGGGATTTCATCTTATCGGGATCAAGCCAGATTCGTATGGCATATTTTTTCTCACCAAAGGTCTCAGCCTTACCAACTCCAGGAACACGCTTAAGTTCATCAAGAACATTTATATTGACAAAATTGCTTAAAAAGGCGCTGCTGTATTTCTCTGTACCATTAACGGCAACCAGACAAACGACGCTTGGCGATTTTTTGTCAACTGCAACACCTGCCTGGGTGACCTCTGAGGGAAGACTTGGTTTGGCCAGTTCAACCTTGTTCTGTACATCGACTGCAGCGATGTCAAGATCATACCCTGGCTCAAAATAGACGTTTACGGTAGATTGGCCCGCACTGGTACTAAAAGATTCTAGGTATATAGAGCCTTGCACACCATTTATCTTGTCCTCTAGTACACGCGTGACCGTGTTCTCAACATCATAGGCATTTGCACCGGTGTAGGTGGCCGTTACAGAAACCGTTGGCGGTGTTACATTTGGATACTGCTCAATCGGCAATACAGACATGGAGACAAATCCAATAATAACGGTCAAAAGAGCAATGACCATCGCGAAGATGGGACGTTTAATGAAAAATACTGGAGACATGATTATTCTTCTACTTTAGGTAAGACCGGGTTTAGGTTGTTTTCTTTGATTACAGCCTGCATTCCCTTAGTCTCACTCACATCTGTTGGTGCGACTTTCACACCTTCTTTTAGTCGCATAAGTCCATTAATGATAACCTTATCGCCATCTTTGAGAGTATCTTCTTTAATAAGTACAAAAAAGCGTGACTCATAAGCAGGTTTAACATAAACACGCTTCGCAGTATTGTTTTGATCTGCAATGTACAGATAATGGCCCAGTTGATCCTCAAAAAGAACTTGAGGCGGCACACCTAAAGCCTTAAGCTCATTTGTCACAAAGACATTGACATAAACGAAGGTTCCAGGAAACATTTTATGATCCGCGTTTGGGATCTCGGCTCGCATGCTAATAGTTGATGTTGTTGGATCAACGGCATTGTTTGAAAAGTCAACATATCCAAATATATTTTTGTTTTTTAGCATTTCAGACTGATAACCGGCATTTATATACGCAGGCATTTTGTCTTGCTTATGGAAAAGGGATATTTTTTGAAAATCCTCATCGCTAGGAGAAAAATAAGCATACAGCGGATTGTTTTGATTAATAGTTGTTAATACAGTTGCATTGCTTTTTCCAACAAGGTTTCCAACATCAACTAAACGACGGCTTGCTTGACCGTCGATTGGAGACTTGATAATAGTATAACTTAATTCAAGCGCAGCCTGATCAATTGAAGCTTCATCAATGGAAATATCGGCTTTCAAGCCTTCTACCTGTGCTTGGTATTGTTCTAGCGTTACGCGAGGAGCCAAACCGTCTTTAACAAGTGGTTCATAGCGATCAACATCGGCTTGAGCAAGCTTTAAGGCTGCCATGTCTCTACGTTTTTTCCCCTTGGCTGCTTCTAGTGTTGCTATATAATCTGTTTGTTCAATTTTAAAAAGCTTTTGACCTTTTTTAACCAAATCCCCATCTGCATAATATATCTCTTCTAAAATTCCCGACACACGTGCTTGTACGTCTTGAGACGAACTGGCTTGTGTTTTCCCTGTATACTGCATCCAGATAGGGATAAGATCATTGTGTACGGTCACTACCTCAACGGGAAGAGGAGGTGCGACTTTAGCCACCTGTTGTTTTTCTTCGCTACAGGCAGTAAATGCTAATATAAGTGCGGATCCTAAGGCTATTTTCTTGAGCATGATTTTTCCTAATTTAATGTGAAATAATGTAGTAATATACATCAATCTAACTTAAAAAAACACCTTTTCACTCATCATGCAGATAGAAGTTCAATATCTTTTGTCATTTGAGGTATAATTAAATTGATGAATGAAAATATGAAGACTTTATGCTGTTCTGGTTGTGGTTTAATGATGAATAACGAGATAGATGAGAAAGGTATTAAATGCCCTCGTTGCTTCACTGCCGTGTGTAAGAAACATAATAAAATTGCTTATGATTTAACCTTATCTATCCTTGCATTGATCCTTTTTTTTCCCGCTATGACTCTGCCTATTTTAAGTTTTAAGTTAGGGTTTGATACGCAAGTAGGAAATATGTTTTTTGCACTTAAATATTTTTACGACGGAGGATATGGAATTTTAAGCGTTCTTGTTTTTTTCACCACTATATTTGCTCCTTTGGTTTATATTGTTGTTTCGGTTTTGATGTACGGAGCCTTGTATGAAAACCGTCGCCCTAGATTTATGAAGCTTTATTATAAAATTCTTTTTGAACTTCGTGAATGGGTGATGCTTGATATTTATATCGTTTCTGTTTTAGTCTCTATTGTAAAACTTGAGGCAACTTCAGATGTCATTTATGGCTCAGGCATCATTATCTTAGCGCTGCTGGCTACAATGACTTTTCTACTCACTAATGCATTTGCACCTAAGCAAGTTTGGAAGGCGTACCATAATGCAAACTAAGCTTAAAACAGATCTTACTACAAATAATGTTTTGTGCCTGCACTGCCATAATGTTTCGGACATGGACTTAAAGACCTGCTCAACTTGCGGAGAGACACTTTATCAAAGAAAAACCAATTCATACAAACGCACCTTGTATTTAACGCTAGCAGCTTTGGTTTTTTATATTCCTTCTAATTATTTTCCTATTATGAAGACAGTCTCTATAACAACCTATGAAAACAGTACTATTGTTGGAGGAATATTTTATTTTTTTCAGCATGGGGAATATTTTGTAGGCACTGTAATTTTTATGGCAAGTGTCTTTATTCCCTTTGCAAAACTAATCATCTTATTGTTTTTATTATATTCTGTTAAGACGGGCTCTACCTGGCGACTTATCGACAAGAACAATCTTTATACAATGATTCAGCTTATTGGAAGATGGTCTATGCTTGATATTTTTGTTATGGGTATGATGATTTCACTGGTGCATTTTGGTGAGATTGCTATGGTGACCTTAGGGTGGGCATCAGTCTCTTTTGCTACAATGGTGGTTCTAACCATGTTCGCAACCGAGAGTTTTGATACGCGACTCCTTTGGGATGAAAAATAATAATACTACTATGCAGTATAGGAAATAAATAGATGTCAGATGAAACAACTAAAGACTACCCCAATGGTTTAGTCCAAGAAAAACGAAATTTTTCAATTGTGTGGATAGTTCCTATCGTTGCCGTTCTTATTACCCTTGGTATGATATGGAAAAGCTATAATGATCAAGGCATGCGCATCTACATTACCATTGAGAATGGGGAAGGGATAATGGACGGTAAAACGCCACTGATGTATAAGGGTATCAAAATCGGATCAGTCGAAGATGTGCGCATTAAGAAAGATGATGTGTCCAAACTTTTACTTACTGTTGTCGTGGACAAAGACTCGTCTGCATCTGTTGCGCGAAAGGGCAATAAGTTTTGGAAGGTAGAACCCAGGGTTTCATTAACAGAAGTTTCGGGTTTAGATACACTTATTAAAGGTGTTTATATTGCTGTAATGCCTGCTGCAACCACAAAAGAAGCCCTACAGAAACTACCTCTTCAAAAGAACTTCACTGCACTTGAGTCTGCTCCTGTTGATGTTTTTAAACCTGGTATTGCGCTTGTGCTTCATACGAAGACAAAGGGTGATATTGCTATTGGCGCACCTGTTTTATATAATAAACAAGTTATTGGACGGGTAGAAGACAAGAAGCTTTCAAAGGATAAGAAAGGCATAGACATTCATCTTCGTGTACAAGAAAAGTATGTTTATCTTGTACATCAAAAGTCACTTTTTTATAAGTCCAGTGCCCTTGATATTGAGGCAAGTCTTAGCGGGATCAAAGTCAAGATGGGTTCTTTTGCGTCTTTCATCGCGGGCGGAATTGCTATGCGAAACACTGCGGAGTCCTTAATCTCGCCTTTAGCACAAAAAGATGAGTCTTTTACGCTTTATGATGATGAGACGGCCACCTATTTGTCAAAAGATGAAATCACTCTTAAAATGGATAAAACCTATAACCTGACACCTGATATGTCTAAAGTGTATTGCAAAGGAGTGGAAGCGGGAATAGTCAGCGATATACATTATGATGCCGTACAGGATAAAACGAGGGTAAAGGTCAAACTTTTTAAAGACTTTCAAACACTGGCCAATGAAAAAGCGTATTTTTGGATTGTAAAACCCACGCTCGCATTTGATAAGGTAGAAGGTCTGGATACAGTGCTTAAAGGTCATTACATTAACTTTATCACTTCAGACCCTGATGCAAAAGAAAAATCAGTGTTTGATCTACACGAAAACAAGCCTCAAATAGAAGGCGTGCATATTAAACTCATCAGTAATAACATACAGAGTCTTTCAGAAGGTGCCGGGCTATTTTATAAAAATATTAAGATCGGTTTTATTAATAGCTATGCCCTTAATAAAGACAAAAAAACCTTCACCATTGATATGATTGTCCTTCCTAGATATAGAAATCTTTTGAATGCATCGTCTTTGTTTTATCATAACAGTGGCGTGGAAGTAAAGGTAGACTTTAGTGGAGTTAAAGTGCAAACAGGTAGCTTAGAGACTACTTTGCGTGGAGGTATCGCTGTCATTACTCCCAGCGATAAGGCAAATGGTAAACTTAAAAAAAGTTATAAACTCTATAAAAGCCATGACGCCATTATAAAAGCCAAGTACCTAGCAGAAAACGGTCTTCATCTTACTCTTGTTACAGATAAATTAGGTTCATTAAAAAAGGCTTCGCCTGTCTTTTTTAAACAGATCAAGGTGGGAGAGGTTCTTTCCTATAAGTGGGACGCGGTAAACAAACAACTGCTTTTAAATGTTTTTATCATTGAGGAATATGCAAAAGAGGTACAAGAGAGTACACTTTTTTATAATGCAAGCGGTATCCGTGCCCATATGGATTTAAATGGTTTATCAATAGACACCGAATCAGTGGAAACCATTATGGCGGGAGGTATTGCTTTTTATACTCCGGCTTCACAAACACTGAAACAGGCAAGAAATAAAATGCGTTTTAAGCTTTATGGTTCTAAAAAGCTTGCCATGGAAAACTTCCTTGATTTGACCTTATTTTGTGAGGATTCTGCCGGCTTGGAAATCGGAAGTCCTTTAAAGTATAAAAATGTGGTCTTGGGTTATGTCCAGAGTATCGAACTAAAAGACAAAAATGTTATTGTCAAACTCAAAGTTGAGAAAAAGTATGAGAACTATATAAGCAAAGACACTGCTTTTTGGTTAGAAAGCTTTCAATTTACTTTAAGCGGTGTCAATAATGCTTCTTCAGCTATAAAAGGGCCTTTTATAGCTTTAAAACCGGGTGTTTCAATGGAAGATTCTGATGTACATTATCTTATGCCTAAACCACCTGTTCCGCACTTTAAAGAAGATGGTTTACGTTTTACACTTAATGCCGACAGACTTGGAGGACTTTCAGCTGATGCGCCCCTGTATTATCGCCAAGTCCAGATTGGTTCGGTGGTGCAGTACGCTTTAAAGGATGATGCAACAAGCGTGAGTATCGAAGTCTTTGTTGATCCTTGCTACGCTCATCTTGTCAGAGAAAACTCTTACTTTTATAATACTAGCGGTATCGGTATGGATGTAAGTCTTTTTGGTGCCAAGGTCAAAACTGAAAGTTTAAAAAGTATAGTAACGGGAGGAATAGGGATGTTAACACCTGATGACTATACTGAACAAGCTAAAGAGCATCATGTATTTACACTTAATGAGACCTTTGATGAAGACGCACTACAATGGAGGCCCCAGCTTCGCAGTAAACTTGCAACCTGTAAGTAGTTTTTTAAACCAAAAACAGTTGAGGCTATTCTCTACTGTCTTCTTCCTCCGAGGTAATAACCTACTTTGTACCGGACTAAGGTTTTCTGTTTTGGCAGAGGATATCGATGATATGAATATTCAATTGTTTGCAGTGACGTATCATCTAAGATCTCATAGCCGGATGGATTTATAATCTTCAAGCCACTTATATCACCGTTTGGATGCAAATAGAACTCAATGATGTTCATGGTGTTAACATTAAGGTTTCTCGGTATGTTAACGGGACCTAAACGGTTTAGCTGCTCTTGTGTAATTCGGCGCATGACTTCTTGATTATCAATAATGTATTTTTTCTCACCCTCGGAAAGTTTACCAAAGGCTTCTCCGTAGGCCTCTTTAAAATCACTGCCAATATGCGTACCTGTTTGAGATTTTGTCTTCTCTTGTTTTTGCGGTTTTTGTTTTTTAGACAAAGCTGCATAAAGTCCTGACTTCTTTTTAGGTTCCTCTTTTGTTATATTAATGTCTTTTCTCTGGACTTTTTCTACGTGCTTATATGCAGGCTTTTTAGAAGGAACTTCCTTGGGAATACTTTTTTTCGGTTCAGGCTTGGCTTGCTTGATTTCTTTTACCGGTTTTGCTGGCGGTATCTTCTTAGATGGCGCTGCAAGCTCTTTGAGCTGTTTTCCCTTTGGCATAGGAGGTGCTTTTTCAATAGGTTTTTTCTTATTTTTTACGGCAGCTGATTTCTTATCGCTCTTGGGTTTGTCTTTAAGTGCGACTTTTATACGGTGTTCTTGTGGCTTCTCAACATGCAATGGCTTGTATTCCATAAAGAATTTAAACAGCAGTATAAGTAGTATGTGAAACATGATGGCTATTAGTAAGGCTGCTGTACTTCTACTCATTCACCATCTTTAAACAGCTATAGTTCAGAGCTGTTGGATTGTTATTTTTAGCATTATATCGATTTATAATAAATTGCATTTAAAATTCTTTAGATATACTTCTATTAATTATCAAAAGGGCCTGCAATAAGCCCATATAGGAACAATATGAATACGCAATCCAGTAAAAATGCCTTCAGTCAAGCACAAGAACTTATACCCGGTGGTGTAAACTCGCCTGTACGTGCTTTTTCAAGTGTGGGCGGAACACCACTGTTTATTGACAAAGGCGAGGGTGGATACCTTGTTGATATTGATGGTAACAAATACATAGATTATGTTCAGTCTTGGGGTCCACTTATTTTTGGACACGCTGATGAGAGCATTGAAAATGCAGTGATCGAAGCTGTTAAGAAGGGGCTTAGTTTTGGTGCACCGACCTTGGCAGAGACTGAACTGGCCAAACTTGTGCTTAGCTTGATCGGCTCTATGGAAAAGATCCGTTTTGTAAGCTCAGGAACTGAAGCAGTAATGTCTGCTATTCGTCTGGCTCGTGGCTATACAGGTCGTGATGACATTATCAAGTTTGAAGGTTGTTATCATGGACACAGTGATTCTCTACTGGTTCAAGCCGGTTCAGGAATGATCACCTTTGGCACTCCATCTTCTCCAGGTGTGCCGGCAGATTTCACTAAACACACGCTTCTTGCAAAGTATAATGATATTGAAAGTGTCAAAAAATGCTTTAGTGACAGTACGGATATTGCCTGTATTATTATTGAACCGATCGCCGGGAATATGGGCCTTGTTCCTGCAGACAAAGACTTTCTAGCGGAACTTAGAACACTGTGTAATGAAAATGGAACTTTGTTGATCTTTGATGAAGTAATGAGCGGCTTCAGAGCGACACTGCGCGGTGCTGAAGATATTACAGGAACGGTACCTGATCTCATCACTATGGGTAAGGTTATTGGAGGAGGCATGCCCGTTGGTGCTTTCGGCGGTAAAAAAGAGATTATGGCTCAGCTCTCACCAGAAGGACCGGTTTATCAAGCAGGTACATTAAGCGGTAACCCTGTTGCAATGGCTGCGGGTCTTGCAGCGATTACGAAGCTAAAAGACAAGTCTATCTTATTTGGTATTCTTGAAAAACGCGCTATTCGCCTTCTTGAAGGGATGAAAGAAGCAGCAGACGAAAATGGTTTTGCATTTCAAACAACCGTAAGAGGATCAATGTTTGGTTTCTTCTTTAATGATAAGCCTGTTAAGAACTTTGCAGATGCGTGTAATAGTAATGCCGAACGTTTTGCTGCTTTTCATTCAGGTATGCTTGAAGAGGGGGTTTATTTTGCCTGTTCTTTATATGAAACAGGATTTATATCCACAGCCACAACAGATGAGATGATTGAAAAAACTATTGTTGCGGCTAAAAAAGTAATGGGACGTATTAAATGAGCGAAGAGAAAAAACCACGTGTAAAACCAATAATAGAAGGTGCTGACAGTCTTTCACTCGGTGTTTCTATGGTTGTTGCCGTCTTAATCGGTGTTGCAATCGGCATAGGACTTCAGAAGCTTTTTGAAGTTCAGTGGGTTCTTTGGATCGGTGTTTTCATAGGTATTGCAGCTGCTTTTTTAAATGTTTTCAAGGCCTACAAGAAACAGATGAAAGAGTTTGAAGACTTAAAAAAGAACAACCCGCGATATCAGGATCAAAAACCCTTATATGGGGACGAGGACAATGAGTAGAGTCTTAATTAGACTTCTTTTAGTCCAGTTTATTTTTGCCATTGCTTTATTTGTTATGGGGTATTGGTATTGGCTGTTGAACTTTGAACTTGCTTTTTTCTCCGCTCTTCTTATAATATTGGGATCTTTCAGTGGCTACAGAAGAATGGTTAAAAAGCGCCTTGGCGGTACTGATATTGCAGAAAATACGGATGAATTGATACTTCAGAAGCTCGAAGACCCTTATGATTTATATGATGATGAAAGAGATGAAGAAAAGGTTGAAATAATCAACCCACAAGAAGTAAATCTTGCTGACGTTGTTAAAGAAGAGAAATTACGACTGAAGCAAAACAAACAGACACTTAAAAAGACCATCAAATCGACTCCTGGCATATTTTCACCATGGAGATTTATACCCTATATAATCTTGGTCTTAAGTTTTATTGCTCTAAACAACAATCATATCTTAGAGATACCGGCCTTTCTTATCGGCCTGGGTCTTGGTATAGCAAGCGCCGTTATAATAGGTAAAAAATGGATAAACGGTGCTAACTCGTAATAATAGGTATGTTTAGTATTGTTTTATTGGCTTTGAAGTCGATAAAAATATTCATTTCTTCGGCCATATGACGGATCTCTGATGTCTTACTGTTCACAGCAGTGTCACCTTTTATTTCAATAGAGAAAAGTGTATATTTTTTATCTTCAGTTCTGATGTATTCACCTACACGGAAATAAAGTTTCGTGTTAATGTGTTTTGAACCTTCATGAGAGATATACATTTTATTCAAGAGTTTCAAAAACCTCTCTGTTTGCAGGCGAATGTCTGGTAAAGTAGGGTCAAGTTCTTTGATAAACTCTGTGTCTTTTCCTATTGAATTGGAACTTATGCACAGATCAATAAGCGTATATACATTAACAAGGTCACCCTCTGTTGCTGGCTTTGTGTAATGAAAAGCCGGGGACTGATGCAGACGCAGACCAATCTCATTTTCGTTGTCATATCCAACCATAAGAGCAAAGAAACGGAAGCGTCCAAACTCTAAATCAATAAAGCTTGTTTTAAAGCCTGTGTTAGCATTTGCATACGTAATAGCAAGTTCAAAAAGTGATGGCGCATCGGTGTACCCTAATAGGTACTGCGCTTCATTATTTAGTGAAAGAATCTTTCCATTGCTATCAAAAAGCAAATATGGATTGTAGTCATATTCTATCCATTTTTCGCAAAATTCCATTATTAATCTTCGATATAGTTTTTCAGCTTGCGTCCAACTTTAGGGTGCTTTAGCTTTTTAATCGCTGAGGATTCAATCTGACGTACACGTTCACGTGTCACATTCAACTCTTTTCCGATCTCTTCAAGTGTTCTATCACTTTCGTCATCCATAATTCCAAAGCGCATTTTAATAACCGCTTTTTCTCTTTCGTTAAGCTGCTCTAAAACACCTTCGATTTGAAGTTTTAAATCATCCTTCAAGATAGAATCCGCAGGTGAGATAGAGTTTTTATCTTCAATAAAATCTCCAAATCTACCATCTTCTTCATTCCCAATTGGTGCTTCAAGAGAGATAGGCTCTTTTGTTATTTTAATAACGTTTTTAACTTTTTCAACAGAAAGACCAACTTCTTTGGCAATTACGTCAACACCCGGTTCTTTTCCTTCTTCTTGAAGGTGCTTGCGCATAATTTTATTGATTCGGTTGATCGTTTCAATCATGTGAATTGGTATACGGATTGTACGGGCCTGGTCAGCAATCGCACGAGAGATCGCCTGACGAATCCACCAGGTAGCATAGGTCGAGAACTTATATCCCTTCTTATATTCAAACTTATCAACAGCCTTCATGAGACCAATGTTTCCTTCTTGAATCAGGTCAAGGAAAGGAAGTCCACGATTAGTATAACGTTTAGCAATTGATACAACAAGGCGAAGGTTTGACTTTGCCATACGTGTTTTACCAATCTCTGAAATTTCTTTACCACGCTTAATCTGTTCCAGGATATCCATCAATTTGTCAGGTTCCATATCAAAGCTGTCTTTTGAAGCTTCATTTGTCTGAATGAGTTTTTTAATCTCCATATAAGTGCTGACCATTGTAGCTTCAGGAACACGACCTGTGACATCTTCTTTTGTAAGATCAATAATATCTTCCAAAAGTAAAGCATGGTTCTTTTTAAGCATATCATTAAATAAAGGAAGCTTGTATTCAAGGCGCTTCAGCTCTTTTTCAAAGCCATCTTCACTGTGTAAAGCAGTTTCCATTGACTTAACAAGCTCATTAATAAGTTTAGACGTCGGTCCAAGGTCTAGAAGACGCTCTTTAAGTATTTTTTTCTTAAAACTGGCCCCAAGGTGGTGGGAAATATGTTCAATATCTTCTTTATCTTCTGGAAACTCTTTCTCAGATGCTTTTATCCACTCTTTTTTAGCCTTGTCAAGTGCTTTAAAACTGGCAACAACCTTTTCGACACGTTTTTTATCTTTAGCGGTTAGCTTAATCTCTTTTTCTTCACCGGTTTCTTCTTCAGCATCATCAGTTGATGCATCATCGCTTGATGCATCAGTGCTGGTTTCGCCATCATCTTCAAAGTTTTTGAAAAGTTCTTTTACACGACGTTCTCTGTTAATCAAAGGATCTTTATAATCAAGAATAAAGTCTATTAGATAAGGTACTGAACAAATGGCATCAAGAATAATATTCTCTCCGCCTTCAATACGCTTGGAAATAGAAACTTCTTCTTCTTTTGTTAAAAGAGGAATCTGCCCCATCTCCCGTAAGTACATACGAACAGGAGAATCTGAACGAGACCATTCTAAGAGCTCACGCTCCTTCATAATATCAAACTGCTCATTGTCTGCGTTATCAAGCATCTTAAGCTGAGCAGCACGACGTGCATCGGATTCTTGCTTATTAAGTACTTTAGCGTGCTCAGAAGAAGTGAACAGGCATTTCTTATATTTTTGTGAATGCTTAATTATTGTTTTAACTTGAGCAGAAGTCGGTGCTTTATCATATAGTTCAACTATATCTTCGTAGGTAATGCAGGTATTATCTACACTTTTAGAGAACAATTCTTCTATATTTTTGTTTAGCTCTTTTGCTGACAAAGAGGGCTCCTTGAGGAAGGTGTGATCTTGTTTAATGTTAATTAAAGGATGGATTATACCCAAAAATTTATTAATTAATTCTATATCGGTCTTTTTGTCTTGTGTTTTAGGGCGAAGTTTAACGTGGTGTCGGCCCTACAAAAAGACGATATTTATTATTTCTGTCAATATTTACGCGTTTTCGCTTTTTTAAATTTTCTGCGGTTATAAACACATAGATTGGAACACTTCTTGCTAGTTTAATCATATATTATTAAGGAGCACAGATGCAAAATGGATTTTATTCTGCTGCGGGCGGGATGGTTACACAGTTCTCACGACTGGATAACATTACCAATAACCTTGCCAATTTAAATACTAATGGCTACAAAAGACAAGACCTCGTAGTTGGAGATTTTCTTCGTCTTTATCAAGAAAAAAGAGATGATCTTCCCATAGATAACCAGACAAAAGAGGGCGCCAAATTTACACACAGAAGCCTTGCCAGGGTTCCGCAAATAGTTGAATCATACAGGGATATGAGCGTGGGTGCTTTTGCCTATACCGATAACACTTTTGATGTCGCCTTAAAAGAAAAAAACCTTTTCTTTGCTGTGCTAACTCCGGATGGTGTCAAGTTAAGCAAAGACGGCTCTTTTACGCTAAATGATGAGGGAATTCTTACTACCAAGCAGGGATATAAAGTCTTACCTGCGGATTATTTTAAAAATGGAAACTTCATACAGTTTTCTGTTGATGCTGGAAACATTGAACTGGATAAAAATGGAAAGTTTTCCTACCTTGTTTCCGGAAATGAACGTTTTATTCCTGCTAAAGAGTTACTTTTGGTTGAACCAGAAAACATCTCAAAGCTCAAAGCGTCAGGTGACAACCTTTTTACACCGGATAGTGCTGACAAACTTGCAGCTGTGCAAAATACAGGTGCAGTTGTACAAGGTGCCCTAGAAAAGAGCAATGTCAATGCTATCAGATCAATGGTTGGTATGATTGAAGCGCAACGATTAGTAGGTATGTATCAAAAAGCCATGGATACACAAATGAACGAAATGAACCGTGAGGCTATCGATAAAATCGCCTCCAGCAGAGCATAAAATACAAATAGATACGACTACCACAAGGCAAGCTGAACAACTTCATCTTCTCTTGAATAAAATAAGACCAATTTAAGGACCCTACCATGATGAGATCACTCTATACGGCTTCCACTGGAATGCTTGCACAGCAAATGCAAATTGATACAACTTCAAATAATATTGCCAATGTAAACACTATTGGCTTTAAGTCTTCACGTGCTGAATTTGCTGATTTAATGTACCAAGTTGGTGAGTATGCCGGTACCGGTACCTCTCAGATCACAAAATCTCCTACCGGTATTGAAGTAGGGCTTGGTGTGCGTACTACTGCCACTACAAAGATCTTTACAGAAGGTAACCTGAAGCAAACCGAGAACAACCTTGATATTGCTATCACAGGTAAGGGTTTCTTTAAAATAGAACTTCCTGACGGAACGGAATCATACACAAGGGCAGGGGCTTTTAAACTTGATGAAAACGGCACCATCGTAACCTCAGATGGGTACAAGCTTATCCCGGAGATCGTTGTTCCTGACGATGCAACAGATATTTCTATAGGAACAGATGGTATCGTCACCGTTATTCAGCCCGGCCAAACCCAAGCTACGCAAATCGGTCAGATTACAACAATAAATTTTATTAACCCTGCCGGTCTTCATGCCTTAGGTGACTCGCTTTACCTTGAGACAGAAGCTTCCGGTGTACCTATTGAAGACACCCCTGGACTCAATGGACTTGGGCCTTTACGACAAGGTTTTCTTGAGCTTTCAAATGTTCAACTTGTTGTAGAACTTACCGAACTCATTACAGGACAAAGAGCGTATGAAGCAGATTCAAAAGCAATCACAACCTCTGACGAAATGCTACAAACTGTTGTCAACCTCAAACGTTAATAACGCCTACAATAGGTTGTTATTAATTAATATTAAACTCCTAGCCTTTCTTTTTAAACTACTTTAAATATCCTTTTCGATAAAATCACAAAAATTTAACCCAAGCGTCTTAATGAAATCATTGAGACGCTTATGCAGGATTTATTAATGCAAACTATTGAAGGTAAAGTCTGGAACTTTGGCAAAGATATCGACACGGATCTTATTATTGCCGCACGATATTTAAACACTTCGGTTCCTGAAGAACTTGCTAAACACGTTATGGAAGACGCTGATCCAGAGTTCGTAAACAAGATGCAAAAAGGCGATATTATTGTTGCCGGTGACAATTTCGGATGTGGTTCATCACGTGAACACGCCCCTATCGCACTAAAAGCTGCTGGCGTTGCTGCAGTTATTGCGCCAACATTTGCACGTATTTTTTACCGTAATGCCTTTAACATGGGCCTGCCGATTTTTGAACTTCCTGAAAGTGCAGAGATAACCGAAGGACAGAGCGTTAAGGTTGATATGGCTGCGGGTACGATAACAAATCTTACGACAAAGACAACATATAAATTCACACCTATTCCACCTTTTATGCAAGAGCTTATTGCAGCAGGTGGTTTAATGAACTTTGCAAAACAAGAAGTGAAAGAGAGTAAATAATGGCGACATACAAAATAGCACTCATCAAGGGTGATGGAATTGGCCCAGAGATCATTGATGAAGCAATAAAGGTATTAGACGCGGTTGCCTCTACTGAAGGTTTTGAGCTTAAGTATTCTGAAGCATTGATGGGTGGTATCGCTTATGATGTACATGGAGACCCTCTTCCTCAAGAGACTATAACACTTGCAATGGAAAGTGATGCTGTTCTGTTTGGTGCAATAGGCGGTGAAAAATGGGATAATCTTCCTCGTGAAAAACGTCCTGAATCAGGTCTCCTTCGTTTTAGAAAAGAGCTTGGTGTATTTGCTAACTTACGCCCTGCAACTGTATATGACGAACTTGTCAATGCGAGCTCTTTAAAGCCTGAAATCGTTAAAGGTGTAGACTTAATGGTAGTTCGTGAGCTTATTGGCGGTATCTATTTTGGTGAACCAAAAGGACGTGATGAGAACAGGGGTTGGAATACCATGGTATACACACGTCCGGAGATCAACCGCATTGCTCATGTTGCTTTTAAGTCTGCGATGGAACGCGATAAACGTGTTTGTTCTATTGACAAGGCAAATGTACTAGATGTTAGTCAGTTGTGGAGAGAAGAAGTTGAAGAGGTTGCCAAAGAGTACCCTGAAGTGCAACTATCACATATGTATGTTGATAATGCAGCTATGCAGTTGATTCGTGATCCTAAGCAGTTTGATGTCATGTTAACAGGAAATATTTTTGGAGACATTTTGAGCGATGAAGCTTCTATGCTGTCTGGTTCAATAGGCCTGCTTCCTTCCGCTTCTGTCGGAAATAAAGTTGGTGTTTATGAGCCTATTCATGGTTCAGCTCCAGATATCGCAGGGCAGGGTATTGCCAACCCTATTGCGACCATTGCCAGTGCTTCGATGATGCTTAGATATGCTCTCAATGAAATTTCTGCAGCAGACAAGATAGATGCTGCTATTGCTAAAGCACTTAGCGAAGGTTACCGGACCAAAGACATCAGTATGTATGATGCAAAAGAGGTATGTTCTACTTCAGAAATGGGTTCTATTATCGCTAATTATGCGGCGCAATGCAAACACTAACACTTGCAAATATTTATGAACTTCAAGGTCTCAAAGAAGAGGCCCTGGAAATTTATCAAGAGATCTTAAAAAAAGATCCTAAAAATGCCGATGCAAAGATAGCTATTCGCCGTCTAAGCGGGATGCGAAAAAAGTTTCTTGGCTGTAATGAACAGATGAAAGACTTTTTTATTAATATGGAAGACCCGATAGAGTTTAATGAATTTGAAAGGTGGTTATTAAAGCTATGGAATTAAAAGATGTTATCCTCTCTACCCTGGAAGAACTAGAACATTCCAGAGATGAGATTACCCTTCATGAAGACACGTCAATAGAAACACAGATCGAGCCTGCCTTAAACGCTTCAAATGCATTAAACTCTACGCACAGTGAAGCCTTGTTCTTAGAAAACATGAGAGAACGCATCCATGTACTCTTCGAGGGCTTTCAATCACCAAACAATGCTAATATAGAAGCAAAAGTTGATCTTACGCTTAACTTTCTAGAATACCTTCTGTCTTCCATAGAAACACGTCTTAAAGAGATCAAATGAAGCAATACCGTATTTTAATTGATTGTGCCGATAAAAAAGGTCTGGTCTATAAGGTATCAAAACTTTTTTATGAGCTCGAGCTAAACATTCTTTCCAACCATGAATTTGTTGACAGTGATAATGAGAAGTTCTTTATGCGAACTGTCGTAGAAGGCGATATTGAAGAATCTATTCTTGAAAAAGAGCTCAATTCTGTTTTAGACGAAAATGTAAATCTGCATATCGTTTCACCGGGCAAGAAAGATATCGTACTTATGGTCACAAAAGAATCGCACTGCCTGGGTGATATTCTGATTCGATATGAAGCGGGTGAACTTGATGCAAACATTATTGGCGTAGTCTCAAATTATGATCTTCTAGAACCTCTTGTGCAAAAATTCAATATTCCCTTCTTTTGTGTTTCTCATATCGGACTAAATCGAGATGAACATGAGACAAAGGTATTGGAGTGCCTCAGTCAGTTTAATGATATCGATTATATAGTCTTAGCAAAATATATGCGTATTTTAACACCAACTTTTGTAGAAGCCTATAATGACAAAATCATTAATATTCACCACTCTTTCTTACCGGCTTTCATCGGAGCCAACCCTTACAAACAAGCACATGAACGGGGTGTAAAGATTATAGGTGCTACAGCGCATTTTGTTAACAATGATTTAGATGAAGGCCCTATCATTTCTCAAGATGTCATTAATGTCAAACATGATCATTCGTGGAAAGATATGCAGCGCGCGGGACGTGATGTTGAAAAAATTACACTCTCGCGTGCTTTAAAGTTGGCATTAGAAGATAGAATTTTTGTGCATAAAAATAAAACGGTAATATTTTAATGTTTAATCTCGTCTTAGTTCATCCGCAGATTCCCAATAACACAGGTGCCATTGGGCGTCTTTGTGTAAATACAGGGAGTACTTTGCATCTTATCAAACCCATAGGTTTTGACATTGATGAAAAAGCTGTTCGCAGAGCAGGACTTGATTATTGGGAAAAACTTGATTTGCATGTGTGGGAAAACTTAGAAGAGTTTTTCATAGCCAACCCAACAGCAAAAGAAGGTAGTTTCGCGACAACGAAAACAGATAAACCTTATTTTGAAGCCAGCTACAAAGAAAACTCTTATATCTTCTTTGGAAGTGAAACAAAAGGCATTCCTTCTGAAGTACTCGAAGCGTATCCTGATCAATGTATCACCATACCAATGACTAAAGAAGGCCGGAGCCTTAATCTTGCGATCAGTACAGGTATTATCTTATATGAGGCGATTAAACAAAACTACGCTTCTTATCAAGAATTGATGTGAAGGACTTCTTTGACATCTTGATTCCTCTGGCTTTTGTTCTTTTCCTCGTTTTTATCTTCGCGGGCTATCATTCTTCAAAACGGGATAAGGACTAAGTTTCTGACCCTACTATAGTATTCTATCAGCTAAGGTCTCTAGTGATCTTTCAAATCTTGAAAACATTGTTTCTGCTTTTTTAATGATCTTTGCCATTTTATTTCCTTTATGTTATGAAATTATTTTTTTAAATTTCATTTTGACTTTTTTCTTGAGATAATTTTATAGATATATTTCACTTATTTATATTTATATTGCAAATTGTCATATAATTGTGTAAAATGATGTCAATATCTTATTATTACACTGTAAATAAGAACAAGGCTTCTATAATAAAGGCCTAATCTAGGAGATACTATGATGAAGAATTTCAACGACATTGTTGAGCAGATTAAAGATGTTGTATCTGCAGACTATCCGGGAAAGAAGATTTTTGATAAAGATATAGCTGGATTGCTTGGAATAAGCCAAATGAACTTCGCAACAATGAAAAAAAGAGACAAGATACCCTATGAGGAACTTCTTGAATTTTGTGCCAGGCGTTCAATCGCCATCAATTGGCTTCTGTTTGGGCAATCACCTGAGAGTCTAATAGAATCAACCAATAAATTTTATATGGTACGTTATTTCTCTGATGTGAGTGCATCAGCAGGTGGCGGCGGAGATGGAGATATTGAAGACTCTATTGAATTGATGCTTGAGGGAAAATTTGTTGCCTCTTTAGGCGGAGAAAGAGAACTTAGAAACATTGAGGCCTTAAGTGTATCTGGTGACTCTATGGAGCCGACTTTTTCTTACGGTGATATGATCTTTATCAATCGTAACAAGGTAGATATTGGGCGCGGAGGTATCTTTACCATAAATACTGAGGGTGGTTTGTTCATTAAAAGGTTACAAAAGCGTATTGACGGTAAAATTGACGTTATATCTGATAATAAAATATATGACAAACAAACCCTTAATGCACACGAATTGACAGTAGTCGGTCGCGTTGTCGGAAGGTTTGGTGCTGTCGACTAAGGTAAAGAATGAAAACTTCATATTATATAACAGCTGTCTCTATGGCATTAGCTTTTATTGGTTGTGCGAAAACACCCCAAAGCCAAACAATAGAAGACTTGGAAAAATTTCCTCAGACAGCCCAAGCTTATATTGCTAATGCTCAAGAGCATACAATCCTTTTGCCTTCGCAGCAGGATTATGAGGAAAAATACTTTTCTCCCTGGAACTATACAAAGCCTCCTTTTGAGAGAGAAGAAATCCTATGGACCTTCAGGAGTTATACATTTGGGAAAAGCTATGGAGAAAACCTTCAGCTCTTAGATGAAGAATGGTTTAATGAGATGAGGGTTTTAGGAAATTATGAAGAATACGGTACCTTAAATAAAAAAGCAATCTCCTTGTCCTATCTCAACCTAAGAAATTTCCCCACGCACAAACCTGTACTAAGAGACCCCGAAAAGGCCGGAGAAGGATTTCCTTTTGATTATATGCAAAACTCGGGAGTACATGCCAATGAACCGCTTTTTATATCGCACCTTTCCCTAAATGGAGAATGGGCTTATATTTTCACTGCTTATGCAACCGGCTGGGTGCCTTTAGCTGATATCGCTTTTATAAATGACAAGGTTGCCCAAGATTGGCAGAATGCTCTTCATATAGAACTATTGGAAGAACGATACCCCATAAAAGACTCGGAAGGCAATTTTGTATTTCAAAGCAGGGTAGGCATGCGGCTTCCCCTTATATCGATTGAATCAGAACATTATGTAGCCTTAACCATAACAGCTGGCAAGAATCACTCCGCAACCTATACAAAGGTGAACATTCCTATGGGTATCGCTAGTGAAAGAAAAATACTTATAAACCCTGAAAACTTAAAAAAGATAACAGACCTAATGCTTAGAAGCAACTACGGATGGGGCGGCTTATATGAAGAAAGAGACTGTTCATCTATGCTACGCGACTTATATGCACCTTTTGGAATTTGGTTGCCAAGAAATTCCTCAGAACAGTCTAAAGTGGGGAAAGTAATCTCATTTGAAGATGCCAGCATTGAGGAGAAGAAGAGAATTATTATACAAGAAGGTATTCCTTTTGAAACGCTCTTATATAAACAGGGCCATATACTACTCTATTTAGGTCAATACCAAGGCGAGATAACCGTTTTACATAATGTATGGGGAATTAAAACACTTAATAAAGATGGAACGGAAGGCAGAAAGGTTATTGGAAAAACAGTGATATCATCTTTGGAACTAGGCAAAGAAAGAGAAGAATATGATCCTGAAAAAGGAATACTCTCACAAATGAAGAGTATGAATATCATCACGCAATAAAATAAGTTCTATTTAGCTTAGTATATCCAGAAGCGTGCCAAGCATTTCATCTTGGGTACGAATAGCTGTGCCTTGGACTTCATGGCCATTTTGAACAATTACCTGATCAGGAAGTTCTTTACTTAGTTTTGTTTGGCTTAAGGGAGAATTGTTGCTGTCTGCTTTTTGAAAATTTGCCTGTACATTACCACCCGAACCCTCACTTAAAGTTGTTTGTGTTGGTACAAAACCATCTGTATTAACATTAGCAACATTATTAGCATTCACATTGGCAAAATTGTGATGCGCAATAAGAGAAGATACATTTGCAGAAAAATTTATCATACTTCAACCTTTAAATTGAAAACTACAGATGATAATAACAAAGTATGGCTGAAAAGTCTGTAAGAAAAAGAAGTTAATAGAGGTGCTTAAAAAGCACCTCTTATTTAGTGAAGATCGGCGTTAAGCTTGATCTCGCGTGTACTACGGCTTACGATCATTTGACCATTCGTAGAATCTTGACGGAAATGAAGTCCATTCAATGAAGCAAGTTCTTTACCTTTAAATGTGTCTCCGCTTAGATTTGCATCTGGGTTAGCAGCATTTATCTTTTTAAGCTGCTCTGCCGTGATACTCAATTTTGTTCCTTCTAATATAGAAACTCCGGCATCAATAATACAGGCATCTCCTAATGGTATACCACAGGTTGAATTCGCTCCTAAAAGAGTGTTTTGACCAACAGAAATAGGATTACCGTCTGTTCCGCTTAGGACACCAAGAATGCTGGCTCCTCCGCCAACATCAGAACCTGCTCCAACGATAGCAGAACTGGAGATACGCCCTTCAACCATTACAGAACCTGTCGTCCCTGCATTAAAGTTGATATAAGAGGCACCTGGCATTACCGTTGTACCCGCGTGAAGCTGGGCACCAAAACGGACTTTTCCAGTATCAAGAATACGTGTATTATCTGCTGGAATAATATGTTGTAAAAAGCGAGGGAACTTATCTACAAAATCAATCTCTGGATATTCATTACGCATTTTAAGTTCAATCTCATTTATACGTAAATAGTCAAGATCTATTGGTGTGTTTCCATGCCAAGCAACATTTGGAAGGGCACCAAAGGCACCATTTAGATTAAGAGATCTAAGTTCAGCCTTAGCTTGAGAAAGAGCATACAGCTTTAAATAAGTCGCTTCAACACTAACACAAGGAGCATCATCAAACAAGAATACAAGACGGAATTCTCCTTCTCTCATTCCATCATCCAAAAGAAGTTGGAAAAGTTGGATAATGACCTGCACATTTTTGTGCGCTTCACCCATGGCTTCAGGCAAATAAGGGTTAAAGCTGTTCATCGCATGTTTAACAAAATCAAAAGTAATATTGACACTGACTTCGCTTTGTGTGTTGTCAATTTCAATACCACAGCTTTTAAGAGCTGCAATATAAACAGCTGCAGATCCATAGTTTTCATTCCAGTTGATAACAGGGTAGGTTGCCTGAAGGACCTTTTCATTGTCCAGTTGACTTGCATCAATTCGACAAATGCCAAAGGCAATAGGGTCTTTATAGCCAGGTGTGGCTTTTACTTTTTCAACTAGGGCTTTAAACTCTTCTGTAGTGTTAATCATTCTAACTCGCTTATAAAAATTTTACGAATAGTACCATAAGGGAGCTTATGAATAAAACTTAGATTGAAGCTTTAAACATAAATTAGACTATCTAAATCAAGCGTAGATACAGAAGTATCAATATCTATGTAAAGTCTTTACTAACCCGAGTGCTTTTATACAACAATAAGGGAAGGGTGCTTGCCCTTTTGTTCAATACTGTTGAACAAATAGCAGCACCGAATTGATATTTTGCCCTTTTAAAAAAAACTACCCTGGTTTTCATTTTCAAGAGGACGACGTTTTTCTTTAACAAGCCACTCTTGCAATAATTGATCAACAACCTTGCTAAGGCTCATCTTGTAACGTAATTTTGCGTATTTCATCGATTCATCCCATACTTGTCTGTCAACGATCAGTGATCGTGTTACTTCATCTTTTGGCTTCATGCTTTTATAACTCCTTATAACTATATAATAAACTATATAGTAGTTCAAATAAGCTGAAACCGAACTTTAAGCCATTGGTTTAATGAATACTTAGTAGTATACGTAAAACCGTGTATGCAGGAAAGAGAAGATCATTTGGTTAACATAATGTAAATTCTCTTTAAAAAATAGTAAACGGAAGTGCCCTAGATAACACAGATAATATTATATAATAGAAAAGCCTCAGGCTATCTCAACAGCTATAACTATATCTAAAGATATCCTTGATTTTCTTTGTAGGTATTAATAGCCGTTTCTTTGCGCTCTTCGAGTTTCTCTTGTGAAAGTTCCTGTCTTGCACGTGCTTCCATAACGGCAGCCGATGCAGCAACCTTAAGGTCTTGAGGGCTTGGGCTTGCTGGGGCAAGGGCCCCTGCTTGCACCTGTTGTGCAATAGCAATTTTCTCTTGTGGCGTATTACCGCCTGAAGCGCTAATAGGAACTTCTCCACCAACGGCATACAGTTTACCGTCTGGTCCTTTTTGATAAGTGAAGCTTGCTGAACCGCTGACAGCTGAGCCTCCTGCAGCCATATGCGCGGCTTCATGTGAGCGTACTTCGCTGTCACGTTGCTGTAATTGCATAACTTGTTGCTGTTCACTTTGGCTTAGTTTACTTTGTTCTGTTGAAGAGAGAATCTCACTTTTTTGTGTTGTTACATGATTTAGCCCGTCTTCTTTTGTGTTTTTCTCTAGCTGTGGCTTTTGTTCTTGTAAAGATTCACCAGAAGTGCTCCCTGCTCTACAGCATCCTGGACATTCACATCCTGAAGGATGCCCCTGTGGTTCACTCAGTCTAAATGTATTTGTCTGTACAGATGAAATCAACATGACTAAATTATAGCACACACAAGACATTTAATGAAATTCATTGCCTTGTTTAATTCGGTATTAAAGTTTAAAAACATATAGTAATAATATAACTTATAAATAGGTGGAAAAGATGGCAACAGTAAGTATTATAGACAATAGAGATGGTACTCAATACGAATTTGAGATATTAAGCCCCAGTGTTGGACCTGATCTAATTGATATGCGTTCTTTATACCAGAAAACAGGTATGTTCACTTATGATCCGGGTTTTACGTCAACTGCGAGCTGTAGTTCAAACATCACCTACATTGATGGTGAGAAAGGCGAACTGAGATATCGTGGGTACGATATAAGCGACCTTGCTACAAAGAAGAGCTATTTAGACACATGCTATCTACTTTTAATGGATAAGTTGCCTACATGTACCGAACTTACTTCTTTTGATATGGAAATACGCAAGCGCTCTTTTGTGCATGAAGGACTTAAAAATCTTTTTTATGCTTTTCCTGACAATGCGCATCCTATGGCAATGATGTCTTCGGCAGTCTCTGCCCTTTCCGCTTTTCATTATGAACATCTTGACATCCGTGAAGAAAAAGAGTTTCAAACAATGGCACGCCGCATCATTGCAAAGATCCCTACCCTTGCTGCCTTATCTTACCGAAGAAGCCTGGGAATCCCCTTTATTTATCCTGATATAGAACGCTCTTTTACGGAAAACTTTTTGTATATGATGCGTGCTTACCCATCAGCAGAAATATCCATAAGAGATGTTGAAGTAAGAGCCCTGGATACAATTTTTACGCTTCATGCTGATCATGAACAAAATGCTTCCACTTCAACAGTACGAGGTGTTGCTTCCACCGGTGCACATCCCTACGCTGCAATCTCAGCTGGGATAAACGCCTTATGGGGTCGTGCACACGGTGGAGCAAATGAGTCTGTTATCGCTCAACTCGAGATGATCGGCAGTGTTGATAATGTTGATGAATTTATTCAAAGAGCAAAAGACCCGGATGATGATTTTCGTTTGATGGGCTTTGGACACAGGGTTTACAAGAACTTTGACCCCCGAGCTCGTATCTTAAAAACACTTTTAGATGAACTAAGAGAAGAACTGGGTGTCAATAATGAACTCTTGGAAGTAGCAACGAAAATAGAAGAGGTAGCATTAACAGACGAATACTTCATCAGTCGAAAGCTTTATCCTAATATTGATTTTTATTCAGGTTTGATATTAACCGCACTTAAAATTCCAAAAAACTTGTTTACGATAATATTCGTTATCGGAAGGTCTGTAGGCTGGATCACACAATGGATTGAACTTAAGCATGACAAAGAGATGAAAATAGCACGGCCTAGGCAACGCTATACAGGCCCTGTAAATAAACATATATAAAGAGAATACATGAACAAAGAAGAACTTTTAAAAGAGATTATAGATCTGCTTAACGAATATGGAACACCTTCTAGCATTAATCCGAATGTGTTGGAGTTCCTTGAAGAAACAGACTTGATAGGAATAAAAAAATCGCTGATTGAGAGCAAAAAGCACCATCTTGATGACAAAGAGTGGTTGCAACAGTTCAAGAAGGAACTCTAGCCTTTTCTTTAGTCTGTTAAAAATAGTTACCTGCATTTTTTATCACTTCTTAAGTTTTAACAAAATATAATTCCAACACTTTATCACATCGTTCTTTTTTACTTAAGTTTATGTTAATGTCATAAGTTAACGTAAGATATTTAATGCTAACAATATTTGAGCGAAGTATAATTAATTAAACATTCAAAAACAGGAGATTTCATGGCAAATGTTGACTTAGTACAGCTGACAGAACAGACAAAAAAACTAACTGCAATGGTAGTAGAAGATGAAGGTGTGGCAAATGAACTATTAAGCTCTACTTTTAAAAACTTCTTTTCAGATGTTTCATCTGCTTTCAACGGTAAAGAAGCTATTGAGATGTTTGACCGTCTTAAACCTGACATCGTCTTTGTTGATATCGTAATGCCTGAGATGGATGGTATTGAACTTTCTCGTAGACTTCGTGAAATGAATCCAAATCAAATTATTATTGTTATCTCAGCATCAAATGATATTCAAAAAATATCAGAATCAATTGAAATTGGGGTAAACAGTTTTATCCAAAAACCAATTGATACAAAAAAGATCATTGAATTACTTAGCAATGTAACAGCATTAATAAGCAAGAAAAAGAAAATTGAGACAAAAACATTTTCGATTTCTCTTCCATTAAATTTATACGAGCTTGTTGATGAGAATGCCAAGACAGAAAGTATTTCCAAGAATGCCGTAATCATACGTGCACTTCGTTCTTTCTACGATCAATAAAAACAGGGCTTTTGCCCTACCCTTTTTTCTTCTATTTACAAACTTCTTTTAACTGTTTTTTATTGGCAGTGCAATAATAAACTCCGCACCCTTACTTGTATTTTTCGCACTCAAAGATCCACACATTGAATTTTCTATAATTTGTTTTGACATATACAGTCCAAGTCCCGTGCCTTGCGTCTGATTTTTAGTCGTAAAATAAGGATCAAAAATCTTATCAATAACATTTTTTGCTATACCCCCTCCATCATCGCGTATACTGATGATGGCATTCGTCTCTTTTTGAGTAATTAGCACTTTTATCAATTTACTTTTACTGTTATTGCTCTGTATTGCTTCTTGAGCATTATTAATGATGTTGATCAAGACTTGTTTAAACTCATTTAAGCCACCCTTAACGATACTGTCATGCTCAACCTTTATCTTACATTCTATGTGATTGTACGAAAGGTTTGTACTGACAAGACTATATACAGAGTCTAAAGCATCTTTAATACTAAAGTCTAATTCCTCGTCCCCTTGCTTAAAAAAGTTTCTGAAATCATCAATGGTCTGAGACATATACTGAAGAAGGTTGTTTGACTTTTCATAAGAATCTTCAACTTTTTTTGATGTTAGATTACCAAGCTGATCAGAAATATAAAGGTCTTGCATAACAAGAGCCATTATATTAAGCGGCTGCCTCCATTGATGCGCTATATTCCCGATCATTTCGCCCATCGATGCCAACCTTGACTGCTGATACATCATCTGTTCTTTTTCTCTGTTTTTTTCTACCTCTTCATGTATCTTTGATTCCAGTGAGTCATTCAATTCTTCAATGTCATCTTGACGCTTTCGCAAGTCTTCTTCTATTTTCTTTTGATTAGAGATATCCGTCATAAAAGCAAAAGTCTTTTGATCGCCATCTTGATCAAACATTGTTGTCGCATTGGTTAGAGTATGAAGATGTTTGCCATCTTTGCACCGGTAGATTATCTCATACGTACGGCTTGATATATCTTCAATACGATCAACCTGCGCATTACAAAGTGCATGATCCTCAGAAGCAATAAAATCCAAAGGGCCTTTTCCTATCATCTCATCTCTAGTGTAACCCAGCATCGCACATAAAGAATAGTTCACATCTGTGATAATCAACTTATCATCAAGCAGCCAAAATCCTTCCGTAGTTGTGTTAATGATACCTTCATAGAGGACTTCATGTGCCTTATCTTGAGTGATATCAACAAGGTATCCAATAAGTTCAATAGGCTCGCCCTTAGCATCACATATAACCTGAGTATAATCAGACACCCACGCTATAGAACCATCAGCTTTATTAATACGGTATTGCTGGTTTATCTTTAATTCACCTGCTTTGATGTTTTCGATAAGTGTTTTTCGCACTCTTTCCATATCATCTTCGTAAAATACTGCTTTTACTGCTTCTTCACTGTCTAAAAAATATTCCGGCTCATATCCCCACTGAGAAACACTTTGCGTGACATGCGTGACAATCCAACAATCCTCTTTAGGCTCACGTTTAAAAATAACAACAGGACCTGCATGAAAAAAATCAAACTCAGAAGGGGCTTCATGATTGAATATTTCAGCGTCAGACGGAAGTTTAGTAAAACTCACAACAGTGTTTTTCAACGTCTTTGATGTAACAGCATTCACGCTTATGTCTTTACAAAAGGTCTGAACCTCATTTTTAAGTTTCATGGCCTCTGTTTTCTTAGGTGAGAAAATCTGGATTAAACAAGATCTATTAAGTTCATTCTCATGAATAAACTTTTTAAGTTTGTTAATATCTGTATATATATGTTCAATTTGTTTCATGAAATTATTATAACCAAAAACAATTCAAGAAAAGGGAAAAAGGCAGTTTTATAGATTTGTAGTAATTTTATTCTTTATTAAGGAAGTCAATAATATAATTCCGCCACAACAAATCAGTTGTACATACGGCCCCATCATCTAATGGTTAGGATTCATGGTTTTCATCCATGCCATAGGAGTTCAAATCTCCTTGGGGTCACC
>Ga0316206_1000453_pt1 | contig 55731 bp, 55 predicted proteins | sample 6monthpyrite_MG_FD_204942 | JGI IMG/M metagenome (GOLD analysis project Ga0316206, IMG submission 204942) | Microbial mat bacterial communities from mineral coupon in-situ incubated in ocean water Damariscotta River, Maine, United States -... | ecosystem: Environmental > Aquatic > Marine >...
GCAAAAGCAATACCAGCAAGAGTCGTGTGGAAATCCGCAAAACTTGATTTGGCAATCATTAAAATTTCATCAACTTCACGACCTGTTGTAAGGCTAGCGACGGAAACTGTTACCAAAGGGGCTGACGTTTTTGCTTTGGGTTACCCTGGAGCATCTGACCAGATGTCGGGTAAAATGGCGGCAGACGTTACGGTTAATAAAGGCGTGGTTAGTCGATTATATATTGGACCCTGGGGTACTTCTTCCCGGCGAGCACCTGCCAGGATAATTCAGCATGATGCGGCAATTAATCCAGGTAACAGTGGTGGCCCTTTATTTGATCGCTGTGGTCGTGTTGTCGGTGTTAACACGGCAGGTCATAAGAAGGCACATGGTGTTTTTCTTGCTTCACAAATAGCTGAACTCATCAGTGTGCTTAACCAGAAAGGAATTCGATACACAAAAGGTCACGGTGCATGTAAAACGGATAATGACATTGCCATATCGGGTGTAAAAGAAGAAGCAAAAAAAGCAGCACGAGAGGCAGTTGATAAAGCTACTAAAGGTGCGAAGACGAGAGCGGATAAGGCCGTTCGTGAGGCAACGAAGGCCAAGGACGCAGCGGAAAAAGCGGTCACCGTTGCCAAGCAAGAAGCAAAAAATGCGGGCAAGAAGGTGGATCAAAAGATCGGCGAGTTTGAAAAAATGTCATGGCTATGGCGTATTTTATTAGGCGTCGGTGTACTCATTTCGGTTGTTTTTTCTCTGCGTAAGCCACGTGAACGTATTGTTAAAGTCGTAGAGGAAGCAATAGAACCACTGAGCAGGCGAATTAAAGGCGGCACTCGACGCGCAGCACATGATTCAGGGTTGGTGTTGGCCGGATTTGATGCGAATGGATACAAACTCAGGGTTGATATTACCGATGAACTAATGAAGAGGAATCCGAAGGGCGTAAGCATTGGCAGGCATGGTGATATTGTCGATAAAGTAATACAGGCTGACGATGTTTCGCGTCGTCATGCTCGTATACGAAAAGTTGGCAGGAGTTATGAAATTGAAGATTTAAATTCGAGTAATGGCACCTCGGTAAACGGTCAGCAACTTCAGCCATATCAACCCGTATCACTTAGAGCAGGAATATCGGTCTGTCTTGGTACGTTAGAGTTTAACGTCAGTCAAATGTAGGCATGTTATATGAAATCACGTAACCGTGACATAAACATATTCAATATGTCAGCGTTAGATCTTTTTGCATCGGCTTTAGGCGCATTTATTCTCATAGCGGTCGTTTTGTTTCCATATTTCCCAAATACGGGTGACTCACCAGAACGGATAGCGCCGCTAAAAAAAGCACTGGCAAAAGCACAAAGTGATCTTGCGAAAACGAAACAAGATTTACAAAAATCACAGCAAGCTCTAAAAGAATCAGTCAAGTTTGCAATTTTGGGTATTGCGACAAGAGTCGATTCATTTGTTATTGTTATAGATATGTCCGGCAGTATGAAAAATTACACAAACATTATGGTTGATACTGTCGATAGAATACTCAAACCCATGAAGGATAAAAATAAGGTCGGCATGATGGGATATCAGGGCGATTCCAATGCCGCAAAATTTACTTACTGGAAGGGTCGTGGCTATGTCACTAACGCAAGAACCTCAAACAAACGAATCATCAGTGCATATGGCAAAGGGCTCGCATCAAGGTTTGATGGTGGTACACCCACTAAACAGGCTCTTGTTCAGGCTCTGTCTTACCCGGTTGAAGCGATTATCCTGTTAAGCGATGGTGCGCCGAATAAAGAAGAAGGATCACCGCAGGAAATTGTCGCAGAAATTACAAGGATCAATGGTGGTCGGAAAGAAATCCACACGGTTGCATTGGGTGAGTATGGAACAAAACTAGAGTTAACCCAGTTTTTGGCTGAGTTATCGAGAAATAATAAAGGCGATTTTGTCGCAGTGGCAAACTAGCTGTTCTGATAATAATAATATCTGTGAGTCATCAGCTAATGATGCGTTTTACTGTTATAGGGAAAGATTTAATGAGTGATCATCTGCATGCCTTGCCAGAAGGTACAATATTAGAAGGTTATCAGATCTTAAGTGTTCTGGGAGTGGGTGGTTTCGGTATTACCTATCTTGCACAAGATACGGATGAGCTGGGCAAATACTTCGCCATAAAAGAATACCTTCCGAATGAATGCGCTATCAGAACTGAAAACAGTACCGTTTTACCAAAATCCAGTAGTGATAAAGAAGACTATGAGTGGGGGCTGGAACGTTTTCTTGATGAAGCTAAAACCCTGGCGACATTTGATCATCCTAATCTGAATACCGTCTTCCGTTTTTTTCATGCAAACGGCACTGCTTACATGGTGCTGGAGTATATAAAGGGCGAAACTTTATCAGCGAAGCTTAAACGCGATAAAACCCTTGATGAAGCTTCATTGGTTAGCTTGCTTAAGGCGTTGACTTCAGGCCTGGACGTTGTACATAAGGCAGGATATGTTCATCGTGATATTAAACCCGGCAATATCATGATCAAACCTGATGGCACGCCAATACTGTTAGACTTTGGTGCGGCCAGGGCTGCTATTGGTCAACGTTCAAAAAGCATTACAGCAATATTAACCCCGGGTTACGCTCCAGTCGAGCAGTATGATATTACGGCTGATGATATCGGCCCGTGGACAGATATTTACGCCATGGGTATGGTCGCCTATAAATGTATTACTGGTTGTAGTGACAGTGAGCTAATGGATGCAGTAGCAAGATCTCGCTTACATAGAAAAAATCAGATTGATCAAGATCTAAAACCTGCATCTGAAGTTGGTAAAAACAGGTATCAGGCTGACCTCCTGGTCTCGATCGATTGGGCCATTAAGGTTAATGAAGAAGATAGACCGCAAAATGTAACTGTGTGGGTACAGTCATTATTAACAGGAAAAAATGCAGAGCGGCCATCATATCAATCTACGGCACCGACTAGTAACCAGCAAACATCTCAAACACGCTTCAAAGCAGGTTCGGCGACAGTAGCGACGAATAACACAAGTGGAACATTGAAATGGCTTGTTATGTTTGTCGGGGTTGGCGTGATTGCGGTGGCCGGATACTTTATTAGTCAATACCAAAGTGAGTTAGCAAAAGGGCAATCAATACTTTATGTCAATACACAACCACAAGGTGCAGAAATCTATCTTGATAGTTTTTATCTGGGTAAAACACCGTATAACAAGGACGACTTACCCGCAGGACAATTTACACTAAAATTAACGCATCCAGATTATATTGCCAAAACAGATTCGATTACGCTGGCAAACAATGAAATTATTAAAAAGCGTTACAGTTTACAAGCTGCAAGCGGCAGTTTTAGTGTTATTAGTGAGCCAGAAGGTGCAAGTATCTATATCGATGGTGTCAGTACCGGGCAAAAGACGCCTGCAACGTTAAAGAAAATTACAGCAGGCAAACATAAGATAAGTCTGAAAAAAGATCGCTATTACCCTGTGGACGCTAACGTAACGATAACAAAAAATAAAACGGTAAAAGAAAGTTATCAATTAAAAGGCGGTAATCTTGTGCTTGTCGATGGTGAATGGTTAGAGCCTGAAGTTGCTGAAGCCACACGTGTAGCAAAAGCCGCTAGAGCTGCGGAAGCTACAAGAAGAGCAGAGGCTGCCAGAGTGGCAGAAATTGCAAGACGAGCTGAGGCTAGCAGAGCTGCGGAAGCCGCAAGAAGAGCAGAAGCTGCCAGGGCTACAGAAACTTCAAGAAGAGCAAAGGCCGCCAGAGCTGCGGAAGCTGCAAGAAGAGCAGAAGCCGCCAGAGCGGCAGAAATTGCAAGACGAGCAAAGGCCGTCAGAGAGAAACAAAAACCCATAAGCCCAAACATTATCACTTCGCAGGGTGACCACTCAAACATCAGGATTAAGGCACCTGATATTGCAGAAAATGGTGCTGTTGTTCCTGTTTCATTCGCCGGCCTTGGGCTGTCGAGAAATGAATCCATGACCATTGAGGATTCATTCGGGTGTAAATTAGTAAAAGTTATTAATAGAAGCAACAGTGTGTTGAATGATTTTTCTACCAGAATTAAATTAACGCAAACATCAGACGTGCGAGTTAAATTTAACGGCTCTGATAATATCTATGCACGTAAGAATGTTAAGGTCACCATTGGTGCACAACGGTCATGTGAACTGATGTCAGGTGTTAATGATGTTAATTTTAATTCTGGCTCCAGTTCAGGGAGAAGAAGCATACGTGTCAGGGCCAGAATGAAAGGTCAAAGTATGATTGTGAAATCTCTCTTTGTGCACCCCATGAGTTCGAATAAATTTATTACTGATTTTGCAATAGGTGACAATAGCAATGGATATGTCCACGTAAAGGCGTCAGATGGTATGTCAAAGAACCCATACATTAGTACAACCATGAGTGGATTTAGCAAAGGAGACACCTTGAAGATATATTATGTTGATAGTCAGAATGGTGGTTCCAGTAATAGCTCAGTTATAAGATAAGCAAAATCATACCTGGCTATGAGTTTATGCGAATCGCCTCTGCATCAGCTTAGATGGTCAAATTCATAAGTTGTTGACGATTTTTTTTATATAACAGAAGCTTATACAGATTGACAAAATTCATTCTGTGCGTAAAATGCTGTTTTCTATAGTCGCGTAGCTCAGTTGGTTAGAGCACCACCTTGACATGGTGGGGGTCGGTGGTTCGAATCCACTCGCGACTACCAAATAAAGGTTCTTTTCCTTAGATTTTGTTGCGAATGGATGAGAACGTAGTTCGACAAAATCGCCGGGAGCGATTTTGAACAGCTGGACTCAATGGAATTGAGTACATGCTGGCCCGGAGGGCGAAAGGCAGGACGCCTGGAGTAATCCACTCGCGACTACCAAATAAAGGTTCTTTTCCTTAGATTTTGTTGCGAATGGATGAGAACGTAGTTCGATACTATAATCGGTACTACCAAACGACGTTCTATCGTATGGATCGTCGTTTTTTTATATGATGGCCTGGCGTAAGGGTCATCGAAATTAACAAGCGGTCTTGCGTACAGGTCGCCACTGAGAAATGAGGTTTATTATGCCAGTTATCACTCTGCCTGACGGTAGTCAGCGCACCTTTGCCAATCCTGTAAGTATTGAAGAAATTGCTGCCGATATTGGCCCCGGTCTTGCGAAAGCAGCACTAGGCGGGAAAATTGACGACAATCTGTTTGATACCTCTCATATCATTGAAAACGATACCCGTTTATCGATCATTACCGATCGTGATGAAGACGGGCTGGAGATCATCCGTCATTCAACTGCGCATCTCCTGGCACAGGCCGTAAAAGAACTGTTTCCCAAAGCACAGGTAACGATTGGTCCGGTAATCGAAAATGGTTTTTATTATGACTTCTCCTATGAAGAGTCATTCTCGCCTGAAGACCTGCTGGCCATTGAGAAAAAAATGCAGGAGCTCATGAAGCAGGACTTCAAGATAGAGCGTAGCGTGATGTCACGTGAAGATGCGATTAAATTCTTTCGTGATATGGGTGAAGAATACAAGGCAGAAATTATCGAAGGTATTCCTCATGGTCAAGCCTTATCACTTTATAAGCAGGGTGACTTTATTGATTTATGCCGTGGTCCACATGTACCCAGCACCGGAAAAATAAAAGCCATCAAATTGATGAAAATTGCCGGTGCATACTGGCGCGGTAATTCTGACAATGAGATGTTGCAGCGTATCTATGGAACATCCTGGGCAAATAAAAAAGACCTGAAGTCTTATCTCAAACGTCTGGAAGAGGCTGAAAAACGAGACCATCGCCGCATCGGCAAGATCATGAACCTGTTTCATACCCAGGAAGAAGCACCGGGTATGGTGTTCTGGCATGAGCGCGGTTGGGAGATCTATCTTGCGGTTCAGGACTATATTCGTAACAAACTGAAAGGTCACAATTACAAAGAAATACACACGCCGCAGATTGTTGATAGATCCTTATGGGAAAAATCCGGTCACTGGGAAAAGTTTAGTGACATGATGTTTACGACGCATTCTGAAAACAGGGATTACGCCGTTAAACCCATGAACTGTCCTTGTCATATCCAGGTGTTCAACCAGGGTCTCAAGAGTTACCGTGATCTGCCATTGAGAATGGCTGAATTCGGTTCCTGTCATCGTAATGAACCCTCTGGCACGTTACATGGTTTGATGCGCGTGCGTAATTTTGTTCAGGATGATGCGCATATCTTTTGTACCGAAGATCAGATTCTGTCAGAAGTCGACAGCTTTATTGATCTTGTTTTTGAGGTCTACAAGGATTTTGGTTTTACCGATGTTGCCGTGGCACTTTCAACTCGACCAGAACAACGCGTCGGTAGTGATGAATTATGGGCCAAAGCTGAACACGCACTGGAAAAGGCATTAAATAATAAGGGACTGGATTGGAAACTTCAGCCGGGAGAAGGGGCCTTTTATGGTCCTAAAATAGAGTTTGTACTCAGGGATTGTCTCGGTCGTGAATGGCAATGTGGTACCATGCAAGTGGATTTCTCAATGCCAGGGCGGCTGAATGCCCAATATGTCTCCGAGGGCGGGGAAAGAAAGACGCCTGTCATGCTTCATCGTGCCATTTTGGGCTCAATCGAGCGATTTATCGGTGTTTTGATCGAACATTACGAGGGGCATTTGCCACTCTGGCTGGCCCCGGTTCAGGCTGTAATTATGAATATTACCGACAAACAGCACGATGCAGTGCAAAATACTGAGGAATTCTTGAAAAATAAAGGAATTAGGGCCATTTCAGACTTGAGAAATGAGAAAATAGGCTTTAAAATCCGCGAACATACAATTGAACGGATTCCGTACATGTTGGTCATTGGTGACCGCGAGGCGGAATCAGAAACTGTAGCCGTGCGAACGCGTAGTGGTGAGGACCTGGGTGTAATGACCCTGGAACAGGTGGAAACCTTCCTTGCTACCGAGATAGCGAACCGCGGCTTAACTATTTTAGAGGACTAGCCAAATCGCAGCAAAAAACAAAGTACGTATAAACGATGCCATTCTTTACCCGCAAGTAAGACTGATCGGGAGTGAAGGGGAACAGGTTGGCGTTATACCAACTACGGAAGCTAAACAAATTGCCAAAGAAGCCAGTCTCGACCTGGTAGAAGTATCTCCGAATGCGGAACCACCCGTTTGTCGGATCATGGACTATGGTAAATTTAGATTTGAGCAAAAGAAAAGTACTCAGTCTGCACGTAAGAAACAGAAGCAGACACAGATTAAGGAAATCAAGTTTCGTCCTGGGACGGATATTGGCGACTATAAGGTAAAGCTACGCAACCTTATACGTTTCCTGGAAGGTGGGGACAAGGCCAAGGTTACCGTAAGGTACCGTGGTCGTGAAATGGCCCATCAGGAACTCGGCATGCAACTGCTGGATAGGATAGAGATCGACCTTGAGGAATATGGCACGGTTGAACAACGTCCAAAGATGGAAGGTAGACAATTGGTTATGGTGTTCGGTCCTAGGGCGCCAACCAAAAAAGGGTTTACCAAGAAATCAACACCAGCGGCCGATACCTGAAAATTTTTTAACTTTTGAATGCGGAGTTACAGTAATGCCTAAGATGAAAACAAACCGAGGTGCAGCCAAGCGATTTTCGCGTACTGGATCTGGCGGTTTTAAAAGAAACCAGTCGCACCGTCGACATATTTTAACCAAGAAAAGCACCAAGCGTAAACGCCAGCTGCGTTGTCCCATGGAAGTCCATGCGTCAGATGTAGCCATGGTCAAACGTATGTTGCCTTATAGTTAAGCGGGAGTAATGATATGCCAAGAGTAAAACGTGGTGTCACTGCTCACGCGAGACACAAAAAAGTTCTTAAGAAAGCCAAGGGTTACTACGGTGCCCGTCGCAAGGTTTATCGTGTTGCGAAACAGGCGGTTATTAAAGCAGGCCAATATGCCTACCGTGACCGTCGTCAGCGCAAACGTCAATTCCGTCAGTTATGGATTGCACGAATCAATGCGGCAGCCCGTGAAAATGGTCTTTCGTACAGCCGTTTCATCAATGGTCTGAAAAAGGCCGGTGTAGAGATTGACCGTAAGGTCCTGGCTGATATAGCTGTTTTTGACAAGGTAGGATTTACCGCAATAGCGGAGAAAGCCAAGGCCTGTCTATAGTACCAAAGCGAATCAATCATTATTGATAGCTGATAGTTAAAAAGGGGACAGGTCCGAAAACCTATCCCCTTTTTTATTGATAAAATAACAAATAAGATAGACACTCATGATAGATGTAGATTCACTGTTAGCTGAAGCTCAGCAAAAGGTAACAGATGCCACAGACCTGAAAGGTCTTGATGATGTGCGCGTCGCTTATCTTGGTAAAAAAGGTTCTTTAACCGGGTTGTTAAAACAACTCGGCAAATTATCGGCTGAAGAACGTCCGCAGGCAGGGCAAGCGATCAACGTTGCAAAAAAATCATTGCAGGAAAGCATTGAGACACGTAAAGAAACATTACAGTCATCCAAGCTGGACGCGCAACTGCAACAAGAAACTATCGATATCACATTACCCGGACGCGGCCAGGAAAATGGTGGTGCACATCCAGTACGCAGGACATTAAAACGTATCGAGACCATGTTTAAACACATGGGTTTTTCCATTGCTCATGGTCCTGAAATTGAAGATGACTATCATAACTTCGAAGCGCTGAATATTCCGGCGCATCATCCGGCGCGTGCCATGCATGACACGTTCTATTTTGACGCGCACACATTATTACGAACACATACCTCACCCGTGCAGGTGCGTGTTATGGAAAATAGCGAACCGCCTCTGCGTATTATCGCACCGGGTAGAGTGTATCGCTGTGACTCCGATGTTACGCACACACCGATGTTCCATCAGGTGGAAGGACTGCTGATTGAAGAGAATGTCAGCTTTGCTGATCTCAAAGGTATTATTATCGAATTCCTGAAATTGTTTTTTGAGCGTGATCTGGCTGTTCGATTCAGACCATCATATTTTCCATTTACTGAGCCTTCAGCAGAAGTGGATATGGAATGTGTCATGTGCGGCGGCGAAGGTTGTCGTGTCTGTAGCCACACTGGCTGGCTCGAAGTGCTGGGTTGCGGCATGGTTCACCCGCGTGTATTCGAAATGGCAAAAGTAGATACTGAAAAATATTCAGGGTATGCATTTGGCATGGGTGTAGAGCGACTGGCCATGTTACGTTATGGCGTAAATGATTTACGCCTGTTCTTTGAAAACGACTTACGTTTCCTGAAACAGTTTAAATAAATATAACCGGGTAGTTTTTAATAATGAAAATAAGTGAATCGTGGCTAAGAGAGTGGGTTAATCCGGATGTCGATACAGAGACACTTGCCGAACAACTCACCATGGCCGGTCTTGAAGTAGATGGCGTTGAAGCTGCGGCCCCTGAGTTCAGCAAGGTAGTGGTTGCCGAAGTACTGGATGTTGAACCTCACCCGAATGCCGATAAACTCAGAATATGTAAAGTTAATGTAGGTGAAGGTGAACCACTGCAAATCGTATGTGGTGCGAGTAATGTTCGCACCGGCCTGCGTATTCCTGCTGCCGTTGTTGGCGCAAAATTACCCGGTGATTTCAAGATCAAGAAATCAAAATTACGTGGCGAACTCTCGCAAGGTATGTTGTGTGGTGCCAGTGAACTGGGGCTCGAAGAAACTAGCGAAGGTTTAATGGAATTACCAACCGATGCACCGGTCGGCACCAATATAAGGGATTACCTGAACCTTGATGACAAAGTGATCGAAGTAGACCTCACGCCGAACAGGGGTGATTGCCTGAGTATTGCCGGTGTTGCCAGAGAAGTATCGGTTATTAATAAAGTTGATCTAACACCAGTTGAATTCAATGCGGTGACTGAGTCATCGACAAAAACCGTTACTGTTGATGTGCAAGCGCCAGAAGACTGCCCCAGATATTTGGGCCGTGCTATCGAAGGCATTAACCCGGATGCACAAACGCCCGAGTGGATGGTAGAGAAACTGACTAAAAGTGGTCTGCGCAGCATCTCGGCGATGGTTGATGTAACTAACTATGTCTTGCTTGAGTTGGGCCACCCCATGCATGCCTTTGATCTGTCAAAGCTAGATGGCAATATTGTTGTCAGAAAAGCTTGCCAAGGTGAAAAGCTGACCATGCTGGATGAGAAAGAAGTCGAGCTGGATGACAGTGTGCTTGTTATCGCCGATCAGAAACAGGTTTTGGCAATGGCCGGCATCATGGGCGGCCTGTCCAGTTCCGTTACCAATGAAACCAAAGATGTATTTCTCGAATGTGCTTTCTTCCAACCCATCACGATTGCAGGCAAAGCCAGAAATTTTGGCATGCAAACCGATTCTTCACATCGTTTTGAGCGTGGTGTTAATCCGGATGGCCTCGAAAATGCGATGATACGTGCCACACAACTATTGATTGATATCTGCGGCGGTTCAGCAGGACCGATACAGGTTCAGGAGAGTCTTACACACCTGCCACAACACGACAGTATTCTACTCAGAAGAGAGCAGCTCGCGCGTATACTGGGCGTTAGCATCGAAGACAGTCAGGTCAGTGGCATGCTGAACAGACTGGGCATGCAAGTAACCGATACGAATGAAGGCTGGCAGGTTATCTCACCCTCATTCAGATTTGATATTGCCATCGAGGCAGACCTGATAGAAGAGATTGCCCGCATCTATGGTTACAACCGGTTACCAACGCAAACATTCCACGGTAGCATGCAGCTGCATGAAGTCCCTGAATGTGATCTTGAGCAAGACAAAATCCATGAGCGTCTATTCGACCGAGGTTATCAGGAAGTCATCACCTATAGTTTTGTTGATCCGACGATCCAGGCAATACTCGACCCTGAAGCAACAGCAGTTGCATTAGCCAACCCCATTTCTTCTGACATGTCAGTCATGCGAACAAGCCTGTGGTCTGGCCTGGCTCAGGCATTAATATATAACCTCAAACGTCAGCAAGACCGGGTTCGTATATTCGAGTACGGTCTTAAGTTTAATACGCAAGATAATGATATTAAACAAGTAAATGTAATATCTGGCGCTATCTGTGGCAGTCATGAAAATGAGCAATGGGGTCAGAAAGAACGCCCTGTCGACTTCTATGATATCAAAGGTGATGTTGAAGCCATACTCGATCTGACTGCCGATAAAGACCAGTTTCGTTTTGAAACCGGCTCACATCCTAGCCTGCATCCTGGTCAGTCTGCTAATATTATCAAGGCAAAAGAAGTCGTAGGATGGGTAGGGCGACTGCATCCAAAAGTTATTCAAAAACTTGGGCTTAAAGAAGACGTCTATGTATTTGAATTATCATGGGATGCCATTACAAGCGTCAAATTACCTGAATTTAAGGCCTTATCTAAATTCCCTTCAATAAGAAGGGATTTAGCTGTCGTCGTCGATGATGAAGTCTCAGGACAGCAAGTTTTAGACGTAATTAACCAGACTCTGCCAGAAATACTTAAAGAAGTTCGCATATTTGACGTTTATAAGGGAAATGGGGTAGATTCTGGTCGAAAAAGTGTTGCTTTGGGCTTGATTTTACAGGAATCTTCGCGCACTCTTACAGATCAGGATGTTGATTCTGCAACAGCAAAAGTTGTAGAGAAACTAGAAAAAAAACTTGGGGCAACATTAAGAGATTAGACTATGGCATTGACCAAAGCTGATATGGCAGAACGCCTTTTTGAAGAGTTAGGTCTCAACAAAAGGGAAGCCAAAGAATTTGTAGAAATTTTCTTCGAGGACATCAGGCATGCGCTTGAAACTGGCCGACAGGTAAAACTTTCAGGGTTTGGTAATTTTGATCTTCGTGACAAAAACCAACGACCAGGAAGAAACCCGAAAACTGGTGAGGAAATACCTATAACTGCACGACGTGTAGTGACATTCCGTCCAGGACAAAAACTGAAAGCACGAGTAGAGGCCTATGCTGGAAGCGGGGAACAACAGTGAACTTCCTCCGATTCCGAGTAAGCGCTATTTCACAATAGGTGAAGTCAGTGAATTGTGCGGTGTTAAACCGCATGTACTCCGGTATTGGGAACAGGAATTTCCACAACTTAAGCCGATAAAACGTCGCGGTAACCGTCGTTATTATCAGCGTCATGACGTCATCATGATTCGTCAGATCCGGGGTCTGTTATATGACCAGGGTTTTACCATTGGTGGTGCGCGTCAGAAACTCTCCGGCGAAGAAGCAAAAGACGACAGTAATCAATCTCAACAAGTCATCAAGCAAATGCGTAATGAACTTGAAGAGATCTTACATATCCTTAAACATTGATCCTTCGTTGATCCAACTATTTTTTAACCCCTCTATCTGATATTATTCGCACCGAGCCAAAACGGCTTATTCGGGGTGTAGCGCAGCCTGGTAGCGCACCGGCATGGGGTGCCGGTGGTCGGAGGTTCGAATCCTCTCACCCCGACCAATTTCAAAGTAATAGTCAAATGTTTGTTGGGTTGAGCTAAAGCGAAACCCAACAAAGCAAACTATTGAAACTAATATTTATATAAATGATAATGACTTTAGCCTGGAAAATTTACAATAATTTTTACATAAGACAAGGAACGAACTTATGCTCACAGAACAGGATAAACAAAATCTAAAGCAGACAATTCAGTCAAATCAACACGAAGTTTTTCTTATTTCAGCTGAAGAGATGGATGCGATAGTTAATTCATGCACTTCTCGCAAAAAACCACAAATTCAATCAGCGTGGCGTAAAATTAGCGGTAAACTGGAGACAGGTGCAAGCTACTACGCATCTGCCGATGATGTCGTTACTTTAACTAAATTGGTTGGTGATTTAGGTGGCTTGGGAGCTAAAGCCTACATTAAAACCTACGCGGGTAAACCGCATATCATACTTAAAGGTTATCCAGGGTTAAGAAAAGTACTTACAGGTACAAAATATGGAATAAAAAATCCAAAGGTAATTACAATGGGTTTGGGTAAAGCTGGAGCAGTTAAAGCAGCAAAAGTGGGTGGAATTATTACTATTGTATTGCTAACTGCTTACCGTGTTGTAGATTATTTTCTTACTGATCAGGCAACCCTAAGCAGGTTGGTTGGTACTTTGGCTACAGATATAGTTAAAGTAGGTATAACCACTGGAGCGTCGATTGCAGCAGCTACAATAATGGGGGGCTTTGCATTGGCTGTTGGCCCAATATTAGCTGTGGTTGTTGTAGGTGTTTTAGTATCGATGTCATTAGATGCTATTGATAAACAATATGGTATTACAGATAGAATTATAGCCGGGCTTGATGAACTTGAAAATAGTGCTGTTACGTACATAGAAGTAAAAAAATCTGATTTAAAATATGCTGCAAACGAAGCAGTAGACTCGGTTATCGATCATGTAATTGATACAGCAAAACGTATGGTTATAAGGTTAACGAGTAAGTATATGAAAAAATTTATTTCGCCACTACCAGATATACTGTAAGTCAATGACAGAAAAAAATTCTACTAGTTTAATACAACACATCGGTGTTGTGTGGTTTGCATTGATGGCTATTGGTGCTTTAGCATGGTTTTTATTAATTGCTATCGAAACTTCAAAACAGCTGATTGCTACCCCTGAAAGTATCTCCTTTGAAAAAGGTGTTTTTTACTTACTGGGGGTCGGTATAAGTTTAGGTGCACTATTGGCTTTTATGCTTATCGAGGTAATCAAGAAAAAACCACCAACTGACCATGTTTCTAAAAAAATAGGAAGGGTAGCGTTATTAGGTGTGGTGCTCATGTTATTGTTACCTCATGCCGTTCAATATGGTATTGAGAACTACTTGGAGCCTAAGGGTTATGGTATATGCGATAGCGCTTCGTATCAGTGGTTGCATCATCGGATTATTGTTTATACAAATAACGCTGAAACATGTATACAGCTATCAAAATTACAATAAAAACAAACTCCGTAACAAATTCATTTCTTAAACAGTTTTGTTTATTTTGCCTTATTTTTATATCTCTGGGTTGTACTTCTTTTGACGCACAAAAAAATACTAACAGCCTTTCTCAAAAAGGATTTCAGGTATTATTCGGGCCTGGACATCCTATAACCTATATAGCTAAGCACAATAACACCGGTAGTGTGATCGGTATTGAAGTTAAATTCAAAAAGAGCAATCCAGACCAGCATTATGTTTTTGAAATCCAGTTTTCTGCCCCTGGCACAGTACTAAAAGAAAAAGAATACAAAAAACACTATCAAGCTTCTGTTGTAAAAAAGTCTGCAGAACAACATAAGATGTATTTTCCTTCTATCGGACTCAGAGCTCAGTATTCATTTTTAGGGGCCGGGCCTGGAGGTGTAGCTGAACAATTGGCTTTTACATCGACGAATAAAAGTCATGATGTAAAAATTGTCGCAAGTCATTTATTACCTAATGGCATGGAGCCATTAGCCATCATGTTGCCTGATATAGCAAATTTTATAAATAAGGCATTATTACAAGGTTAAACATAAAGGGGTAATTATGGCTGATCATCTTAAAGCACAAAACAGTCTAAATGGAGACAAATCTTATTGATCTATATAATTGGCTTGCTCTGAAAGGACTGGTTTTTGTTGATACTAGCAATGATCTAACTACTAAGACCTTATTTTGCTGTGCTCAAACATCAATCCTATCGAAGCTGCAAACACAGCCAAATAAACTATGCTGTTTATAAGCCCCATAGGAAAGAAAAACACACCTGCAAAAACAGAACACAGACACAAAATTCCAGTAAGTATGTAATATTTAGGAATAATTATTTTCTTCAATAAATAATAAATGGCATACATCAATATTATACTGAGTATTACTTGCATCCATCCAGATCCTTCAATATAGGTTATACATTCTCCATTGAACATTAACTAAGAAACTAGATATTCAAATGACTCACATGCCAGGACTTTCAGAAGTTGTTTGAAAAGTTGTTGTATCAAGCTGATAACCGCTGTCTGTTTTAACCCACATCATAAGAATGACCTGGTGTGCTACACAACTGGTTTTTAGTCTTGTTTCAAGCTCGGTCACGTTGGTATTCTTTTTAAAGTTGAACCCCGCAATATAAACGGGCTCATTTTTACATGATTCGAAATACTGGCCTTCATTAGAATAACCATTACTAGGTACCTTGAGTAGCAATACCTTGTCTACACCACTAACATTAAATTGCATTTTTATTGGTATCTGATCAGGCATTTCCTGTGTTTTTTCAACTATCAGATCGACTTGTTTTGCTTGAATTACTTCTGGTAAAGATTCACCAAAAAATTTGTGAAACTCGTTTTTAACTTCAGGTGCATAATCAGTTGACGAAGTAACGCTCAGTGAAATAAGCAGGCCAATAATAATAAGAAATGCCAATCTCATTTTCGGTATGCTCCAGGGCTACCTATTTTAACCAACACTGCGGGATTATCTTCAAGTACCGTGTGCAGGGTGGTAGATGTCTTGCCTGTGATAATGTTGATCGTTTTTCCATGTTTAAAATAAGTATAACGTGGTTCATGACCATTTAATACGCGTACAGGGTTGTCATTGTGTATTACAGCGAGCCTTTCATGAATATGACTAACTTCAACGGGGCCTGCATGATGCGAGAAGAAACGGGTATGACCAAATTCGTGATGAATGATACTCAATGGATATTTTTTCTCGCCGCCCTTGAATGGTGTTTTTTCAGGAAAGTCGTTCGATAGTAGAATAAAGTTATATCCGGCCTGTGCCTTTTGGCCTTTCTTGCCATCATCATACCTGATCTCAAAACGTGGTGAACTTTTGTTTGTGTTATCTTGCAATATTCGATGGATCATTGCAGCGCCATAGTCTGTCCCAGAATACTGTTTGAGTTTCTTGTAAACTGGAAGAGCATCACTTTTTTCAGGCCATGCCCCGGTGTCAAAATCTGTATTGAAGTTGTTTTTTACAAGTAATTTGAAATTATCGGTGCGCTGACCGGTGCCGGGTATGTGAAACCGCTCACCACTCACACCTCTAAATAAGCCTCGGGCTTTTGGTGTTACGCGTTTATTGTATATATGTTCACGTATGCGACGTAGTTCAATTGCTGAGTGCTTTTTGAGTTTAAGCGCGGTAGCCATCATCATCTTCCTTTGATTGTATTGCTTGCTTCATGCTAGCTGATGTTGTCTTTCATTATAGTCATAATATTTTTTTATTGTAAATGGGTTTTATATAACGCATAACGTGGGCGGGCAACACTAACATGCTGATAATCGCTGCAAAAAATTACAAGTACACCAAGGTTTGAGTAAAGTTTTTAAATTGCGCCCCGAAATATTCATAGCTAACCTTGATGTATAGTTATAACCTATTGATTTTATTGAATCATTGAAATTATTAGCCTTGACGTGTCAAGGTAAATTTAATAGTATTTACACTAGTGATACACATTAAATGGATTAATAATTATTATCTGGCAAATTTCATAAGTTTGGTAATAAGACAAGGAAAGTTAAATGAGCACCCACCTGTACCTGCGAAAATTCAAACCCGAAGAACTTATTTTTGATGACAATGAAACCATTCTCATTCTTAAGTTTATCTTTAAAAACAAACATGCATTAATCGACAGAATGAAAATCACAGACCGCGTTAGAGAATTTGCGCAAGGTCTTCTTGTCGAAGCAGTTGATGCATCATTTACCATGGGTTTCGTAGAGGCCGTGTTTCGCGTTACGGCGAATCCAAGTGCTGGAGCTAAGAATATACTAAAAAAATTCGGCAAAAAAGCATTGAAGCACTGGTTTAAACACGCAACAGAACAAGATTTAATGGAAATAAAAATATACGAGACAGTGCGCCAACGGTTGCAAATCAATTTTGGTCGAATTTTAATTATGCATTCAAATGGAACAGCTTTGAATAACATAACGAATGCGAGTTACGTTGCTTAATAATTATGCCTTGATACGAATAGGAATTCACAGAAGAACAATCTGAATCATGAAAAAAATCATATTACTAATAGTATTAGCTGTTCCATTGCTCATAGTTGGGGCGGGTCTATATTCCATGACAAAAGGCAACATCGAAGATGTCGTCATTTGTTCCACAAATAATGAATCTCACTACATGCCACAAGCTGTGTGTCAATATTATTTACTCAATCATCGTCTAACACAGGATGATATTCAGTACCTTGAGAATTATTCATCAGGTTTAGCATTTTTATTTAGTATGCAAGATAAGGAAAAGCGTATTAAATATCTAAACCATTTTGTTTCTAAAGGTGTCTCGGTTGACAAACAAAGCGTCATAGATGGTTTTACACCATTACATGCTGCGATAATCCTGAATGAACCTGAGTTGGTTAAGTTTTTACTGGAAAAAGGTGCGAACCCAGCGCTAAAAGATAAACAATTTAAATTAACGTCAATAGAATTTATTGATTATCTTAGCCGCAAAGATCCATCTACAGATAGAAGCCAGGTAAGCACTACATTTGTACAATAATATAAATGGTTATTAATAGATTGATGTAACAAGCTTAGGAATTATTTAGAGCGAATTTAAATAATCAAATGTTGTAGTATTCTGTAGAGTTAAGAGTGTACGACATTACATAAGGTCATGTTTTATAATTTATGTTAAAAGGTGATTGACGCTTTATCTAAATCATATTATTTTGTATAAAAATAAAATTGCAGGGACAGTAATAAAAATTAAAGGGATTTGGGATGTGTTATTAAAGGGATTGTTTTTGTTTTTTATACTAAATCAATTTAAATATTAAACTAATTGGCTAGAGCTGTTCTGATTGCTATTAAGGCAGCATGACATTTTTTTGTCTTGTGAGTAGTGATGGTGCATTAAGGTCAGTTTATATTTTTTGTGGTTAATATCACTTTTACGTATAGTGTGAAAAAATGGGGTTTGGGGAATGTTATTAAAGGGATTTGTCGCGCTCGCGATCTTCATTATCAGTACACCGGTTGTACATGCAAACTATAATTGCGATGGTAATATCACTCACTACGGCATTAGTTCGTTAGGCAATTTAACGGTTAGTAACGGTTATCGCCAAGCGACAAACTGCATCTGTCTATCTAAAGCAATTATGTGAAGCTGGTGTGTTAAAAGAAGTAAAAGTGGGACGTGAAAAACTATTTATTCATCCCAAACTTATGCGCCTGTTAACACAGGACAATAACGAATTTAAAACATATTCTTGATCGAGAGTTACACAATAGTAAAAGGCCGAAAGAAAGTGAGGTCAGAGCACAGTTTCCGCTAATATTAGGAATAACTGTGCTCTGACCCCACTTTTGTTATAATCAATAAATGAAAACAATACATCACTATATTGATTTAGAGACAGGTAACGATATATCCATACATAATATCACCGCAGATATTTCATCCCTGATTCAACAATCCGGCATACGTGATGGTTTTGTGACTATCACATCACAACATACAACAACGGCTATTTCTGTAAATGAGTATGAAGAACGTTTACTGGATGATATCAAAACATTTCTGCAAAAACTGATACCCGCAGGTGAAAGGTATCTGCATAATGACATTCATCTACGAGATTGCCCACAAGATGAACCAGAAAATGCGCACTCTCATCTGGCTGCAATGTTGCTGGGAAACTCAGAGGTTATTGCTATCAAAGATGGTGATTTGGTTCTGGGTCAGTGGCAATCTGTCATGCTACTGGAGCTTGATGGCCCCAGGAATAGGAAAGTAAGCATCCAGCTTATCGGTTAGGTTCTGCCAGCGTAAGTCTTCTGTTTGCCCCATAGATAAAATAGTGCTTTTTATGCATCTTTATTTTTAATTCGGAGCAATAAATTTTCACGCTGCTTTTTTAGTTCCTCCCCAGTCAATTCTTCAATCCACGGGCGCCACCGTCTGCCTTCACTGGTGTATTTTATCCGGTACAGTTTTCCTTTTTCGATATTAACTGTATGCGTCACTTCATTCGTCTGCGTCGTCATGACTGAAGAAGACATATAATACTTATAGGTTATTGAGTGTTGTCCGGGCATAAGGCTTATAGTGCAATCTTGATAGTAGAGGCCGCCACCGGAATATAATCGATAATTTCTATCACCATCTATAGCCGTAACCTGAATCGCAGATTCGCATGTTACTGTACCGACTTCACTTATGGGAAGTAATTTCCCCGGGTACTTTTTGATAAAAGTAGAACCACATCCGGCCAATACCAGGCAAGCAGCGGTCAGTAGTATCATTTTAATAACGTTACAGGTATTCATAAGTTATATCTTTTTATATGTTGTTATTAAGGTGCCGGTACTACAACAATTCTATCAGCACCGGCAATAAACAAAGTACCACCATCTGGACTGATGGTTATTTTGGGACTGTTACCCGGGTCACCGGTTAGCACGGTACCAGTACCAACTTCAGGGAATAGTCCAGCAACAGGCGTGCTATTCAAGTCATAGGTGCGCAGCAGGTTAGTGCCGCTGGTATAGGTATATGCGCGTGCACCGTCCGGTGATAATACAACTGCGGTATGCGAGCCAAAACCTATGGTGGGTAAACTGCCTAGCTGTTGGTAGTTTGCGTTATATACACGGTATCCATTCAATAGTACCCGTGTTGCATCACGATCCAGTTCTGGCGCTATGAGGTAGTTCTGGTTCAATGAGATACCTGCGGTGGTCAGTGTGTCATCAGATGAGTCAAATTTATAGACACTGGGGGCAGGGGACAAGGAACCCTGCACGATACTAATATGCGATCCATCAGCACTTACTCCGGGTGTACCGAAATAATATGTACTGTTTGGGGTAAGAGCAGGGCTGTCTAGCGAATAGAGATAGGCTGTGGTATAGCCACTACCGTTTAAGCCGGTCGTAATATATGAATTACCATTATTCATGGATGCGATGTTTTTCAGGTAATAAAATGAACCAAAGGGTGCGCTTGTTGATGTACCTGCATTCAGCGTGATTGGATCATGTTGTGTAATGGCATAGTTAGAAACGGTTATAATCTTTTTGCCATTGGTTGATAATCCAAGGTTCCTGAGGTTTGTAATAAATACACTCGCGGGTGTTGCTGACCAGGCACCACTGGTATAGGTGTAACGAAGTACATCGCCAGAAGCGCCCGGTGATGGATAGGCTACGGCGACCAGTAAGGCCTGACGTTCCGCGTCGTAGATAATTTCTAATGGCGTTTTAGCAGTGGCGTTAGGGTAGGTTATATTGGTTGCGTTATATGCCGGGGCATCAAGTATGACTAATGATGCCGCAGTTTTCGTATTGCCTGATGCGGTTTCAACATTAACACTATAAGTGCCTGCCGTGAGTGCCGGATGGGCGGCATTAATCTGAGTACTATTGATTACAGAAAATGAAGTTGCGGCAACCGTTCCAAATTTTACATTCTGAATGGTCGCTTGATTAAAGTTCTCACCGCGAATAATAACATTAGCTGCTTTATTTGAGCTTCCTGTATAGGGTGCGACATAACTGACTTGTGAACGATTGACGGTCAATGTAACAGGAATGCTCTCTACTAATCCAGCGGAGGGTGTTAGTGTGACAATTCCGTTATAGACCCCGTTAAAAAGGCCATCAAGTTGTGTTTGATTCAGTGATGCAATAATGACATCACTACCACCGCCACTAGTCGGCGACAAGTCTAACCAGGCAACATCACTGGATGCCGTCCAGGCTATTCCGGCTTGTGCGCCCGTAATTATTTGTCTGGTTTGTGAAGGTAACGGGTTGTCATTGACGGTAAAATTCAGTGAGCCTGGAAACGGATTTATAGTATTACTGACGACATAAGTTACGGGTAAGGTGATTGAGTTAGCGCCGCTATCAATTCTTACATTGGCAATATAAGTCCCTTCAGCGGCCACACCGCTCGCGCTAAAGTCAATTGTGGCCGGTAGAGACACACCACTGTTTACATTCATAGTCAACCAGCCTTGTGTAGCACCCGAGTATGTAATGTTACTGGTCCAGGCGGCTGTACCAAACGTACTGCTGATGGTTGATTGAACAGTAGGTGATGTCGAGCTGACAGCTGATGCGAGATTGATATTTGTTCTGGATGCATTAAGGCCATTAACCGTATAGGTGACGTTAACGTTCACAGGGCTACCAGATATTTGTGAGTTACAGTTGACGTCACTACAACCATATACCGCTACCGTGCCTGTATGTGTGCCAGTGCCGAGTGTGCCTGGTGCTTCCGGGTAAACCGAAACTTCAGCTGTAGTGGGCCCCGTGAAATTCAAGGTCGCGGTGTTAATGGCATTACCATTGTACACTGCGGCTAAATAAACGGTTCCCGCGTTAACAGTAATGGTTATGTTTTTCGGTGATGGTGTGACACCATTCGTCGCTGCCGCTGAGAAGGTCATACTGGTTGGAGTGACTGAATAACTGGTGCCGCCACCGCTACCACCGCCACATGCACTTAACAGGAATAGACAGGCGATAAAAATCCACTTCGACCAAGCGGCCAATAATTTATTCACGGTGAGATCTCCCAAATGGGTTTGGCTCTCTTGTAGGAGCTTTGGCCCTGATTATCGTTATACACATTTATGCATGTGTTTTATTTTATATTACATTTATATCATATTTTCTTGTTTACATAAAAGTTAAAAATTAATAAAGGGCGAATAACGCGGGTCGGATCAAGCTAACCAACAGTAAAGTGGGTGGGTTGTCCCTATTATTTATAAAGGCTTTTCTGCAGCCGTTTTTCTGGCATAACGCAAATATAATTCATTGCCATGTTTTACACCTACTTCGAACCTTTTGTTGCCCAGATCTTCTAGTAAATTATTTGCGTTTACAAACGAAGCGCTGTGTCCCTGTTTCATACCAACGTAGAACCATGAATATGCCAGCATTATATCTTTTTTTACACCCAAACCAGTGCCGTACATATATCCAAGGCTATGCTGGCTTTTTATATGGCTTTTTATATGGCTTTTTATAGCGGCCTTTTCATACCAGCTAAATGCTTGCTTATAGTCTTTGTTAGTTCCTATCCCATTGCGGAGCATGTTGCCGAGGTTGTACGTAGCCTTTACATGACCATTCTTTGTAGCAAGATCAAACCAGTAAAACGCTTGTTTCGTATCTTTAGGGGCTCTGTCACCCTATGGGTCGGACTATACTAACTAACTGAAAACGCTTGTAAAGAATACGTGCTTCATATTGAAGTATCATGAATCAATTTAATTGTGTAGAGGTGTGTTATTGAGTGCGATTACGTCTAGCCTGTATTGACCATGTAAAAAACCATTTGACATAATTATTTATTCATATTAACTTAGCCAAAATAATAAAATTATATAATAATAAGAAAAAATCGAAGTAAATAGGGATGTTTTTTGAAGGGGTAATCTGCGCGGTCCAAGCTGAAGATCTTTCCAAACATTAAAATTATTAGCGAAAGCTAATTTGTTTATTATGGTCTTGTTTCTGTTATGAAGCTAGTACGGAAGATAATGCATCTAACAATACCAGACTGACAATAAGGTTACGCAAGCGGCCCATATTAAGGAAAATAGTGCATGAAAAAATTAATCATTATCGTATTGTTGTTATGCCATGGTTTCATTGTGAAAGCTGATAACCAACTGCAATTGGTTGGTCAGTTTGGTAGTAAAGCGGTGTTAATGATTAACGGCAACCAGAGAATTATAAAAATAAATCAGGTGTCTTCTGAAGGTGTTAAATTATTACAGGTAGAGCCTGATTACGTTGTCGTGCTGGATAATGGTCAGAAAAAGAAAGTCACATTTTCAACTCAGATGCGTACTAAGTACACAAAACCAAAATTCAGTGAGATCAATATTTGGGCAAACAGTACGGGTAGCTATGTCACAGCAGGCTCTATTAACGGCCAGGTTGTCGACTTTTTAGTCGATACTGGTGCTACTTCTATAGCAATGAACGAGAATACGGCTCAGCGACTGGGTATTGATTTTCGCTATGTAGGCAAACCTATAACGGTGACGACTGCATCAGGTGTTGTCACAGGTTATACAATCAATCTTAATTTAGTGAAAGTTGGTGATATTCAATTACATAATGTCGAAGGGGCTGTTCTGGAAGGTGGTTACCCAACAGAAGTTTTATTGGGTATGTCATTTCTGAGGCACGTAAGCCTTGAGCGTAACAATAATTTAATGACTTTAAAATATAAGAAGTGATAAAAAGAAATGAAGTCACTTTTATTATTGTCTATGGTGTTGTTATCTACCGCTGTTCATTCAGGTGTTTATAAATGGGTTGATAAGCATGGAAAAACTCATTATGGTGATCGCCCGAATTCAGATGCTGTTCAGGAAATCAAGATAAATTCCACACCAGCTACTCCTCAAACTACACATGGTTCAACTGACAACAAACAAGCAATAGATCGTTGGCTTAAGGCTCGTGACGTTGAACGGCAGAGTAAGAAAAAGAAAGAAGCCGAGTTAGAAAAAGAAAAAGCCATAGCAAGAAAAGAATGTGTGAAATTGAAAAGAGAGCTGGCAGATCTAGAGCGGGGCGGTGTAACCTGGTATGACCTGGATGAAACAGGTAAGCGCCGTTATTATTCGGATAAAGAAATAGCGAGTGATATAGTAAAACTTAAGGAAACGGTTAAGCAGAATTGTGATGGATGATGATGGGATAAATCGAATCAGAGTATAGTTTTGTTGGTAAGTTAATATTAGAAATAATCCTCAATTATGTTGACGCTAGTCGATATGCCATTGATTAAACACATCCTTGTGCGCCGTTTGTAGTGTCATGATTACACGGGTCGGATCAAACTAACCAACTGATACACTTGCAAAAAGAGTAAAAGCGCGCCAATATTGCTGTTTAGAAACATTTTTTTGATTGCTTAAAGATTACTTTGAGGATGAAGTAATATGCCAAGAGCAAATAGACACTCTATTTCCAAACATGTCTGGCACATTGCACCACAGATGCCATATACAAGACTTCCAATCATTTTTTGATGTCAATATCACTACCGTAAGGATGAATCAGTATGAGAATATTAACAGCAGTTATTCTAAATCTGTTTCTGGTAACAAATACAATCGCAGTGATATACGAATGGCAAGACAGTGGTGGTAACAAGCATTATGGTAATGAATGCCCATATGAAAATTGTACTGAAGTGCAATTAAAAAAGCCTACAACTTATCGTCCGAAACCTGTAAAAGCACAACCAATAATTAAACCGCAAATTGAAAGGCAACCAGAAAAGAAAGGTTTGAATTTACCTGTCGAAACTTATCCCGTTAACATTAAATCAGAACAATGTAATGTTAGTATCGCTGATACTATCGGACCAGGTATGGTAGACCCATATAGAGCAACGGAATCCCGCAAACCAACCACCATCCAGTATAGTAATATCACCCGGCTGTTAGAAAAGATCACAGGGTTATGGACGGGTACGATGGTTGAAAAAATTTGCAAGGGTACGGAGAAGATGCCTCTTAATGAGCATAATCAATATAATGTTAATCTGAAGGTCACCAAAGACCTCAAAGGTCGTTATGATTTCCTGGCATTACTCCATGGTGATAATAAGAAACGTTTTCAGGAAAAAATCAGGATACTGATAAAACAGGATAAATTTCATTCTGGTGAGGGTGATATCCTGACTGATTCTAAACAATGGGCAGTAAAGCTCCTCAAGGCAGAACCGGGTGAGTTAATATTTGCAAGACAATTCAGGAGCACAAGACCTTCAGGTGGCAGTCAATCACATATGATTTTAAGGTTGTTGAGTTTTACGCGCGGGACGCTGCAATTAAAAGAACTGCAATACTCACATGATAAGTTATGGCGTATAAGAACGATGATACTTAAATGAAGTTAGTGTAGTTAACAGAGCATTCAATTTATTTATCACCAGGTTACTTGTCATAAGTAAAATAGAGCAAATCAAAATTTCATGTATATCCCCTCATTTTACTGTGCCCAAATAACAATCTGAATCAGGTAGAGTTTCTACTGATTTTAGTCTAGATTTATACACGACAATCAATAATAAAAATATTTCTATGTTAGTTATGTTAACTGAGTATCAATTAACCTGGAGAAAGAAAATGTTTTTAAAAGAACGTGCAAGAGGTGAACTGGTTGAAGTCTTATCAGTGCAAGATCTTTTCAACCCACATCTGGATGAATTAGCAGGTCGTTATCATCATGGTGAGGAAATGCAGGATCCTGCGCAATTTAAAAAGACGGATCTATGTTTTCCATCAGGCGAAGCATTACCAAAATGTTGGATGAATGCCCATTATCGCGATCAGGAGCTGAAGCGAGCCTGATAGATTAATTTGTCCATGTGGTGTTTCTGGTAAGATACATTACCGGTCGTTATTTTATTGTGATTGAAATTTGTGTTTTATTTGAGTGTTAGTTATTGCACTTTATTTTCAGAGCATGTCACATTTGTTTTTTGAATAAATTATACTGGAACCTCTAGCTATGCGTGAAATTTCCTTCGGATCATCACATGTGTAATAACCTAAGTTTTGTATCCTGCCTTGCAGGTAGTAGGGGATCGCATTGGCTGCAGCAAGCATGAAGATGAACCAGCCTATTAAAATCATACTGGCGTATTTTTCAACCAGTTTAGCACCTTGTTCACCACGTTTGCCGACAGTCTGAATTAAAGCCATTATCCAGAAAACCGATGCCAGTAATAAATAATAGATACCGGTATCAAACGGTATGATTTCATTCTTTTGATTGATAGCAGCATTCACAGTACAAAATTCATAACCTGTGAATGCTACTATGGGTAGCGCAAGTAAATTAAATATTACAAAAATGATTTGCGCTGTTTTTTGATTCATTAATACCCTCCGTAATACGAAGCACCTCCACCAAATAGCTGCATGAGGGCACCTGGATTGCTTTCCAGGAAATTATACGTGCGTTTAGCTTCGTATTGCATATCACTCAATTTTACACCCAGGTCTTCATAGGCCTGGATAAGTGCTGCGGTTGCGCCAAGTTTTTTATCAATATAATTGAGCATCATACCGGTTACAACACCGACTGCAATGGCGGCAATAAGCGGGGCTGCAGCAACGGTGCCGATAACAGCTGCTGAACCGACTGCCAGTCCTGCTACTGCGGCAGCGATTGTACTGAGGCCGATCTTGATCAGATCGCTGGTGACGGTGCCAAGTAGCTGGGATAGTGTCGTAGCATCATTGATAAAGTAGTCATATATCTCTATGCCAACCGATAAAATGACAGTAAGAACGAATCCGCCTTTAACAGACTTGATAACGCCTTTCGGACCAACTGCCATGCGAACTACCTTGGGGTTGGCTGTGAGGTAACGTGTGCCACGTAAGACCTTTCTGGCACCCGGAATACCTTTAAAAATGATGTACTGTTTACCAGCGTATTTTTTCAGCAGGACTTTATTGGTTTTCATTCCGAATTCGCGGATTATTTTTGCGGCATCAACTGAGTCTTTTATGGGTGCTGCCCAGTTTGCTGCTTCTTTTGCTACTGATTTCAAACCTGGTTTTTCTTTTAACAGATCTTCGACGGCTACAATTTGTAATATATGCTCACTCTGTTTAAGGTCGTTGACTAATTTATCCTCTGCATTCATCATTTTTCATTCCTTGTTTTAGTATTACTTGCACGATGTTTCCTTACCTGACTTTTTAAACCACTGATTCGCTTCCTGGTGGTTTACAACTTCTGCTAGTCCACGACATAAAAAATAACCTGTCATAAACATGGCGTAACGATGGCCGTTATTGGCCGCTTTTTTATACCATTTGAAAGCTTTGTTTAGATCAACCGGAACCAGTTTTCCGGTGTCATAGATACTGCCGAGGTGAAACTGCGCTTCATTATCACCTGTGTTTGCCAATGTTTTGAATTTTTCAATTTCTTTTTGCCAGCCAGGATCAGGGTCTTTGTTTGAAACGGAGGCTAACTTAATGTTGGTGGAGCTGACTTGATCTTTAGACTTGCGATACCAATCGGTCGCCAAAATAAGATCTTTTTCAACACCTGTACCTGTTTCATGCATTCTACCGATTTGCCACATTGCAGATTTATGATTCTGGTCGGCTGCACTTAGAAGGAAGGAATAGGCTAATGCTGTATTGTGTCCTGCCCAGTTATCAGAGGAATATGCCAGGCCCAGGTAGTATTGTGATTCGGCGTGACCTTGTTTCGCAACAGGCAGTAGATAGGATGCAGCTTTGTTAATTTTGCCGGATAGATAGGCTGCTTTACCAAGCTCAAATTTATCATTGTGCTTGTCCACAGTTTCGCTTGACCAGACTAGCGTGGAAAACGAGAGGGCTAAAGCAAACGAGAAAAAAATACTATTTGAAGAATATTTTGCTAAGCGCATGTTATTCAATGTCCTTTTGATAACGCCGGTGTTCGCAATATCATCCCATATTGCAGTATAAGGTAATATTAACGTGAGTTAATTATATATGCGTATTGCATATATTTTCCTTGGTACATTTTTACCATTTTTAGGCTAAAAAAATCAAGAAATACGTCACAAATGAGTGCATTTGTCATGAAAAAGGCTCGATTTGCTAATTTTTGCTAAACAGGCTATTTGACCTGTAAGTTATCTGATGTCCCATACCCGATTTTGTGCATGCCTTGTTTGCCATGTTCAACAGCCAGGGCCGGAGTCATCGTGCCCACGCTGACTCCGGCTAAAGTGGCTATTATTAGTGCAGTTGACAGGTGTTCCATGAATTTCTCCTCCTTTTTTGTGTACCATAGAGCTGGATATGATTTTTTAAATAGAATTGCTATATTTATAGCATTCAATATTGGCGAAAATAATTTCATCGCCATTATAATTAATATGATATTGAGGTAATAATGATGGATTGGGTAGTTTATTTATCTGGTGAAATACACACTGACTGGCGTCAGCAAATTATGCAAGGAGCAGAGGCGAGTGATTTGCCCGTAGAGTTTACATCGGCAGTAACAAACCATGAGGCAAGTGATGCAGCAGGTGATTTCCTTGGTGATGAGAGTGATAATTTTTGGCGCGATCATAAATCATCAAAAGTAAATGGCATACGTACAAAAACACTGATCGAAAACTGTGACATAGCTGTGGTGCGCTTTGGTGATAAATATAAACAATGGAATGCTGCATTCGATGCCGGATATTGCGCGGCACAAGGTAAGCCGTATATTACTTTGCATGATAAGGAAATTATACATCCACTTAAGGAAGTGGATGCATCGGCAATGGCATGGGCCCAGACACCAGAGCAAGTGGTTGAGATATTGAAATATGTGACCAGTGCTAAATGAGAAATAAGTGGTCAAGAAAGTAATCGTTTTAATTGCCAGTCAACATACTTTTGTTATCTATTAGTTAATTATGGTGATCAGTCAAAGTATAGCGGTAAATCTAATCGTTATAATTAAGGAGTAGAGCTATGTGTAAAATCAAGTTCCCTATTTTTATAATATGTTTAGTGTCTGTCAGTGGGTGGCAAACCGTATTTGCCAAAGATGAACCCTATGTTACCGCTCGTTTTCTAACTGCACCCACCGCTGTAAAAATTGCAAAGGTTGCCGAGGAAACGTGCAGGAAAAAGGGTTACCAGATTTCTGCTGCGGTTGTAGATCGTTATGGGAATTTACTGGCCTTTGCACGTGACCCGTTGGCCGGTGCACATACTATAACCATTGCACAACATAAGGCCTTTACAGCAGCCACTTTTCAGGGTGCGACCATTGATTTGACCAAACGGCTCAGCTTTCTAAAAGGAACGCCGAAATTAACATTGGTCGGTGGCGGAGTGCCGGTTAAATTGGGTGGGTATATGTATGGTGCAGTTGGTGTTTCGGGTGCACCAGGCCTAAAAATTCCGGGTGATGTCGACCACGCCTGCGCTAAAGCAGGTATTGATGCTGTGCAGGAAGAAATTGAATTTGGGGGAGAGTGACCGGACCTGATATGGAATGACAAAGCCCCATTTCTATGGCGGCCAAATTATCATCTGAAACAGGTATTGCCTTGTATTAATACTTTGTCATTTAACTTTCAGATTCACAGGTATACCTAACATGCTGTTGATATAAAGTGCTTCTACCTGGTTGACGTTTAATCCTATTTTGACATGTTTACCTGAGTCACCGATGAGAAATGTTGCTGTTTGTCCATCAGAGGTAAAGGAGATAGCACCATCGGGTAAGGCTTCATTGAAAATCGAATGGGATATTTCCAGGTTGTGCTTGGTAGTTGGTGGTATATATGTATTTTGATTACGATATTCTTGTAAGTTAATTACTTTACATGTTTTATTAGTTGAATCGTTCATAACCCCGCACCTCTAAAACGTTTCTTAATAATAACTATAGTATATTATGGGCTTAATTATGTGTGATTCAAGCTAATAAATTATAGATTATTAATTAAGTTATGCCTCTAAGACGATGTAATCGTCAGAAAATAATGTTGTACTAACTATTATTTCGACACTTTTCGTGTTTTCTTAAGTGATTAAGGTGAATAGGTAAGTGACGGTTAATTATGTAGTATATTGATTAATAACATCGAGGAATTCCTGACCGTATTTTTGAAGTTTTTGTTCGCCCACTCCAGAGATATGACTTAACTCATCCAGGTTGCCTGGTTTTTCTGCGGCCATCTGTTGCAGTGTACTATCATGAAAAATAATGTAGGGCGGTACCCCATAATCCTGTGCCATGTCCTTTCGTTGAAGGCGTAAATTCTCGAACAGGTCTTCATCTTCCGGGTGTATGTCGATTGAAGCGCGTTTGGATTTAGTTTTTTCTCTTTTAGTCGGTTTTGGCTGTTTACGTAATTGCAGATCTATTTCACCGCGTAACAAGGGGCGGGCGTTTTCAGTTAATTTAAGGGCACCAAAAGATTCAACATCGGCATCAAGATAACCACGTGAGATCAGTTGTCTGAATATAGAGCGCCATTCAACGGCGCTCAGCTCTTTACCGATACCAAATGTGCTAAGTTGATCATGTTTGTATTGTTGTATTCTTTGATCTTCTTTGCCGATGAGCACATCAATAATATAATTGACGCCAAAACGTTGTCCTGTTCTGTAGATGCAGGATAAAGCTTTTTGCGCGGATTCGGTTCCAGTCCATGTTTCTGGAGGGGTGTTGCAACAATCACAATGTCCGCAGGGTTGCTCAAGCGTTTCGTCGAAATAATCGAGTATGGTTTGACGTCGACAAGTCGTTAGTTCACACAGGCCCAACATGGATTCGAGTTTTTGTTGCGAAATGCGTTTGACTTGTTCAGGCGCATCGGATTGTTGCATCATTTGCCTGAGACTAATGACATCTTGCAGTCCATATGACATCCAGGCGTTGGCTGGCTGGCCGTCACGACCCGCTCGACCGGTCTCCTGATAGTAGGCCTCAATGCTTTTAGGTAGACTAAGGTGAGCAACAAAACGCACATCGGGTTTATCGATGCCCATGCCGAAGGCAATAGTGGCGACAATGATGATGCTTTCTTCGCGTAAAAAACGTTGTTGATGTTTTTCACGTATCTGTGCGGATAATCCTGCATGATAGGGAAGAGCGGTATAACCTTTGTTGCTTAACCATTCTGCGGTTGCTTCAACCTTTTTACGTGACAGGCAATAAACAATACCGGCATCTTTACTGTGTTCCTTTTCAATAAAACGCAGTAAACGGTCACGGCCATTCTGGCCTTCGCTAATGGTGTAATGGATGTTGGGTCGGTCAAAGCTGTTGATAAACTGTCTGGCATCATGAAGTTGTAATTGATCAATAATTTCCTGTCGCGTGCGTGTATCGGCCGTGGCGGTTAAGGCAATTCTGGGAACGTTGGGGAACCGTTGATGTAAAATAGTGAGTTGTTGATATTCTTTGCGGAAGTCATGCCCCCATTGTGAGACGCAATGAGCCTCATCGATAGCGAACAGGGCGATATCGATCTGTTCTAACATGTTCAGGGTGTAGTCCAGTAACAGCCGTTCAGGCGCGATATAGAGCAAATCTATTTCACCTTTTCTTAAGGACTGTTCGATAGCTTGCTGTGTTTCACGGTTTTGGCTGGAATTAAGAAAGGCAGCTTCGATACCGAGTTGTTTGAGTGCCGTAACCTGATCATGCATCAGGGCGATGAGTGGTGAAATTATAATGCCTGTGCCAGGGCGGATCATAGCCGGGATCTGATAACAGAGTGATTTACCACCGCCGGTTGGCATTAAAACCAACGCATCGCCGTCATTCAGGATGGTTTTGATGATATCAGCCTGTGAATGCCTGAATTCTGCATATCCGAATGTGGTATTCAGGATCTTAAGTGCTTGTTGCATGTAATGCGTTCCGTATTTATTATGTTGGTTAAATAATCCTTCCATGACTACTTTACCTGAGAATGATTATAACAACTCGTGTCTTGTTAATAAAAGATTTTACGTATGGATAAACAGTCATTAAATAACAACCAGCCGTATTATGCGGTGATATTTACCTCCAAACGTTCTGATAAGGATGAGCCGGGTTACCTGCAAATGGCCAGTATTATGACAAACCTTGCAAAACAACAAGCTGGTTTTCTTGGTGTTGACTCCGCACGAGATGAGTATGGCTTAGGGATAACGGTCTCTTATTGGCAAAACCTTGAGTCTATACGGTTATGGAAAGACAATATGGCACATATTGAGGCACAAAATGGCGGCAAACAAAAATGGTATGAACACTATTCTGTCAGGATATGTCGGGTTGAGAAAGAATATGGGTTTGAAAGCCCCGGTTAATAGGCTTATCCATTCTCCTGTTGTGCATCGATGGTTATTGTTTCATCTGCACCTATGCTAACACGCAATAAAATGGGCTGACAGCAGACATGACAGTCCTCTATGTATTCCTGAGTTGCCTGGGTGCAATCTATTTGTAACTGAATTTGTTCGTTGCAATAGGGGCAATAGATGACGTTATTTTCGATGCAATTCATATTTAATAATCTGTGTGAGTCAGGCTTTTTTATACTGTAGTACAATAATATGAATAATTCACTTCATTCAGCTAGAATATGAATATAATTATATATGGTCAGGAATAGTACATGAAAGGCGATTCTCCAAAGGCAATTTTTCTCAATGAATATCAGGCACCCGATTATCTTATCGAAACGGTTGATCTTGATTTTCTGTTAACAGAAGAAAAAACGACTGTTTGTTCAGTGATGAAGATGATTAAGCAGAGTGATGGCCCGTTAGTATTAAATGGCCAGGAACTTGAGTTGATCTCGGTTAAAGTCAACGGCACTGAGGTTAATGATGATAACTATACCTGTGACGATGATTCACTGACGATTGATGACCTACCTGATAAGTTTAAACTGGAAATCGTGACACAAATAGAGCCACAGAATAATACGTCATTGGAAGGTCTGTACCAATCCAGTGGTAACTTCTGTACACAATGCGAAGCAGAAGGCTTTCGTAAAATCACCTATTTTCTTGATCGTCCGGATGTCATGGCCGTTTACACGGTTAAAATTACAGCAGATCGTGATTTGTATCCTGTTATGTTATCGAATGGTAATTTAATTGATCAAGGTGAGCTTGATCATAATCGTCATTGGGTTAAATGGCATGATCCGTTCAAAAAACCCAGTTACTTGTTTGCACTTGTCACGGGTAATTTAAGGTTTATTGAAGACAGCTATAAAGCCATGGATGGACGTGATATCTGCCTGCGTATATATGTTGAGCCAGAAAATATCGAGAAATGCGAACATGCCATGCAATCGCTTAAAAAAGCCATGTTATGGGATGAGCAGAAGTATGGCCTGATCTATGATCTTGATATTTACATGATTGTTGCTGTGAATGACTTTAATATGGGTGCGATGGAGAACAAGGGGCTGAATGTTTTTAACAGCAAATATGTGCTTGCGAGCCCACAAACGGCAACGGACCATGATTATGATGGCATAGAGAGTGTTATTGCACATGAATATTTTCATAACTGGACAGGTAACCGGGTTACCTGTCGTGACTGGTTCCAGTTAAGCCTGAAAGAAGGTTTGACGGTATTTCGTGATCAGGAATTTTCAAGTGACATGACTTCACGTTCAGTTAAACGTATACAGGATGTACGCGTATTACGTAGCCACCAGTTCGCAGAAGATGCAGGCCCGATGGCCCATCCAGTGCGACCGCAATCCTACGTCGAGATCAATAACTTTTATACCGTAACGGTGTATAACAAGGGCGCTGAAGTCGTCCGTATGTATCAGTCATTATTTGGTGAAGAAGGCTTCCGGCGTGGAATGGACCTGTATTTTTGCCGTCATGACGGTCAGGCGGTGACAACTGATGATTTTTGTGCCGCCATGTCAGATGCAAATAAATATGATCTGGCGCAGTTTAAACGCTGGTATAACCAGGCTGGCACACCAGAAATAACAGTTAGCGACGACTATAATGCGGACACGGCAACTTACACATTAACCATGGTTCAGCGTTGTGCAGAAACAGCAGACAAATCACCCAAAGAAACATTTTTTGTACCCGTTGTTGTTGGTTTGATTGGTAAGGATGGGGTGAACATTCTGCCATCAATAACTGATAATTGTGTTGTTGATGAGCAAGGCAATATTCTGTTGGTATTACAGGAGGAAGAGCAGAGATTTGTGTTTACTAATCTTTCTGATAAACCCATTCCTTCTTTGTTACGTGGATTTTCAGCACCTGTAAAAATTCATTATGATTATGCTGATAATGAGTTGGCGTATCTCATGATTAATGATTCGGATGATTTTAATCGCTGGCAGGCGGCACAGAATTTAATACAAAATACCCTTCAAGCATTGATTGATAATAAACCAGAACAAACCGAGAGTCAGGTGAGTCAAGAGCTGGTTGATGCACTTAGAGCGATTTTGAAAAACGTGGAACTCGACAAAGGAATCGTTGCCGAAATTTTTACGTTACCATCCGAAGTTTACATGGCAGAGTTGCAAGACGGTGTCGTCGATGTTGATGCAATACATCAGAGTCTTGTTTCATTGAAGGTGTTTTTGGCAACCGTATTAAAAGATGAATTACACCATGTTTATAAACAGAATTGTGATACTTCTGATTATGAGTTTAACAGTGCAACCGTCGCAGCACGAAGCCTGAAGAATATGGCATTATCGTATCTGGCGTATTTACCTGATAAAAACAGCAAGGCCATGTGTCTGGATCAATATAATGCGAAACATAATATGACCGATGTTATGGCTGCGTTGTATCGTATTTCTGATTTTGATAATACCTTGAAGCAGCCTGTACTGGATGATTTTTACCAGCAATGGCAATCAGATCCACTTGTGTTGGATAAATGGTTCACCATACAGGCACAATCTAATGCAGATGATACCCTTGACAGGGTTGAGGCTTTACTCAATCATGAGGCATTTTCGATTAAAAACCCGAATAAAGTCAGGTCCTTGCTCGGCAGTTTTGCTTTCGGCAATCCACATTTCTTTCATGAAAAAAATGGCAGGGGATATAAACTGGTCGCTGATCAATTAATACAACTCGATGACCTTAATCCACAGGTCGCGGCCAGAATGTTGCAGGCATTCAGTCGCTGGAAACGATACGATTCTGGTCGACAGGCCTTAATGAAGGAGCAGCTGGAAAGGATTCTGAATCATGAAGGCTTATCTCGCGATTGTTATGAGATCGCGTCCAAGACCTTGTCGTGATATGGCTTTTTGTAGGAGTGGTCTCTGACCGCTCCTACATGCTGCCCGTTTCTTATTTACAATACTTAAGCGAACTCACTCGGATCAAACCCGGCCATTTTAAATAACCGAGCCGCTTCTTCCGGGTTTTTCTCAACACCATTACCATCGCGGTACATCATGGCCAGTGTTGTCATGGAGCCTTGCATACCGGCATCAGCAGCCTTATTGAACCACTCGGCAGCCTTTACAGTGTCTTTCTCAGCGCATTCACCTTCTAGCAGCATGAAACCCAGGCCATGCATAGCCAGGGCGTGGCCTTGCTCAGCTGCTGCCAGCATATTGTTGTATGCGAGTTTTTCGTTCACGACCATTCCCAGACCATTTTGAGCCATGATGGCCATACGAAACTGGGCTTCATCATCTCCATTTTCAGCAAGAGGTGATAATAGGCGTGAGGCGGTGGAAAAATGTTTGCCTTCAAACGCTGCGATACCGCTGGTTAGATCCAGGTTAGAATCTGAGTCTCTATCTGTCATAACTATCCTCTTTGCCTGTCAATTTTGTGACAATACACTATAAAAACGATCGGGAATTATAGTTCCATGTCACCCTAAAAAATACCCCTGATTTATAAGGATTAGGTTCCAAGGTCAATCGAGCATGGAAAGTTTAAGTAAAAACAAGAAATAGGGTATGATATGCGGTTTATACCAATAGACTAAATTAGGCCCTCAGGCCATTAGATATGCGATTATGACTGGCAAAAATTTGAACAATGTAAATGTTATCTCCCAGGACCTGTTACCGACACCGGCAGAGGTCAAGACGGATATACCTTTGTCTGATAAAGGGGCTGAAACGGTACTAATTGGTCGAGAAACCATTAGGAATATACTGAATCGTCTTGATCACAGGCTTTTTATCGTTATTGGGCCATGTTCAATTCATGACCTTGATGCGGCACGGGAATATGCCAAAAAGCTTAAGAAATTGTCTGATGAAGTCAACGACACAATTGTCATCGTCATGCGGGTTTATTTTGAAAAACCACGTACATCGGTCGGCTGGAAAGGCCTGATAAATGATCCTTATATGGATGATTCCTTCCATATCGAGAAAGGTTTGCATATGTCACGCCAGATCCTAATGGAACTGGCCGAAATGGGTATTCCGACAGCGACTGAGGCACTTGATCCAATCACGCCACAATACCTGTCTGATCTGATTACCTGGACAGCGATTGGTGCGCGAACCACTGAGTCGCAGACACACCGTGAAATGGCGAGTGGTCTTTCGACGCCAGTTGGATTTAAAAATGGCACTGATGGCAGTTTGTCAGTGGCCATTAACGCCCTGCATTCTGTATCACAGCCACACCATTTTCTTGGTATTAACCAGCAAGGGCAATGTGCAGTATTTCATACCCGAGGTAATAGCTGTGGGCATGTTGTATTACGTGGTGGTGGTGGCAAGCAGAATTATGATTCTGTGAGTGTCTCACTTTGCGAGCAAGCATTGGAAAAAGCTGACCTGCCAACAAACCTGGTTGTTGATTGTAGCCATGGCAATTCAATGAAAGATTATAATCTTCAACCACTGGTTGTCGATAATTGTATGAATCAGATCGTAGAAGGGAACAAGTCTATCGTTGGTTTGATGCTTGAGAGTAATTTATTTGAAGGAAATCAGTCTGTGCCGGATGATTTATCCAAGTTGAAATATGGTGTATCGGTAACGGATGCCTGTATTGGATGGGAGGCTACCGAAGAACTAATACTGGGATTGCGGGATAAGCTTAAAGATGTCTTGCCAGAAAGAATAAAAGATTAAGGTTTTTTTTGTAATCCCATAAGATGCAGTCTTAAAACATCTGGCCCTCGAGTCGTGTCACCACCAATCAGCTGAATGTTGTTCGCTTTGGCTACTGAAAACAAACCCTGACTGAAATGTGACAGCCACTCATCGTTGCTGGTCTGCAATGATAGTGACAAAGTCATCCAGTTAACAGTTGTTGCAGTTTGGTTGAATCTTTTTAATGCACAGTGTAATAAATCTTTACCTGTATTAAAACCAGAGTCTTGTTTTGAATAGTCCTGTCCTTCTATCCATTGAGTTAGCATGGTGATAGTTTCAGCGCCATTGGGAACATTAATAATGGCTGCGTCATCACCAATAGAAAGACTAACATCCTGTCTCGATATTGAAGGCTCGCAAAAATACTTATTTATCAAATCAAATTCAGATAGGGGCATGGGTTTGGCAGTTTGTTAAGTATTAGCTTGATAGTATGGATTATAAGATGACACCACATTGTAGTACAACCAGGAGGGTTTACAATTTCAGTTTTTAAATCTTTGCAGCACCGAAACTTCAGACTTTATTATTTCGGGCAATTAATTTCGTTAAATGGCACCTGGATGCAAAACGTGGCGCAGGCGTGGTTAATTTATCGGCTAACTGAATCCAGTTTCATGCTTGGTTTGGCTGCATTTTGCGGCCTGTTTCCCGTTTTAGTGCTCAGTTTGTGGGGTGGCGTAGTTGCAGATCATGTTGATCGTCATAAGTTGTTGATTGTGGCGCATACTGCAGGTCTGTTGCAGGCACTGTTATTAGGATTGCTAACTATTTCGGGCTCAGTAGAACCATGGCATATTCTTGTGTTTTCTACACTGCTCGGCATTATCCATGCGTTTGAAATGCCAGCAAGGCATACTTTCTTATCAGATATGGTGACACGTGAGGATTTACCAAACGCCATTGCGCTGAATTCCAGTGCCTTTAATATTGCCCGATTCCTGGGTCCCTTTTTGGCAGGGATACTGATTGCGTTGTGGGGAGAGGGACCCGTTTTTTTAATTAATTCGGTTAGCTTTTTGGCAGTTTTATATGGACTCATGCATATGAGAATTACGATTCCTGCGGTTAAAGGTGATGAGTCGGCTGTCTTAACTAAAATAAAACAAGGTTTGGTATTCGCCTGGTCAAACAAACAAATTAGAACAAGTTTAATGTTGCTGAGTATCTTTAGTATTGTGGGTACATCACTAACCGTTCTTATGCCTGTTTTTACAGATCTCATATTTCACGGGAATTCGGAAATTCTGGGCACATTGCTTGGGTCGATGGGGTTGGGTGCTTTAATGGGCGCATTCACATTAGCTTACTATTCTAATTATTTACATATAGCCAGGAAGATTGGCAGTGCAGGTTTCGTAGCCGGGTGTTGTTTGCTTTTGTTCCCAATGGTATCAAATATTAATATGGCACTGCCGTTGTTGGCAGTATTTGGATATTGTCAGACAATTTTAGCGGCCTCGACAAATACCATGATACAATCATTGGTAGATGATAAGCTCAGAGGACGAGTTATGTCGGTCTTTTCTACCGTTTTTATTGGTTTTATGCCAATTGGTAGTATTGCTTCCGGCTCAATTGCTGAAATTATTGGTGTGCAAAATACAGTATATGCCCTGGGCGTGGTTAGTATATTTACCTCCTGCCTATATTTGCTGATAATGAAATATCGGATGCTAACAAAATGAAATACAACCCGACTGATAATAAAACCTATAAAAATTTGCTGGAAGCAGAAATACTGAATGTTGAAAAACGTTCACAAAAAATGTCCGGTTATATATTGGCAATAACTATTGTCGTGATGAATGTTTTTATTGAGATTGATAATGAAAACGGCATGTCTGAATTCATCAAGTTCACACATTTACTGAGCGGGGCATTGATTGTCTGGTTTCTCGGAACCTCGTTATTGATTGCACGTGGATATTATCATCCAATATTCAAATATTTGAATATTATTTTACAAATTTCAACAGTGACCTTTTATTTGTTGGCTTCGGCCAGTCTGGTTGATGCCGATTTTGCAATATCATCCACGGCTCCCATGTTTTATTTATTGATCATTGCACTGACTAGCTTGACAATAAATCCTATGTTCTCATTACTGGCCGGTGGCTTTTCTGCGGGGCAGTTTATTGGTGTTTATGCAGTCTGGCTACAGGACATGACACACATTCCCGGGGTGTCATCTATGACAGGTGACTGGATTCAGGTTACGCTCAAAGCCATCGTGTTTATTGTTATGGGTATTGTTGCCATGTTAATTGCCCGTTCTTCCCGAAATATGCTTGAAAGGGTGGTTACTCAGGTTAGTCATGAAGAAAACATAAAATTCATTGATGAAGAAATGACGCAAGCAGCTGAAATTCAGGAGCGCTTGATTCCCAGCAGTTATCTCAATCCCCGGTGTTATAACATTGAAACCTATTACTGTCCCGCGCGACAGGTTGGTGGCGATTATTTTGATGTAATTGAACTGCCGGGTGATCGTTGCCTTGTCGTGATAGCAGATGTATCAGGTAAGGGTTATGCCGCGGCTCTAATGATGTCGAATATCCAGGCGATGGTGAAGACGCTTGCCAACCTGAGTTGTACTATTGAGGAAATGGTACGATTAATTAATAAGTCCATTACTGATAATAGTGTCCGAGGGAAATTCGTCACTATCGTGTTTATGGAGCTTGACCCATTAAAAAATTCGATTAAATATATAAATTGTGGTCACAATGCGCCAATGATTCTGTCAAAAGATGGCATCGTGGAATTAGACGGTGGTGGTCCTGTGCTCGGCGTTGTGGACGATGTTGAATACGAGGTTATTGATCAGACTTTTAAACCTGGTGATGTTCTGCTGGCTTATACAGACGGTTTGTCCGAATTACGTGATAAACATAATAAACAATTAGGTAAGCAAAATATCATCGCAGGGTTGAAAACCTGTGATGATTTGACGCCGGTTGATATAAAACAATTTTTGTTAGCAAGGATACTTGAGCATGCAGAAGACACGGAATTGTCTGATGATTTAAGTTTTGTTTGCGTACAGGCTTATTCCTGATTAAAAGTAATACTGTAATTCAACTTTGATGTGATCATCATTTCTGAGGTTGTAAAATACTGAAGAGGTGCCTGTGTTTGAAAAAACACGTGCTTCTATTTCAAGTTTCAAATTATCATTTAGTCGTGTAGCGGCCTCAAGAGAATAAAGGCGTTCATTGCTATCAAGATCAACTATCATACCTAATAAAATTTCAGATGATTGAGTATCATTAAAATTGAGCCTCGCACCTAACATTACATCGCGCTGGAATGGTGATGTCGCCTGTTGACCGCGAGTGTCATATAGGTATTCAGATATCAGGCCAAGGTCAAGGTTCGACTCCTGAATTCCAACCAGCGTATATTCAAAGCCAAAAGTATAAGCATTGTATTTTTGGCTGTTACTTCTTTTGTGAACAGCCTCGAGTTTCCAAAGCCAGTCATCGTATACCAGTTGAAGGTCTATGCCAGTTTGATGTAACAGATAATAGATAGGTGTCAGGACGGGCTGTCCATTGCCATCCAGTCCAGGGATAAATTCTGGTGAACGGCTGGTTCCATAAAAGTGAGAGAGTCCCAAATCCCAGTCATCAATGGTATGACTATATCGTATTGCGTAGTCAATATGTTTTTCTTTCTTGTCGGACTCATATAGCTCATTGTTGCTATCAATATAAGGCTGGGTTCGCAGTCTGCCTTCAATACCTGCAAATGTACGCGTGCGAAAGTAGGGTAAGACAAATATGTCAATATTCCCCCAGTCTTTTATAAACGTTGCATTAACCAACGGTTGGCCAAGCTTGTCTTCTCCATCAATACTTTCAATTGCATCAGTTTGATTGATTATATCGACCAGATGTTGCGATTCAGTTACACCCCAAAATACCTTGCCAATACCTGCTTTAACCTCCCAATCTCCCATATTTGAATAAAAAACGAACTCCCTGAAATCGAAATGTGAACGTTCTTCGTCTGCATAATCCCATCGCATGAACGGCTCAATTGTCAGGCTTTGCTTGTTGTCATTCCAGCTGGTGTGGTACTCGGGATTGAAAGAAAATGAAATATTGTTATCTTTTTGTTGTGGCTGAATAGCTTCATGGTTGTATAACAGACTTTCAATTGCTGCAAAACCTGTCCATTCATATGCGGCAACATTATTCGTGTTAGAAAATAAAAAAATGGCCAACGGCAGGTAAACTAATTTCATGTTGTATTATTATCTGGCGCGTTTTAGACTATTTTTGTTAAAATCTTTTTCAGTAAAGCCATTTCTAAATTGAATATTTTCCCAAATTAAATCTGTGGATTTCCCGTTTTGCTGGTTGAGCATTCTCATTTTAGTCGCGCGCCAGTACTTGTCAATGTGTAGATGATATTCTTCAAATAACAATGTTTTTAAAATAGATGATTTTCGATCATAAAATACAACTTTTAATGGTTGGTACATTTGTTTATCCATGTACACGACTTGTTTAGTGTATCCAGAATGTTTATAAGTTGGATAACGTTCTAGAACAAATACGTCACGACCATTAAATTTCTCATCTTGTAAATATTTATAGGTATATTTATCTACTTCTTGTGAGGCCAGGTCTTCGTAGGCAAACTCGCTGCCCATAAAAGGACCTGATTTATTGTTTGAAGAAATTCGTTTTATCCGTTTAAGGGCAGGGAGGTAGAGCCACTGATCATCCTGACGTTTTGAATGTGTGTAGGTTAGAAAGGCAGTACCTTTAACATCATGGGGTTGGTCGAAAATTATCATGGTTTTATCGCCATCATTTTGCATTTCAAAAGCTCGATTATGCATTTTTCGGTGACTTTTTTGCCCTTGCTTGTTTGATAAAATCATGACAAGGTTGGATTTCTGGTCCTGCCATCCTTTATCTCTTTGTTCAGATTCAATAGCGATTTCAAGCCCACGTTGTTCTGCTGATTCTGCGTATATCGCAGTCGTTGAGAGAAGTAAAATAGCAATAAATAATTTACGCATGTTTGTTTTCCTCTAATTTCATAAGCAATGCGGGTAACAGTAAAAAGTCTGCCAAAATTGCCAGTGTAATAATGATCGCCGTTAATAAGCCCATGCCAGAATTAAGTTTGAAACTGGATAGTGCCAGTACGAGGAAGCCCAGAACAAGAACAATGGATGTAATAACTAATGCACGACCGACGGTGTTAAAGGCATATTCAACGGATTTGAATGTATCCATGCCTTGTTCACGCCTGGCCCTGAGGTACTTGCTCATAAGGTGGATCGTGTCATCGACAACAATACCAAGTGTCATACCCGTTACAACTGCCAGTGCGAGACCGACTTCACCAACAAACAGACCCCAAATACCAAATCCCATTGCAGCAGGCACCAGGTTCGGAACCATGCTAATCAGGCCCATTTTAACAGACCTGAAGGCAAGTATTAATACAAGTGAAATAAATACGAGCGCAATAGTTGTACCGAATAACATACTTCGGCTGTTGCGTTTACCAATGTGCGCAAACATTACCGTGGGCCCGCTACCATCTGCTTTTGTTATGTTTTGTGCATTATTTTTCAACCATGTTCTGGCGCGATCCTCAAGGGCAATGACTTCTTTAGTGGATAATATTTTTAGTGTTACAACAAAACGGGTTGAAGATTTATCTACATTAATCTGATTATTGAGATCCAATCCGTAAGGTAATGACATTTCATACAATAATAAATATTGGGCTGCTAAATCCCGTTTTTCCGGTAACGTGTATTTCTCGGGGTTGTCATCATGCATATTTTTATTGAGTCGTTTCATGATGTCGGTAATGGTATTAACGTGTATTGTCTCAGGTTGAGCACGAAACCACGTGGCAAACCTCTCAACGTCAGATAAAAAGGCAGGGTTGCTAATACCGCCAGGTTCGCCTGATTCAATAGAATAGTCGATAAGGTAGGTGCCTGTCAGATGTTCTGAGGTATAGTCAACATCTTGCCTGAAGGTAATATCCTTATCAAAATAATGTACGAAAATATCGTTTAACTCATTTTTAGGAATAAGTGAAATAAGTGCTATGACTAAAATTGTCATACCATACAACAGTAATTTTCGTTGTTTAATGATAAATGCCGATACTTTTATCATAAGCGGATCTGCATCACCCTTAAGGCGATGTTTTCTGCGAATGGGTAGATAAGATAAGACGGCAGGCATAAAGAATATAACGAGAAAAAAGGATGCGACTACCCCAATTGAAACCAGATTGCCCAGATGTCTAAAAGGGGGAACGTCAGAAAAATTCATACTGAGGAAACCCAATGCGGTAGTCATGCAGGTCAACGCAATGGGTTGTAAATTTATTCTTAATGCTTCCTTTAGACTGTCTATTCGTTCATGACCTCTTTCCATTTCATGAAAAAATGAAACAAGTAAGTGAACGGAACTGGCTATTGCTACCGTAAGGATAATGATGGGTACAGAAGTCAGAGGAGGTGAAATCGGAAAGCCAATCCAGCCACCTGTACCCATTGCCATAATAATGGATAATAATATTACAAACAGAGTGACAATGCTCCCTGTGATGCTACGTATTAGTAGTGTAAGAATTAATAACATCAATAGAAAACTAAGTGGGACAAGTTTGGTAAAGTCATTTTGTGACGCCTCTGTAAAGGCGTAATTCATAAGTGACATGCCGGCAATTCTCAGTTCTATATCGGGATATTTTTCCCTGAATTCCTGTGCTATTTTTCTTGCATACAAGACAACTTCCGGGTTTTCAGTTGCTGGGTTAATACCAGGTAGGTGTATTGTTGCATTCACTCCTGTCACACTAGCATTAGGTGAGATCAACCGTCTAAGTAGTAATGGTTCATTCAGTGCAATCGTTTTTTTCTTGATTAAATCTCCATCTGACAGTGACTCTGGCTCGTCTATCAGGTCGCCTACCGAAAGATCGTCATTATCAGCGTGTGTATACTGAAAATTACTGATGGAATCTACTCTGGTTGAGTAAGGTATTTGCCACGAAGATTTTGTCAATTCAATAATGGCTTTTAAATTATTTTTGCTAAATACGTTTTTGTCTTTAGGTGATAATACAAACAGGACGTTGTCATTTTTTGAATAGGTTTTTTCCAATGCTTCAAATGCAAGGAGTTGAGGATTGTCATCACTAAAGAATACCCGGTAATTGGTCACCAGGCTTAGATTGCTTGCTCCCATAAAAGAGATAAGTGTCATCAGGATGGTTGCAAGTATAATCCAGAGTCTGTTCTTTACTACCCACGTACCTATTGCATTTTCCAGTGCTTTCATGGACATTCCTTAATTCCGTATGAGGCCGTAAGCCTATTTTTTGTACAAACCGTTTAGTAGTAATTCGAGGGTAATCGTAACCATGTGTTTTAATGATTCGAGACTGTGAATAGTCATCGCGAGTGGTAGCTGAAAAATATGGGTTGCAGTATGGACAGCTAATGTGGTTTTTTCCAGGTCGTTAATTTCAAAGACGTGTTCTTCTACACCCTGTGAGAGAATTGCCTTGATGAGAGTCCGTTCAGCAATATTCTTGTCATGAACTACTTCTTTGTATTTTTCAGCAATTATATTCACCAGTTCATTTATTCTGGGATTCGATTCAACCTGATCATAGGTATATTCCAGAATGGCATTAAAGAATAGAATGATTTTTTCGTCGGCTTTAACGTCATTGTTTTCGACTATATTTTGCAGGTGTGCGATTCTGTCATTCAAACAGCGTTTTGAAGCTGCGACGGCGATGTCTTCTTTATTTTTAAAATATCGGTATAGATTTGCAGTTGACATGCCAACATCAGTAGCAATTTCCGACATATTCGTTTTACCGATACCAAAATGCCTGAAACGTTCTACGGCAGCATCAAGGATGTCATCCTGGATTCTTTCTATCTTTTCTTGTGCTAATACGGGCATGTGTTATTTATAGCAGCTGAAAAATGAATAATCAATAAATTATTCATTTTTCAGTATGTAGGCAGGGGTGTTTTATGTAACTATCTGTTATTTATCATTATTATGAAATTTAAGATAAAAATGATATCAAATATGTAACATTCAATAGTGAATTAATTGTTTATTATGGCTTCCAGACACCAAAAGCTTCATCATTAGTCCCCTGAGATGCCTGTTTTTGTTCTTCAGCTATGTTATCGGTCATGACGTGTTCAGCAAAATTATATAATTTCGATAAAAGCTCTTTCTTTTCATCGGTATCATAGCTCTTGAAATTGGCCAGTAGTAATCCCGTCATTGCTGACATGTACTGTACGGCCACCCCCATATCTTTAGCTGCTTCATCATGTTGGGTCAGTAATTTCTGTACATCTATTAACAACTCTTCTGATAATTGAATACTACTCATGGTTTAACCTCGTATTTTGATTGTCTCTGTTGTGGATATTCAATAGCATGGCATTATAATCTGTTTTGTGCTTAACGTTAACCTACAACAATAGAGTGAATTTAAACGAAATAGGAGCAATACTATGCCATCTTTTGATGTGGTGTCTGAAGTCGATAAACATGAGCTAAACAATGCTGTTGACCAGTCCAATAGAGAAATAACGACTCGATTCGATTTTAAGGGTACTAATGCCAAAATAGAAGTAAAGGATAAAGAGCTCATTTTGACGACTGAAAGTGAATTTCAGATCAGACAAATGTTGGATATTCTGCATAATAAAATGGTTAAAAGAAAGATCGATATCGGTTGTTTGTTGGAAGGTGAGATAAAGGAAACAGGCGGCAAAGCAGTATTAACGAATACTATTCAACAAGGTATCGATGCTGACAATGGGCGAAAAATTATAAAGTTACTCAAACAATCAAAAATGAAAGTGCAGTCAGCTATGCAGGATGAACAGGTTCGTATAACCGGGAAAAAACGCGACGATCTACAGTCGGCTATGAAATTGATTAAGGATGCCGGCTTGGATGTGCCCGTTCAGTTTACTAATTTCAGGGATTAGGTGTTGTAACATGTGTGTAATCCGACAAATGAGTCTGGTTCCAGCTCGATTTGATACTGACGGGAAATCACTCAACGAAAACAACTAAATCTCAGTTTAGGTTTTTCACAACAGATTACTGGAAGTTGTATTTCTGCTGTAACTTAACCCGATTTTTATAGGCTTCTTCAGCAATTGCAACATCATCCAGGAAGTAGGGCAACTCTTCAAGTGTTAACGCCTGAGGGCCATCTACAAGCGCTTTACTTGGTGCAGGGTGGAAATCCACGAGAATCATATTGGCACCAGCAATAACGCCCTGTGCAGTAACATGCATTACATCCATTATATTATCGGAGCTTTTGTCACGTGTGCCCACGGAGTGAGACGGGTCGATGCAAACTGGCATACGGGTCAGACGTTTAACGATGGGTACATGAGCAAAGTCGACAAAGTTGCGATGCGGATCCCCCATGTTTGTTTTCATACCACGCAGGCCAAAAATAACGCGTGTGTTACCTTCACTGGCCAGGTATTCTGCAGCATTCAATGATTCTTCAAGTGTAATACCGAAACCACGTTTAAGTAGTACAGGAAAGTCTTTTTGTCTGCCCGCACTTTTTAGTAATTCAAAATTCTGCGTGTTACGCGTGCCAATTTGTAACATAACACCTGTCGGGTTGCCGGTTTCTGCCAGTATGTTTTGTATTTCTTCAATGTGAGATTCATGGGTAACTTCCATGGCGATTACTTTTATGCCGTACTTGCCTGCAAGTTCGAATACATAATGCAGGCATTGTTTACCATGCCCCTGGAACGAGTAAGGATTGGTGCGAGGTTTATATGCACCCATTCTCGTACAGACCTGGCCGTTATTATGCAATGTGCGCATCATTATCTCGACGTGTTCCGGATTATCGACAGCACAAAGTCCTGCAAATACATTGAGGTTGTCCTGGCCGAAATGCACGTCGTTGTACTCAAAATAAGTACTGCGCTTGTCATCCTTATGGCGACCAAGAATATGGTATTCTTCTGAAATTCTGACAACACGATCAACGCCTGGCAGTTCTTGCATATCGTTAATGTTCAGAGCTGCTGTATCGCCAATTAAATATATTTCGGTAAGTGTTTGTAGTTTGCCGCTTTCCTGATGAGTCCTGTACTTGATATTTTGAAGGTTATCAAGATATTCGATGAGTTTTATGTATTCCTGACTCTTAGAATCAGTATTGGGTTTGAGGATGAGAATCATATTTCCATGTCCCTGATCTTTTGAGGTAATGAAAATAGTGTACGTGAAAAAGTCTTAAACTGAAACAGATGCTCTGGTTTTTTCGTCTTTAACCCATACTTCAAAATCTGCTGCGGGTAATGGTTTGCTCATATAGAAACCTTGCGCATAGTCACAACCTAATATTGAAAGCACTTCCCATGTCCCTGAATCTTCTATACCCTCAGCGACGACTTTTAGACCAAGGTTTCTGGCAAGGTCGATTGTTGACCTGACGATAACTGCGTCGTTTTCATTGCTTTGCATATTTATGACAAATGACTTGTCTATCTTGAGCTCATCTACCGGTAATTGTTTTAAATATGCCAATGATGAAAAACCTGTTCCAAAATCATCGATGGAAATCCATACACCCATGGCATCGAGGTGGGACAGTATTTCGTTCGCGTGTTCAGGCTCGACCATCATGGCACTTTCTGTTACTTCAAGTACAAGATACTCAGCAGGGAAATTGTAGGTTGTTAATGCCGATTGAATAACTTCGGAAAGCCCTGGATCTTGCAGGTTTTGTGTCGAAAGGTTGACTGCGATTGACAGGTATAATCCTTGTTTATGCCAATGACTACATTGTGATATAGCGGTTTTCAGGACCCAGCGTGTCAGTGGTTTTATTAACCCTGTATGTTCAGCAATGTAAATGATCTGGTCAGGTGAAACAAAGCCTCGTTCAGGATGGTTCCAACGTATCAAAGCTTCAACACCACGGGTAAGACCCGTTTTCAGGTCTAACTTCGGTTGATAGTAAACCATCAATTCTTCTTTGTTGATAGCATTTCGTAGATCATTACTTAATGCCAGTTGTCCGAGACTGTCTTTGTCTTGCATTGGCTCATATATTTTATGGCCCGAGTTGTTTCTTTTGGCAACGTACATAGCAACGTCTGCGCGCTGGAGTAATGTTTCAACGCTATCACCATGTTTAGGGTATAGCGATACACCAATACTACCACCAACATATAATTGATAACCTTCAACCACAAACGGTTTTTCGAGTGAGGTTAGAATTTTGTTGGCAACGATTTCTGCATGTTCAGGTTCTTTTAACGGCACTGCCATAGCGAACTCGTCACCACCCAGGCGGGCAACCGTGTCAGTATCACGAAGTGTATCCGTGAGTCGGAGTGAAACTTGTTCGAGGATACGGTCACCAACCTGGTGCCCTAATGTATCGTTTATTTCCTTGAAGCGATCCAGGTCAAGCATTAGCAAACCTAGTGTGCCATTTTCTCGATGTACATTGTTGATGTATTGTTTGACTCTGTCAAAAAGTAAATTTCTGTTGGGTAGCCCTGTTAGTGCATCATGTAAAGCTTGATGTTCAAGTGCTGTCTGTCGAGTATGTATCTGACGTCGCATCATGGAAAAGGCTTCAATCAGGTTCTGGGTTTCTTCCGATTCAATGTCAGGTAACATTATGCGCTGTGTTTCAGATGCTTCGGCTTTAATTGCTTTGGTGAGAATGGCTATTGGTTGAAGGACGGAGCGATTGAAATAGACAAAACCCAGTGCAGCAATAATCCACCCCGCGACCATGAGAGACCAGAGTGCCAGGATGATAGCTTCTCCCATTCTGGCAAGATCACTCACATCGTCAGCAGCCGAATCAGAAATGTGGTACTCCAGATCTTGTAAATGCCCCAGTATATTTTTGTCCAGTGGCCTGATAGTTTTATTGATGATCTCTACATCCATTCTCCAGTTCGGGCTGGCATGAATGGTTTTGACTGATTTGTAGTCTTTAAACCATATGGCTGCAGCATCTAACATCATTTCCAGAGAAGCTTCAGTTTGTATACCTAAATTCAGTTTATCCTTATTTTTAATAAGATCTGTTAAAGTCGTTGCTAGTACTTGATATTGTACCGTGATGTCAGTTTCCTGTGATCGCAAGACCTCTTCACTGAATGATCCCAAACGATTAATCAGATTCATACGAAAGCTGGAAATGATCTGTACCCACAAATGACGAATTCCAATGATTGATTCATATAGACTGATGTCCATGTCCCGTTTGCCTCCTTCAAGGATTTCTTCCAGGGCAAGGGAGGCTGCTGTCGTAAATCGTTTGCTCTGAGGTAACATGGTTTCACGGGCATAAAACAATGCGGGATGTTGCTTGTCTGCGTTCATGCGAACGTCAATCAAGCGCATCACTTCCTGATCATACACCAGGAGACTGTGGCGTAATTTGTTGACCAGTGTCGTTAGATTGTTGTCTTGAATCCAGCTAGAGCTTGTCAGTGTATTGGTACGCACCATGATTTCAGAGATTTTTTTCTGCCAATCGGTTCTTACATCTGGGGAAGGGCGCAATAAGTGATCGGTTAATAAGTCATTGGCAACACGGAGATTGGTCCTTAGATTTCGGCTTTCAGACAAAGCAGACTGACGCAGTTCAATATTTTTAGCGCTATTATTCGCTATATGCGTGACGATAACTTGTGCGATCGCAGTACAACCGAGAACGACAACACTACACATGATGAGTATAGTGAGGACACGTCGTTTGATGCTGGTTTTCGATGTAAATTTATACATAAATACATTTAATTCATATAATACAATAGCTTATTAATACTATCGTAAAACGCCATGATATATTAGTTTTTATCCCGATATCTGCATAATAAATCAGGATACGCATCAATACGTCGGTCTCGTAAAAATGGCCAGATCATCCTTAAATTTTTCATCTTACTAGGGTATATATCGGTCACCAGTACATATTCTTTATTATATGATGCTTCTGCCAGTATTTCGCCTTGAGGTCCTGCAACAAAACTTCCACCCCAGAAATCAATGCCATTAGTCGCCGATGTCTCATCTATTTCAAATCCTACGCGATTACAGCTTAAAACGGGGAGGCTATTAGCTATAGCATGGCTACGTTGAATGATCTGCCAGGATTGCTGTTGTCTGATTTTTTCATCTGGACTGTCACCTTGGTCCCAACCAATTGCAGTGGGATACAGCAAGATCTCAGCACCTGCGAGAGCCATTAAACGTGCTGCCTCTGGATACCACTGGTCCCAACAAATCATGACGCCCAATGATCCAATGCTGGTTTGAATTGGACGAAAATCGTTATCACCCGGGGTAAAGTAGAATTTTTCGTAATATCCCGGATCATCTGGAATATGCATTTTGCGGTATTGTCCTGCAAGGGAGCCATCGGAATCGATGACAACCGCGGTATTGTGATACAGGCCTTCTGCACGTTTTTCAAATAATGAGGCAACGATGACGACCTCATACTCTGTGGCGATTTTTGCAAGGCGATCTGTACTCGGACCGGGGATGGTTTCAGCCAGTGAAAAATGCGAGATATTTTCGCTCTGGCAAAAATAAAGGCTGTTATGTAATTCTTGAAGTAAAACAAGTTTCGCGCCTTGTTTTACAGCACTTTTAATACCACTTATACAGTTATCCAGATTTATTTTTACGTCGTTAACACAACTTTGTTGAACTAGCCCAACGGTTAATGCCTCTGGTTTCACCTGTGTTCTCCAAGATTTAAAATACTACAAGATACCCTCTAAAATCTGCATCGTAATACAGTGCAAACTACCATGTTGCAAGATCAATGCTTTACAGTCAATCATAACTATTTGTTTGTCAGGTAAGGCGAGTTTTAGCTGAGCATATGCCCGTGTATCTGCTGTTTTATCACCGTAAACAGGTAATAATACTGGGCCATTTGTAAAGAGAAAATTAACGTAACTTGCTGGTAATCTGTTGCCATTTTCATCATGAATAGGCGACGGAATGTTAATAGGAAATAACCGGAAAGGTTCACCAATTTTGTTTCTAAATTGTCGTAATTCAGCTTCCATTTGTTTTAATGCTTCATAATGCTCATCACCTTCATCATCACATGACATATAAGCTATTGATTTTTCATCAGTAAATCGTGCAAGTGTATCTATATGGCTATCAGTGTCATCACCTGACAAGTATCCGTGATCAAGCCAGTAGATTTGATTTACGCCCAGTGTATCTTTGAGTAGCTGCTTAAGGACCTGTTTATTACGGTTATCGCTTCTGTTTTTATTCAACAGGCATGCCGACGTCGTCAATATTGCACCGGTGCCATTACTATCAATACTGCCGCCTTCAAGCACAAAGGGGATGTCGTTAAAAAAAGCGGGTTGCCAGACTCCATCGGTTGTTAATTTAGTGTTTATTTTATTGTCGAGTTTAAATTCGAATTTGTTACCCCAGCCATTAAACTGGAAGTTTAAAAGTCCTGGCTTACCATCTCTGGTTATCGAAACAGGGCCATAATCACGTGTCCAGGTGTCATTAAACGGGGCGATATGAAAAATAACATTGCTATTAACAGCATGTTTTTTAAGCTGCTGGCTTATGTGGGTCTGGTGTTGGGAGTCTTTACATAATATAAGTAAAGATTGGTAGGGTGATATGGCACAAACCAGTTGAATATAAATCTGCTCAGCAGATGTGAGCTGATCTGACCAGTCAGTGTCCGCATGTGGCCAGGCCAGCATAACTGCAGACTGTTTGTGCCATTCAGCCGGAAAACATGTCGCCATTATTTACCAGGTCTAGTTTTAAGTGCTAGCCAGAGTGATCATATCCATGAGTCGCTCTGATCGATTTGGAAAATAATATTATCGATGACTAACTGAGTGAATCACCTGATTGTGTTCAAAATAAACAGTAAATTGTGCAAAATTCCAACGTGTAATAGGTGGCTCACCAACCGGATTTTGACGACCTTCCGGTTCACCATACTGTTTTAGAACAGCATCCATGGTCATACCGTTACCTGGTTTAGTAACGCCTGATGGGGACTCACCAACTGAACTCATGTCAACGGTATCGGCATAAGCGGTACTGAAAAAGAAACAGCATGTTAGTAATAATGGTAAAGCAAAAAACTTCTTTAAGTTCATCATCCAACTCCTTGAGTGATGTTGGTTTTATAAGACTACAATAAACTATAGCACCTACAACTGAGAAGAAAAATACTCGAACTGCCTATCCAGTCAAATATTTTACTATTTTGTGCATAAAAAGTGATCTTATTAGGGTAAATTATAAATAATTAGTTAATTATTAGATGTTTAAAGACAAAACTATCAGTTTATGATTTAATCTGCCTCTATGTTTAAGCCGCTATCTGTATTTATTGGTTTGCGTTACGTACGTGCAAAAAGACGCAATCACTTCATTTCATTCATCTCATTGACTTCAACCTTGGGTATTGCACTTGGTGTATGGGCACTCATAACGGTTCTATCGGTCATGAACGGTTTTCAGAAAGAACTTAGAGATCGTATTCTTGGTATGGCCTCACATGCGACAATTGAGGGCATATACGAACCATTACAAGATTGGCAGCTTGTCTCCAAAGCAGCTAAAAAACATGCCCATGTTATGGGTTCTGCACCCTATATTAATGGCGAAGCGATGCTGACCAATGGCAGGCAGAGTAAAGGTATTCTGGTTCGCGGTATCGTCCCGGGTAAGGAAGGCCAGGTGTCAGAAGTGGGAAACAAGATGATTTCCGGTAGTTTGAATGACCTTAAAGCCAAGTCATACAACATTGTAATCGGTAATGAACTGGCAATGACGATGTTTGGAACAACTGAAATTAAGGAAATGATGGACAGGAATGATGCCAGCCTGACCGTCATTATCCCTCAATCTGTTGTCACTGCTGCAGGTGTGATTCCCCGTTTCAAACGATTCAAGGTTGTGGGCGTTTTTGAGGTTGGCATGCATGAGTACGACAGTGGTCTGGCTATGATGCATATACAGGATGCCAGTCGTCTCTATCGTTTGGGAGATAAGGTTTCTGGTGTGCGGTTGAAACTTGATGACATCTTTGCCGCACCTTATATTGCTCGCGAACTGGTAGAGAGATTGCCCGGAGGCTATATCGTTAAGGACTGGGGGCAAAAACATTCAAATCTGTTTAAAGCCATCAATATGGAAAAGCGCATGATGTTTATAATATTATTTTTAATCATCACCGTTGCTGCGTTTAATATTGTTTCTACCTTGGTGATGGCAGTTACTGACAAGGAATCAGATATTGCGATATTACGTACCCTGGGCGCAAAACCGGGAATGATTATGGCTATTTTTATTATTCAAGGGACTTTTCTCGGTGTTATCGGGACTTTTCTTGGTCTCCTGAGTGGTATTCCTACGGCACTGAATGTGGATACAGTCGTTTCCAGTCTCGAGACATTATTCGGCATGAAATTCCTGTCACCCGATATCTATTACATTAGTGAATTAACAGCTGATGTGCACTGGGACGAGGTATTTTATATTGGCATCGCTTCTCTAATTATTACCATTCTGGCCACCTTGTATCCGGCATGGCGTGCATCTCGTACGCAGCCGGCTGAGGCTTTACGTTATGAGTGAACAGTCTGTATTAACGTGTAAGCACCTGGCCAGGTCATTTACCGAAGCCGGCCTGTCTGTGGATGTACTCAGCGATATCGATTTGAGCATACACGCAGGTGAAAGAATATCAATTATCGGGTCATCTGGTAGTGGTAAAAGTACGCTGTTACATATCCTTGGTGGTCTTGATATGCCGACTAAAGGAGAAGTATGGGTAGATGGGCAGAATATGACGAATCTATCGAATACGGCCCGTGGCGTATTAAGAAATCATGCGCTTGGATTCGTTTATCAGTTTCATCATTTATTGCCCGAGTTTACTGCGCTGGAAAACGTTTGTATGCCACTTTTAATTCGTGGTGAAACACCTGCAATGGCGACACAACAGGCAACTGATATACTTGAAAAGGTTGGGCTTAGTCATCGCATTCAACATAAACCTGCGGAAATGTCAGGTGGAGAGAGGCAGAGAACCGCACTAGCCAGAGCACTGGTTACGCGACCAAAATGTGTGCTCGCAGACGAACCGACCGGCAACCTTGACCATGAAACGGCCGAAACTATGTATGATTTGATCACTGAATTGAATCAAACTTATGGCATTAGTTTTGTTATTGTCACACATGATCAAAAACTGGCGAAACGCATGGACAGGGTTTTACAGCTGGAGGATGGTGTTTTGAGTGACCGTACTGCTGAGCTAGCTGGTTAAGGTGTAGATACCTCGGGCCAGGAAGATCTACAGAACCATCTTCTCAGGAATTAACGGCCCGTTTTCGATTACGTTTTCGCCATTCCTTCACGATACGGTAACGCCAGAACAATCGCATACCAGCGTATCCTAGAGCTGCCGCGACAGTGCCACAGACAAAACATCCTAATAGAAAAGGCTGCCATATGGTTGCAAGACCAGTCATTAACCAATCATATGATAACTCGAAATTGAACTCACCCGGTTCACTGCCCATGATCCATGTTCCTACTTTGTATGCGCCATAGAACATAGGGGGCATGGTTAACGGGTTGGTTATCCAGACCAGCGCAATTGATAAAGGTAAATTGACACTGAATGAAATAGCGCCTGCAGCAGCAAGGATCATCTGAAAAGGAACGGGCATAAACGCCATGAACAGCCCATTCGCAAACGCGCCAGCGACTGAGCGGCGATTCAAATGAAACAGATTGGGTGAATGCAGTAATTTACCAAATATTTTCAGATGTTTGTGATTTCTAACCGTATCACGATCCGGCATAAATCTTTTCAGGTACTTTTTTGGCATCGATTCTTTCGTTTATGTTATCTTCTAAGTCAGGATTGCGGCAGGAAACGCAAGTTATTTAATTATTATCACTATCGTGTCAGGGAACGCATGATTATATCAGTATTGTCATTTCTGACTGGCATTATAATCCTTCAGCAGCTTTCTGTCTTGCCTGAGGAACATTGGCTACTGTTTTCCATCTTTATACTCCCTGTTTGTTATATTTTTACTAAATTCAGACCGGTTTTCTGGTTGTTATGTGGCTTTTTCTGGTCATGGGGACAGGCCTGGTGGTTATATCAGCATGATCTACCTGCGGAGTTAGAAGGTAAGAATATACAGATAACCGGTGAAATTATCTCGGTCCCCGAAAATTTACCAAGACGAACCCAATTTTTATTGGATGTTGATACTGCTGTCTCTGAGTATGGTCAATGGCATAAACCGGGAAAAATTCGTCTTAGCTGGTATGGAGGACCCAAAAACCTAAAAGCAGGACAGGTTTGGCAAGTCACGGTTAGGCTTAAAAAACCAAACGGATTTATGAACCCGGCGGGTTTCGATTATGAGGCGTGGTTGTTTCAGCAGGGTATTAATGCTGTGGGTTATATCCGCAAGTCAGAAGAAAATAAACTAATCGATAAACGCTGGAATGTGCAGATTGTACGACAGTATCTTAAGGAGAGATTATCAGAAGTACTTACTAATGCAGAACACAAGGGTATCATGATGGCGCTTGCATTAGGTATGCGAACTGATATCGATCAACAACAATGGGACGTATTGCAACGCACTGGAACCAGTCATTTGATAGCAATATCTGGTTTGCATATTGGTCTGGTGGCAGGGTTTTGTTTTCTGATCGGACAGTTTATCTGGTTACGATTTCCCCGGCTTGCGTTGTATTATCCCGCACCCAAGATAGCTGCAGTTTGTGCAATGTCCGGGGCAGTTATTTATGCCATTCTGGCGGGTCTGGCTATCCCTACGCAAAGAGCGTTAATCATGATAACAGTTGTTATGTTATCAATTCTATTGGATCGAACCGGAAAACCAAGTCGTATTATTAGCTTGTCTTTGTTTGCAGTATTATTTCTTGATCCATCCTCGGTGTTATCACCGGGGTTCTGGTTATCATTTT
>Ga0316206_1000454_pt1 | contig 55627 bp, 45 predicted proteins | sample 6monthpyrite_MG_FD_204942 | JGI IMG/M metagenome (GOLD analysis project Ga0316206, IMG submission 204942) | Microbial mat bacterial communities from mineral coupon in-situ incubated in ocean water Damariscotta River, Maine, United States -... | ecosystem: Environmental > Aquatic > Marine >...
GAAAGTGTTTAACTTCGAGCCTGGCTCAGTACGTTACAGGAAGACCGCGAACAGCGGCTTGGCGCCGGGGGCCTCGAGGCGTACTAGGCGCCAGTCTGCGGGCACGTCGGCCTTCAGATTCGCCTTGCCCTTTTTGTTCAGCGTCACGGCAAACGTCGCGGTCAGCTCGGGCGATGCGTTCTTCCCCTTGGCGGAGTCGAGGTTGTAGATCACGAGCTCGACCGTCTCGCCCGCACGCTCGGGAGAGCTGTACTTGATCTTCCACGACTTGCCCGCACGCGGTGTGGCCTTCGTTCCCTCAAGACTTCCGGCGGGCTGTTCGAACCGGATGTCAGAGAGCGCGATCACGTCCGTGGCACCCGCCATGCTGACAGTCGTGAGTCCGCTAAGCGTCGTGGTCACGGCGTAGGCTTCGAGCTCCAGGCTGGCACTCATTTCGGTGTCACAGAAGGTCGAGGAGCCTTCCTCACACTCAAGCTCCTCTTCGCAGGTCGGCGGAGCGCAGTTGACCTCTTCGAACTCAAACACGTTGTTCTCGATGGGGCAGCTAGGCGCCGCTTCGCAGTCGCTGTCGGTGGAAGCGCACTCTTCAAACACGACGGGGACCATGGTGGCCAGGCCGCAGCTCTCGCGGTACCCCTCGACTTCTTCGCAGTCGAACACTTCGCAGCCGGCGTCGCCTTCGCAAGCATCAAGCACTTCGCAGCCGGCGTCGCCTTCGCAAGCGTCAAGCACCTCGCAGCAGCTGTCGCCCTCGCAAGCGTCGAGCACTTCGCAGCCGCTGCCGACTTCGCAAGCGTCGAGCACTTCGCAGCCGCTGCCGACTTCGCAAGCGTCAAGCGCTTCGCAGCCGCTGCCGACTTCGCAAGCGTCAAGCACGTCGCAGCCGGCGTCGCCTTCGCAAGCGTCGAACACTTCGCAGCAGCTGTCGCCTTCGCAAGCGTCAAGCACGTCGCAGCCGCTGTCGCCTTCGCAAGCGTCGAACGCCTCGCAGTCGCCGTCGCCCTCGCGCGCGTCGAACAGCTGACAGTCGTTGTCGCTGAAGTCGATGTACTCCTCGAAACTATCGCACTCCTCGCCTTCGTACTCGTCCCCGTCGCGGGCGTCCCAGTTGCCGTCGACGGCCCAGGTGAAGTTCTCGCCACCCCAGCTGCTGCCGCCAAGCTCGAGCTCGCGCATGTCCACTTCAGCTTCGAGTTCCGCCTCGCGAAAGCCAAGGTCGGTCTGACGCCGCGCGACTTCGGCCTCGAGCTCGGCCTCGATCCTGTTCATCTCAAGCTTGAGCTCAAGCTGGTCCGCTTGTGCTCCCGCCTTGAACTCGGCCATGATCGCCTCGCGCGACATGTCGAGCGTGTTCATGTACATGGTCGTCCAGTCCTCGCGGCCGGGGAACATCACCGCGATGGTGCGGTCGTCCATACCGGCCTCTTTCAAAGCCAGCATGCCTTCGATCGAGTTCGCGCGCGCCTCAGCCAAGCGGAACGACGCCTCGCGGAAGAAGCGCAGCCCTTGCGACGACTCGGGCGCGACGTTGACGGCGGTCTTGTCCGTTCCCTTGGCCGACAGCATCTCGCCCTCGGGGCGCGCCTCGGCGACGAAGCTGTTCTCGCGGAAGATCACCAGCCGCGTGTCCGCGGTGGTCCCGACGACGCCGGCTGGCTCGTCAGAGAAGCTGTCCTCAAGCTCGCGCTCGTAGACGTTACGGCCAAGATCGTTATTGAGGCTCTTGCACGCGCTCGTGGCCAGGCCGAGCATCAGGGTGCTAAGTACGAGGGGAAGGGGGAGTTTCATGACAGGCAGGGGGCAAACGCAGAGGGGGAGATGCAACTTCTTCAGCCAAAGCATACCGAGAGCTGGCGAAATGCGCTCGCAAGTCGCCTCCCCGGGCCGCAGGCGTCCAGACAAAAGCGAAACACAAACCTTTTGGATCTGTGGTAACCCAGGCCCGTGGCGTGCGTAGTGCAAGTGTCCGAGAGAAGGACACCGAGGCGCGGGCAACCGGGCCTCAATAGAGGTAGGGCTTGCCCTATTTCGCACATTAGGTGCCGGGGAAGCCGAGGGGGGCCGATCCGGCACCTTACCTTTAATGAGCCCGCGGGCAGGAAGCGCTCGCCGCTTAGTCCTTGGCGGGTGCGGCCTCGCCGATGCGCTCGACGACATCGCTCGCCACCTCGTTCGGCACGCAGAACGACAGCACGTATTGGGCAACGCGCCAGCGGTCCCCGCTTTTCACCAAGACGCCCGAGCCGCGCAGCGTGCCGTAGCTCTCGTGGCTCAGGAGCTCGTCGAACCACGCAACGGCGGGCGAGGCCGAGTCCAGCTCGATGTGCCGCTCGACCGGCGTGTAACTCCACGCCTTGCCGGCGGCGAAGTACGGATGCGCGAACTCGCGGAACTCGAGCAGAGTCCAGCGTTCGGTCGCATCGGTGCCGATGAACACGGGGCCCTTCACGGTCGGCGCAAAGTGGTCGAAGTAGCGCGCCTCGTCGGCTTCGCTTGCGGCGGCGTGCAGGTCGTCGAGGATCGCGCCAAGCTCGGCGCGCAGTTTGGCATTGTGCATGGTGGTCTCGCGCAACTTGGCGAAGTGTTCAAAGATCGGCGCGGCGGCGTCGTGGCTGACGACGTGGCCTTCGCCTGGAACGACGGTCAGCGAGATGCGACCGCCGCGTGCGGTGATCGCTGCGGCGGCCTTCTTGGAAGCCTCGACCCAAGGCAGGTCCTCGGCACCCGCGAACAGCGCAATCGGCAGGCTGCTGAGTGCTTCGAAATCGGGCTCCGCATCAGGCGGCATGCCGGGCAGGCACGTCATCGACAGGAAGCGCTCCGGCATGCGGCCGGCCAAGTGAAACGCGCCGCGCCCGCCGTTGCTGATGCCAGCAAGATGCGGGCGGCCACCCTCGATGTTGTAGCGCTCGTCGGCTAGATCCAGTAGCGCACTGAAGCGCGCTTCACTTGCGGGCGTCGCGGTCGAGGCGCTCACCCCATCGTTCGCGCGCGGCGCCGGCGTCACGATGACCCAGCCCTTCTCCGCAAGCTCGCGCCAGTACAGGCCAAGCCCGGCCTCGACCATGTCCAGATCCTCGGATCCGGGTGGCAGCGCGAAGAGAACCGGCGCGGGTTTCGCGCGATCCAAATCCTTCACCTCGACAGTGATGAACTCTAGCGTCCCGCCTTCGACGGTGAGGCTCGCGCGCGTCTCGACGAGCTCGGGAGCGGTGGGCTGGGCGGCGGTCATTGAGAGATGCGTGGCGGCAAGAGCGAGGCCCATGGGCAGAATCAAGGTGTGAAGCATGCTGCGAGGTTACACGTTCGTGTGCCGCATGGAAGTTCTCACGTCGCGCTTGGCTCTTGGCCTCGGACTCCGGACGATGGGGGCGGCCACCAAGACCTCGATTTTATCGCCATGCTGCTTCCTCTCCTTTTCGCCGCGATCGCTGCGGCCGCGCCTCTTCTCAACGACGTCGAGCCCGTAACTCTGCCGGCCAACGTCGCGTACCACGACGACTCGAGCACCGCCGGTGCGCAGCGCGCGCTTTGGTTCGGGCGGCTGGGCGCTGCGGGCGACCTGTCTTGTTGGGTCGACCTTGAGCTGCCGCGCGGCGAGGAAGCCGAGCTGTCGTTGACCGTCGCCGGGCAGACGCATGTCATGCGCATTTTGGGCGGGCCGCAACCTTTGCACATTGGCTTCCACTCGTTTCGCATCGCGGCTCCCGGTTACGAGCGCTTCGAGCTGAAGCAGCTGAGTGGCGCCGAGCCCAAGCTGCTTGCGCTGGTGCTGGATGGTGCGCCTCTTGAAGGAGCGCACTTCAACCTTGAGCCGCGCAAGAACGCCGCGTCGGTGCACCTGTTTTACCCGCTGCCGGACGAACTCAAAAGCGAGGGTGTCCAGGCGTTTTACTGCGAGGTCACGGCCGAGGAGGATCCGCTCTGGACCTACTACATGGCGACCGGGTGGCAGCGCGGGTACTTCGGCATGCAGGTCAACTCCGAAACCGAACGGCGCATCATCTTTAGCGTGTGGGACTCGGGCGGTGAGGCGGTCGATCGCGGCAAGGTCGACGACGTCGATCGCGTGCAGCTTGTGGCGCGCGGCGAAGACGTGGTGACCGGCAGCTTTGGCAACGAAGGCACGGGCGGGCACAGCCACTTGGTGTTCGATTGGAAGACGGGCGAGCGGCAGCGCTTCTTGGTCACGGCGGTGCGCGACGACGAGACGCACACGACGTTCAGCGGTTACTACTTTCGGCCGGACGAGAAGCGCTGGATGTTGATCTCGAGCTGGCGCGCGCCGAAGGAAGGCGGGCTGATGCGTGGGCTCTACAGCTTCAGTGAGAACTTCGGCGGCGCGAACGGGCACCTCCTGCGGCGCGCGTCTTATGGCAATCAGTGGGTGCGCGGCGCGGATGGTTTGTGGCGCGAGTTGACACGTGCGAGTTTTAGTTTCGACGGGACCGGTAAGGCCAATCGGCTGGACAGATTCATGGGTGTGAAGGACGGCGAGTTTTTTCTGTCGCACGGCGGCTTCGTCGAAGGGACGGGTGAGTACGGCGAGGTGTTCGAGCGGCCCGGCGGCGGCGCGGCTCCCGAGCTTGGCGCGGGGCCGGTGATGGGGGCTTGGCGCGCGACGCTCGCGAGCCCCGGCGGCGAGCTGCCGTTCGAGCTGGTGCTGCGGCGCGGCGTGCGCGGCGCGGGGCCGAGCGATGGGAGCGCGGTCCTGGTGCGCGGCGCGCGCTTGTCGGCCGAGATCCACAACGGCACCGAGGTGATCGCGACGGGCGCCGTCGAGCTGGATGGCGAGGAGCTGGTGATCCCGCTGGAGCCCTACGACTCGCGGCTTGTGGCGCGGATTGCGCCGGACGGGCGCAGCCTGGACGGGCACTGGGAGAAGATGGCGGGCGCGGGCCGCGAGGCGCGGCTTGAGTTCCACGCACGCGCGGGCGAGGCGCCGCGGTTTGGGGTTGTGGATGAGGGGGCGGGCGATCCTGGCGCTGATACGGGTGCTGCGACCGACGCAACCGAGGCCTTGAACACGGGGCGTGCCGCGCTCTTGGATGGCCGCTGGGCGGTGGACTTCGACTCGGACGAGAACCTGTCTGTGGGCATCTTCCGCAGCCTGCGGGATGGGCGCGCCGAGGGCACGTTCCTGACGACACTCGGTGACTACCGTTACCTCGCCGGGGCGTTCGACGGGAAGCGCCTGCGCCTGTCGTGCTTCGATGGGGGCCATGCGTTCTTGTTCGACGCCACGTTGAACGAAGCGGGCGAGCTGGCGGGCGACTTCTGGTCGCGCGACTCGTGGCACGAGACGTGGACGGCGAAGAAGGACGCGGCCGCTGCGCTGCCGGACTCGTTCGGCTTGACGACGTGGGACAAGACCGCGTCCTTGGCCGACTTTAAGTTCCCCGACGCGACCGGCACGCTGCGCTCTTTGGACGACCCCGAGTTCCGCGGCAAGGCGCGCCTGATCACGCTGTTTGGCACCTGGTGCCCGAACTGCAACGACGAGGCCGACTACCTAGCCGAGCTGCAAGAGCGCTACGGCGAGCGCGGCCTCAAGATCCTCGGCCTCGCGTTCGAACTCGACGACGACCTCGCGCGCTCGGCCGCTCAAGTCGCCCGCTATCAAGAGCGCCACAACGCGCACTGGCCGGTCCTGTTCGCGGGCATCTCCGACAAGGCCAAAGCCACTGAAGCGCTGCCCGCACTCGACCGCGTGCGCTCGTACCCAACCGTGCTGTTCGTGGATGCGGTGGGGCAAGTTCGCGCCGTGCACACCGGCTATGCGGGCCCGGCGACGGGCGCGGCTCACGAGCGCATGCGCGAGCGCTACGAGACCCTGATCGAAGAGCTGCTGCGGTGACCTCCGCTCGGACTCACTTGCCGGGCGCGGTGGCCTCGAGCCACGGGCCGTCTTCGATGAGGCGCGCCGTGTCGAGGTGCTTGGTCGTGCCGGGCATGCTGCCGATGCCGTCGAAGAAGGCGCGCACCGCGCCGCGGTAGGCGGCCTTGTCCGGGACCCGGCTGCGGTAGCGGTCGAGCTCGAGGCCGATCGTCTCGAAGGGGATCGCGACGGCTGGCTCGAAGCCCGGTCGGAAGCGCAGGTCGAGGGCCGCGTAGTTGACGAAGTCCTCGGGCGCGATCTTGCGGTCGCCCGCGAGCGTGCACTTCGCGAGCACCTCGGGCCCCGAGCGGCTCCAGATCGTGTGGTCGCCTTGGGAGTTGCCGAAGAACAGGTTGTCCTCGACCACGCAGCGAATCGGCCACAGGCGGCCGTAGATGCCCGTGTCGGAGAGCACGCGGGACATGCGCGGGTAGCGACTCTTCCAGGGCTCCTCGAGCCAGCCCGCCTGACCGATCTCGCGCTCGACCCGCCCGATGTAGTTCTCCTTGGTGTTGCGGTAGCGGTGGTTCGGGTCGGCGGCGATCTCGCGCTCGAGCACGAGCGGTGCATCGTCGCGCGGGCTGACGTTGTAGATCCCGCGGAAGCCCTCAAGCAGCACGTTGCCGCGCAAGGTGTGGCCCGCGCCGCCGTTCATGAAGATGCCCTTGGCGGCGGACTTGTAGAAGACGTTGCCCTCGCAGGTCGCTCCGGCCTGGCGGTCGTCGAGGTGGATGCCCGAGCGCTCGACCTTGCCGGGCACGTGCATCAGGTGGTGGATGAAGTTGAAGCGGTAGGTGTTGCCGTAGCCGATCAGGTCCGCCCCCGAGTAGATCGCGCCGCCGTCGCCCTCGTCGTAGCCGATGTTGAACAGCTCGTTGAGCGCGATCAGGTGGTCGTTGCCACGGACCGTCACCGCCTGGCCGATCGAGTTGTGCACGAGGTTGTGCTGGAAGGTGTTGCCGACGCCAGAGATGGCGACGCTGACCTTGCGATGGGTGAAGCCGCGCTGGTAGATGTGGCAGTTCTCGACGCGGTTGCCGCCCGGCTCCAAGAGGCCCGCGCCACGCCGGCCGCCGCCGAGCCGCACGTGGGCCTCGAGGTCGACAAGATCGCAGCCCTCGACGCGATTGCGCGTCCCATCGATCCAGACTCCGCCGGCCGGGCTGTTGCGCATGGTCGCTCCCGCGATCAGGTTGTCGGAGCCGCCCTCGATGCGATAGCAGAAGCCGCTTCCGAGGTTCTCGACGTCGAGGCCGATCACCGCGACGTGCTCGGTGCCCGCGAGCGTCAGGAAGCCGGCCGCCGCGGGGATGCTGACGTGCGTGCTAGCGTCGAGCGGCACGGGCGGGTCGAGGTACAGCCGCGCATCCACCGGGTCGAAGACCCACTCGCCAGGCCGGTCGAGCTCGCACAAGAGCCCGAAGACCTTGCACTCCTTGTCGCGCTTCTTCCACATCCAACCATAGGCAAGCGCCTCTGCAAGATGCAGGGCCTCCCTCTCGGCGCTGGCTCCGACGACGACCTGACTTTTGAAGAGCCAGTTCGCGTCGAGGTAGCCGGTCAGCTCGCAGCGCGGGTTGCCGCGGGGAGCTCGTCCTGCCACTGCGCCCACGTGCCGGCGCGCTCGTCGGCGCGCCGGTCGAAGCGCGCCCAGGCCCCGCGCGGGTCCTCGGGCGAGCCCAGCCAGCCCTGGGGGCGACCCTCGACCTGATAGGGCGGGTTCCCGGCGCGGACGCCGTAGCCCTCGCTGCCCGGCGGGACGGCTGGAGGCGAGACCTCGGGGACGGCGGTCGCATCGGCCAGGCTTGCGTAGCCCTCGTTGGGGAAGACGGCCGGCAGGTAGGTGCCGCCGCCGACCGACAGGGTCGTGACGACGCGCCGAGAGAGGGCCTCCACGATGGCCGGGTTGGTGACCTTGGCCGACACGATCCGGTCGGCGGCTGAGGCCGCCAGGCGCGCCCTTCGGGCCGGGTCGGTGACCGGCGCGAAGGACGCTGCGGGGAGCTCGATGCCACCGCTGAAGACGACCTCTGCGCCCTCGGCCGCCGCGATCACGATCGGGGCCTCGGCGGTGCCCTTGAACTGGGTCCCGAGGGTCCGCGGCGCGTCGATCCGGTAACGTCCTCCGGCGAGCTCGAGCCTGAGTCCGCCTTCGGGAAGTCCGCTCGTCGCGAGCCGCCGCTCGAGCTCATCGAGCCCGGCCGGGAAGCTCAACGGCTCCTCCAACTTGCCCACTGCCCCGGCGACGCCATCGGGCGCCGCATGCAGAACGACCTGCGCGGACAGCCCCGGCGCGGCGAGCACCGCGAGGGCAAAGACGGAAGCGAGCGCTGCGCAGCGAAAGTGGAGGGGGCCAATCATGTGCGCGATCGTAGCCCATTGGAGCCCCGAGCTATGCCGCGTCTAGCACGGCATAGCTCGGTTCGGACATGAGGGCTGTCAGGGAGTCTCGAAGACCGTCGTCTCGATCTCGTACGCACGGATCTCCATCGTGCCCGCTGTGGCGATGCCCTTGATCTCGGCCGAAAGGGCAAAGGAACCGAACTGAAGCCCCGCTTGCAGCGCGTACAGGCCGGCGATGTCGAGTGCGCCATCGTCGATCACGCAGCTCGGGTCGATGGTCATGATGATGCTGCCGTTGGTGATGCTGGTGTCGATGCCGTTGCCGAAGTCATCCGAGACCTCGACGTTGCCCAACAAGAAGGTCGAGTTGAGCTCGTCGGGGCTGCTGACGCTCGCGTAGCCGATCTTCCCGGGTTGCACCTTGAGGCTGATAGCGCTCAAGGTCGGCACCGTGGGAGTTCCGCCAAGTGATCCCTCAACCTCGACGTCGAGGCCGGCCCAAAGCGCACCGGCGGTGATCGCAGGATCGCCTTCGGTGTCGAGCGTGATGACCGTTCCCGAGAGGTCCACGTCGACGGGAGTCACGTCGGACGCGACGAGCCCTTCGAGCACCGGCATCTCCATGGCACCGAGAGTGATCGTGAGGTTCGTTGGGGCGCCACTCGTATCGGTGATGCTCCCATCGACCTGAGGGTAGGCGCTCTCGATCTCGACGACCGCTGCGGGGAACGGCGTCGCGGTGAACGACACGAACTTGACCTTCACTTCCTGGCCCACGGCAAGAGCGAACTCATTGCTAGGCGTGTACTCATTCTGGAAGAAGCTGGTGTTAACGTCGAAGGAGACCGTGATGACACCCGGATCGCCCATGCCCGAAAGGACCGGTGTTGCGATCGACTCGGCTTTCTCGATGTCGCGGATCGTGAGGTCGAAACTTGTCCCCGGAACGATCGCGCTAACGAGCCCTTCGATCTTGACTGTGTCGGCCGAGCCCATGCCCGCGTTGTGATCCTCGACATTCACCTTGTCGGCCGTCAGCACTTGGTTCGCACCGAGTGTGCCGTGGACCTCGACGGTGGTCATATTCGCCTGCATGCCGCCAAGCATGGCAGCCATGCTTCCATAAGCCATTCCGTTGTCTTGGTACATCAGCGTCGAGCCCTGCAGCTGGACCGTGACTTCACCAAGCGGGACACTCATGTCCTTATCGACAAAGGCGTCGAACGTGAACGTGTTTGCGCTCATGTTGACGGACTTCACAACGCCCTCGATCTCGTCGATGTCGATCTGCGTGCTTCCCGTTGACGTGATGATCGTCCCTGCCGGAGTGAACGTCAGTGGCGGAGCCGCGACGTCGCCGGTCAGTGAACTCATCAGGTCGAGATCGAGCTCGAAGCGGTCGTACCCCGAACCATCCACGGTCACGGGCGCGGGGAAGTCGACCGTCAGTGTGTCGCTTGTCGAGTTGACCGGCACCAGGTTCCCGTTTTGCATGCGGGCAACATAGGCCCCAGGCTGCATGACCATGCGGATGCCGGTGTAGGCACCTTGGGGGAGCGTCGGAACGCTCGCGAGCCAGCCCAACTTACCCTGCAGCCCCAAGAACTCAACGCTGACCGGTGCGCTCAGCAAGTTGACGGATGTGCCGCCGGGGTCGCCCTCTAGGTGGATCTCGTTGACCAGCGCTTCGAATGAGACCAGCGATTGGATCGGCGCGTCCATCACCAGGATGTCACCCGAGCCGGCTGCGGCTCCGATGGTGCCGGTGTTGACAGGGCCGCCGTTGCAGCTTGCCATTCCAGCGGCGACCAGACCGATCAAGGGAAAGAGAGTTCGTTTCAAGTTCATGGTTTCCAAGGTGCAGTTCCTCTGCTTCAAGACGGCCGGTCATGTAGGCGGAATGCCAGATGCAGCTCTCGGAGGAGGCAGGCCCCGACCTTGAGTGCGATTTGGAACTCTTGGTCCCGGCACCTCTCTAGCTGGAAGGGCTGGGGTGTGCGGGACGAGTGAATCGGTGGCCAGCGAAGATGTGTCTGCCGCGGTATGGTTGGGGGCATGAAGCGCTCGTCTTCGCCATCTCGCCGCTCGTTGTTCTTGGTCGCCGTCCTTGCTGCGGTGGTGGGGTCCGGTGGCTGGTGGGCCCTGGGGGGCGGCTCGTCGGAAGCGGTCGTGGTTTTGGCAGGCGGCGCGCTTTCCGTTGAGGCTTCGGGTGAGAGGGCGGTCGAGGTTTTGGGCCTTCCCGACGAGTCCGCTGCGGTGAGCAGCGACATGGGCTCGAGCTCGAGCGAGGCTTCCCTGCGGACCGAGGTCGCCGCCGTGAAGGCTGCGCGCCGCTCGGGCAAAGTCTTCCATGCGACGTACGCGCTGCCGCGGCCCAAGCCGACGGCGGCCGAGCGCCGCGAGCAGCTGTTGGCCCTGTTCCTGTTGGACGAGGCTCAGATTCATGACCCTGCAGCGCACACGGCTTTCGTGCGCGGGCGACTAGCGATCGAGGCGGACCCGGCAGGGGCGATCGACTTGATGGAGTCGCACGGCGTGATCGAGTCGTGGCTGTACGCCGAGGTGGCGGGTCACGCGCGGCGTCGGCCTGAGTCTTTGGCCGAACTTGCGGCGTACCCCGAGCCGGCCAAGGACTTGTGGTTGCGTGCGAATACCAGGGCGCTTGAGCTCGACCCCGCGCGTCGCGACTGCATGCAGAATCTGATCAAGGCCGACGCCGCGCTAGCCGCTGCATTCCTTGAAGACGTGACCGCGCGCGAGGGCTTCGAGCCGAACCGCGGCAGCCGGTTGAACTTGGCCGAGGCTTACCTGCGGGCGGCGCAGCTCGGTCAGGGGGAGGAGCTCTTGGCCGAGCTGTTCGAACAGGATCCTCGCGATCCTGATGCGCTTGAGCTTCTGCGACTGGGTGACCCCGAGGTGGCCGAGCAGCACCTTCGTATGTTGAGCGAGGAGGATGGCGGGCCTTGGACGGTCAGCTTGGCTGAGCTCTTGAGCGAAGACGGCCGCATCGAAGAGATGACCACAGTCTTGTGCGAGGGGCTTGGGAAGCGGCCTCGGGATCTGGACATGGTGCACGCCCTTATGGACATCGCGCCGGGGCGAGCGCAGGGCTTTCTCTTGAGTGGCTACCCGATCGCCGAGGTCGACGAGCGGCTTGCGGACGAGTTCGCAGAGCTGGCTCAGCGACTTGAGTTGGTGGGCGACCTCACGGGCCAGGTCGAGGCCATGCGGCAGGTGACGTTGCGGAGTCCACTGACCGACCTTGGCACCGTCGACTGGCCAGAGGAGCTTGAGGATGAGGCGCCCGGACTCTTGATCCAAGCGCTCGAGATGCGCTGGGAGCCGGACTCGAGTTTGGACTTCGTGGGCAAGCTCGGCACTGTGTACTGGCGGCACGGTTACGAGGACGAGGCCAAGGCGCTGTGGCGCTCGGCGCTTGAGACGTACCCGGACGAGGATGCGTGGCAAGAAAACCTCGACGCGGCTGCCGCGGGGAAGGCGCCACCTTGGTCCTGGCGCTGAGCGCTCTCGAGGCCTCTACACTTCGTCGAGGCCCTTGCCGCTTAGGGCTTGCTTGGCGACCGAGTCCATCAGGACGGCGGCGAGGGGGAGCGTGGCGCGCTCGAGCTCGTCGCGGGCCGCTTGCACTGCTTTGAGGTCGCCGGTTTGGGCCGCGGCTTCGGCGGCTCGACCGTGATCTCGTGGCCAGCTGCCGAGCGTGGTCAGATTGGGGAGATGACGAGATAATCCCGCCTTTCACCGTAGCTAGCTTCGCCGAGTAAGCCTACAAGGAGATGACGATGACAGTTTTGTCTGCTGGCTCGCGCTCTCTTCGCTTGCTATGGTGCGCCTCCGCATCGTGGGCATGTTTGTCGCGAAACTTGCAGAACCATTGGGTCCACTACCACGGAAACTACGAAACTCATGAGCGCTCCATCCCTACGCCGGCTCCTCGGCTCCTCGGCTCCTCGGCTCCTCGGCAAGAGCCTCTTTCTAGCTTCAGCACTGCTCGCAGGCGCTAACAGCGCCTCAGCCCAGAACACCTGGTACGTGCAAGCGCATTCAAACGGCTCGCCGATTGTTGGTCCCCATGGACAATCGGCCACGATCTCGGGCATTCTCGCCCTGCCCCAGCTTGGAGCGGGAGACACGATCATCGTGTACGAGAACTGGTTCAGCGAAAGCTGGTCGGCCTCGGGTGGCACTGCGGCGCCCCCTGATGGCAGCAACCCTCTTCTGACCATCTATGAGGAGGACATCACCTACCCCGCCTTCGACATCACGATCAAGGCCGACCCGCTCTACCCGGGCCAAGGCAAGGTGATCCAGATCAAGGGGACGGGCACCGACTCGGTTGTAAGCTTCGATTCGCCAAGTAACGACCGCGACTCCGTGCTTGACGGATTCAGCATCACCGCCGGCACCGGCAGCCAAGACCCGTGGCTGAACGACTCCTTCGTGCTTGTCGGCGGCGGCATCAAGTGCCTGGGAGCCACCCCGACGATCCAGAACTGCACGGTTATGCGCAACGCCGCCACGCTTGGTGGCGGAATCTACGCCAGCATCGGCAACGCGAACGGAACCCCACCCGGCTCTTCGGCTTCGGGGCCCTTGATCCTCAACTGCATCGTGGATAGCAACTGGGCCCAGACCAACCCACTGACCGCCTTCGTCCCCGAAGGCGGAGGCATCATGTCGGTCAACTGCTCGCCAGAAATCGATTCGACCGAGGTCTTGTGGAACTCCTCGGCGCACAATGGCGGTGGGATTGCCCTTTGGGACCTCGATATTCCCGGCAACCCCCTCACCCCGATCGTCAGGCCGATTGTCCGCGACTCCAGCATCCACGACAACACCGCCGCCGTTCGCGGTGGCGGCTTCTACGTCTTCCAGGGTGTGAACCCAGAGATCGTTCGCTGCTTGATCCGATTCAACGAAGCAGGCGGGAAGGGAATGGGAATCGGAGAAGGCGGCGGCCTTTTCTGGGCCAGTTGCCAGGTCGAACTCGACACTTGTGTCATCAGTAGCAACAAGGCCGACATCGCAGGCGGCGGAGTCTTCTTCGAGAGCGACGGTGACATCGGGGTCACCGAACCCTCCGGGGTGCTGCCGGGCAGCAGCCTGACTCACTGCACCATTGATCGAAATCTGACGACCGACAGTGGCTTGACCATTGGCGGCGGCATCCTGGGCAAGCAGGGTCTAGATCAAGAGTTTGGGACCACGCGTTTCGAGAACTGCTTGATCGTAAGCAACTCGGCCGACAACGGTGGCGGAGCACACTTCACGTTCGTGAGGGTCTCGTTTCAGAACTGCACGGTCAGCCAGAACATCGCACGGGGGACCGACGTTTCACACTATGTGGGGGGTGTCTACTTTAATTCTCAGGGTGCGTCCTTCGCAGTTTTCACGCTTCAGGATACGATCCTTGATGGGAATCGATCAACGGTAGCACCACCTCCGGTGAGTCCCTGGGACATTGACTTCCAGGATGCTTCACCCTTTACCCCTGTACCGCCAGCGACGTTCGCATTTTGCATGATGTCCACGGCCGCTGCAACGGTTACTTCCCCTACGCACCCTCAGTTTGGAGCAGGATCAAGCAATCTTGCTGTCGCACCGATCTTCGCCGCAGGAGGGATCTTTACCTACTTCCCAAACGGCAGGTTCTATCTAGCGCACATGCCCCAGCAGGTAGCGACGAGTCCCGGCTATAACGTGGGAAGCCAAGTGGTAGCCGGGCAGCTGGCGATCAATGGGATGACATGCCGAACTATTGGCAACATACCCGACACTGGACTAGTCGATCTCGGGTTTCACTATCCGTATCTGAATCCGCTCCCGTAGGGTTGCTTAGAGGAGGAAGGGGCGCGTGGTACGTGTCGCCTTCCTCCTAGTGCTAATGGATCGTTTGACAGTCAGAAAGGGAAGACTATATGGAAAGTGCGAATCGAATGAAGTGCTTCATGATGCTTGGCCTTATCGGCTTATTTGGGTTCAGCGAACGCGGCCTTACTCAAGTTCAAGTAACCACACGTGTCAGCGTGAGCAAAGATGGACTTGGCGGAGATGACGGAAGCGGAGGAATTCCCCCTGCCCTGTCCGCAAACGGTCGGTTCTCCGTGTTTTTCAGTAGGGCAACTAACCTCGTCCCCAGCGACGTGAATGGAGTTGCCGATGTCTTCATACGGGATAACTGGACCGGCGCTATTAGCCTGACTTCGGCCGCTTCAGGAGGAGCGCAGGGCAACGACGCTTCGGGGTTCTCTTTGGATGTTTCCAACGATGGGGCCCTGGTGGTCTTCTCTTCACTCGCCGACAATTTGGTCCCATTTGACTTCAATGGCACGGAGGATGTCTTCCTCCATGACCGGATAAACGGGACGACGGAGTGCGTGAGTGTCGATCCGGCGGGCTTTCCATCCAATGGGCAGAGCGGGGGTGGACAGATCTCTGGTGATGGCCGGTATGTCTGTTTCATGAGTCGGGCGACGGATATTGGCCCGGGATCAATCAGCAACAAATTCCAGGTTTACGTCTACGATAGGGTGACAAAAAATACTGAACTCGTCAGTCTGGACATGTTTTGGAATGAGTCCAACGACTCGGCAATGAACCCAGCAATATCGCATGATGGGCGGTTCGTAGCATTCTATGGATGGGGATCCGACCTTGTTCCTGGCGACACGAATGGGCTCCCAGACTATTTTGTCAGGGATCGGCTTCTAGGGGTCACCGAGCGGATCAGTATCGATTCGAATGGACTGCAAGCTGCGACTCCGCATAACCCGTTTGATGTGAACTACTCGTTTGCGGCTGGGATCTCCGCAGATGGGCGGTATGTGACCTTTACTTCGTCCTCTGACAACCTTGTCCCCGGGGATACCAATTTGAGCCAGGACGTATTTATCAGAGATCGGCAGTTAGGCTCAACCGAACGTGTGAATGTCAGCTCAGATGGAAACCAAGTAGTAACCACTAACCCATACAATGTGATCTCTTCCGTTTCAGACGATGGGAGATACGTCTGCTTCAACTCGGCTGACAACGGGTTGGTACCCAACGATACACATTCCGGGGCGGATGTCTTTGTACGTGACCTTCTCAAGGAAGTCACTGAGTTGGTTCATCTGAATTCAGATGGAATTCAGGGGAATGGTCAGGCAGATCTCTCGAGTATGACCCCTGATGGGAGGTTCGTTATCCTGCCCTCTTTTTCTAACAATCTCGTTACTGGAGATACTAACTCCGACTGGGACGTCTTCCTCCACGACCGGATGACGGGCGGGCCCGACGTGGACCTGACCAACGTTTTCGCAGGGCAGACGGCAACCCTTACGATCACGGGGGCGACCCCCGGCGGCCTTGTGGTCTTGGGAGCTTCGCTGAACGGCCAGGGCATCTTGCCGACTGCGTGGGGACCACTTGAACTCAACGGAGTCTCTGCGGTCTTCGCATACGTGATGGATGGCGCCGGCCAAGCGAATGTGCAAGTGGGCCTGAATCCAGCCCTGCTGGGCCTGCCGCTTTGGGTGCAGGGCATTGACCTGACCATGGACTTCCCCACCTCAATCTGGGGAGGCACGATTCAGTAGGCCTGATGACAGCTTGTCTTCCAGACCGGTAGCCAAGACCGGCAGTGAACGCCGGATTCGATCAGGAAACGCGAAGCTGCGATCAGGCAGAATGGGCGGACCTACCGCAGCCGCGCGCGCGAGAGCTACACCTCGTCGAGGCCCTTGCCGCTTAGGGCTTGCTTGGCGACCGAGTCCATCAGGACGGCGGCGAGGGGGAGCGTGGCGCGCTCGAGCTCGTCGCGGGCCGCTTGCACGGCTTTCAGGTCGTCGGTTTGGGCCGCGGCTTCGGCGGCACCGATGGCGTCCTCGAGGTCGGCGATCGTCTCGAGGTCGAGGGACGCGCGGGCTTGATCGAGGGTGCGGTTGGTGGCCTTGACCATCGTGCCGATCTCGGTCTTGAGGCCGGCGAGGCGGCTCGCGTCGAAGTCGGCTTGGGCGTGCTCGTAGGAGTCGAGCAGCATGCCCTCGAGCTCGTTGTCGGTCAGGCTATTCATCGGCTCGACCGTGATCTGGGCGGTGTTGCCGGTGGTCTCTTCCTTGGCCGTGACGGTCAGCATGCCGTTGGCGTCGAGGGCGAAGCGCACGGCGACCTTGGGCATGCCGGCGGGCATGGGCGGGATGCCGGTCAGCTTGAACTTGCCGAGGCTGCGGCAGTCCTTGGCGAGCTCGCGCTCGCCCTGCACGATGTTGAAGTCGATGCCGCTCTGGTTGTCGGCGTAGGTGGTGAAACCCTCGGTGTGCTGGCAGGGAATCGGGGCGTTGCGCAGGATCACCTTGGAGACGCCGCCGCCCATGGTCTCCATGCCGAGGGAGAGCGGCGTGACGTCCATCAGGAGGATGTCGCGCGTGCCGCCGGCAAGCACGTGGGCTTGGACCGCGGCGCCGAGGGCGACGACCTCGTCGGGGTTGAGCTCGGTGTGCGGCTTCTGGCCGAAGAAGGACTCGACCAGGGTGCGGACGGCCGGGATGCGCGTCGAGCCGCCGACCAGCACGACTTCGTGGATGTCGCTGGCGACAAGGTCGGCGTCGGAGAGCGCAGTGCGGCACGAGTCGAGCGTGCGCATCAGGACGTCCTTCGCGAGTGTCTCGAACTCGGTGCGTGTGATCTCGCGGCGCCAGTTCAGGCCGAGCTCGGCAAGCTGCACGTGCATCGTCGCGGACGGCTTGTCCGTCAGTTCGATCTTTGTCTTCTCGGCGGCGAGGCGCAGGGCCTGGCGCAGAACGGGGTCGGCCGCGTCCTCGGCTGAGATCGTGCCCGACTTCTCGCACAAGGTGCTGGTGAGCTCTTGGAGGGCGAGGTCGACAAGGACTCGGTCGAGGTCGTCGCCGCCAAGGTGCGTGTCGCCCGACGTGGCAAGCACGCGGAAGACGCCATCTTCGATCGACAGAAGCGAGACGTCAAACGTGCCGCCGCCGAAGTCATAGACGGCGATTGTGTGGCCGCCTTCTTTGCCTTCCTCGAGCGCCTTTTGGTCTAAGCCGTAGGCGAGGCTGGCTGCCGTCGGCTCGTTGATGATGCGCACGACCTCGATGCCACACAGGCGCGCGGCGTCGCGCGTGGCGGCGCGCTGTCTGTCGTCGAAGTACGCCGGCACGGTGATCACGGCCGACAAAGGAGCGTGGTTACCAAGCGCCGTGCCCGCCACATTTCCGACCTGGCGCAGGATGCGCGCCGACAGCTCTTGCGGTGTGTACTTGGTGCCGTGCACGTCGAAGGCGATGACGCCGTGTTCGTTCTCGGTGGCCTCGAACGGCACCGCCGACAGGTCCTCGGCGACGTCGGCGAGACCGCGGCCCATGAAGCGCTTGACGCTGAAGATCGCGTTCGCGGGATCGTCGATCGCGTGCGTGCGCGCGTCGTTCCCCGCGATGGGCTCCTTGCCCTCTTCGAAGTACACCACCGACGGCACGCTGCCCGGATGCCCGGGTGGGCGCAGGATCTTCGGCCGGCCGTCCTCAAAGACGGCGGCAAGCGAATTCGTGGTACCGAGGTCGATGCCGATGACGGGCGTCGGCTCGTTGTTGAGGACGGTCAGTTCGAGGAAGGCCATGGGGGAGTTAGCGGGCCGCGTTTTCGGCGGCGAGGCGGATCTGGTTGGCTTCGTCTTGCGCTCGGTCGATGTAGCGCACGGCGTTCAGTTCTTGGCGGATGGGAGCGAGGGCGGCCGTATTGGGCGCGGCCACCTGTGCTTCAAGGCTGTCGAGTACGGACTCGATCAGGCGTGCGCGCTCGAGGTTCAGCTCGGCGCGAAACTCGGTCGTCTGCGCGGCGACCTCGGCGGGCTCGGCGGCGATCTGTTCTTTGAGCTCTTCGAGCGTCTCGTTCCAGTCCATGACCTCCATCAGGAAGGCCTGGGGCATCTGGCGCTCGGCGGATTCGGACGGGCCGCCGAGCATCTCAACGAGGTACGAGGCGCGCTTCGCTTCGTCGCGCAGAAGCTCGAAAGCGGCGTTCAGCTCGGCCGTGTTGTGCTCGGCGATGCCCTGCAGCGCTTCGCCGGCCTGGCCGTGGAAGTCCGGGTGCATCAGCCGCTGCAGCTCAAGCAGTCGCTTGCGCAACGCACTTCGGTCGAGCCGCGCGGCGGGCAGGATCCCAAAGACGTCAAACGGCGAGAGCTCGCCCGAAACGGCGAATAGGGTCTCGCACCCGCCGCACGCAAGCGGCGAGGCGAGCACCTCATGGCAGTGACTGCACTCGGACATGGCTAGCTCAGACGGAGAACGACTCGCCGCAACCGCAGGACTTCGAAGCGTTCGGGTTGCCGAACTTGAAGCCGCGGCCCATCAGACTCTCTTCGAAGTCGAGCTCGGTGCCGTTCAGGTACAGGAAACTCTTCGGATCGCAGACGACGGTGACGCCGTCGACCTCGAAGGTCTGATCCATCTCGCCGGCCTTGTCGTCGAAGCCAAGCGTATAGCTGAAGCCCGAGCAGCCGCCGCCTTTGACGCCGAGGCGCAAAACGGTGGCGTCGCCTAGCTCTTGCTCGGTGACGATGCGGTTGACTTCTTTCAGTGCGCGTTCAGTAACTGAGATCATGACTGCTCCTGTTTGGCTTTGTAGTCGGCGACGGCGGCCTTGATGGCGTCCTCGGCAAGCACGCTGCAGTGAATCTTCACGGGCGGCAAGCTGAGCTCCTCAACGATCTCGGTGTTTGTGATCTGGAGCGCCTCGTCGATCGTCTTGCCCTTGACCCACTCGGTCGCCAGCGACGACGAAGCGATCGCTGAGCCGCAGCCGAAAGTCTTGAACTTCGCGTCCACGATCTTGTCGCCTTCGACTTGGATCTGCAGCTTCATCACGTCGCCGCACTCGGGCGCGCCGACGAGCCCAGTGCCGACGTCTTCGGCCTTCTTGTTCATCGAGCCAACGTTGCGGGGGTTTTCGTAGTGGTCGATGACCTTGTCGCTGTATGCCATGATTTGTTTCCTTTGGAGTGTTTGGGTTTGAGCTTGTTTGTGAGTGTGTTCGTTAGTGGCCGGCCCACTCGACGCTGGACAGGTCGATGCCCTCAAGCGCCATTTCATAAAGCGGGGATAGCTCGCGCAGGCGAACGACCGTTTCGATTACGCGCTTGGCCGCGAAGTCGACCTCTTCTTCGGTTGTGAAGCGGCCGATGCCAAAGCGGATCGAGCTGTGCGCGAGCTCGTCGCCCACGCCCATCGCGCGCAGAACGTGCGACGGCTCGAGGCTCGCCGATGTGCAGGCCGAGCCCGAGCTCACCGCCATGTCATCGTTGATGCCCATCAGCAGCGACTCGCCTTCGACGTAGCTGAACGACAGGTTCAAGCAGCCGGGCAGGCGGTGTTCGCGGTTGCCGTTGAGGTGGACCATGTCGAGCCCTTCGCGGATCTTCTCTTCAAGTCGATCGCGCAGCTTGATGCTGTGCGCCATCTCGTTTTCAAGGTTCTCTTCCGCGATCCGGCACGCGGCGCCAAAGCCGACGATCGAAGGCACGTTCAATGTGCCCGAGCGCATGCCGCGCTCGTGACCGCCGCCGTCCTGCTGGGACACGAGCCGCACGCGCGGCTTGCGCCGCCGCACGAACAGCACGCCGACGCCCTTCGGCCCGTACAGCTTGTGCGCCGAGATGCACATCAGGTCAATGTTGTCGGCGTAGACGTCGACCGGAATCTTGCCCGCGCACTGCGTGCCGTCGACCATGAAGAGCACGCTCTTCTCGTGGCACAGCGCGCCGATCTCGCGGATCGGGTTCAAGGTTCCGATCTCGTTGTTGCCCCAGATCAAGGCGACCATCAGCGTGTCGGGTCGCATCGCTTCTTCGATCTGCTCGACCGAAACGCGCCCGGTCTCGTCCGGCGTCAGGTAGGTGACGTCGCAGCCCTTCTTTTCAAGGTGCTTGCACGTGTCGAGGATCGCCTTGTGCTCGACGAGGCTCGTGATGATGTGCTTGCCCGCGAGCTTGCCTTCCTTGACCTCGGACTCGCCGTACATCTCGACCGCGCCCTTCAGCGCGAGGTTGATCGCTTCGGTGCTGCCCGACGTGATCACGAGCTCTTTGGCCGACGCGCCGATCAGGCTCGCGATCTCATCACGCGCGGTGTCCACGGCACCTTCGGCCTTCCAGCCGAACGAGTGGTTGCGGCTGGCCGCGTTGCCATAGACCTCGCTGAAGTAGGGCAGCATCTCGGCGAGCACGTTCGGGTCGACGGGGGTCGTGGCCTGGTAGTCCAGGTAGATAGGAGTCTTCATGACTTGGCGGCGCTGCCGCTCAGGTTCAGGGTTTCGGTTTGAGCGGTGTTGATCAGCTCGCCCAGCGGGTTGGCTGGGGCGGGCGTCGCAAGATCGCGCAGGGTAGTCTGATGGAGGAGTCCCCAGATGCCCGCGCGCAGGCGCTGGATCGGGGTCTTGATTGGGCAGGTCGGGCTCATCTCGCAAGCGGACCAGCCGCCTGTGGAGCGCACCTCGGTGTCGCAGCTTGAGTCGGGCGTCGCGTTCTCGATCGCCTCGACGGCCTGTGCGACCGTGATCAGCTCGGGCTCGCGGGCCAGCGTGTAGCCGCCGTTGGCGCCTAGCTGCGAGTTCAGGAGATCGGCGCGGCTGAGGCTCTTGAGGACCTCGGCGAGCAGGCGACGGGGGACCTTGTAGCTGTCACCGATCTCGCGGGCGGATACGTATTCGCCGCGCCGGTCCACGAGGTGGACAAGAGCGATCAGGCCGTATTCGGCGCGTTTGGTGAGGTCTAACATCGAGGTCTTGGTGATTGAGCACCTTTTTAGTGCTACTTCTGCCGGTAGGATAGCTCATCGGCCGTGAAGGGGGGAAGATAAGCGAATTTATCTACCGTCAGCGTGAGGTTCTGGGGGGGCCGAGGGGGCCAACGCGGTTTGCAAGCTTCTGGAATACATGACGGGATGCTCATGAAAGACTCAGCCATGCCTGTGTAAGGTCAGGGTTCATGGTGAACCCTCCTAAGACCAAGCCTGCACCAGGTGCGGGCGAACCTCTGCGGGCCCCGAAAGCGATCACGTTTCAGCCGGGGATCTACGACTGCGTTCTGGACGTGATGCCCACGGATAAGCGGGTGCGGATCCTGGATGCGGGGGCAGGCGAGGGGTTTTTCGCGCGCAAGTTGTCCGATGCGGGCTATCAGAATGTGCAAGCCACGGATTACGTGGCCGATGGCTTCCTGTGCCCCGACATTCCGTTCACGCAGGCCAACCTAGCCGAGAGCCTTCCGTTCCCGGACGACCACTTCGACTGCGTGGTGTCGGTGGAGGTGATCGAGCACCTCGAGAACCACTTCGCATTCGTGGCCGAGCTCGTGCGCGTGACCAAGCCCGGTGGCCAGATCGTGATCACGACGCCGAACGTGATGAGCATCAGCTCGCGCTGGCACTTCTTTGTGTTTGGCTACTCGGACTGCGCGCCGCTGCCGCTGCAACCGCATCGCGACGACTGGTTCATGCAGCACGTCAACCCGATTGGGGTGCCGATGCTGCTGTTCCACTTCGACCGCAACGGCGCGGACATGGTGGATCTGCGGACGAACCGGATGCGCTCGGGCTCGCGGCTGATGGCGCCTCTCATGCGCCCCTTGATGCGCTGGTGCTTGAAGAAGAAGCTGGTGCGCGACAAGTACACAGAGCGCCGCGAGCTGTTCGACGAGCACATGCGCTGGGTCCTGTCCGATGCCAACTTGCTGGGCCGGATCACCATAGCGATTGCGGAAAAGCGCTCCTGATCGAGCTCCCCGGCTCAAGTCCACTTCGCGTAGGTCCGATAGGACTCATTGTGAATACCGAACCCCAAAGCCTCTGCTTTACCTGCGGACAGGAAGCCGGTGACCCGCCTCGACTCAATCGACTTGAGAACGGACTGCCGTGCCCGACCTGCCGTGATCGGATCCTTGCCTTCCTGCCCCCGGCGTTGCCTGGGCCAGGCTCGGCCGCGTACAAGCCTGCGAAGTCGCCAGTTGCCTCGGAAGAGACCACCGGCGAGTTTGGCGCGCTCTACACGGGTGAGTTCGGCGGCTCCGACGAGCCTGCTTGACAGGCCGCAGTGAAGACCGCTGTTAGATCCTCCGGAAGGCGGATCAGGCTGGCGTCACGCCCGTCCATGCGGATGCAGGCGAGCTCCGTGGAGCCCGTGGCGATCAGCGTGTCGTCATCCGGCCGCACGATGCGGTAGTTGAAGGTGACCGAGGCCGGTCCCACGCGCTCGACACGCGTCTCGACGACCAGGACATCCTCGTACAGAGCCGCGTTGCGGTAGCGTAGATCGGCCTTCCGAACGGGGAGCCCGATGCCCGCAATCTCGGTGTCGGCGTAGCTTGTGCCCAGCGTCCGCATCATCGCCGTGCGCGCCTCTTCGAAGAAGAGGAGATAATTTGCGTGATGCACGCGTCCCATTTGGTCGGTCTCTCCGTAACGCACCATCACGGTGTGCCGGAAGACCCCATCTGTGTACTCGCCGTTCATGCGCGCATGGTCGCAGAGGAATCATGACGTCGTGGTCAGTTCTTGGGGCATTCCTGCTAATCTTCGCGCGCTCATGCATGCCACCCCGAACTCTAAAGCGCCGGCCGCCAACCCGACCGTCGCCACGCTCCTGACTTGGTTCGTTCCGGGAGCGGGCCATCTGTATATGGGACGCATCGGCATGGCGGTGCTGGCGTTCCTACTTGTCCAGGGCACGTTTGTTGTCGGCTTCCTTTTGAGCGATGGCCGCACCTGGGAGTTCTTGCACCCCGAGCTGCGCGGGGGCTTCGCGACACTGCTGTCGCCCGAGGCTGGCAATCTGGGTGGTTGGCTCGCGATCAAACAGCTGCGCGGCTTCGGCCCGGCGTTCCCGCGCCCGTGGCCTGAGTACATCAACTTGGGCTCGATGCTACTGGCCTTGTCCGGGGTTCTGAACGCGTGCTTCATGGTGCGCGCACACCTGGACGCGCGCATGGGGGCCCAGCGCAAAGGCGCGGGCCCTGCGCCAAGCACAGCGGTCTTCTTTGCTTGGCTGGTGCCGGGCCTTGGGCACCTCTTGCAGGGGCGTAAGCGACGAGCGTTGATCGTGGCCCTGATGCTAATTGGCCTGTTTGCGCTAGGCACGTTCTTCGCCGAGGGCTCGAACCTCTCGCGCGAGCGGCACTTCTACTACTGGGGTGGTCAGTTCTTCCTAGGGCTGCCAGCCTTGGCGACCGAGATCTTCTCGGGACGGCCGGCCGTGACCGGCGAGATTGCGCACATGGATGTCGGGTTGCTGTTCGCGAGCATGGCCGGCCTCCTGAACGTGTTGGCGATGCTGGATGTGTTTGCCTGGGGCGAGGACCTCTCGCTTGGCAACGATCCCGTCGAGGCGCGCCGCAAGAAGCAAGAAGAGGGAAAGGCATGATCACGCACATGTTGCTGTTCGGCTTGGCGACATTGATCATCGTTGTGATGTCGGCCTTCTATGCTGAGGCCGATGACGTGGCCGCTTTCAAAAGCGTGCCGCGCAGGTTCCTGCGCTTCTACGGCGCGTGCCTGATTTTGGCTGCAGCCGTCTGGGCTCTCGGCCTCGCCTGGTAAGGCTAGGGCAGCCGCCACAGTCCTCCGGGGGCGCGCACGAGCCGCTCTTGCAACTCGAGCTCGGCCAAGCGTGGCAAGAGCTCTTGCGGTGTGAGTCGCAGTTTTGCCGCGAGTTCGTTCGACGTCAGCGTCTCGCCCACGAGCACGCTCTCGATTGGGTCGCGCGTTGCTTGTTCGCGCGGGTCGTCGCCAAACGGAAGCTGGGGGAAGCCGACCTCGGCCAGGACTTCGCTGGGGGACTCGACCAGCTGGGCGCCTTCGCGAATCAGCCGGTGGCAGCCACGCGCCATTGGATGATCGACGCGGCCCGGCAGGGCGAAGACCGGGCGGCCCTGATCGGCGGCCCAGTGCGCCGTGATCAGCGAGCCCGAGGCGTGCGCGGCTTCGATCACAACGACCGCGCTCGCCAGAGCCGAGATCAGCCGATTGCGCAGCGGAAAGTGGTGCTTGCGCGGCCCCACGCCGGGCGGGAACTCCGACATAAGGAGGCCCTCTTCGGCCATGCGCTCGGCCAGTGGTCCTGCCGGCCACGGCTTGTCGACACCGCAGCCCAAGATGCCAATCGTTGCGCCGCCCGCGTCGAGCGCGCCTTCATGCGCGGCCGCGTCAATGCCCCGCGCGAGGCCGCTGACGATGACGATGCCCGCCTGCGCCAAGGCCTGAGCAAAGCGCCGCGCCTGCGCCTGCCCGTACGGCGTCGGCGCGCGCGAGCCAACGATCGCTACCCGTGGTAGCTGCGACAAAAACTCTTCCCGCCCGCGCAGCCACAGGCGGTCAGGGCTTGGATCGATGTGGGCGAGCTCGCCCGGCCAGTTCTTCGAATCAGGTGTGATGCGCGACATGCCTCAAAGACGGTCGCCGCCTTGCACGGTGTCACTGCCCGTGCGGTTTCTCTGCGCCGCGTCCAGCTGAGAGAGGCCTCGGACTCAGATATCGTAGATGAAGGGGGAGGCCGGTGTGGCGGCGATCAGGTCGGCGAGGTACCAGCCGAACACGAGCGCGAGCAGGTAGGCGAAGAGGAAGCCGACGATGAAGAGCGGGTGTTCGCGCAGCCAGCTGATGGCGCGGTCGGTGCGGCTCTCGGTCTGTGGTGAGGTGCTCATTGGGCAGGCTCCCAGCGGTCGAGGATCAGAGTGGCTAGGTCGAACATGAGGAGGCGCCGGGCACCGAGGCTGAGGTGGCAGCGGTCGAGCATCCACTCCCAGCCGACGAGCTGCATGGGATGGCGGTCGCACCAGAGGCGGTCGGCGTCGAAGAAGAGCACGTCAGGGTGCGCCTTCGCGACCTCTTCGACGATCGAGTTGGTCAGGCGGGTGCCGCGCAAAGGAGCGCGGTCGAAGGCGCCGGCGTCCTCGAGGTCGGCTCGTACGAGGGCCGGGTCCGCGCCAGTCCAGTCGCGCAGGATGCCGCGCATGAAGAGCGCGCGCGCGTGGTCCGGCTCGATGGCGAGGAGCTCTTCGATGAGCGAGAGGATGTGGTCGGCGGTCTGGCGCTGGTCGGGGCTGGGCGCGCGGGCGTTGAGCACGTCGAGCGAACTCAGGAGGGCCTCGACCTTCGGGTTCCAGAAGGCCGGGGGCGGGAGGAGCGGGTCGGTGTCGGCGAGCACGCCTTCGAAGTCGCGCCAGCCGTGGAGCTCCTCGCGGGTGGCCGCGCGCTTGGTGCCGCTCGCTAGGGCTTCGCGGGTGTTCGCCTCCCAGTCCGTGTTGAGCAGGCGCCCCGAGTCCTCGCGCGGGAACAGTGGCTCAAGGGCGGCGGGCAACAGGTCGCGGGCCTCGGCCATCAGCGCGGCCACGGTGTCGCGCGCTTGGGCGCCGAGCTCAGGTGGGGGCGTCGACAAGTACGGGATCGAGAAGCGGTTGTAGATCACTGTGCACAGCACGACGCCGACCCCGCGTGCCTCTGAGGCCTCGACCATGCGCTCGAGGTTGGCCTGATAGGCGGCGAAGCGCTGGAGGGTCTCCGGGTACGTTGTGTCCTTGAACTTGTCGTACTCCCACTGCCAGTCCGTGGGCGCGCTCGAGTGCATCGGCGTGGAGAGCTGCGGGGCCGGCATGACGGCATCACGCAGCGCCTGGAACGTGTGCAGGCCCTGCGCCGCCTTGGCGGCCAGGCGCGTGCTCTCCGAGGGCCACTTGACCTCGAGATCCTTCTGGAAGCCAGCCTCGACGAACTCGTTGTGGCCGGTGTAGATCACCACGATGTCGGGGGCGAGGTTCTCGAGCGCTTGGTCGAAGATGATTGAGACGCGCTCGCTGCCGTAGCCGTGGCGCCCAAGGTTGATCACCTCGAAGTTCTCAAGCTGATCCGCATCGCGCAGGGCTTCGTTGATGAAGCGCAGGCCGAAACCCTCGGTGTTCGAACCGCCGAACATCAGCACCCGTTTGCGGCCATCCTTGGGCGGAATGACCACGGGCCGACCTTCGTCGGCCGCCCAGAACTGGGTCTGCCAGGTACCGGGCTGATCCTCGACGGGCGTGAAGTAGGCAGCCGAGTGGTCGAAGCCGCGGGAGAGCTCCTCTTCCTCGATCGGCTGGGCGATGCCGAAGAGGCTAAGCGTGACCTCGAGGAGCACGAGCGAGGCCAGGCCGGCGGCGAGGCCCAAACCGAGATCCCGGATAATTCGAACGAGCATGGGTGGTGGTCTTGGGAGAGGTGAGGGGGCCCGGGTGCCAAACCCCAAGTTGAGGGCAGCGGCTCGGATTGTCAAGCGGCTTCTCAGCAGCTGGACGCGCGGGCGACCTCGTCTTCGAGCAGCTTGTCGACAAGCCACGGCGCTCCACCGAGGAAGCGCCTGCCCGCCGCGCGGACCTCGTCGCCGCCATCGAGACAGACGAACTTGCCTCCCGCCTCGCGCACGATCAAGCTGCCGGCCACCTCGGGGAACGCGTCCTTGGTCAAGCTGACAAAGCCGTCGTAGCGGCCCATGGCAACATGCCCGTAGTTGACCCCGAACGAGTTCGTGTTGCGGTACGTGTCGTAGCCCGCGAGGTCGTGCCAGATCCGTTCGGCCTCGTCCGGTGCCTCGTATTCGTAGGTCAGATTGAAGAGCACACGTGGCCCGTCTGGCCCAGGTGCATCAGTCACGCGGAGCGGCTTCTTGTTGCACAGCGCACCGGCTCCCGCGCACGCCTCGAACAGCTCGTCCATGGTCGGATCGTACACCGCCGCGAACACGGGCTTACCATCGGCAACCCGCGCGACCGCAATCCCGAAGTGCGCGAGCCCGGCGAGGAACGTGCGCGTCCCGCTGATCGGATCGCAGACCCAGTAGCTCGTCTCGGTGGGGACGGTGTCGTGCTCTTCCTCGGCCAGGAAACCGTCGCCGGGAAACAGCCGCTGCGTGAGCGTGAGCAGCTCGCGCTCGATGCGCAAATCCTCATCGGTCAGGAAGCGCTTCTTCGTGCCGATGTCCGCCAGCGTGCCGGCCTGCTTGACGATACGCCGACCCGAAGCTTGGATGAAGTCGAGGACCTCTGGGTAACGTGAGTTTTCTGCTGCCATCGCGTCAGTCTAGCAGCGCCGAAGCTCCTGCAGACGGCGCGACCTCAGCCGTCGTCGCCGCCGCGATCCTCGCGCTTCTTCCCGCGCTCCTTCTCCATGCGCACACCCCAATACTTGTCCCACTTCTTCTGCAGTTGCTTGTCAATGCGGGGCGGCTCTTCCGAGATCTCGAGGTCGCGCTTGTTGTCGTTCCACCACTGAATCCAGCGGTCCTGGCTCTTACCGTTGTCGGCACCGGTCAGAATGCTGAGCGAGAGGTTTAGATCCTCCATGTAGGGCTGAATCTTGCCCTTACCGGAGCTCTTGAGAAGCGACATCACGGCCTCGGCAGCTTCCGGCGTCCGGATGCGTCCCAAGCCCAAGATTCGCGCGCGGATCACATCCCTGTTGGCGTGCGTGAAGACGTCCTTGCTCAGGATGTCGATCGCAGAGGGGTCACCATGCCAGCCGATCGCCTTCAGCGTGCTCGCAAGGAGCTCTTCATCCTTCTTCAGGCGCCGGTCGCGTTTGTGGAAGCCCACGATTTCCTTGAGCGCTTCATCGACGTCCATCTTGGCGAGCACAAGAAGCGTCGCGTGCACGATCTCGAGGTCCTTGTGCTTCAGGCCCTTCGCGAGCGCGTGCGCGACTTCCTTGCACGGCACTTCGCCCATGCTCTCGATCGTGGCGATGCACTCGGGCACCTCGGTGTCCTTGTCGAACGCCACATCGAGCTCTTCAAGAGCCTTCTTGATGGCATCCTTGTCCGGCCCCTTGGGCTCGTCCGTCTTGTCCTCATCTTGGCTCGAGGCCGTGAGGGGCGCCGGTGCGTTGACAGCGGAAGCCGGCGGAAGGGGTGTAGCAAACAGAAGCGTAGTCGTGGCAAGCAGCAAGATCATGAGAGGACTCCTCGTGGTGCGTTCTCGTAGGTGGATCCAACCTAGCGAAACCGGGCCGCAAGGGCCCGGTTTCTAAGGTTCTAGTTCTTTGTGCACGGCCACGTGGGCCGTGAGGCCTACTCGTCCGCGCCGGCGCCGGTTGTCTCGGCCTCGGGCGGCGCCTCTTCGGGTGGCGTCTCTTCGGGTTGGGGCTCTTCAACCGGCGGCTCGGTCTGCAGGAAGGTCAGAGCCTCGGCTTCCTCGGGCGGTCCTTCGACCGTCACAAGCACCGGCTTCTTCTCATCGAAGTCGGGCTGCAGGATTTTCTCGGCCAAGGGGTCCTCGATGTGACGCTCGATCGCACGCCGCATCGGGCGCGCGCCGTAGTCCGAGTCGAAACCCTTCGTCATCAAGAACTCGATCGCGTCTTCGGCGATCTCGATCTTCAGGCCCCGGTCGCGCACGCGATTGAAGACCTCTTGCAGCTGCAAGCGCACGATCTTGGCGATGTCCGTTTTCTCAAGCGGGTTGAAGATCACCAACTCGTCGATCCGGTTCAGGAACTCGGGACGGAAGTGACGCTCCACCTCGTGCATGACGTCGGTCTTCATCTTCTCTTTGCGGTCGACCTTCGTCTCGGCCTCGGAGGGCTTGCCGAAGCCGAGGCTCGAGCCGGCCTTCATGACGTGCGAACCCAAGTTCGAGGTCATGATCATGATCACGTTGCGGAAGTCGACGTGGCGACCGAACGAGTCGGTCAGGCGCCCCTCTTCCATGACTTGCAACAGCATGTTGAAGACGTCGGGGTGGGCCTTCTCGATCTCGTCGAGCAGCACCACGCAGTACGGACGCCGGCGGACCTTCTCGGTCAGCTGGCCACCCTCTTCATAACCGACGTAACCCGGAGGCGCGCCGACAAGCCGCGAGGCGTTGTGCTTCTCCATGTACTCGGACATGTCCATCGTGATGACGGCTTCCTCGTCGTCGAACATGAACTTCGCGAGCTGCTTGCACAGGTACGTTTTGCCCACGCCCGAGGGCCCAAGGAAGATGAAGCTGCCCATCGGACGCTGCGGATCCTTCAGGCCCGAGCGCGAGCGGCGCACCGCGCGCGCGACGGCCTTGATCGCCTCGTCCTGGTTGATCACCACGGCGGCGAGTTCCTCTTCCATTTTGAGGAGGCGCTCGGCTTCGGCCTCTTCGAGGCGCGTCAGCGGAATGCCGGTCATCTTCGAGACGGTCTCGGCGATCACCTCGGCGTCGACGACGCCAAGCGACTCGTTCTCGGCTTGCTCACTGCGCCAGTTCTTTTGGATGTCTTCGCGCTTCTTGCGCAGCTTGTAGGCCTTATCGCGCAGGGCGGCGGCCTCTTCGAACTGCTGGTTCTTCACCGCGTCTTCCTTCGCGCCCTCAAGCTGCTCGATCTCTTTCGAGATCTCCGCGATGTCGGGCGGCGCGACCATGTTCTTGATCCGCACGCGCGCGCCGGCCTCGTCGATCACGTCGATCGCCTTGTCGGGCAGGAAGCGGTTGTTGATGTAGCGCACCGCGAACTCAACGGCAACGTCGAGGGCTTCGTCGGTGTACTTGACGTTGTGGTGCTCTTCGTAGCGGTCGCGCAGACCGTGCAGAATCGCCACTGTCTCCTTCGGGCTAGGCGGATCGACGGTGACCGACTGGAAGCGGCGCTCGAGCGCACCGTCCTTCTCGATGAACTTGCGGTACTCGTCCAGAGTCGTGGCGCCGATGCACTGGATCTCGCCGCGCGAGAGCGCCGGCTTCAGCACGTTCGACGCGTCGATGGCGCCCTCGGCACCGCCGGCGCCGACAAGCGTGTGCAGCTCGTCGATGAACAGGATGACATCGCCCGCGCGACGCACTTCGGTCATCACGGCCTTGATGCGCTCTTCGAACTGACCGCGGTACTTCGTACCGGCGACCATCATCGCGAGGTCGAGCACGACCATGCGCTTGCCGCGCAAGATCTCGGGCACGGTGCCGTCGATGATCGACTGCGCGAGGCCTTCGACGATCGACGTCTTGCCGACGCCGGGCTCGCCAAGCAGCACGGGGTTGTTCTTGCGGCGGCGCGACAGGATCTGCACCACGCGTTCGATCTCGGACTCGCGTCCGATCACGGCGTCGAGCTTGTCGGCTTTCGCGAGCTCGGTGAGGTCGCGGCCAAACGAGTCGAGGGCGGGCGTCTTGGACTTGCCGCCGGGCTCGCCGCCGATGTCGTCCGACGTCTCGAGCTCGTCTTCGTCCTCGGTCGGGTCGGCGCCGAGGAACTCGAGCACCTCCTCGCGCACGTCCTCAAGCTTGACGCCCAAGTTGGTCAGCACCTTCGCGGCGATGCCCTCGTTCTCTTTGATCAGCCCCAAGAGCAGGTGCTCGGTGCCGATGTAGTTGTGGCCGAGGTTGTGCGCCTCTTCCATGCTGAGCTCGAGCACCTTCTTCGCACGCGGCGTGAAGGGCAGCTGGCCCATGGTGACCATCGACGGGCCGCTCTTGACGAGCTTCTCGACCTCGGCGCGAATGCGCGCAAGATCGACCCCCATGTTCTTGAGGACGTTCGCGGCGACGCCGCTGCCCTCCTGAACAAGGCCAAGCAGGACGTGCTCGGTGCCAAGGTACTCGTGGTTGAAGCGCTGGGCCTCTTGACGCGCCAGGTTCATAACCTTTTTGGCGCGGTCCGTGAAACGATCGAACATAGAGAGATGAGGGCTCGGTTGGGCCGTTGCACCCGGGTGGTGCGCGGGGGAGAGCGAAAGGGATACAGGGGCCTATCGGTCGATATCGGGGCGGCCTGAAGACCCTAATTAGGTTGTCGGGCGCCGAAAGGCTCACGACTGATACGGACGAGCGGGCACGATCTTGGAAGTCATGTTGCATGCCGCGAAGAGCAACGGACTTACGTTTTGAGCGTTCCTACTCGGTTGCTTGAGCTTCCAGCTTTTCGAGCTCGTCTCGCAGGCGCCCGGCGTCTTCGTAGGCCTCTTCGCGGATGGCGAGGTTCATGCGCTCTTGCAGTTCGGCGATCCGCTCGCGCAGATCGAGCTCGGCGGGCGCGACGCCGGGGCCGCGACCGGTGTGCTGGTTGGCTTGGTGCATGCGCAGGAGCAGCGGGTCGAGGTGCGCGCGGAAGATCTTGTAGCAGGCGGCGCAGCCGAGTCGGCCTTGGGCGCGGAACTCTTGCAGGCTCATGCCACAGCTGGCGCAGGCGGGACCGGCGGCCTTCTTCGAGCGGCGCGCGGTCTTCTGCAGCAGCTTGAATAGGACGGCTTTGTTCTGGCCGGGCGTCTGCGCGTGGGGCAGGTTCAGCTCGGCCGCGCAGTTGGAACAGATGCTGCGGGTGTGCAACTTTCCGAGCTGCCCAGCGGGCACCTCGGCTTCGTAGGTCAGGTCGGTCACGTAGACCGACGCGGGCCCCTCTTGGCAAATCTCACACTGCATGGCCCTTTCTATAGCTCAATCAGGGGGGCGCGTCGAGGGGCAGCTGGCATGAAGCGGCGGAAGTGTGGCGCGAAAGGCCATCGCGCGCTGTTTGAAGTTCGAATATGCGTCAAAGCTGGAGCCCGCGGGCGAGAACAGCAGCGTGTCGCCGGGGCGCGCGAGATCGAAGCCAAGCGCGACGGCGGCCTCGACGGTGGGCGCGATGTGCGTCGCGAGGCCGGCGGCCGCGAAGGGGGCTTCGAACTCGACGGCGGCCTCGCCGAACGCGATCAAGTGCACGAGCCGCGTGCGGCATGCCGCGACAAGCGCGTCCATCGGCATGTGTTTCGAGTGGCCGCCAATTAAAAGGATGACGGGTTCGGTGCCGGTGGCCTCGAGCGCGGATTGCGTTGAGTCGGGTGTCGTCGAGACGGCGTTGTCGATCACGCGCGTGGCATGCGGGCCGAACGCGCCGAGCTCTTGGCTGCGATGTTCGAGGCCGCCGAGCTTCGGGAGGGCGGTGTCGAGTTCGGCGTATGTGAGTCCGCGTTCGCTTGCAGCTGCAAGCGCGGCGAGCGCGTTTGTGCGTTGGTAGTCGCCGGGCAGCGTGAGGTGCGCCTCTTCCGCAAGCGCGCCTTGGGGGCCGGTGAAGTGCGCGTCTTCCAAGGTGTAGTAGTCGGCGGCTTGGGTCGCGAACGTTGCGGTGCGCAGGCCGGGCGGCGCGAAGTCGGTGCCGGCGGGAACAAGCAGCAGGCCGCCGGGGCGCACGAGCTCGGCGATGCGCCGCTTGGCCGCGTGGTAGCTTTGCGTCGTGCCGTGGCGCGCGATGTGGTCGACGAGCAGGTTGGTGATGATCGCGACGTCGGCCTTCGCAAGGTGGCGCGCGTCGGACGGCAGGGCCTCGAGTTGGTAGGAAGAGAGCTCGACGACGTATTCGGTGTCCTCGTCTTCGTGCTGCAGCTCGGCGAGCAGCGAGCGGCCGATGTTGCCGGCGAGTGTGACCTTGCGGCCCGCTTCTCTAAGGAGGCCCGCTGTCAGGTGGGCGGTGGAGCTCTTGCCTTGCGTGCCGGTGATCAGGATCAGGCGCGCGCTGGTGGCTTCCAGGAATAGCTCGACTTCGGACGTGATGCGCGCGCCGGCCTCGCGGGCGAGCGCGATGAAGCGGCTCGACGGCGGCACGGCCGGATTCACGACCACAAGCTCGGCGGCCGCGAAGTCGGCCTCGTCATGCGTGCCAAGTCGCCATGTGATGGCGCCCTTCTCGTCGTCCGTCAGGACCGCGAGGCTAGCCTCGAGCGTGTCGGCCGCGGCAAGGTCCGTGACCGTGACCGCGCAGCCTAGTCGCAACAGATGGCGCGCGGAGCCGAGGCCGCCGCCGAAGCGGCCGAGGCCCATCACAAGCGCGCGCACTTCCGGGCCGGGCCGCGTCATCGCGGGACGGCGACGAGCGGCGTGTCTTCCTCGTCCGTGAGTGGCGGCAGGTGCTTGGGCGGCTCGCCACCTGCGGTGCGGAAGGCCTCGGCGCGTGCGCGGACGCGCTCGAACTCTTCGCCTTCGACGCGCTTGGGTGTCGGCACCAAGTCGACGCGGGCGACCTTGTGATCCTCCCAGCCGATGGGGAACAGGACCTCGCTGAAGAAGTCGAGCGGGAAGCGCGCGTACCACGGCGGCGAGACCAAGAGGTCGCGCTCGTACGATTCGTACCCGTCGAGCTGCAGCGACAGGCGGTGCGTCCCGTAGTGCACGAACTTCGTCGAGTACGGAGTCGTGCCAACCAGCTTGCGGTCGAGCCGGACGGCGGCTCCGGCGGGCTCGCTTTCAATCCACAGGCGCTTGTCGGCCTGGCAGCTGACCGCGAGGGGAAGGACGGCCAAAAGGACGAGGAGCTTGTGCATAGGAGCAAATGGCGGAGAGGGGGGGATTCGAACCCCCGGATCCCGTGAGGAATCACCAGATTAGCAATCTAGCGCATTCGGCCACTCTGCCACCTCTCCGCAGAGGTGCTTTTGCAGACTCCCGGTGGGAACCTGCGAAGGGCGAAGAGGATAGCGAGCCGGGCCCTTCCCGGCAAGTGGGAAGGGCCCGGCTCGGCAGACATTTGGGGAATCGAATCAGCTCAGGGGCAGAGGATGACCTCGAGACCGTTCGAGAAGGCCCAGCCTTGCGCCTGTCCAGCGTCGAGGACGCCGGCCTGCGCGTAGACGGTCAGGTAGGCAAGGGCCGGGTCGCTGGGAAGCGGCACAGCGATCACGCCGAAGCCGAGGCTCGTCCCAAACGGCAGCGTCGCGACCGGGTTCAGGTAGTCAAGCACAAGCGTGCCGCCAAGCAGCGGGATCGTGGCTTGGCTGAGCGAGAAGATCGCCTGGCCCGCAGAGCTGCCGACGAAGCCCGAGGCGACGAGGCTCATCGTCGTGCCCAAGGTCGGCGTGCTGGCGGTCGCCAGCGCACCGATGTTCGCGCCACCAAGACCAAGGCCGTACTGCGTGACACCGCAGATCTGGCCGCTGGTTCCGGGGTCGAAGGGCCACGCGTTCGAGAGCCCCGAGTGCGACGTGTTGTTGCGGCGCACCTGAATGTCGCCCATCCCGGCCGTGCCGGGAACGTTGACCACAATCGTCGAGCCGTTCGAGGTCAAGTTCGAAACCTTGATCGGCACACCATTGCCACCCTTGTTCTTCTGCGTGAACCAGACCTGGTTGTTGATCGCATCGAAACCCGAACCCAGGACCGTGATCTGCCCACCATTCACGGTGTAACCCGTGATGAGCGGCTTGTTCGCTGCCTTGACGCCGTAGACCGCTTGGACGCCGTTCATGTCGTCGGTTGACAGAGAGCGCTGTCCCACGCCACTGCCCGAGATCGACGGGAACATGGTCGCGCCGTTCGTGGTCGTGTGACCGAGCCCGAGCGCGTGCCCGTACTCGTGACACGCGACGCCTTGCAGGTCGATGCCACTGATGTTCGTGCCGGGTCCGTCGTGCCAGGTCCATCCTTCGTAGTAGCGGATGCGCCAGCCGTTCGAGATCGGTGTCTCGGTGAACGCCAGGACGCCGCCCGAGCTACCCGAGATCTCGGAGTGGATGTTGTCGTTCGTCCCGCCGACTTGCGTCGCCTCGCCCTGCATGGACGGGTCGAAGTTCGCACCGCCCGAACCAAGGCCACCCGGCTGATGCGGGTCGCCGTTGCCGTCACCGTGCAGCTCGGAGCCCCACTCGATGCTGGCCTTCCAGATCGCCATGACGGCGCCCTGGTGACCGGGGAAGTTCCCATCGGCAGTCTGGTTGTTGTTGGCGGCCGCGTCCGTGAAGTTGTTGTACGTGCGGAAGTCGCGCTGGGTCTGACTCAGGCTGCCACCAATCGTCGAATAGCCCTCGGTCGAGCCGGGGGTCAAGAGCGCTACACCAAGGCCAAGCGCCACGATGGGCGCGGCGCTGGTCAGAAGGATGTTCTTAATGTTCATGGCTTACAGCTCCTCCTTTTGGACGAGCGCGGTCACGGCTTTGCCGAGGTCTTGCAGGCTGATGTTCTTGTCGATGGCATAACCCTCGCCGCGGCCCATCACGATGGTCCCATTGGGCCCCTCAACGGTGCGGAACAGGCCGCCGTGGGAGGCATACAGAAAGTTGCACGCGAGCCCGCCACCGGCGTTGTCGAGGTGCTTGTAGAAGGCAACGATGTGGTTGCCGATCTTGATGTCGTCGTCGCTGGGAGCTTCCGAGTTCCAGACGCCGTCCTCTTCGCTGACGAAGCCGCCGGGGAAGGTTACGGTCACCGTCTCGGGCTGGCCCGTCTCAAGCGAAGTGCCTTCGAGGGTCAGGTGCGTGTAGAACAGCTCGGGGCCGTCCTTCGCGTCATCGATGCGGATGACTTGCTTGTTGGTGATCTCGGCGAACAGGGTGTCGTCGGTCTTCTGGACCATCGAGTCGAGGCTCAAGCGCTCGATCTGCGCATGGCCAGCCAAGGCGGCCAACGCAAGCGAGGCGGCCAAGATGGGGAGGTGGAGCTTCATGGGAACGTGAGGTAGGAGTGGATGGAAATGAAAGCGGGGCCTGGTGCACAACGCGCCAGGCCCCGCCGAGTTCGCTGGGATCAGGGGCAGAACGTGATCACGAGTGCGTTCGAGAACGCCCAACCGAACGGCTGAGACGCGTCCGGGACGCCCACTTGAGCGTAGCCGTTTGTGTAAGCAAGCGACGGGCTGAGGGGCAAGGAGACCGGCGTCGTACCAATGCCGAACGTCAGCGACACGGGAAGCGTCGCGGCCGGGTTGATGTAGTCGGCGTAGACCGTGCCGCCCAGAAGGGGCGTCGGGTTCTGCGTCAGGCTAAGAATCATCGTGCCCAGGCCCGAGCCGTTGAAGCCGCTGGAGACCAGCTGAATCGTGGTGCCCAAGGTCGGCGTGCTGGCCGTGGCGAGGTCGCCGATGTTGGCTCCGCCGTCACCGACGCCAAGCTTCGTGACGCCGCAGGTGGGCGGCGGCGGGCCACCGCCCGGATCGAAACCTTGCAGCTTCTGCGGCGCGGTCCCCAAGGGATCAAGCCATTGCTTGAGGGCGTTGAAGTTGCCCCCGAAGCGCGGGTAGTAGTCGTTGAAGGGGAAGCTGCAGGTCGCCTGGCCGCCAAAGAGCGCGCCGATAAACAGACCCTCGTTCGAGAACAGCGGGCTGCCCGAAGAGCCGGGCTCGGTGACGCCATCGTCCCATTGGTTGATCTGCCAGTCGCCGCCGGACTTGCTGGGCGGATCGTTGTCGAAGCTGATCTTCTTCGGGCCCACCTGCGGGTGGTGGATCGCGATCGTGTTGGGCGGCGTCACGTTGCTGCGGTCCCAACCCTCGTAGTAGACGTTGTAGTTGGACGGGATGTTTTCCGTCAGCTTGATCAGGCGGTAGTCACCGTTGCTGCTGGTCTTCATCAGGGTCGAGCCCTGCACCGTCTGGTTCGTCGGCGACGTACCGGTACCGCAGCCCGACTTCTGGTAGTTGAAGCGGAAGGTCGCGTTGTTCATCGAGCCGCAGTGGTTCGCGGTGATGAAGTACTGCGTGCCGTCGTTGGCCGTGTTGTTGATCATCGAGCCCGAGCACAAGCCGCCGCCGATGAAGATCGCGACCGTCGCGTCGATTTGATCCGTCCACGGTGCGCCTTCGGGGCAGTTGACGTCGTTGTTGCACGAGCCAGCGGCCTTCGCGCCACCGACCGACTTCTGCGTCATCTCGTCGACGATCTGGAAGACGTTCTTGTAGTCGTGCACGACGGTGCCGACCGACAGAGCGCCGGGTGCGGTCACGCCAACGGGCTCGACGTACTCAAGCGTCACCGCCGAGCCTTTCAGCGGCTGAAACGCGAACTGGCGGTTGGCCTTGTTGTTCAAGGATGAGTACGCGCCGTAGACGTAGCTCTTGTTGTCGTTGTACGCGTACAGTTCGGCGCCGGGCGGAAGCTCGTACTCGTCGAAGATCAGGCTCAGCGAGAACGCGCCCTTGGACTCGATGCGCAGACGCCAGACACGGTCGCCGTTGTCCAGGGTGGTCCACTCGCCCGAGTTGCCGGGCGTCAGGTGCACGGGGATCTCGTCGCCGAAGCGGAACGCGCCTTCCTTGGTGGCGGCGGCGTCTTCGGCCTCGAGGCGCCAGACCTCGACGGTCGGCATCAAGGTCGTGGGGGCCGGGCTGTCGAGCGCGGGGTCGAAGGTCGACGGCGGAGTGCCACCCCAGCTAAGCTGGGCGCTGGCGGTGAGGGACATGCCGGCAAAAGCGGCGAGGCCGAGGGCGGCCTTGATCTGATTCTTCAGACGCATGGGGGCAGGGACTATGGGGTTAGACGGAGGGGACTGAGCCACCACGGTGGACGCGCGTTCCCGATCCCGGGTTCCACACTCTTTGGGGAAGCCTGGGCAGGATCTGTGCTGAAGCCTATCCTGCTGGAATGGAATGTGCGGAAGTTCAGTGGTGGCGAGCTCGGCGGGTTTACATCCTATTAATGGTCGTATTCGGGGTCGTATTCGGCGGATTTGGCAGGCCCGCCTGGGCTGACAAGCTCGACGAGGCGTTTTTGGAGCCCGGGCCGATGCAGGCTCTGGGGCTCGAGTCGTGGGGGCCGATCGCGTTTGGGCCCACGGATTTGGGCGGTAGCGAGGGGCTAAAAAAAGAGCTGCCGATGGCGGAGTGGCTCACTCTGGAGACGGCGCACTTTCGCTTTGCCTCGAGCCTTGGGGCTGAGAACCTGAAGACGGTGGACCGCGCGCGGCTCGAGCCGTACTTCGTGCGGCTGCGCGCGGCGGGCCTCAAGATCCCCGCGCGACCGAAGAAGATCAGCCCGCGTGTGCGGCTTGTTTTGATCGCTGTGCGCGCCGAGGATTTGTACGCGCGCTTCTTGGCGTTGATCGGCCACGCGGACGGCGACTTCCCCGCGGCGCGGCAGCCCGAGGGTGAGTACTTGGGCAACGGGCGCTTCTTGGGCGAGGCCGATAAATTCGAGGTCCTGTTGCACAAGAGTGCGCAGACGCACGCGATGTTCTGCCTCGATCACATGGGCGCGAAAGTGACGGGCGCGTTGCGTTGGCATTTTCGCGATCCGCATAAGCTGTTTGCGTCGGTGCCGGCTAGCGACTCGGACTTGAAGAAGGACCGCTGGCTGTGGCCGCACATCGCGCACAACTTGGGGCACATGTTCTTCGCTGCGTACAAGCACTTCAGCTATCAGCCGCCGGTGTGGCTCGATGAGGGATTGGCGCTGATGCTCGAGCGCGAGGAAGAGCCGCTGTCGATCACCACCGAAGGTGAGGAGGGCACGCTGAATGAGGACGTGCGCTCGTCGGACTGGAAGAAGGAGCTTGGCAAGATCGCAGCGAAGGGCGAGCCGCGTTTGGCGACGCTGTTTCCGAAGAACACTTTGGGCGCCTTGAGCGAGTTGGAGGCGGCCTCGTGCTGGAGCCGGTTGGTGTTCTTAGAGAGCCAGTTTCCAGGCGAGCTGGCGCTGTTTTTGGGTGGCGTGAAAGGGCAGCTGGATGCCGAGGGGTATCCGACGGGACGCGACCTTGTTGGGTTGCAGCGCAAGCTGCTCTCGGAGCACTTCGGCTGGTCGCCGGCCGACTTCGACGCCGCGTACTTTGCGTGGCTGCCGGGATTCATCAGCGGCGAGTGAGACGAAACGGCCCCGGCTTTCTTTGACAGGCTGCTTGGGTTCGGCCGTAGAGGTGGGCTCGTGTCTTGGACTCCTTCCCGTTCCCCGGTGCTTGTCATGCAACTCACCTCACGATCGCTTTTGTTCGCAGCCGTATTTGGCCTGGCACTGTCTTCGTGCTCGGCACCCGGCTACCTCGGGGACCGCACGCGCGACTTGGCCGATGTGTTTGTGTTGACGGTCTCGGCCGGACCCGAGGTGAGCGTGGACGTGCAGGCGACCGACGCGGTTCACCTTGCGGTGGGCGGCGGCGCGCACGGCGAGGCGGGTTTGATCGGCCGGCATGTGGGGACGGCCGGCGTGATGACGTTGGGTTTGCCCGCGGCACCGTTCCTCGAAGACGGGATCCTGTACGGGCGCTACGTGTTCTCCGAGACCGGCGGCGCATGGGAGCTGAGCGATGTGCAGGACGAGTGCTACATCATTCACGCGCTGGGCACGGAGCCGACGAATCCGAAGACGGATGCGTGGCATGCGCTCGACCTCGAGGTTGGTGCGACGGTATTGGTCGGCGCGCGCGTGGGGCTGCGCCCGGGCGAGCTTGTGGACTTCTTGGCAGGGCTGTTTGGCTTCGACCCGATTGGCGACGATCCCTTGCCGTCAGGCCTGGGATCCGCGGCGGTTTCTGAAGCGGCGCAGTAGGGGCGCTACTCGCCGGCGAGGCCGGACTCGACGAGGAAGTCGGTGATCGGCTGGATCGTGCGCGCGTAGGCGCTTGCGTTCGGGTGCGCGTTGGTGGGCGAGACCCAGAGCGACTCGGGGTTTGCGCCGCGGAAGGCGGGCAAGAGGTTCAGCGTGGGGACGTCGAGCTCGGCGCACTTGTCTTCGACGAGGTCGTAGACCTGCGACAGCGCGTGCTCGCCGTCGAGCTGGATCAGCACCGGGAAGATGACGACGGCCAGCTTGAAGTCGTGTTCGAGCGAGAGCGCTTTGGCCTCGGCCAGCGAATCGCCGCAGCGTTCCCACAAGGCAGCTTGTTCGTCCGATCCGAAGTCGGACTCGAGATAGCTTGTGATCATCTCGTCCTGCACCGCACCGCGCGCGAGGCGCCAGTCGACGTAGTCCCATGCTTTCGAGATGCGATTCAGCGTGCCCTCGCGCTCGTTCAAGCGCGCGTTGATCTTGCGCACGAGAAGGGGGTTCGTGTCGAGCTGCGTGGCGTCGTTGATGAAGAACACGATCACCACTGAGTCGGGGTCGAGGCCTTGAGTGCGTAGCTCGTCGACTTCCCGCGTGGTGTCCCAGCCTGCGCGGCTGAGGTTGTACAGCTGGATTGGCTGCGCGTCCTTGCGCTCGTTCAGCTTGGCCTCGACGCGGGTGTGCATCAGGTTGGCAAGTGGCACGTTGACGCCCGAAGCAAACGAGTCGCCGATGAAGAGGATGCGCTGCGTGCCGGGTGGTTTGACCTGTGTCCACTCGACGTCGTGGAAGCCTTCGGAGTTGCGCTCGGTCTCGAGGTAGTTGATGAGCGCGTGGCCGGTGGCGTCTTCGTTCGGCGCGGGCGGCGCGATGCCCAGCGCGCGCACGCCGAGCTCGATGGCAAGGCCAGCTGCGGCAAGGGCAAGGGCGCTAGCGGCGAGGCCCTTGGCGAGGCGGGACTTAGTAGCCACGGGTCGGGTCGACGGGGTTGGGGATTGGGCGGCCGCGGGCCGCGGCTGCGAGCGATCCGAACAAGGCTTCGGCGCACAAGCGCTCGGTCTCTGTGCCGTGGCCTGCGCGATGGGGGCTAAGGACGACGTGGTCGAGCTCGCCGAACGGGAACGCCGAGGGTGGCGTGTGGGCGCGCGCGTCTTGGCCTTGCGGATAGGTGTACCAGACGTCGAGGCCGGCGCCGGCGAGGTGGCGCGTGGCGAGGGCGTCGAACAGCGCGCGCTCGTCGATCACGGGGCCGCGCCCGACGTTGACAAGCAGCGCGCCTTGGGGGAGCAGCGCGAGGCGGCGCGCGTCGAGCAGCCCGTCGGTTGCGGGCGTCAGCGGCAGCGTGACGAACAGCACGTCGGCGCGTGTCAAGGCATCGTCGAGCGACTCGGGACCGAGCACGGGCCACGTGTTGCCCGAGTCGCTAGAGCGCGGTCGCGAGCCAAGCAGAGTCGCGTGCATGCCAAGCCCTTCGGCCGCTCGCGCGATGCGCGTGGCGATCGCGCCGGCGCCAAGAATCAGCGCGCGGCGGCCGTTGATCAAGGGCGCGTCGGACGTCTCGAAGCGCAAGCGCCAGTCGCCCGTGCGCAGGCCCCGGTCGGCGGGGACCAGCCGCCGCGCGGCGGCCAGCAGCATGCCGATCGCATGCTCGGCGACGGGCGCTGCGTTGTGGTGCAGGTTGTGGACCTTTATGTGCGGCCGCGCCGCGCACAAGGCGGCGACGCTGCGCGGCACGCCCGACCACGGAATGATCAGCGTGTGCGCGCCGGTGTCGAGCAGCGCTTCCGTCGCGACGCCGGCCACGAGGACCTCGATGTCATCTGCGGCGCTGACGAGCCGCATCGGGCGAGCGTGTGCGGGGCGCTCCCCGCCATTCCAGGCGCCGAGAGCGTCCATGAATGGGCCTCGAAACGCGGGCTCGTCGAGTGCGTGCAGATGGATCTTGAGGGTAGGTTCGGCAGTCGGAGGCATGGCTTGAGCTTAGCAAGCGACAGCGCTCTTCTGTATTCACCGGTTGCCGGTTTGGCGGTTGTGTCCCATGATTCAATTGGTGTTGTTCTTTAGTCGGAGGTACCCCATGTGGTTTCGCGCTCTTGCCATCGTTGCGGTCATGACGAATCTCGTTGCCGCGCAGTCGATCCTACCCGTAACCGCGCGGGCTTCGACCACCCCGGCTGGGCTTGCGGGCGATGGCGCTAGCCGCCACGGCGCTCTGAGTTTTGATGGCAACATCGTGGCCTTCGAGAGTCATGCGACGGACCTTGTGCCCGCGGATACCAATGGTGTCTCGGACGTGTTTGTGCGCAACCTTGGCGCGCTCATGACCGAGCGCGTCAGCGTTGGACCCTTTGGGTTGCAAGCCGATGGGCCAAGTGAAGGCGCTGCGATCAGCGATGATGGACGGTTTGTGTCGTTCGAGAGCACGGCGACGAATCTGGTCCCGGGCGACACGGCTTGGCGCGATGTCTTCTTGCGCGACCGGCTGATGAATGCGACCACGCGGGTCAGCATGGGGCTTGCTGGTGCCGAGCCCAATGGTGACTCACGCAATGCGAAGCTGAGTCCTGATGGGCTCTTTGTCCTGTTTCAAAGCAGTGCGTCGAATCTGGTCGTGGGGGACACCAATGGCGTGGACGACGTGTTCCTGTACGACCACCAAGCCGGTACGATCGAGCGCGTCTCCGTTTCGAGCTTGAGCGTCCAAGCGAACCAGCCGAGCTCCCCGGGCAGCATCTCGAGTGGAGCCACGCGGTGCGCCTTTTGGAGCGATGCTTCGAGGCTCGTGAGGGGCGACACGAACAACATCGGCGATGTGTTCGTACGCGACCGCATGGCGGGCACCACCGTGCGCGTCAGCCTTGGGCCGCCGACGCTCGCCGAGCCCGGCGGTGCGCAGCTCATGCACGCGAGCGCCGAGGGCAGCTTGACTGCGGATGGACAGCTACTTGCCTTCCACAGCCTCTCGCCTGACCTTGTTCCCGGTGACACGAATGGTACCGGGGATGTCTTCGTGCGCGACCTTGCCACGGGAAGTGTTGAGCTTGTGTCGAAGACCAGCGCCGGTGCGCCGGCTGGCGGCGACAGCTATCACGGGCAGATCTCGCGCGACGGTCGCTTTGTCGCCCTCGAGAGCTTCGCCGACGACTTGACTCCGGTCAGCAGCGCGTGGGGCGCCGATGCCTTCCTGCACGACCGCGCGACCGGCTTCACCGCGCAAGTTAGCCTGGCCTCCTCGGGCAAGCCCGACCATGTGATGAGCACCTTCCCGGCGATCTCTGGCGATGGGCACTCGGTCGCCTTTCAGTCGGATGGATGGCAGTTGGTTCAGCCGGATGGGAACAAGACTTTTGACGTGCTTGTGCACAGCCGCAAGATCGGCGCGCTGCTCTTCATCGAGCCCCTGTTCGCGGGCGGCAGTCTGAACTTGGGCATCACCGGTGCGCCGGCGTTCGGCGGGGTGTTTGTGGGTTGGACGCTTGCCGGCCAAGCGGCGACGGGCAGTAGCTTTGGCATCATCGATCTTGCTTCGCCGTTCTTCGTGTTTTTCCTGCCCACAGATGCTGCTGGCTCGGCTGTCTACAGCACGCCCTTGCCGCTGGCGCTCCTGGGCTCGAGCTTGTTTCTGCAGGGCCTCGACTCGAACCTGGTCCTGACGAGCTCGATCGGCCGCACGATTCAGTAGCGGCCTCGCGTAGAATCTGCGGCATGAACTTGCCGTATCAGCTTGTCTGGAAGAGCTGCGCCGACGATCGCGCGCTTGCCGAACGTTTCTTTGTCCCCGAATTCACCGGCGATCTGCCGTTCTTCACGCCCGACCCGGCGCCACCCGAGCTGACGGAAGAGCACTTGCTAAAGGGCTTGTTGACCGGCCTCGCCGAACAGGATCACGCGGGCCGTTTGTGCTTGCGGCCGAAGGATCAAGAGACGCTATTGCGGCTGGTCGAGATCATGCGCTCGGGCTTTGCGTTCGAGACGATCGAGCAGCTTGTGCTGGAGACGTCGGGCCAGCTGCGCTCGCAGCACGGGCCGCGGCCCTCGACCGCCGCTTTGTCGACGGGCACGCTGCTTGCCGCGACGTCGTCGAAGGTGAAGGCCGACTTGATCTTGGACCTGTGGGCGGTGGCGTACTCGGTGCGCGACGATGAGAACGGCGCGCAGCTTGGCCTCGCCTTGCGCGCGCAGATCCCGCCGCTGTTCGAGGCTCTACAGCAAAGTGACGTACCGCCGGGCACGCTGGAGGCATGCTGCTACTTCACGCTGGCGAGCCGCCACTTGGCCGGCGCGTTTCAGGAAGAGGGGAGCCTCGAGGCCTTCATGATCGAGTCGGTGATCGACACCGTGAAGCACCCACAATTGAAGGCGAAGGCGCAGGCGATCACCGAGGCCGAGAAGGCGGGCGAGCAGCTTGCCGTCGAGGCCGTTCATGCGGACTAGTTGGGTGCGCCGGGCGCTTGCCGGCTTGGGCGCCTTGGCGTTCGCTCTCGCAAGCGCGATGCCTGCCGCTGCGCAAGATGGCGGCATCGAGATCTTCGCGGGCGAGACGCTGTTCACCGATGGCACGCGCCTGTCGCTGACCGAGATCTGGAAGACAAAGCGCGGGCTTCTGTCGGGCAGCAGTTCGATCGACGACCCGTTGAACCGCCGCTTTCAAGAGCGCCGCACCGTCCTCGGTATCAACCACGGCATCGCGCGCGGCTGGAGTCTGTCGGCGCTGCTGCCGTACGTGCAGCGCGACCTGGATGCCTCCACCGGCGACCTGTCGGGCTCGGGCCCCGGCGACCTGTCGCTGATCTTGAAGCACCGCTTTCACTATCGCGACTGGAGACGCAGCGCGTGGCACTCGTCGTGGATCCTGGGCGTCGAGACACCGACCGGCGACACGCACGCTCGCGATGGAGGCCTGAAGCTTAGCCCTAGTTTGCAGCCGGGCTCGGGCTCGTTTGATCCGTTCTTGGGCGTCGCGTCGACGCTGGACTTGGACCTGTGGCGCTTCGATGCGTTGGCGTTCTACAAGGCGAACACCGAGGGCGCACAAGACTTCGAAGAGGGCGACCGGCTGACGCTCCTCCTGTCGGGTAAGTACCGCTTCATCCAAGAGGTCTACCCGGGACCGAGCGCCTCGGGCACCGTTGGCTTGAAGTGGTCGACGACCGACCACTCGTCGCAAGCGGGCTCGAGCGTTTCGAGTTCGGGCGGCGACGAGCTGCTTCTGAAGCTGGGCCTCGGCTGGCACCCGCGCCCGGACATGGATCTGGGTCTGTCACTGGACCTGCCTTTGTACGAAGACTTGAACGGGCAGCAGCTTGGCCTCGACAGCCGTGTGCAGCTTTCGCTAGGTTGGCGCTTCTAATGATGAAACCGCTTCTTCTCGCCGGCGCCCTTGCGCTCGCCCCCCTGAGCGCCTGTCAGGCGACGGGCAGCATGCTCGGCGCCACGATCAGCGAGCTCGACGCGCCCTTTGTCAAGTTCGACCTAACCTTCGACACCTGAATCTGAAACGACAAGGCCTTCGGTTTGGAGACGGCCTTAAGGCACCAGTTAGGTGCCGACGCAGTAGACATCGATACCCGCGCCAGCCTGTGCGCGTTCGCGTTCGCGGACCCCACTCGGATCGACTTCGACGCGATCGAGTCGGCCGCCGCCGACGCGAACTACACCCTGACGGACATCCACATGACCGCCGATGGCAAGGTCACGAGCGGCTTCTGCAAAGAGTGCGGCGAGGACAAGAGCTTCTTCGTCCTGCCCAGCACCGAGCAGCGCTTCGAGCTGGCCTCGCAGCAAGCAGAGGGCCCTTTTGCCCTGCAAGCCACGGTGCAGAACTGGAACACGGGCCACCCCGTGCTCGCCAGCGACTGATCCGCACCCGCAAGGCTGGGCGAAGCGCCAGTCCCCGCAATCTGTGCCCCTTGTGGGACAGGGCTCGCGCGGCGGCGCGAAAACTCCTTGACGCATCTCGCGCCGCCACCCTAAGGTGGGAATCTCTCGGACCGCCCCCCCCTCCCCCTCGCCCGTCCCCGCATGGCTGACATCTTCGACGAATATGACTCGCTCGCAGACGAAGATTACCTAGGCCCCGGAGCCGAGGCGGAGATCTCCGAGTCGTGGTTCGAATGGCAGCCACCGCCGCCCAGAGTCACGCTCGAGATTGAAGAGACGGACTCAGCTCAGCCGTCCCTCGCTCGCAAGCTTCTGACCAGCGACTCGGCCCGCGAGATTCTCGAGGCCATCTGGGACGGCGACCCCCTCGACATCCACCCGCGCGCGATCGACGTCTGCGCCGACCTCGCCATGCTTGTTGACGCCGAGCGCGTCTGCTGCCGAGCCCTCGCCCAAATCGCCGCCGAGGCCGCCATGGAAGGCTACTGCGGCGACCGCCTCTTCCCCGCCTTCGCCAACGCCCGCATCGCCGAAGCCCTCGACGGCATCCTCGACGAAGACTGGTCCGAAGAGCGCCTGGGCCTGCCGGTCGATTCCTTCGACGAGCGCTACCGCTTGATCACCCTGGGCTCGGGCCTGAACGCCTCGGACGCCCGCCGCGTCTCGCTGACCTTCAACAAGCTGCCCGACCCCACCCGCCGCCCGCTGTACGCGGTACTGGTCCAAAACAAACCCCTGGCCGAGGTCGCCACCAAGTTCGACCTCACCAAGGACGCCCTCAAAGAGCTCATCACCAAGGTCCTCGTGCGCCTCGGCGTCCGCCACGACCCGGGGGACCTCGCATGAGCCCCGCGCAAATTTCCATGGGTGCTCGCCTCCAAGAGATCACCGCCCCTAGCTCCCACGAGGTCCAGGCATGAGCGCCATCCTCATCGAGCCAGAGCTGCGCCAGGTCCTCGAAGACGTCGTCCGCCAGAGCCCCGACTCCAGCATCTTCAAGAGCTTCACGCCCACCCGCTTCAACAAGACCTTCGACCTACCCGACCAAACCATCAGCATCGCCCAAGCCGGCCTAGGCACGGCCGAACGCGAGCTGGTGAGAGTGCACCGGGACAAGCTGGCCTGGGTCCTGCGCGAGGCGTTCCTGGTGAACTTTTATGCGGGGGATGGGGCGGATTGGGTGACGGCCCCCGCACACCTACCCAACAACGATGAATTAAGGGCGAAAGCGACGAGGATCCAGAACAGTGCGTCTTCAGCAGCCTACAGGTATCGAACCGGACACTACCTGCGACGAGTCACTAGGGGCGAGCCTATCGCTCATCCTGACGACCAAAGCAGTTTGCTACTGGCGTCACTGCGCTTGTGCGATCACCCTACTGGAAGGGTAGGGCTCGCAAATCTTGCGATGAAGAGGATGGACTTGCGCGGCGTTCAATCCATAGTTCGGAATCTCTTGGATCGGGGTGACCCCCATGTTTCGGTTTATGCTGACCGAATTCAGATCAAGGCGTTCAGGGAGGCGAAAATGTTTTCCCAAGCTGATCTACGTGCAGTTGCGCTTCACTCTTTCGCTGTTTCCAGCAAGGATGACGGACTGGCGGCTGAGGTCATGGCTGAAAGTGTCTTGCGCAGGTTGCGAACTGCTTCGCTTACATGGGAGAGAGCCGTGTGTGGATTCGATGGTCCAGGGACCAAAGCAGACGTTTTGCGGCTCATCAGAGAGGATTGGGCCCTAAAAGTGATCCCTTCAGAGACTCGTGTCAGGGTCCAGGACTGTTGCTCATGATGAACCGCTTCTGCAAGGCTCTTCGCGTGGGACTCATCCCCGTGATCCTGTTGATGGCGCTTGGGCTTCCGAGCCTGAATGCTCAACCGCAACCTTCCCGGCATCATCCTGGTCAGGTTCGGCAGCAGCCGAGTAGCAAACCCGATCCCGATGAACGCCCGCTTCCCCCGATGAACAGGCGTTCACAGGTTAGTGGTCCAGAGGCTGGGCCTTTGCCATTAGCTTAGCCTCTCCGTTGACCTACTCGGGACTCGTGGTGGAGCCTCCCTTCTGAGCGCTCGTACAATGCTTTCAATGCGCTACCTAAGCCTCGCGTCTTTGCTTCCTTGCCGTTTCGTGAGCCAAGGCTCCACCTGTGATGGGGAGGTACTGTCTTGAAACGGCTGGCCAGCGGGGGCTGGCCCAAGACTGTCATTGTGGTGGCCTTGGGGATTGTCTTAGTCCTTGCGGGGAACTTCTTGCTCTCCCCTCGGGAGGCCGAACGGGCTCTTCCCGAGTTCCAGACAGCCTTGGAGACTCAAGGTGAGGATGCCGAAATTTCGGTCGTACAGGCGGAGGGGAATCCAGCGGAGAACACGGGTGTTCGTCATGCTCCCCCGGTGGGGACTAGAGAAGACGCCCGACATGAAGATACGCCGGTTGGACTAGTTCTTGGAGTTGTTGAGAGTCCGTCGGGGGAAGGTGTCGCCGGCGCGACGGTCACTTGGACGTCAGCTAAAGCACTCTCGGCAAGGATGGCATCGAGTCCGATGTCGTGGGAGGAACTGCGGAATGCGAGCGTCAGCAGCAAGAGTGATTCCTCCGGGAAGTTCCGCCTTCGGCCACCTAGCGAGCTTGGAAAGAAGGGTGTGGTATGGGCAAGTGCGCTTGGCTTTCGGTCTGGGTTTTTAGCGGTGGCAGATTCAATGAGCTCGGAGGCTCTCTCGATCGCCCTTCAGGGGGCGGAGAGCGTGACTGTGACGGTCAAGGACGAAGTCGGGAACGCCGTTCAGGGTGCTGCGATCCGGATGACAGGTTATCGAGGGGCAAGCTTGTCCCTCGCGCAAGAGGGCGCTCGACCGGTCGAACTGCAGGCGTTTTCTCGGGTCGCCATAACGGGAAGCGATGGCCGCGCCATCGTCCCAGGTGATCTAGAGTTTGCTCGGCTTGTGGCGGTGACTGCTGATGGTGCAACTTCGCCGGCTCTCCTGACAGCACTCAGGAGCGACGCTGAGTTGCGGGTTGGGAGAACTCTTGAGGTGCGGGGGCGAGTACTCGGTCTCCCCAATGGTGGACATGCACTCGCCACGATTTACTTCGTTCCGAAAGTCGGGCGATCTTCATTCCTCGAGTGCCTTGACGTGGACTCGGGGGGCGCCATTTTGCCGGGTCGCGTTCCCTCTTTGAGCGACGGCGAGTACGAGGTCTGGGTGGAAGGCGCGAACACGGCTCCGGTCATCACGAGATGGCAACCGCCCGAAGGGGACGTACTTGAGATCTTGGTCGATGTGGAGCCCCCTTCCCTTCTCGAGATCGCTGTCATGGAACCTGACGGCACAGCGATCGCTGGGGCGAAGGTGCGGTACGGTTGGTACACGGCGGATGGCGTCTACCGCACGACGAAGGCGGTCGGCGAGTCCGACTCGGACGGGTTCCTTCAGATGGCTTGCTACGAAGGTCCAGTCTTCCTCACCACCACGCATCCTAAATACGTAGCGAGGGAGGTCGAGCAGGAGGCCTTTGCGCCAAGCGTTCCCGGTCGGCCAGTGAGCGTCGTCATGATTCCTTTTGCGACGCTTGACGGCGTCGTGCACCACAACGGCAAGCCTGTTCACGACTTCGACATCTACTCCTACGCCATCGCCCCCGAAGTGGACATGCGCATTGAGTTGGTGCGGGGCGCTGAACAGGGGCAGTTTCACCTTGAGCGCGTTCCTTTGGACGACGTCCAGCTGTTCGTCGTTGATGCAAGGGCAGGGGGGGGCGGGGCACAGTCAGAGCCTGTCACAGTAGCTCCGAAAGGGGAGTCCTTTCCCGAGATCGACGTTGAAGTGCCTTTAGGTCAATCTGGGATTGGGCGAGTCCTGACTGCGATGGGCGCGGTCCCTGCTGGCGTCAACGTCACGCGGAGCCTGCGAACAGCGGGGAAGTATCCATGGCAATCGAACGACGTGATCGATGTGCGAGTCGACGGATTCTTCACGGTCACTGGGCTGAGTGGTTCACGGGAATCTGTTTGGATCACTGCACCTGGATTTTCGCCAGCTCTGCTCGATGCGACTCGAAGAGATCGTGACAGCTACCAGTTTGGAACCGCGATCCTCTCATCATTCTCGACGCTGGAACTCGCCGTAGTGATGCCACCCGGAGCCGATCATGCAGGTTTTCGGTTGGGGACCACGGGGATGGTCTGGGCAGAAGCGCAGGTCGTACCGTCAGACGGCCTCATGGTGTTTCCCGAGGCCACGCCAGGATTCACCAACGTTCATGTTGACCTGCCCAGCGGGACGAGCCGGGACTATGAGCTACGGCTGAGAGGCCGTGGACCTTGGAAGGAGACCATCGATGTCTCGGGACGGGGCACGGTGTTGCTACAGGTTGCTAGTGCGAAAGACCAGCTTCCGGATGGCCTATACGTCACGGCGATTTGGCGGGAAGGGGCGGGTGCTCCAGAGGCGAGCTTCGCGGTTGATCTACTTGAACCCGAGTTGCTCTTGACCGAACTTCAAAGCCAACCCACTACCTTCACTTTGCATTCGGCGGATGGCTTGGTCCTCGACCGGGTGCGGGCGACTCCCGGTCTAGAAGGAGAGGTCGTGGTGAGTTTTCAGTTCGATAAGCCGAAGTGGTCATTGGTCGTGGTCAATCTGGACGGGCTGCCCATGCCCGATGTGAGGATTGACTGCTGGAGCTTGAGTGACATTGGCGCTATTCGAAAAGGTAAGACCGGACCTGAGGGAGTGGCCGAGATGGGGCTCATCGATGGAGGGCCTTATCATTTGATGCTGATTTCACCGGATGGGCGTCACTGCGGAAACATCACTGTGGAAGATGTACGGCCTTCGGACTCGATACGCATCGAATTCCACGCTGAGGAGTCCATGACGGTCCGGGCGTTGGATGGCAGCGACGGTTTGAGTGGTGTGGAACTTTGGATTTTCGACTCGGAGATGAACTCGATGGTTGGCTGGCCGCGGCTGGATGAATCGGGGGAGGTGATCGTGAGTGGCCTCAGCGAGGGAGACTACGTCCTTGAGCCGCAGACCCCGATGATCTGGGCGGAGACGCGGACTGTTCACTGCGACGGCACGGGCAAGATTCAAGAGGTGCAGTTCCGGCGGAAGGCGCAGGTGCGCGTTGTTGTGACGGATGCCTATGGCAATCCTGCGGCGGGCGTGGCGGTGGGGCTGCGGTCGGTGGAGTACGACACCGATGTCGCGGTGTGGCTCGGCGATGGGCGTGCGGAGTCGGCGAACGGGCTCGTGACCGATGCCAACGGCGAGGTGCTGGTCAGCGAGGTGCCGCGTGGTGTGTACTCGTGGAGCGTGGGCACGCAGTCGGGGCAGGTGGATGCGCCGGCGCTCGGGGTGGGTTTGGTTGAAGTGGCACTGAAGCCGTAGGGAGGCTTGCGAGAGCGCTCCCAAGGAAAACTCAATTTTCATGACACCGAAATAAGACACGTCTGTCTATCAACTGATACGAAACCAAGTCCCACGGAGCGGGGCAGGTGGGGACACCCCAAAAGTCTCCAGTCCCATGGATGCCGATGAGCCAAGAATGGAATCGAACACAATGAACCAGTCCGAACCCTCAATATCTGCAGATACGGCGCCGGCACAGTGGGACTACAGCTTGCCACCCGGTCGAGGTGGACCGAGGAAGCCTCGATTCAAAGAAGCAAGGGAGTACGGCTCTGGCGAGTTCTGCATGAGAAGTGTGCGGTCCTTGGTTCTATCGTCGTTGGTGGCGTTTGTTTTTGGAGCGGTTCTCGCTGGGAGCGTGGCAGCCAAGCCTCACAAACTCGGTCCGGGGAGCACGATCACTCCGGGAGGAGTGTTGGGAGTGCGGGGATCTGGGGAGGGGCCGGAGCGCCCCCCAGACGGTCCACCGCCATATAAGCGAACTGCCAACCCAACTGACACAAGCAACCCGGCCTCTGGGGCTTAGAGCACTAGGCGCTGATGAAGAATCCGGTTAGGGGGGCAGCCTTACTGGTCCTGGTGGCTAGCCTCATTGGATTTGGTGCGTTGACCGTCCTTCAGACTGAGAGTGAAATCCGGGATGATACTTCGCAAGTAGCGCAGGGCGATATCGGTGGCCAATCCCAGCAGCAGAAGTTTACGCCCGGCGTGCGGGAAGATGCAGCGTTGGACACTGCTTCTGAATCGGCTGTCGGTCCAATGCAGATTGGAAGGGCTGAGGCCGACGTGCGCACTCAGGCCCTGGGGCGAGTGCACAGCCCGACGGGGGGTGCGCTTGCTGGGATTGCGGTTACTTGGACTCCCGTCTCGGCTCTATCGGTTTGGTCGTCGTCAGCGCTAGTCTCTCCCGATGAGTTAGATCGGGTGTCTCTTGCGGTGACATCGTCCGCTAAGGGGGAGTTTCGTCTTCCAGATGAGTCCATGGATGGGCCGGGTGTCGTCTGGCTCACCGGCGCGGGGTGGCTAGCGGACTCCCGGCTTATGAGCCCTGAGGACTGGCGGGCGGGTACTGTTGACTTTGTGCTGGCCGCTGGCGACTCGGTTGAAGTTCGAGTTGTGGACGAAGTGGGCCTGCCTGTCGCGGGCGCTAGAGTTCGGGAGCAAGGGACACGTGGTGCCGCTTTGTCCCTGAGGAAGTCCGAGGACTTCTACTTGCAACTCCAGGCGTTTCTGCGTGAAGGTGTGACCGATTCAAACGGGCGTGTTGATATGCCTTCGGGGCTGGCTTGGGCTCGCTTTCAGGCGTTTGCTCATGACGGCCGGGTGACAGCTCCGGTGACTCAGTCCCCGGCGGGTGAGCTTGAGCTGCGACTAGAGGACCTCGTCGAGATCAAAGGACAAGTGGTCGGCATGGACGGGCTCGGCCCTGCGCTGGTCGTCGTGTACGTCGAGGGGTCAGGCGAGAGCCGCCGACTCGTGGAGACTCTGGACGTACTCGAGGACGGAACAATCGCCGGGCGAGCTGTCTCGCGCATTGAGGAGGGTGTGTACAGACTGCAACTCGAGGGCCCAAAACTCGTACCGCAGATTGTTCGAGTCGCACCTCCTAGAGGCCTGGTCCTCACAGTTGGATTTACGGCTGCCGCTGCGGCGGTCGTTCCCATGCGCTTCCTGAACTCAGAAGGGGACGCGGTTCAAGGGGTTCGCGTACGCTTCAACTGGGATGGGGAAGATGGGGCCGTCACCTGGAATGCGGCGGACGTGTACAGTGATCAGGAAGGCCTTGTTGACCTCCCCTCTCCTCCGGGGTATGTCTTTCCCTCCTACAGCCATCCCAACTACTTGTCTGGCTACATCGATGGGCTCTTGGCGACTGCGGAGCCTAGTGAGCGCCAGGATGTCGTGCTTCAGCCATTCGCCAGTATCTCCGGTCATGTCCTGCAGGCTGGCGAGCCCGTTTCTGACTTCGCGATCGCCTATGAAGGCGCTTCTCAGGCTGGTGGGGTTCAAGTCGAGAACATCAATGGGCAAGATGACGGCGCATTCAGCCTGGCCAAGATTCCGACGGGCGACGTCACGCTGTTTGCCTATGCAGAAGACCAGCCCCAGTCAGAGCCAGAGACCTTCACCCTTCTTCCCGGACAAACTCTCGAGGTGGACCTTGTTCTACCATTGGGTCGGAGCGGGCATGGACTCGTCTTTGGAGCCGATGGCGTCACGCCTGCTGGGGTTGTCGTGGACCGGTTCTTGCGAACGGGGATGGGGTCGGACGCGGTCGCTCAGACACCCATACCAGTTGGGTTGGACGGGCGGTTTCAAGTGAGTGGCCTTTCTGCGAGTCGCGAGCACCTGCTAGTTCAGGCAGATGGCTACTCATCGGCTGTCGCAGCCGCTTACAGAGACCCAAGCGGTGAGTACGACTTCGGGACCGTGGTGCTCGAGGAGACTTCGTCCATCACCTTGGATGTCCTGTTGCCCGACGGTGCCACTCCTTCGGAATACAGCATTCGGGTTTCGGGTGGAGCGTATGTCGGTCCATTGCCAGTCCCTCAGAACCAGCAGGTTCTCGTTCAGCCGGCCAAGCGGGGTTACACCGGAGTGGATCTCAGCACTCCGAATGGCGCACACCTCAACTTCGATTTCAAGTTCGAGGGAGCTGGCCCTTGGTACAGGGAGTTAGACCTGAGAGCCACCGGTGAGGTCACAGTCCAACTGTCCGGCTTGGACGGAGAGGTGCCGGAAGGGGCGTGGCTTTCTGCGCTTGCGGAGGCGACTTGGTCGGAGAAGAGGTTGACCGTTAGCTCGGATGTGGACGGAGAGATGACAGTCCTGAAGGGCTTGCCCCGCGTGCCGACTTCGATCTCGTTCGGCATGCCGGGCGGAGTGGCCGTCGCCTGGGGAGTCGTGACTCCTGGCGACCCCGGTGCGGCCGTCCTAGAACTGGATGTTGATGTCCCACAATGGGAGGTCCGTGTCGTGGGCAGCGACGGGAATCCCCTTCAAGGGATTCAAGTCCGCGTTATTGACATGAAGACGAAGTGGTCAAGGTCGATGAGCCAGACTGATGAGGATGGTCTCGCCATGGCCGGTCCCGCGCCAGCTGGCCCCGTTGCGCTCGTCCTAACGGACCTTGAAGGCGCCAAGGTGACCAACCTCGTTGTTCAGCCAGCAGAAGCTCAAGGGGTCTTTGAAGTCGAGTTTGACGCTGGGGCGGAGCTCAACTTGGTCGTGAAGGACGGCTCGGTTCCATTAGAGGGCCTCGAGCTTTGGGCGCTTGACACGGTCAGCCTCGATAACATCGCCTGGCCACGGGTCGGGCTCGCGGGCGTCTGGCTCGTCGAACACCTCTCCGAAGGTGACTATCTGCTGGAGCCCCAGTCCAACTACGTCTGGTTTGAGCGAAAGGCAGTTCACGCTGGTCCGCAGGGAGCTCAGGAGACCGTGCAGTTCCGGCGGAAGGCCGGAGTGCGCATTGCGGTGAAGGATGCCTATGGGAGCCCGGCTGAGGGTGTGTCGGTGGGGCTGCGGTCGGTGGAATACGACACGGATGTCGCGGAGTGGCTTGGCGATGGGCGCGGCGAGTCGGCCACGGGGCTCGTGACCGATGCCAACGGCGAGGTGATTGTGAGCGCGGTGCCGCGTGGTGTGTATTCGTGGAGCGTGGGCACGCAGTCGGGGCAGGTCGATGCGCCGGCGCTAGGGGTTGGCCTGATTGACGTGACGCTGAAGCCTTAGGCGGGAGGGCGAGCACTGCGCGAATTCGCTTTCAGTGAATTCTCATATTCCGTGACACCGGGAGCGGTCTCACCCGTCTTCGGACTGAAACGAAGTCCAGTCCGCCACGGGCGGGATGGCCGAGAAATGATCCAGGCACCTCCCGGCCTTGCGAAGGCCAAGAACTCTCTCATGAAACAGATCCCAATGCTCCAATTCGACTCCTTAGTGCCAGCCCGTGGGGCCTCATCGCTAGTCGGTCGCATCTTCCTTCCCGGGCAAGGTGGTCGCCACATCAAAGTCCGGGGCGCTTTGAGCGCCAGGAGCTTCCTAATGACAGCATCCCTTCTCATATGTCTCGGAGAAGTTGGGGAGGCCTCTCCGGGGCATCAGGCCAAGCAGGCACTCGGCTCACCAAGCCATCCCGAAGACCACAGTGCTCCCCTGTCCGGGCAACAGCACTACGCAGACCCACCGATTCCGGTTTCGCTGAATCAGCGAGCTGTTTCGGCGAAGTTGCTCGGTTCGGGCGGGACTATAGCCGGCGGTGGGAGCGCTGGAATCCCGCTCAATCGACCAGGCGCCGGAAGCGGACGTCCAATGGCATTGCCATCCGTCAGCCGGCACACTCCTCCTGGCCTCGTGACGGTGCCCGGAAGTTTCTCACCCGGGCCGAAGCCTAGACCCTATCCGCCTGGCGAAGGTCCGGGGAGCCAGTGGTTGACGATCAAGTGAGGGTTGTCGACGGGCAGTCAAATAGCGCCAGCAGCATCGCGAGAGAAGGTTGAAGGATCATGCCTAGCAGGTGGGATCTTGGGCAATCGGCTTGCTGGTTCTTGTTTGGTATGGACTCGTCTGATGATGTGTTTTTTGGGCGGACTGTGACACCGGTGCTTGGTTCGTGAGTCTGTTTCGTATCGCCCCGTAGGCTCGTTTGGCTGGTGCTGAGCGGGTGGGGGGAAGCGGCCATCCGGGCTTGTGCTCGGGTGGAGAATTGTCTTGGGCATTCGCGACCCAACATCGCCCTTGTGGCGGCCTCTGGTAACGTCGTCATGATGGCTGTTGTTCGTAGCCGTCCGGTGCGCCAGGCAAAGCTGGCGCCTTCCAATCAGATGAAAGGAGCTGATCATGTAAATCGTCGACACGGCATGTAGTGACCCAGGCGTGCGCGTCAGTGATGGCGGGTGCGGAGCC
>Ga0316206_1000455_pt1 | contig 55540 bp, 47 predicted proteins | sample 6monthpyrite_MG_FD_204942 | JGI IMG/M metagenome (GOLD analysis project Ga0316206, IMG submission 204942) | Microbial mat bacterial communities from mineral coupon in-situ incubated in ocean water Damariscotta River, Maine, United States -... | ecosystem: Environmental > Aquatic > Marine >...
AACTGAACGCTGGAATCTCTAAATTCTCTGGTGTATTTACTGTTTCTCATCTTGTTTTTATCCTTACTCATACTGATATTTTATCTCAGAATTACTAAATATTCTAAGTATGAATTAGTGTAGCCAGATCATTCTAGTTTTGCTTGTAAAATGTTAGTAAATAAGCTCAACTACAGTATTTTATAATAGGTACTAACATTTTACAAGCAAATAATTAACATTTTAAAGCCGTTTGTACAATAATTTTTATGGATAAGTTGATCTAAATTAAAAGTCATAATATCATATCTCTAGAACCTACTATATTAATCTGTTGTATCTAATGGTGTTATTTTACTCTGATTTAGTTTAATACATTGATAAATTAAATTTTTTGTAAGCAAAACTTGAAAGTGTTAAATCTTCTATAAGTATGTCCCAAAGTATGTCCCTATCAAAACTTAAATGATAAGTTAATTCTTAAAATTCTTTAGATTGTCGTATTTAAGGGGTTTGTGAAGTGTAAAAAGTGGTGGGTCCTATGTGACTCGAACACATGACCACTCCGTTATGAGCGGAGGGCTCTAACCAACTGAGCTAAAGACCCACTTCTACAGTTTGTAGGTCGAAATTATACAGAGGAGTTGCTTAGAAGTTGCTTATTTTACCGTGTTTATTGAGTATTTGTCATCCAGATTGAAAATATATTTAGATAACCCCAAAATGACTTGAGTGATGTCTCTGTAACACCCTGCTCTTTAAGTTCTTCAATAAGCGGTTTATAGAGTTCTAACCATGTTTGTCGTGCTTTTGCGTCTATTTTAAAAGGAGCATGACGTTGTACCATTTGAGGAGCACCTCTGTTTGTGTTAAAATATGCTGGCCCTCCACATATTTGTATAAAAAAATCTGCTGCATGTACTTTTGCTTGTTCAAATTCTTGTTCATCTTGAGGAAAAATATTATATATTTCACTCTTTTTTATTAACTCATAATGTTTTGCTACTAGCTCTCGTATTCCACTCTCTGTAACCTCTAGTAAAAACTCTGGTATTGGTTTTGTAACGGGTGGTCTCACGCCAAATTGTGCATGTGATATTTCTAAATTCATTTTTTTCCTTTTGTTGTATTTAATTATGTGGACTTTTGATTCTGTATATAACGGCAAACAGAAGCGGTACATAAATAAGATTAAGGACTGTTGCCCATGCTATACCAAAACCTAATGAGACTGCCATAGGTTGTAGTATTTTTGCTTGACCTGAAGCAAAAAAGATAAGTGTCAAAAGTCCTAGTACTGTTGTAAACGATGTAAGTAAAATAGGTCTTAGTCTTGTTTTTGCATTACTCATCAACTCTTCTGTATTTTTAGAATTTTTTATAAAGTCAACCATAATAAGTCCATCATTTACGACTACTCCTGCGAGTCCCACTATTCCTATAAGCCCCGGCATCGTAATGTTTAGTCCCATTATCCAGTGACCTATGTAAACACCAAGTAGCACAAGGGGAATGGTACTAATGACAATAAGTGATTTTTTTATAGAGTCAAAAAGCCACACAAGGGTAATAAAAATCAAAAATATTGCGATAATAGCCGATTGCATCATCTCTTTTTTGTTCTTATTGTTCTCTTTCTCTTCACCTTTAATATCTACTTTATAACCACTCTTTCGTAATTTCTCAAGAGTTGGTTTAATAAGACTCATAACCTCAGAAGATGTAATTTTCCCCTTGTTTAGCGAAGCGTAAACACTACGAATACGCAGTCCATCTTCTTTTTTAAGTGTTGCAAAACTCTGTATGTAAACAAAATCACAAATCTCTTTAAGAGTTACGTACTGCTTACTTAAAGGTACTTGTAACTCTATGTTTTTAATAGAATCAATATGTTTATTGGCACTACTTTGAAGTCTAAGGCGAATGAGTCCCTTTGCATTAAAAAGCTTACCGTACTCTGCGTCCATATAATAAGTTCTCAACTCATTGGAGATGAGTTCTTCGTTAAAACCTAGCTGCTGTCCATATTTGTTTACACGTAATTTTAGCTCTTTTTCACCTATGTCGGCATCATCAGAGACATTAAAAACACCATCAATGCTAGAAAGCTTCTTTTTTAATAACTCTATGCCATCTAAAATATTTACACCATTTTTCACACTTAAGCTAATCTCTATATCATTAGCAACAACACCAGCACCTGGAACTTTTGTTACAAGTTCTTCATATACTAAAGAGCCATTCTCTTTTAGAGATTTTTTATGCTCCAATAACTCTTTAACTTGTTTTGCTATCTCTTTTGCATCATGCTTTCTTACTTGTACATTTGGATTATATTCTAAAGAGAGATAGGGACTTACATAGGTATCAAAAAGGTTCACGGGTGCTCTCTCATGTAAATCTATAAAGATATGAAAAAGATTATCACCAAGTTCCGCTCTATTATTTGCATCCATCTTAAAACCAATAACTGACGTAATGGAAGAGACATCCTGCTTATCAAGATTTTTTATAAGAATTTTTTCCAGTTGCGTGACTAATTTTTCAGTGTCTTTTAGCTCATTGTTAATATTTACATTACCATAGACATATATTTGAGTGTTGTCAAACTCTGGAAAGAGCTGAAATTTAGAGTGTTTGACCATGACTATAGTCATAGCAATAATAGTTACGACTATCGTAATAAGTGAGAGCAGTTTACGGCGAAAAAAGAAGTGTAATAATTTGCTATACCCTCTATACATTTTATGCCAAAAGTTCTTCGTAAAACTTCCCTCATCAGAGACTTTTAAAAACTCATATGCATGCAGTGGTAAAAAATAAAAAGCTTCAAAAAGGGAAGAAAGAAGAAGTACAGTTATCATAATAGGAATGATTTTTATAAACATTCCCATGTTTCCAGACATTAACAGCATAGGTAAAAAAGCAAACACTGTAGTGAGTGTCGCAGTTAAAACTGCTGGAAACATCTCTGCCGTTCCAACAATGACTGCCTCTTTTCTCTCCATGCCCTCCTCTAAGTGTCTGTATATGTTCTCAGCGACGACTATAGCCTCATCAACAAGCATTCCAAGAGCTATGAGTGCTCCTAAAAGTGAAAGCATATTTAGACTATTACCCATCATTTCAGTAGCAATGAGCCCTATCATAAAACTTACTGGAATACCAAGTGCCACAACAAAAGCTATACCACGGTTAATAAAAATAAGCATTGCCAAAAAGACAAGCATTAAACCAAATACTATATTTGAAAAAACAACATTTAGTCGATTCTTTATCCAGATAGATGTATCTGTATAGATATTATAATTTAAATTTTTATATTTTTTTTCTTCATCTTTTAGAAGTTCTCTTATCTTTTTAACTAAAGCTATAGAGTTTCCACTTTTACTTTTTCCAACATTTATAGATATATTTCTCATACCATTATAATGTGAAAGTTCATTGGAATCACTAAGTTTAAATGAAACATTGGCAATATCCCCAATGGATAACTTCACACCACCAACACCTATAATGGTATTGGCAATCTCTTTTGCACTCTTTTCTCCATTATAAGTAGATATATAGAGGTGATGTGCTTTTTCTTTAATTGTTCCTATAGGAAAAATAGAACTTATATTTTTAATGGCTGAAACAACAAGAGCAGGTTGTAATCCATATGCTCGTATTTTTGCATTATTTAGATTTATGTCTAACTCTTCATCAGCATCACCACGGATGACAATATTGCTCAAATCTTTAAATCTTGCTAGTTTGCTTTTAAGTTCATTCGCTCTTTTAAGTAATTCATCTTTACTCACATCACCGGAAAGAGCGACTAAAACAAGAGGAAAAATATGCAGTTTAATTTTCGCTATAGGTTCATTCATGTCAGCTGGTAAATCTTTTTTTACACCTGCAACAATATCTTTAACATCACTCAAAACTGTAATGTTATTTGAGCCATTTTTTATATCTGCGACAATGCTAAAAGAGCCATTTTTAATGCTCGTTTTTATCTCTTCTAATTCATTTATATTTTGTAAGTCATCTTCTATGCTCTTGACCACCATCTTATCAAGTACATCGGCTGATGTACCAATGTAGCCACCCGTGATAGAAATTTTGTCTAAATTCATAGGAGGGAAAATTTCTTTTGGTATATTTATGTAAGAAAAAATAGAGAGAAGAAAAATAAAAAGCAATAAAATATGGTTTAAAAGAGGTTTATTTATGGAAAATTCTATAAATTTACGAATCATGTATCTATCCTAAAAAAGTGTATCTAAAATCTGGTTTTTAAATTTGATGGACTCTACAGAAGCACTAATGATTTTGTTTTCTTCTTTGAGCGTTTCATACTCATGTTTGAGTTTTTCTATCTCTCTGCTTTTAAAGTATATCTGCTGCGTTATATATATTTTTGGAAAAGCAAACATCGAAATAAAAGTGAGTGTTAACATAATATAAAGATAGTAGTTTAAATCCAGCTTTTTTTTTGGTACGAGTATGGTATCTACCTCTTTAAGTAGTTCTGCTTTATCACTCATTTTCTCTCCATTTGAAAAACTCTCATTTTGGCACTTCTACTTCGTACATTCTCTTTTAACTCATCATCTTGTGCCATAATCGGCTTTCGCGTTACTATTTTTCCTAAAGCATGGTTATTATTGCACTCACATCGAAATGCCTCTGGTGGACATATGCATGACTTTGCCCATTTTACAAACTCCTGTTTGACAATTCTGTCTTCAAGAGAATGAAAAGATATAATGGCTATTTTTGCATCCATTAAAGCAGAATTTTTCAAAGAACTCAGTAGTGATTTCAACTCCCCCAGCTCATCATTTACTTCTATGCGGATTGCCTGCATTAAGAGTGTAGCTGGGTGAATCTTTTTTCCTCTTGGCATCTCGCTTTTAAGTATTTCACTTAACTCTTTTGCTGAAGAAAAGGGACGATTTTGTATGATTTTATCGGCAATTTTTTTATAGTTTCGTAATTCACCATATTCAAGTAAAAGAGTCTCTAATTCTTGATATGAGTACTCATTTACTACATCTTTTGCCATTAATGTAGCCTCTTTGTCCATTCGCATATCGAGATTTTCACTCTCAAAAGAAAATCCTCTCTCTTTTTGGTCTAATTGCAGAGATGAGACACCAATATCTGCTAAAACACCCTTAATGTCTCTAATATCAACTTCTTGAAGTATCTCCTCTATTACTTTAGAAAAGCGACCCTTTTTTATACTCACTCTCTCACCATATTTTGCTAAACGCTTAGTTGAAAAATCTATGGCAGTCTGGTCTTGATCAATGGCTATGAGTCTAATATGTGGATTAGACTCGAGTAGAAGTGAAGAGTGTCCTCCATACCCCATAGTACAATCAATAACAATACCTTCTTGTATACCATCAAAAGTATCAACTACTTCACGATACAAAACAGGAGTATGAGGAATTTCTTGCACTTTTAGCCTTTTATGGTAATTTTGTGTGATTATACATAAACTTATCTAACACTCTCTTAAGAAAATAATTTCTGTTTAAATCTTTATAGGGTATGATAGTAATAAAAAAAAGAGTATATAATGTTTTATCAATTTCAAAATGAAATAATTGCAACTATAGCCATTACTACACTCATTATAGTATATATAATTTCACGTAAAAGAAATCCGACAAAAAAAGAAGAGCAAAAAGCTCTTCCTCAAGATAAAGAACCACTTATAAGTAATAAAGACAATGCTGTAGAAGATACAAAAATTACTCTAGAAAACGGTGATTCTGACTTTGAAATCATACAAGATGAGACTCCTCGTGGAACACAGGAAGGAAATTTTGATTTTGTTCAAACACACAAAAAACAAATAAATAAACACAATATAAAAACAATAAGTAAAAGAGATTTAGTAAAACATGGGAAAATAACTAAACAAAATTTTGCAGAGTTTTCTGGTAGCAGAGTCTTAGTTGCAGAAGATAACTTTATTAACCAAAAAGTACTCACAGGGCTTTTAGCTGGTAGTGGCATCGAAATAATTTTAGCTAATAATGGTCAGGAAGCTCTTGATATATTAGAAACTGACAATGATTTTTTTATGATACTCATGGATGCACATATGCCAATTGTTGATGGATTTGAAGCAACAAAAATAATTCGCAAAAATTCAAACTATAGCCATATTGTAATCGTTGCACTAAGTGGTGATACTGCTCCTGATGACATAAAAAAAATGAAAAATTCAGGAATGGATGAGACATTAGAAAAACCCCTTAAAATGGAGTCCTTATACGATATGATGTACATCTACCATGTAGATGAAAAGCATGAAAACTATATTGAAATTATTATGACTCAAGAGTTACATGGCGACATAGGTTTAGAGGTTTGTGGAGGAGATGAAGAGTTTTATAGAGAAATACTCAATGAATTTATAACAGACTATGAAGACTCTGCTCAAAAACTACATACCCTACTCCATAGCGAGAGACTCAATGAAGCAGATAAGCTACTTTTAGATATTTTAGGAATCACAGCAAATATAGGTGCTGTTACATTAAACTCTCTTGCTCGCGATATAAAATCTGCACTTAGTGATACAAATGAAAAAAGTTATTTGACACTTATCGATGAGTATAAAAGTCATCTTGATACACTTATTTGTGACATAAAAGATTATATTTAATGAGAAAAGTTTTTTTAACCGGTGCAGGACCTGGAGATATGGATTTGCTCACACTCAAAGCACTTAAGGTGATTCAAAATGCTGATATTGTCATTTATGATAAACTCGCAAATCCAGAACTACTCAAAGAGACAAAAAAGTCTTGTAAATTTGTATATGTTGGAAAAGAGAATAAAAATCATATCATGCCTCAGGATGAAATAAATGAGATTATCTACCAGAGTGCACTAAAGTATGAAAGTGTTGTCCGACTTAAAGGGGGCGACCCTTTTGTTTTTGGCAGAGGTTCTGAGGAGGCAGCATATCTTTATGACAGAGGCATCAAGTTTGAGATTGTTCCTGGTGTCACATCTGCTGTGAGTGTACCTGCTTATGCGGGTATTCCTGTAACTCATCGAGGTATTGCTACAAGTTTTCGTGTTATTACAGGGCATGAAACACCAGACAAAAAAAAGCCTCAAATTATTTGGGAAGAGTTCAAAACTGATGAAACCTTAGTTTTTCTTATGGGTCTACATAATTTAAAAAATATTACGACAAAGCTTATAGAGATAGGAAAACCAAAAGAGTATCCTTGTGCTGTTATATCAAAAGGAACAACTCCACAGCAAAAAGTAGTTGTGGGCTGTTTAGAAGATATTGTATCTTTAACAAAAGATATTGAGACACCTGCCATTATTATAGTAGGTAAAGTAGTTAATTTAAGAGAGAAATTACAATGGTTTTAGATAATTTTCAAAAGTATATGAAAGCTGTTGGTACTGGTCCTAAGGGAAATCGTGATTTAAATTTTGATGAAAGTAAAGATATGATGCACTTAATATTACAACAGAGTGTACATCCCCAACGCATAGCAGCTTTTTTACTTGGTTGGAGACTGAAACCTGAGACAATAGAAGAGTTCAAAGGTGCTCTTTGTGCTCTTGATGAGCATTTAATTCAAACAAAAGTGCAAAACTCTATAGAACTTGGTTACCCTTTTGATGGAAAAGCAAAAAACCCTTACCTTTTTCCTCTTATTGCAAAAGTACTTCAAGACTCTACACTAAATCTTATTATTGTTGGTGATGAAGTACAACCAGCGAAAGATGGCATCACAACAAAAGAAATATGTTCCAACATCATTCTTGAGAAAAATACTCACTTTTTTGATAGAAAAAATTATTGCAAAGAGTTAGCTAATTTAACACAAATCAGACAAATACTTGCTCTGCGTTCAGGTTTAAACACTATTGAGAAGCTACCAAATATTGCACAAAGTGAATTTGCTATAACAGGAGTACACCACAAGCCTTATGTGAAAAAGTATCAAGAAATTTTTGCCTCACGTTACAAAAAATTTGCTCTGATACAAGGTAATGAAGGGAGTCCAGAGCTTTTTTCAAAAGGAGCTTTATGGATAAGTCAAAATGGTTATACGACTGAAGAATTGATAGACCCTACATTTTACGGTATTAATATGGCAAAGTCTACTGAGGTTATTTCTCTTAAAGCATCTCTAGAAATGATTCAAAATCCTTCAGCGAACTTACTAAAACTCGCTAAGCTCAATGCAGCAATTTTACTCTTTGTAACAGACAGAGCAAAAAGCATTAATGAAGCATATGAAACATTAATCTAACCTATAGTTTATCAATATATTTTTTTGCTTTTTCATCTAACAACTTCATTCTCTCTCTTCCCTTAGGAAGAGTCTCACGCAGGACTTTCATCTCTTGCAAAAATATAGATATACTCTGTGGAATGAGTTTTTCAAAATAATATTTCAGATATTTAGCTAAAGCTGGAGAAGATCCAGAAGTGGAGATAGCAATAGTTAAATCATTTTTTTTGACATAAGAGGGAAAAATAAAATCACAATACTCTACTGAATCTACTGCATTACATAAACACTTATAATTTTGGGACTCTTCAAAAATTTCTTTTTGCACTTTAATATTATCCACGGCCACAATAACTAGAGCGACATCTTTAATATCACCACTTTTATAAGCTCTCTTCTCATATGAAAGTGCATGAGTATCTATACTTTGCATCATATCATCAGAGAATGTAAGGGAGATAACAGAGATATTTTGTGAAAAATCTAAAAGGTGTAGAAGCTTATCATGTGCTATTTTACCGCCACCTACTATTAATATTTTTTTCTTTTTTAGTTTTATAAATGCTGGAAAATAGTTCATAAGTTAAACCTTTTTTATCTTAAGAATCATAACATAAAAAAGATGTTTAAAATCTACCTAAAGCATTTTTCACATTATCATCAGCCATTGTTATGTTCCACTCTGGCTCCCAGACTACTTCGACCTCAGCCTCCTTAATATTTGGCAACTTTTCTACAGCTTCTTTGACCCACTGTTGAATCATTTGGTGCATAGGACAGGCTTTTGTAGAGAGAGTCATCACTATATTTGCAGTGCCTTCATCATCACATGTTGCATAATATATAAGACCCATTTCCACAAGATTAAAGCCTACTTCAGGGTCTATAACTGTTGATATTGCTTCAAAAAGCTCTTCTTTTGTGTACATTGACATAATATTTGTTCCTTTTATTTAAAATTTATCATATAAAGTACACTTCTTAATAGTGCAAAAGCCCCTACTACTAAAAAAGAAGCTCCTGCATATATAAGCTGTGTATTATTTGACAAGAGTGCTATCGTTACTAAAACAACTCCAAAAGCACAAAAAATAAACTGTGCACTTGAACTCTGCTTTGGAAGCATATCTGCAAGCATTGGTACTTTTTGCTTGCCAACAAGAGGAGAAAATCTCTCAAACCATACTAAAAATGGAATAATTTTATACATATGCCCTGTTATTATAAATCCAAAAAATCCAAAAAACATTAGCCATGCTGAGGCTAAAAGCAAAGGTTCATAAGAATTTAAAAGATATATAGTTCCAAATAAGAGTGCTACAATGAGACTCATGTAAGAGAATAACATAGAAACTACATAAATATCTTTTTCTTTTCTTGCTCGTGTTTTATAAATACTATAGATTTGATAAAAATAGATAAAAAGTGAGCCTATACTCAAAAAATACCCGAAATATTCTGTAGACAATACTTTAAAAATTGCTGAGATAGCAACAAAAACAACCCCAAAGCTCATCATAAACAAAGCAATTTTTAAAGCCTTTAAAGAGAAGCCATGTGAAAGACCAAACATAGGTAAAAGCACAACAGAAAGCCCCATAATGGTTATATTTATATATCCACCAATAAGTAAATAGACATGTGCTCTTAAAAGTGCCGAAATGTCTAAACTTAAGTTACCAGCATAAACAAGTGACATTGTTAAACCAACAATTATGCCAAAAAATAAAAAAATATTTGAAAGTAAAATAGTACTCATAACTAAACTCAATTTTTTTACTTTTTTGAGTGTTAAAAATATCTCACTCACAAATATCATCATTGCCATAAGTACAATGACTCCACCAAAAGGCAATAAAGCACTTAAGTATAAAAACCCAAAGAACATGAGAAGTGTCCCTATAAATAGCAGTGGCCAGATAGCATAGAAAAGTTCTACTGCAAAGTGCCCTACTTCAAGAACAACAGGTACAAGTTGTGCCATAGCCCCAAAGATTATCATCATCACAAATCCAAGCAAAAAGAGATGAGTGAAACCTAGAACTTTAGGATTTACAAATGAAAGATCAGTTGCATGAAAAGAGAATAAAAAGAATGTACTTACCAAATAAAAAAGACTCCCAAGAATAAAAAATGGTGCTATTAATTTAAAAGGTGGTGCAAAATCTTGAGAGATTGGAGTCATTGATTAAACCCTTACCCACCACAGTTTTTTTGTGTAAAGTCCGATTCCACACCAGTATCAGCATTATATGTAAACATCACCCTAACAAGTCCACCATCTATTTCTTCTGCATCATAATGGACATCTGCTTCAAGTTTTGAAAAGAGTCCTCCCGGCATTTTATGATTTATCATCACAAGAGTGTTTTTTGTATCTTTTATGAGTTGAAGTCCACTCATTGCATTTACCATAGGATGTGGTGGTTCCATTTTTGAAGTATCGAAGTAGTAAGTACTCTCTCCATCTTTTTCAAGTTTAAAAAAATCTACACTTGCCCCATCAACTTCTATTTTTACGGCTTCATTTGGAATATTTAACATGATTTAATCCTTTATTATTTTGACAATTATAGTTAACAATAATAAAGTTTGGATTGATTCATGTCAAGAGTATTTTATTCGTAAAGAATTGACAAGCCTTCTTGATTAATTATTTTATAACTATGAGACTCTTTTACTATAAAACCCAATTTTGTAAATTTTTTTAGTATACGAGAAAGTGTCTCTGGTGTCATATGTAAATGTTTTGATAATTGATTGTTTTTTATGTTAAAAGCATCTTCATTTTCGGTTATATACTTAGCAACTCGTGAAGTAGAATCTAAAACAATATTTAAAGAGATAACATCTTCGAGGTTCTTGATTTTTTTAGAAAGAGAACGAAAAAAATTAAATGCTACATCTGGATTGGTTAAAAAATTGTTTTTAAACTGAAAAAAGTCTATCTCTAAAACACTTCCATCACTCTCAAAAGCAGCAGAAGCGGGATAGTCAATATCTTCAAAAACAGCCATCTCTGCAATAAGTGATTTTGGCATAAAACGATGTAAAACTATTTCATTATTTTTAGTATCAGTTTTGTACACTTTTAAACAACCTGAAGTTAGCAGAGTTAAGTATTTTGGTTTATCTTTTTCATAAAAAAGAATCTCTCCTTTTTGAAAATTACGTTTTCTTGAGATAGTAACAAGAGACTCTAGTTCTTTATTATTTAAGTTTTTAAAAAAACTAATCTCTTAAAGCTCATTTAGAAGCTGCATTATCTCACTTGTCCACTTCCATAAATCTTAAATTTATAAGTAGTTAAACCCTCTATACCCATAGGACCGCGTGCATGAAGTTTATTTGTACTTATACCAACCTCTGCGCCGAAACCAAAAGCTGCACCATCCGTAAAGCGAGTACTAGCGTTGACATATACGGCTGCTGCATCTATAGCATTTAAAAAACTCTCTGCAGTGGTAATATTTTGTGTAATAATTGCTTCTGAGTGACCAGAACCAAAACGAATTATATGCTCAATCGCACCATCAACACCATCAACTACTTTTATATTTAATATATTTGCTAAATACTCTGTATCATAGTCTTCATCATTAGCATTTGAGACTTCTATAATACTTTGTGTATTTACACACCCTTTAAGTTCTGTATGAGTTGCATCAAATTTTTCTTTTAAAAGTGGTAAAGTTTTTTTAGCTATGGCACTATCAACTAAAAGTGTCTCCATCGCATTACAAACTCCAGGACGTTGTACTTTTGCATTAACCGCTATATTTAAAGCATCTTCTATATTTGCCTCTTTATCTATATAGGTATGACACTGCCCCTTATCATGTTTCACAACACTCACAGTTGCATTTTCACTCACATGCTTAATGAGTCCAGCTCCACCACGCGGGATTATTAGATCTACATATTTATCCATTTTAATAAGCTTATTTACTCCCTCACGCGAAGAATCAGGAATAAGAGAGATAAGTGAAGGAGGTAAATCATTCACTACTAAAATATCTTTAAGCACTTTTGCAATGGCTCGGTTTGAGTTTTCAGCCTCCTTTCCACCTTTGAGTATGCAAACATTAGAACTCTTAAAACAAAGTGCCGCTGTATCGCTTGTAACATTTGGGCGTGATTCATAAATAATGCCAATCACACCAATTGGAATGCTTACTTTTTCTATCTTTAGTCCATCTTCTGTTACCCAACCATCAATTACACGACCGACAGGCTCTTTTAGGGCTGCTATCTCTTCTATGGCTACGGCCATGGCGTCAATGTGTGACGCATCTAAAAAGAGCCTGTCCATGAGAGCTGATGTTAAATTATTTTTTTTGCCATCCGCCATATCTAAGGCATTCGCTTTAAGTAACTCTTTAGTATCTCTTCTTAAAGCCTCTGCCATCTCTTTTAAAATTCTATTTTTTTCACGACCACTCAATTCATTAAAAACCCTGCTTGCGGCTTTTGCTTCTTCTAAAAATTTTTCCATATTTCTTTACTCCATTATTCTCAGCTTGACTGTGAATCTTATGATGATATAATATCATAAATAAATTAAGGCTCTTAAATGAATAGTATCACTTTTATAGGAAATGGAAATATGGCTTTGAGTATTGCTCAGGGACTAAAGGGGAGTCACAAAATTGAAGTTGTTGGACGAGATTTAGAAAAACTTAAAAAATTTGAAAATGCTCTTGGCATAAAAATCGAGAAATCTTTACTCGATGGCTTTGATGTGAGTAATAAAACACTCATACTCTGCGTCAAACCCGCTAATGTTGAAGAAGTTTCTCAAAAGCTTAAAGGGGAAGCACAAGTCCTTTACTCCGTTTTAGCAGGAACAACACTCAAAAGACTTCAAGACAATTTTAATGTAAGAGCAATTGTAAGAACTATGCCAAACCTTGCAGCAAGTGTAGGAAAATCTATGACAACACTCACAGGAGACAAAACATTTCAAGTTCAAGCAGAAGAACTTTTTGGAACTATTGGTACAACAAGATGGCTCTTAAGTGAAAAAGAGTTAGACATAGCTACAGCTTTAGCTGGTAGTGGTCCCGCCTATCTTGCTCTCATTGCAGAGGCACTCGCAGATGGAGCTGTTAAGCAGGGGCTAAAACGGGATGACTCCATGGCTATTATGCGTGGACTGTTTGATGGTTTCGCAACACTCATACAAGACATACACCCAGCCTTGCTCAAAGACGGTGTAATGAGTCCAGGTGGCACAACCGCTGCAGGTTACGGTGCTTTAGAAAATGGTAATGTGAGAAGTGCCTGCATGGATGCAATTGAGAAAGCATATAAAAGAGCTACACAACTTTAAATTATAAAAATTTAAGTATCTCTTTTTCAATATCTTCTTTATCTATAATTGTCTCTTGCACAATATTCTTTGAGAATAGACCTTTTACCATCGCCGGTATCTCAAGACTGGCGGTTTTACTTATGGACTCTAAAGCATCAATGTCATGAGCGTCAAGCTCTCCAGTTAATGCATTTGCAATTACAGGAGAGAATTTCGTCCACTCAGCAGTTGAGTAAGCTATAGTTTTAATAGCTTGATTTGAACAAGTCTCATAAGATTTCATACAAGTTGCCGTATGCGGATCCATTAAATATCCATTATTTATAAAGATATCTTTTATATACTTTTTACCCTCATCTCCATTGCAAAAATCTGCATCAAAACTCTCTTGAAGAGTTTTTAACTCATTTACATTTAATTCATAAAAGTTTTGACTCTCTAAATTTTGCATCAGTTCTCTTGTTCTTTCATACCCAAACATATCAAACAAAATACGTTCAATATTTGATGATTTTAAAATGTCCATTGCTGGAGAAGTTGTTCCTACAACTGTACAATCTCGTAAGTCATATTTACCTGTTTTTATCAGTTTTGTTAAAACATTATTTTCATTTGATGAGATTATTATTTTCTCTACTGGTACACACATTTTAGAGGCATAGTAACCACCAAGTGCATTGCCAAAGTTACCTGATGGGACATTGAGGTAAACTTTTTCACCCATAATAATGGCATTTTGACGAACTAATTCTAAATAGGAGTGAATATGATAAATGATTTGAAAAATAATACGGCCAAAATTTACAGAGTTTGCAGCCGAAAGTGATACATTTTTCTTTTTTAATTCAGTTTTGAAACTTTCAGATGCTAAAAGATGCTTTAATGCATTTTGAGCATCATCAAATACACCATGAATACCTATAACTTTTAAATTTTTTGCATCTTCTGTAACCATTTGAAGGCGTTGCACATCACTTGTACCACCATCAGGGTAGAGACATGCAACTTGAACATTAGCACGATTTTTAAATGTCTCTAGTGCCGCTGGACCTGTATCACCACTGGTTGCAGCAAGAATCAGGTAATTTTCATTTAATTTTTGTGCGATTGAAGAGAGAACAACACCAAAAGGTTGAAGTGCCATATCTTTAAAGGCACGTGTTGGGCCATGATAGAGTTCAGATACATAAAGGTTCTCTTTTACTTTTATAACAGGAACAGGATTCGAAGTATCATCAAATTCATCATACAATGCTAGAGCCTCATCAATTACATCTGAGTCTATATCTATCTCAAAACGATTAAGCATATCTTTTGCTAACTCTTTATAAGAGGAATTGAGATGTTTTACTAAGAATTCTTGCCCTAGTTCAGGAAGTCTATCTGGTACATAAAGTCCACCAAAAGAGGCGATTGGAGCTAAAATAGCCTGTGAAAATGTTACTGTTTTAGGTTTGTTAGCGTCAACGCCACGAGTCTGTATAAAGTTCATGTTTTTCTCTACAATATTTATTTTTGAAATTATATCTAAAAAGGGTTTGTAAATAATTTAAATCTTTATATGCGATTAATTTGCCAATAGCAAGAGAGATACCTTGAGATTTATTACAAAGAGTGTTATTGCTTGTCACATAAATGTTTCTATTTTGTGACAGTATTGTAATCTCATAGTTATATGGTTTCATAAAAGAAAAAGGAATTGTTATTATGAACACAAGAGTATTAAGCTTAATAGTTATTAGTCAAATAAGTCTATTTGCGGCAATGGATTCCAATGCAAGTAAATTGCACTCAATGGATATTGTGGGAATGAAAAATACTTTCCCAACAATGGTACTAAAAGATACAGCTACTGCTAAAACAGTAATTGACAGTGATGCCTTAAAAAGATCTATGGGTGCAGGAGGTGCAAATATATTTCAGGCAGTATCTTTGGCACCATCAGTTAATGTGCAGATGGATGATCCTTATGGATTAACTGGAGGCACACTTCGTGTTCGTGGATATACAGAACAAGAGGTTGGAGTTGAGTTGGACGGAATTCCTCTTAATGATTCTGGAAATTATGCAGTTTATCCCCAAGAATATACAGATGCTGAGAATTTATACTCTGTTGCATTAACTCGTGGATCAACAAGCAGTGTATCTCCTTTTTACAGTGATGTTGGAGGTTCATTACAGTTAAAAACAAAACTTCCAAGTAAAAAGTTTTCTACTCTAATAAATCAGACGATAGGTTCATACGGTTTTTACAGAGGTTTTTACAGAGTTGATAGTGGTGAACTCTCTACTGGAACCAGAGTTTTTGCTTCCTACTCTCACTCGCAAGCAAAAAAGTGGAAAGGCCCTGGTGCAGCACCTGCATACAGAGACCACTATGCACTAGGATTGTCCCAAAGTATTGGTAAAGCTACAGTGGATATATTTTATGATTTTAATGCACAATTGTATTCTTCATACAAATATCATCAAATGAATTGGACAAAGGCACAAGATTTTAAAAAGTATTATACAACAGACAACAGTTCCAACCCTACAGATGGCGATTATTATAAATTAAACTCTAATCCTTATTCAAATCATGAGCTTAGATCAAATATAGTTGTACCATTTTCAAAAAACATCAAACTAAAAGTAAATCCATATCTTTGGCTTGGTCAAGGGGGTGGTTATTATTCTTATGGAGCACCTTCAAAAATCACATATGGACAGTCACTTAACTATACAAATAAATCAGGGCTTAGCGCTAATTTGGATGGTAACTTTAATGACTTAAATGTTCAAGCAGGATTGTGGTACGAGTATGGAGATCTCAAAAACTTCTCGGACAGATTTAAAGGGAGTAATGGAGATGTTATACTTTCAAATTTAACAAGCAGTTTCAATAAATGGAGCTATATATACAGAACAAAAACAACAACTACAATGCCATTTATCTCAGTAAAACAAAAAAATATTGCCGAATTATTTGATATAACTGTTGGAGCTAAATATGCGATTGTTAAAAGAGATGTTACAGCATATAACACATCCGCAATTAAATCATATTATGCCAATGATGATGTTTATAATCATCTTGGAGGCGCTATCAATGCCAACAATTCATATAATAAAACTTACACAAAACTATTGCCTAAAGTGCAAGTAGGTTTAACATTGGATGAGAATGCATATGCGTACATATCTTATGCAAAAACTTTTCAAGTACCTGGGAATAGACATCAAGACAGTAATAGCAACAATGTTCCTACTCAAACAATAGTTAATGACCTAAAGCCACAAGTAGCAGATACATACAACCTTGGTTATCGTTATACAAGTGATGACTTTTATGTAACTCCTGGAGTCTATTATTCAAAATATTCAGACAAGATAATCTCTGTACCAACGCAAGACCCAACCGTAAGTAATCCACAAAATGTAGGCTCAACATCAGTATACGGTTTTGAACTTGAATCTGGAAAAAAGATAAATAATGATTTCAGTTTGTATGGTTCGTATGGGTATGCTAAAGCTACATATGGCAATGATTATTCATACTATGACAACAAAACAAAAACACTCAAAACTGTATATGTAAAATCAAATCAATTAGTAGATACTCCAGTACATACCTTAAGTGCATCATTAACATATAAAAAAGCAAGTTTTGAGGGAACGATAATGGCCAAATATATTTCATCAAGATATGGAGATGCAACAAACACCCAAAAAGTTGCAGGATATACTATCTTGAATATTGATGCAAAGAAAAATCTTAAATTAATAGGCATAAAGCTTGTTGCATCCGCTAGTGTTCATAACTTATTTGATCAAAAATATATTGGAAAAATTGCAACGGGAAATACAAATGCCTATTATTATGCAGGAACACCACTTGCTGCTACAATAGGTTTGAGTGGAAAATTTTAAAATATCTAAAATATCACAGAGAGAGGGATACATGAGAGTTGTTATACTATTGTTAAGTATATGTGTACTTGTTTTTTCGCATGAAACAAAATTATTACCTACTGGTTTTAGTATAGACCAAAGTTACATAAAAAAAATGCAGGTATACCCTCTCAACCCTCATCTTAAAAATTACCCTGACTATGTAGCTGGTCAGGCTGTTAGTATCAAAATTTCACCTGATAAATCAAAAGTAGCTATTTTGACAAGTGGCTATAATCTGCTTTATAATAAAAAAGGAAATCTTGATAAAAACAACTCAACAGAATACATCTTTATATATAATATTACTTCATTAAAACCAAAAGAATTACAAGTTATAAAAGTACCAAATAGTTTCTACGGTTTAGTATGGCATCCTATAGAGAATAGTTTTTATGTATCTGGCGGTAAAGATGATGTTGTATATAAATATGACTATATAAATAAAAAGTATCAATTAACACAGACTATAAAACTTTCTCATAAACACAGTATTATCAAAAAAGTACAGCCTATGGTTGCTGAATTGGCAATCTCAACTGATGGTAAGCTATTGGCTGTAACAAATATGGAAAATGATTCTGTTTCGTTAGTAAGTACGGCTAAATCCAAGGTTATTGATGAGATAGACTTAAGACCACATACAAAAAATATCAATATATCGGGTGGAACATACTCTTTTGGCATTGTTATAACAAAAAATAATTTTGTATATGTCAGCAGTATGAGAGATAATGAAATTATAAAATTACACATCAAAAATGATAGATTCAATATCCTCAAACATATTAAAGTAGGAAGTCAGCCGACAAGACTAGCTTATAATAGCAGATATAATGAACTATATATATGTGAAAGTCGTAGTGATACCGTTCGTGTCATTGATGTTGAAAATGACAAGGTTAAAACTATTTTTCATACACTTGCACCAAAAAAATACTTTACAAACAAAGGAGATTTTAAAGGTGCAAATCCAAATGGCATAAGTATATCAGAAGATGGAAATAAATTGTATATTACAAATGGAGGAACAAATTCTCTTGCTTGTTTTACTCTCAAACACAAAAAAAATACTATAGAAGCAAACTTTGATGCTTTAATACCAACATTATGGTATCCCAATGATATTTTGACTTATAATGGTAAATTGTACATTATAAACGGCAAAAGTCTATCTGGCCCAAATATTGATGCTTGTCGTAAAAGTAGTTTGCTAAAAATGGATGTCAATAAAAAATGTAAATCGGCCAATGAATATGTATGGCAAACAAAAAATGCATCACTGCAAATAATAAATACACCTAAAAAAGAGCAATACAAAGCTAATACACTTGAAGTTTTAAAAAACAATCATATGATATCAAGCACACAATCTAAAAAGAACTTAAATATTATGAAATTTCTACAAGAGCATATAAAACATATTATTTATGTTGTTAAGGAAAATAGGACATATGATCAAGTACTTGGAGATTTAAAAACAGCTAATGGTGATAGTGACTTAACCCTTTTTCATGAAGATGTAGCCCCAAATCATTATGCTATTGCAAGAAACTTTGTTGCACTTGACAATACTATGGCTAGTGGTTCTTGCAGCGGAGACGGCTGGGTTTGGTCAACTGCCGCACACACAACTGAGTATGTAGAGAAAATGATGCCTATGTTATATGCAAGACGTGGCTTCAGTTATGATGTAGAAGGACACAATAGAAATATTCCCGTTGGGCTTGATACTTTAAAATTACGAGATGATAATACACCTCAAATGAAAAAAGAAAATATGATGCTTAAAGGAGATGCTGATGTTGCCGCTCCTGATGGTCCAAATGAAGAAGCAGGTGCTGGGTATCTTTGGGATAGTGCACTTCGCAAAGGTTTATCTCTCAGAAATTATGGTTTTTTCTGTAATAATAGTCGATACTTTTTAGATAAAAATGATACAAATTATCTCATTCCTTATAAAGATTCTTATGCACATCACTATAGACAATCTTATCCAAATAAAAAAGCATTACTCGATATATCTGATCCATACTTTAGAGGTTTTGATATGGCATATCCTGATTTGTGGCGTTTTGAAGAGTTTAAAAGAGAGTATGATAATTTTACGAAAAAGAAAAAGATGCCGACTCTGATGATGGTCAGATTGCCACATGATCACTTTGGTGGATTTAAACAAGCACTAGCAAAAGTAAATACACCTAAGAGACAAATGGCAGATAATGATTATGCATTGGGTCTTTTAGTGCAAACTGTTGCTAAAAGTCCTTATAAAGATTCTACACTTATTTTTGTTATAGAAGATGATGCTCAAAATGGTGCGGATCATGTGAGTGCCCAAAGAACATTAGCATTTGTAGTCGGTCCATATGTTAAACAACATGAAACCATATCAACACATTATAGTACTGTCAATATGCTTAAAACTATTGAAGCAATTTTGTCTTTTAAGCCATTAAGCGTAAATGATAAAAATGCCCAAGCAATGTATGATGTTTTTGATATAAAACAAAAGAGATGGAATTATTCAGCACTCATACCAGATATTTTGTATGCAACTGATTTAAAAATACCAAAACACAAAGGGACAATTTCACTTAAACCTGAACATTCTAGCGATTATTGGGCTAAAGTTATGAAAAAACAAAATTTTAACGATGAGGATAAGCTTGATACGGATTCTTTCAACAAAGCACTGTGGGAGGGAATACATGGAAGTAAATTTTAACTCAGCACTTGTCCAAATTTGTAATTGCTAACCCTATAAATGTTTGATCTAATATTTATAGATGTAAATTTCATATATTCTCCTAAAATCTAGAGGTTTATTTCAATATTTATAGGGTGAGCAATTACAAAAGAGAATGAAACATATTTCCTATTGAAAAAGACGAATAGGATTTATATGGTAGGATTTTTGAGTCACTTCAAATATAAGCTCATCACTCACACGACCTATTGTGTAACCTTTTTTTATTTTTTTACCCTTTTTAATGTTGGGAGAGATTTGTGAAAGATTTGCATATATCGTATTGAGACCATTTTCATGCTCTACAATAACGATATTATTTAAAACGGCTGTTTTTTCAGCATAAATCACTTTGCCATTAAAAACTGTTTTTACCTTTGCATCTCTATTTTTCGGTTTTAAAGAGATAGACTCATTAAAAATTTTAATGCCATATATAGGGTCAGTATATGTTCCATATTTTTTTGTAATACTATAAAAATCAAGAGGTGCTATCGTTTTTTTACCTCTATATTTTTTTGTTTTTACAGCTTGGTAAGAACTACCATGTTTTTTAACCTTAGGAAGATTTTCTGTTAAAAGTATTTTTTCTTTTTCAAAGGCTGTTGTACGTTCTTTTTCTCTTTTAGCTTTTTTAATTTCATCAATTTTAACTAGATTAAGACTTTCTAATGTCTTTTTAAGGCTATTTTGTCTTTTAAGTAAATTTTTTAACTCTTTTTTATAGGAGCTTTTTGCTAATGTCAATTTTTTTATTGCTTTTTTATTTGCTTTTTGAGTTTTTAAAAGTATTTTTTTATTGTTCTCAATTCTTGCGATTTCGATTTCTAAAGAGTTTCTATATTTTTGTAAATTTTTTATATTTATTGAATTTTTAGAAAATCTATCACCTAAAACAAGGGCTTCTTTTTTAGATTTTTCTAACATTGCTTTTAATACTTCAAATTCTATAAGAGAATTCTCATTCTTAGCATAAGCTTCATCAAGAACGATAGATAAAGAGACACTTTTAGCTATAACAAAAACAAGTTTTTCTTCTAAAATATTTTGTTGAGACTTTAAAGTTGTTTGTGACTTTTTCATCTTTGCTAACTTTATAAGATTCTCTTGATAAGAACTCTCTTTTGAAAGAAGTTCTTGTTTTAGCTCTTTTAAGTATATATTTTGTTTTATAAGAGAACGTTTTTGTTTAAGAATTTTTTTTGCAGTTTGTGCCATTTTTTCATTAATATCTACATAGTTTTTACTAAATGAACTCAATTTAATATGTGTTTTTTTAATTGCCATGTCTGTATTTGTTTTTGATATAAGTAAAGAAACACAGAGTAATAAAAGAAAAACTAGACGCATCATACCTCTTCTTTATGACCTATTACAATAAAAGAAGCTAAAAGAATGGAGAGAGATATTGCAACAATTAACATCAAACCAAAATCTGTTATTTTGTCAAAAAACACTACTTCAATACCTATATTTTTAAACTGTTCTCCAATCCACTTTGTAGAGTCTAAATAAGAAAAAAGAAAAAAAGCTAAAAAACTCGCCACAAGTGCATCTACAATAGACAAACGAAATAAAACAGCAGAACGAAGCCATGTTGGTGCACCAAACATACTCATAATATTCATACGCTCATGATGTTTAAACTGCCAAATTTTCAACTCTTTAGAGATTAATAATATAGTGACAATTACCATAGAACATGCAAAAACAAAAATAACAGTTTTAAATAGTAGTAGTAATTTGTAAGTAGTATCATGACTTTTTGCAAAGCTTTCTACTTTTATAATTGTAGCTGTTTTAAGTAAGCTCTTTGTTAAGTCATTTATCTCTTTAGGCGAAGGATAATTTTTCAATTTTATTTTATAAAATTTTGGTAATGATAACTTTAAAAGTTCAACATTTTTTTTACTCATATCAATCTCTAATCTTTGTATTACATTGTCTGGAGTAAGAGGTATAATCTCTGAGATAAGATTATGACTTCTCTTTATTGTTTCATTTTTTAATTTTTTTTGACTTACTACTACAATAGAATAATTATTTATAAGATTCGCTTTATATGCGTCTATGGACCTATCAACAATTATAAAAGTTTGCAAGGAAAAAAGTATGCTTAAAAGCGCTATAACAAGTGAGAGATGATTTTTAAGTGACTTCATGTATGCTCCCAAACTCTATATTAAAATGTTTATAATCAATGCTCATACTTTCTGGAATATGGTGTGTGACAACTATAACTGTAGCTTTAAGTTGATTATTTGCACCCTCTAATAAATTCCATATCAGTTGAGAAGAGTACTCATCTAAGTTTCCAGTTGGCTCATCTGCTAAGATTAACACAGGATTATGAGCAAGAGCTCTTGCCATTGCTACACGCTGTTGCTCTCCACCACTTAATTCTTTTGGATACTTTCCTGCTTGGTGTTTGAGTCTTACATGTTTTAAAAGAGAATCTACTTGATGTTGTGTCACACTTTTGTCATAACCATTAATGATTAAAGGCAACATAATATTTTTTTCAATTGTCCACTCTTTGACAAGTTTATAATCTTGAAATACTATTCCAGTATGTTTTCTTAAGAGATTAAGTTTCGCTTTTGTCACACCTTTGAGTTCTACTCCTGCAACAACCAAACTTCCATTTGTTGGTTTTAATGCTCCATATATAGACTTTAAAAGAGTAGATTTTCCACTACCACTTGCACCTGTAATAAAAACGAAGCTTCCAGAATCAATCGAAAAATTAACCTTATTTATTATAGTTTCATCTTTTGAATATGAAAGAGAGAGATTCTCAGCGACAATAACTTTATCCATTTAAAACCTTATCTAAAAATCTATGTGCTTTTAAGTTACTGCGTGACTTTAATGGTAGCTCTGGATAATACTCAAAACTACTTTCTTTTATGATTAAGTATAGATGCTCAGGTCTATCAAAACTACCCATAGAAAGACGAATCATGACACCATCTTGCATAGTGTATACTCTCTCAAAGTGTATAAATCCATCTTCAAATTTTTCTGTAGTTTTGTGAAGTGTAAGAAAGTTTTCAAATGATTTTGTTCTTTTGGAGAATTCAAATGAACCTTCTATGTTTAAGGCTTCAGACTCTTCTTCATTTATCATTGTAACATCATAAATATTTTTTTCCATTTTTTTCCATCTATCTTCATACTTGGAACTCACGGCTATTTCTTTATTTTTATTTATATGCAAAACTGTTTTATTAAAAGCTATAAAAGTTTCATAGGAGTAAGCATAATAGTTTTCACTATCTGTTCTTAACTCCAAAGTACCATCAATTTTTAAAACTCTACGTGATTCTTCTATAAAAGAGGTGGAAATCACTCTACGATGTGGTTTTTTGTCCCATGGAACAGGAAAATGCACATACACTTTTCCTACTATGTTAGACGGGATAAGTTCCAAAAAAAGCCTTGCATCATAATCGAGCACTAAGAGATTATTTAACTCTTGAATAGTCACCTGTTTTAGTACTTGCTCTATTGAAGGTCGATGAATCTCTATACCTATAAATAATATATCAGGATGTTGCACTGCTTGATGCAGCAAATGACGTCCTGAACCAAAACCAACTTCAACACGAACCTCTTTATCAAGAGGGAATTTTTTTGCAAAATACTCTATTTTCTTCAGAGCATTCACCTCTTCAAGGTGCACATTTTTTTGTCCATCTAATACATTTGATGCAAGTACTTTCAAGTTTGCTGCTTTTGCATATGCATTTAAAGCACGATGCACATTATAAATAGAGGCTGGACGAGTGAGTTTATCTGTTTTAAGTAAGTTTCTGTTCTCATCTTTTTTAACAAGCAGAAAAAAATCCTCATTTTCTACACTTACTGAAACAAGTTTTTCACTTTCATTATTTGCATTTGTACTTATAAAATTAAAAGTGACCTCATCAAAAGAACTAGGAAACTCTAGTTCTTTAAACTCTTCTATGTGTAGATGTGGCATTAAAGTCCACTCAAATCTAAATCATCTGAGTTTATTATCACTTCTTTACTCTCTTTTTGTTTAGAGACACTCTCTTCTTTGTTTAAATTACTTTTTGGTGCTTTTACAAAATCTTTAGACTCAGGAATAACAACTCTTACCTCATTACTAGCTTCAGAGACTATGCCAAACTTATCAACACCATATAGCACATAAGAGTAGGTACTGTCAGACTCTACACCCTTATCTATATACTTTGTATCTTGCAAATCATTTATTTTCTCTATGGTTTCATCAAACCAGCCTTTTTTATGTTTTTTGACCAGTGTATATAATTGAATTCTTGGATCTGTTTTATGCCAAACTATCTCAATTGTTGAACCAACATTTTTTGCATCAACTATTGCAGGAGCTTTTGGTTTTACAAGAGTCATCCCCTCAATCGAATTTTTATCATGAATGCTCTCTAAATCATCCTTATCTACAACACTTACTCTATAAAAATAGATTTTTCCATCTTCATCAATTTTATTTGTATATCTATTATTATGCAAAGTTGCAATTAGCTTATAGTTTCCATCCACATTTTCACTACGATATACATAATAAAATTTAAAATCTTTCTGTGTTGATGCATCCCACTTTAATTCAATTTTTCTTGGAAGATTTATAGTTGTTATTATATTATTGACACTTTGAGGCAATGCTTTTGTCACAACTCTTACAATTTGACTAGGTGTCGATGTTATCTCATCAAAGGTCACAACTCGAATACGGTACATGTAAATATATTTATCTTTTAAATCAGTATCTATATATTCAGCATTGAGCCTACCTTCAACAACAGCAAGTCTTTTCCACTCTTTATCTTCAAGGGTTCTTCTCTCAATAATATACTCTTTTACTTTCTGGTTTTCATGAGGACGCCAAATGATTTTTGCTGTTCTGGGCATACCTGTTATGCTATGTATCCATGACACAGACTCTAATACTGGTAAAGAATTTACTACTACAGTATTACTCATCGGACTTTGAACATCTTGTGCAAATGTTGCAAAAGAGTAATAGTACTTCGTATCTGGAAGTACATATGAGTCAATAAAATGTGTTTTAAATCTACTGTTAATTGTTTTATAATACTCCAATTTTGAATCTGTACCATTTTTTTGAGTATTTTTATAGATATATATCCCCTCTACACGAGGATCATTTATACTTTTCCACTCAAAAGCAATAGAGTTCATATCTGCTATAATTCCATTTTTTGTAAGCTCTATTAATGGTAGTGTAGAATCAATAACAACCTTGTCTGCAGGTGCAGGTTTTGCACCACTACATCCACTAAATGTCAGTAGAGAAACTATTGATAATGTAACTAGATTCCATAATTTCATGTATACTCTCCAGATTAAATTTTTTATCTATGTTATTTTTCATATACTCATCAAAATTTGCTTGAAAAAAGAGTTTCTCTTTTGTTCGTGGATGAATAAAATATATTATATATGCATGTAGCAAAATGCGTTCCGATTTCTCTATTTTTGGGCTTATTGCATAGATATGATCACCAATGATATGACGATTTATACTCTCTAAATGAACACGTATCTGATGTGTACGTCCTGTAAAAAGTTTACATGCAATAAGCTGATTTTTTTCATCACTACTCAGCGCTAAATGTTTAAAGGCTGTTTTTGCATACTTTGCATGTTCTAAGCCACAAGCCATTTTTAAACGATTGTGAGAACTTCTTCCTATATTACTTTGTATTTCTGTTATATCATCTTTAAGTGGTGGAGTAACAACGGCAATATAATAGCGTCCCATAGACTTATCTTGTAACTGTTGTGATAAAAACTCATGAGCCTCATTATTTTTCGCTACAACCATAGTTCCACTCGTGCCTTTATCTAGGCGGTGTACTATTCCATGACGTTCTTCACCACTTATTGTAGAGAGTCTTATCTCTTTATATTTTAGCCAATCAACCAAAGTTGCTTCTTTAACACTTGGAGCAGGATGCACTGTTAATCCACTTGGTTTATTAATAACTAAAATATCTTCATCTTCATATAGAACTTCAACATCAAAATCAACATTTAATGCCTCTTCTTTTTTTGCTTTTGGAAACTCGACTTTTATTTTTTGATCTATTTTTAATTTTATGCCAGGACGAGAAACCTGTTTTTCATCAACCCATACATAATTTAACTTTATTAAATGTGCTATTTGAGAACGTGTTTGTCCTATTTTTGAAGAGAGAAAAGTATCTAAACGCTCAGATTTTTCACAAATATACTCTTTTGTTTCTTTCATTTATCTACCTTTATGTATAATCATACTAAATTTATTTTTGGAGTTACAAATTTGTGGAGATTTGATAAGGGTATTTTAACACAATTTGACTTTTTTTCTATTATTCTTATCATTCCTTTAGTTATCGCTTCAAATTGGCTTATTGGTGAGGCTGTTCCAGCACTTGCGCAAAAACAAATTGCTTATGTTGGTATCGCATTTATATCCTTTTTATTTGTTTTTATGCTTCCAATCCGAAGAATGGCATGGTTAATTCCTTTCATGTACTGGGGAAACATTGTGCTTTTAATTGCTGTGGAGTTTTTTGGACACTCACGACTTGGAGCACAAAGATGGATTGACATTCCATTTATTGATGCTACTATTCAACCCTCAGAATTTGTAAAACCCGCACTTATACTTATGCTTGCCTATCTCATCAACAAAAACCCACCACCAGCACATGGCTATAGAATTAAAGAATTTTTAAAACTAAGTGCCTATATACTCTTACCATTTATTTTAATTGCTAAAGAACCAGACTTAGGGACTGCTCTTGTTTTACTTCTTATTGGATATTCGGTTCTATTTTTTATAGGCATTTATTGGAAAATACTTCTCTTTATAGTTATTGGAGGTATTTTATTTATACCTATTGCTTACAATTTTATACTTCATGATTACCAAAAGGTAAGAATTACAGACTTTTTAAGTGAAAAACCCTCTTACCATGTTCAACAGTCTATTATAGCTATAGGTTCTGGTGGATGGAGTGGCAAAGACAAAGATGAAGCAACACAAACACAGATGAAATTTCTTCCTATTGCAACAAGTGATTTTATTTTTGCTTTTGTTGTTGAGCGAACAGGATTTTTAGGAGCATTAGCACTTATATCTCTTTATTGTGTACTTATTTTACATCTTTTTAGTCTAAGTATTTTTAATAAAGACTATTTTATTAAAGTAGTTACAGTATCTATAGCCTTTATGATTTTTATTTATATGGGTGTAAATATATCTATGACCATAGGTTATGCACCTGTTGTAGGAGTTCCTCTACCTATGTTTAGTTATGGGGGTAGTAGTTTTTTAAATTTTATGTTGCTTTTTGCCATTATGCAAAATCTTATTACATTTAAATATAAAGATATGTATGATAATAGGGGAACAAAAAGTTTCTTATAAAAGTGGAGAAAATATGCAAGATATAATAAAAACAAGACTTCAAGTTGAAATTGAAAAATCATACTATGCATCTAAAAGATATCACCAAGAGTCTACCTTTGCTATTTTGTACCACGAAAAAAAACTTCCTATAGAAGTTTTAGGAAATATATTAAGGGTCTCTGATCAACTTATTCAAACTGATGAACACCATTACTTTGTATTTTTCAAATTTACCAATCATCAGCAGGCTTTTAAAGCTTCTGAAAACCTGCTTTTAGAGTTAGATACATATTTTAATGATTCAACATCATATATAGGCATAGACAGATTTGACATAAATCAATCACCAACTATAGTAATTAATAGACTTATACAAATTCTTTATGAAATAAAAAAAGGACAATTCCTTCGTATTGAGGATGAGAGTATTTTGAGTGAAATTATTTTTTAATTTCTTTATTTCCTTATCAATGCAATAACATTAGAAGCAACTATATGAGCAGAAACACCGCTATTTAATAATTTACTAATATTCATAATATTACTCCTAGGTTTGTTTCCTAAAAGTATTATCTTAGGACTGGAGATAATGTGTTTATTATAATTATATAAGAATTTTTCTACTTGCATTGTTGCTAAAGTATCTTCTAAAACAAGTATTTTGACACTATTTTTCATTGCCCACTTAATGGCTAAGAGTTCATCAACAAAAGATTTAACATCAAATGCTTTATCTATATCCTGAATGGCTGTTTCATAATCCATTGCATCTCTATAATCTGCAGTTACCACCATAATATAATCTTTTTGAACTGAGACCAAATACTCATACAACTCAAAAAGTTTTTTTGTCTCCTCCGTTGCTTTTTTCTCATCTTGACTACTTAAATAATATTTTAAATATGTTTTTGTATTGAGTTCGCCTGTAATTGAAGAACTTTTAAAGTAGTCTCTCACTCCTTTTGATCTTTTTGCCTGATGCCACTGTTGCATATCAAAAATAAAAGCTTGTGCATTGAGTATATCAACTAAATCAAATTCATACTCTTTAGCCTTTTGTAAAAAAATATTATAAAAATCTTCTCTATATTCAGCTTCAAATTCTTGTAAAAGTTGTAAGTCTTTTTTATATATTTCGTCCAACTCTGCCATCATATGTACAACATCTACATAAGAACCATTAAGTGATTTTAATTCACCTGCAAGTACATCAAACTGTTGTGTATGAATTTCTTCTGCAACTTCTGTTTTTTTCATTTCCCGAGCACCATCAAGAATTTTTTCATTTGCTTTAAGCTTTGTAAGTTTTTCTATAATATTTTCAGCACTCTCTCTAATTTTTTGATACTCAGCTTGACAGGACAAAAAAACCTCTTCATATGCAACAGAAGGATTTTTTGTTTTTCTTACAAAGTCATCATAAATTTTTTCCATATCTTTTAAATCATCACAAATAATTTTTACTTTAGGAGTAATAATTTTCATATCTATCTCAGTTAAATTATTATAAGTAGTCCATATAAATCTTCTAATAAGTCTGTAGTCTAATCTTCCATCAGCTTTTTTATAATTTTTTCTTCTATCTATATTTTGTTTGATTATTGTAAAGTAATTTGCTACTGCTGTTGTAATATTTAAAGAGTTTGTGATACTTTGAGGTCGTGGTTTAGTTAATTCTTCATTTTCATCCTCAATCATTGCAATTAATGGTTCTTCATCAAAAAAATCTTCATTTTCTTGCAAACTTTCGATGTCATTATTTATAACTTGTATTTCTTGTGGTTGTTCTTCTATTAATACCTCTTCATTTAATTCATCATTTTTTTGTAACTCTTCAGTGGTTATTGGTTCAACTTCTTCTTCAAGAATTTCCTCTTTTTGCAACTCTTCTTTTTGTTCTATTTCTACAGGAATATCTTCATTTTCATTTGGATTTTTTTCATTTTCTTTGGCAACAATATTAAAAGCTTGTTTATCTGTTTGATCAAAATATACTTCCAAACCAAGATTAGGCATAAAATCAAAATCATCCCAATCTTCAATGTTAAATGTTATCTTTTCACGAGAAGCACTAATGATAATTCCATCACCACTAGTGGGCTGAAATAAAAGTATTTTTCCAAGTATTTTCATGCTATTATTGTATCTAAAAATAACAATAAATAGTATTAGTTTTAATAATAGAAGTTTTAGAGTGGTGCCGACACGAGGATTAGTTGTGCTTAAAGACAAGGCGAAGCATAGTGTTCTATGTGAGTCTAATTTTTAAGTGCAAATAATCAAAAAGAAGTGGCGCGGTGGATGGGGCTCGAACCCACGACCCCCTGCGTGACAGGCAGGTATTCTAACCAACTGAACTACCACCGCGCATATATTGTAAGTAAAACACCAAAATAAGTGGCGACCCCTAAAGGATTTGAACCTCTGCTCCTACCATGAAGTGATAGTGTCCTTGGCCACTAGACGAAAGGGTCACTGAACCTTTCATTAACGAAAGGTTTATAAACAAATGGCGCGGTGGATGGGGCTCGAACCCACGACCCCCTGCGTGACAGGCAGGTATTCTAACCAACTGAACTACCACCGCAACCTAATATATATGGTGGGCACTACAAGACTCGAACTTGTGACATCTACCTTGTAAGGGTAGCGCTCTACCAACTGAGCTAAGCGCCCAAATAAATTGGGTTATTTGTTTAAATGGTGGGCATTACAAGACTCGAACTTGTGACATCTACCTTGTAAGGGTAGCGCTCTACCAACTGAGCTAAACGCCCATTTAAAGTTTATAAATTATTTTTTTGATTTAATTGTGCTGAAGATTTTGGCGAAACATACAGATAGTACATGAGTCAAAAACTGAAGTGCAAATAAACAAAAAATGGTGTCCTGTGATGGATTCGAACCATCGGCCACATCATTAAAAGTGACGTGCTCTACCAGCTGAGCTAACAAGACTTAGATACTCTTAATCTTAAGAGGTCGAAATTATAGACAAATAGGTCATATATGTCAAGATAAAATGGAAGAAATTTAAAAAAAGGTCTTTTTGTCTATGAGTAGCAGCATTTTTATTGCATATAATGCACTCTGTGCTTGCACATAATTTCTATCCCCATAAAAGTGCAAATGTTTTTCAATGTGTTCACTCTCACTTCTTACACCAATGTAAACCGTACCTACAGGTTTATCTTCTGTACCTCCACCATCTCCTGCAATACCACTAATTGCAATAGCATACTCGGAATTACTAACATTTATAACACCGTCACTCATTTCACGCACAACATCATAACTTACAGCACCATGTTCTTTTAATGTCGCATGAGAGACTGCTAGCCAGTTCTCTTTTAAAGAGTTGGAATATGTTACTAAAGAGCCATCTAGTATATTTGAAGCACCATTTTCTTTAGTTAAAAAATAACTTAAAAGTCCTCCTGTACAACTCTCAGCAAAACTAATCTTCTTTGCAGATGCTACAAGTTTATCAATAATATATAAAATGATATTTGAAGAAGCTATCATCTTGTTTGGCAATAATTTTTTTGCACTATGAATAAATTTTGATATATCTCCAAATTTTTTACTAAATATATCTATACGAAGCCATCCATCTACTATTGTGCTAATACAAAATCTAACTTCATATGTTTGTGCTATTGGCGACAAAATATTACTCAAAGTACTTTCATCTTCTTCAAAGAGATGTATAGTCGCTTTTGTAGTACTGCTTGGTAATAAGATGGGAGGTAAATTTTTTGACTCATCCATCTCTATCACATTTAAAATCGAGTGGTTATACTCCAAGAGGTAACTCCCTTGTTCAAAGAGAGAAGCTTTTTGTGGAATCAACATACCTTCATGAAGCACTTGATTATCACTCGTAACAGTACAAATAAGTTTTCCAATAGTTGAAAAATGTTTTTTTGTACCAATAACAATCATTTTAGTTTTATTATTTAAATGCTCTTCGAGATATAAAAAAAGAGAATTATCACTATCTTTAAAATAGGTTATAGAATCAATAAAATCACTCTCTTTTTCAATATTTCGCAAAATATATTCTCTTAATGAGAGGTTGTAAACAAATTTATTACCAATAAAAATAAGATGTAATTTCATAGTCATTGAGGCCTTGTAAATCAGAATTTAATTTTCTCATTATAACGCCTTTATGAGGTTTTAAACACATAAGAGATATAATCCAAAAAATTCTTACACTTTTGAGGTACAGATGGACTACAAAGACACACTACTTTTACCCACGACAAGTTTCGCAATGCGTGGTAACCTTATAAATAACGAACCAAAAAAATATGCTCAATGGGATGCAGATAAAGTCTACGAAAAGATGAAAGCAAACCGCAAAGATGCCCCTAAGTTCACACTTCATGATGGACCTCCTTATGCAAATGGTCACATTCATGTTGGTCATGCACTCAACAAAATCGTTAAAGACATCATCGTTAAACATAACTATTTTAACGGTAAATCTGTTCGTTTTACTCCAGGTTGGGATTGTCATGGTCTACCAATAGAGCAACAGGTGGAAAAAAAACTTGGTGGAAAAAAGAAAAAAGAACTTCTTGAGACACATGAAGTTCGTAAGCTTTGCCGTGAACATGCTGCAAAATTTGTAGATATCCAAAAAGATGAATTTAAGGCTCTTGGTATCATCGCTGATTGGGAAAAACCTTATGTCACTATGGATTATAAATTTGAAGCGAACATCTACCGTACACTTACAAGTGTTGCAAAAAAAGGTCTTTTAATTGAACGAAGTAAACCAGTTTTTTGGTCATGGGCTGAGAGAACAGCACTTGCTGAAGCAGAGGTTGAATACCAAGACAAAGAGTCTTACTCTATCTTTATCGCATTTGAGTTGGATGCAGATGCAAAAGCCAAGCTAAATATCACTGGAAATGCCGCTGCGGTTATTTGGACAACAACACCTTGGACTATTCCTGCAAACACTGGCATATCTTTAAATCCTGAAGAGGAGTATGTACTCACAGACACAGGTTACATCGTGGCAAAAGAGCTTTTAAATTCTCTCATAGAAGATGAAGTGCTTAATGGAAAAGTAGTACAAACATTCAAAGCGACTGAATTCGAAAACCTCAAAGCTATCAATCCTCTTAATAATCACGAATCTCGCATCATACTTGGTGAACATGTTCTTATGGATAGCGGTACTGGATGTGTTCATACTGCTCCAGGACATGGTGAAGATGATTATCGTGTTGGACTTATTTATGATCTTGAAGTTATTATGCCAGTTGATGAAACAGGTTGTTTTGATGCAACAATAGTTCGTGATGAACTTATTCCAAATGCAGAAGGTTTTCTTGGCCGCCATATATTTAAAGCTAATGATGACTTAATTGAGCTTATGGGTGATGCGGTACTTAAAGTGTCGAAGTTTACTCACTCATACCCTCATTGCTGGCGTTCACATACACCACTCATCTTCCGTGCTACTCGTCAGTGGTTTATAAGCATAGATGGAACTCCAGAAGGGCAAGATGCAACTCTTAGAGAAAATGCACTTAGTGAAATAGAAAAAACAATTTTTATGCCTGAAACTGGAAGAAATAGGCTTACTTCTATGGTTGAGAACCGTCCAGATTGGTGTATCAGTCGTCAACGCGACTGGGGTGTTCCTATTGCATTTTTCCGTGTAAAAGAGACTGGTGAAGTTATTTTAGATGAAAAAGTTCTTAACTATGTAGCGATGATATTTGAGATGCAAGGTAGTGATGCTTGGTACTCTATGCCAATAGAAAACTTACTCTATCCCGGTGCTCAATACACAGCCAATGAAGTAGAAAAAGTAACTGATATCTTAGATGTTTGGTTCGACTCTGGTTCAACTTGGAACTCAGTCTTAAAGTCTCGTAACTATGATGCTGGTGAGTATCAAGCAGATGTATATTTTGAAGGAAGTGACCAACATCGTGGTTGGTTTCAATCATCTCTATTTTTATCTTGTGCAGTTGAACACAAGGCACCATATAAAACTGTAATCACTCATGGCTTTACAAATGATGTAAATGGCCAAAAAATGTCAAAATCTAAAGGTAATGTTATCTTACCTGATAAAATCATTAAGCAATACGGTTCAGAAATCCTCCGTTTGTGGGTGGCTATGACGGACTATCAAAATGACCAAAGAATATCGGACAATGTATTAAAACAGATAAGCGAAAATTATCGTAAACTAAGAAATACTTTTAGAATCATGCTTGCAAACATAAACGACTTAGAGACTCTCACACCGTACGAAGAGATGGGTGCACTTGACAAGTGGATACTTAGCATATCGAGTGAAGTACTTGGTGATGTACATAAGGCATTTAGCAAATACAACTTTGTAAATGGTATGAGCACTCTTAATAACTTTATCGCAAATGAGTTAAGTGGTATGTATATTGACATGACAAAAGATAATCTCTACTGTAATGCACAAGATAGCAAACGCCGCCGTGCATCTCAGAGTGCTATGGCAATAATTACAAAAAATCTACTACTTCTTATGGCTCCGGTGCTCACATATACCGCTGATGAAATAGTAGAAAATGCACCTAGTATTGTAACAGATGATGCAACAAATATCTTCGATATGGTTTACACACCTATAACTACAGGTGAGAACAACTTCAATGCAGAATATATGACTAAAGCTCGTGAAGGCTTTGGAACAGTTGTAGATGGACTTAAAAAAGAAAAAATAATAAAAAGTACACTTGAACTTGTAATTTATACAGAGTCTACAGTAGCACTTGATTTAAATGCAACGGACTCCGAAGATTGGTTTGTTGTAAGTGGTGTCTTTGAGGACAAAGTAGACGAAGATATTCTTGGAAGCTTTAAAGTAGACGAAGATACATTTACAATAGCAAAAGCAACAGGACACAAATGTCCAAGATGCTGGAAATACCAAGCCCAACAAGAAGAATCAACATGTAAACGCTGTGAAGAAGTCGTGAGTGCCTAACTTTTCACAACCCGTTACATTTACATTTATAGTAGCTACGGTCGCTGTCGTATTTATATTTATAGGTATAGGCATAGTCTTAGTAAAAAAACTGAAATGAGATTAATAATCTTTTGATTATAAAAGAGGAATAATTAACCTCTTTTATATGCAGGTTCTGTCTGTATACGACTGTCTACATAACCACGGCCTATTGTAAAATGATAAAGAACTTGAAACTGATTGTCATTAAATCCCAATATTTCATGCATCATATCATCTAAAAAACACCCTATTCCTGTTCCACTAAGCCCCATAGAAGTTGCTTCAAGATAAAGTTGTTGTCCAATCGCACCACATTCCCAGTAGAGCTCTTTATATCTATGTGCCCCATGAGTTGCTAACTGCTCTGAGAAATTTACAATCATTCCAAGTGAAAAAGCTCCATCACTCGCTATATCTTGTCCGCAACTTACTGTTTTACTAAAGAGTTTATAGTCATACTCATGAAGAAGGTAAAAATTACTCAACTCCTCCTCACTCCAAAGAAATTCATCTTTTGTCAGTTCTTGGAGTCTATTTTTATCTCTTTGGTTACGAACTAAAATATACATTCCTGATGCGATGTTTTCAACTCTGTTTACAAAAATGACTAAGTGAGCAGAGTTCTCTTTTTCATCTAAAGAGTTTGTTACGCTTTTAAGTATCGTAAAGAACTCTGCTTTACTTATCTGTGAACTCTCTTTATCCATGACATGTATGCTACGTCGCTTAAGTACTACATCTTTTGACTCTTGAGTTGAGACACGTTGTACTTTTGGTGAGATTACCCTGTTTTGAACTATCTCATTTACTTGTGTTGCTTGTTCTATGGCAGGAATTATCTCCCACTCCTGCATTTTTGGACTTAACTGATTGGCTTGACCTTTATATATGAGAGGCAAAACTTCGCTCAGTCTCTCAAGATTCAAGTTAGGATTCATAGTTTGAGCAGAGACGACAAGAAGCATATCTGCAACTTCATTTTCATTAAATCTTGACTCCTGCGTGAGGCCTAAGATACTGTTCATATCTATGTTTGAAACACTATCAAGTCGCGTTATCTTCCAGCCAAGCATCTTTGCACTTACAACTAAACTCTGCCAAGCATGTCCAGCATCTAAGTTGACATATCTAAATGCTCGCTCTCCATACTTCCACACCTCACGCCAGGAGATGCTAGAGAGTCCAATTATAAAACTTCCTTTAGGCAGTTCCTCCCAAAAAGTTGTATCAAACTCACAAAGAACTTCTAACTCGTGATTTTTAGGAGCATAATGCATAAGAGCACTTTTTTCACCTAAAAGAGGGGGAGAGAGAACATAAGACTCTGTTGGATGTAAATTTCCACTAGATGCATTACATCTCACAGCCCAAGAGTCGCTACCAGCAACTTTCCATGCAGCAAGTCCTAAAGAGTACTGTAAAAACTGAGAGAGTGATTCTTTTACTAAAGGGGCTGAGGGTAAATCCTCATCTAACAGAGAATATGGTGGCGTTGTATGTGCATCACAAAGAGGTAACTCTATTTTCTCTGTGTCTGCATACTCTCTAAAAGGGTTAGGCTGTGAGGCCCAGTCCATATAACCTAGAGAACGAGCATATCTCTGTTGAGCATGTTTGGTAGTTTGGTGGTAGTGCAAAACTGTTTGTAAATTATTATTCATGTCTAGCAGTTTAATGATTTTTACTTAAAAAAAAACTCTAAAAAAAATAATACTAAAAATTTCTAGCTAGTTTTAAAATAATAGATGTTACAAACCTTTCATGAAATTTTCAAACTTAAAACTACAAACACCATACTTACAACTACCATCACTTTTTTATGACAAAGTCGATCCAACACCTTTAAGTAATCCTTTTATTATATCTACATCACAAAATGCAGCAAAACTACTTGGGGTGGATGAAGAATTAATAGAAGATGAAAAGCTTTTAGATATAGTAAATGGTTCACAAAAGCTCGAAGGCTCACAGACATTTGCAATGTGCTATGCAGGACATCAGTTTGGTTACTTTGTACCACGTTTAGGAGATGGCAGAGCTATAAATTTAGGTCAAGTAAATGGGCAAAACTTACAGCTAAAAGGCTCAGGGCTTACACTTTACTCACGTCAGGGTGATGGTCGTGCGGTTCTTCGCTCATCCATACGAGAGTATCTTATGAGTGAAGCTATGCATGGACTTGGCATAAGCACTTCGCGAGCTCTAGCACTCATAGGAAGTGATACCAATGTAGCCCGTGAACAATGGGAAAAAGGTGCAATAGTACTAAGACTTTCTCCAACATGGGTACGTTTTGGAACATTTGAATACTTCAAAGCAACTAGAGAATATGCAAAACTTCAAGAATTGGCAGACTATGTAATAAGCGAGAGTTTTGCACATCTAAAAGGAGAAGAAGACCTTTATCTAAAAATGTATTCCGAGATAATAAAAAACACAGCAACAACTTTAGCTAAATGGCAGAGTGTAGGTTTTAACCATGGTGTGATGAACACAGATAATATGTCTATAGATGGGCGAACCATAGACTATGGTCCCTTCGCATTTTTAGATGATTATGATAAAGATTATATTTGCAACCACACCGATGTAGAGGGACGGTACTCTTTTAAAAAACAACCAGGCATTGCTCATTGGAACTTACAACAATTAGCAAAAGCCCTCTCTCCCATTATGAATTTTGAGAGTGCCTTACAGATACTTGATGATGTGTTTGGAAAAACTTATGAGAGTGTATATTCTCAAATCATGTATACAAAAATGGGGCTTGAAGAAGAGGAAGAAAATGATAAAGAACTTTTTCAATGGATGCTTGGAGCACTTCAAAGTGCAACTATAGACTACACAGAGTTCTTTAGACGACTCTCACGGTTTAATGGTGACAAATCTAGTGTCTTAGACCTCTGTGTCTATAGAACAAGCTTAGAAGAGTGGCTCGATGCTTATACTCTGCGTTTAAAGAAAGAGACATTAGATACAACAAAACGTCATGAAAAGATGCTAAATGTAAATCCAAAGTACATCCTGAAAAACCACATACTTCAAGAGGCAATACAAAAAGCAGAGAAACACGACTTTAGCATGGTGAAGGATCTTCTTAAAGTTGCACATGCACCATTTGATGAACATGAAGCACTGGAACACTTGTGTAAACTAGCTCCAATGGAATCTAAAAATATTAAACTCTCTTGTTCATCATAAAATATTACTTATGTACTCCTAAGTAATTCACACAAAATTCATGCAGTCATTTTATACTTCCTACGAATTTAAATCAAAAGGAATACAAAATGAGAAAATCTATAGTCTCTACATCATTTATTACAGCTCTTTTATTGGTTGGTTGTGGAACAGGAAATGGTTATACAACATCTAGTCCTATTATCACTCCAAACCAAACAGCACAAAGTACTTCATTACTTTCAAAAACTCGTAACTCTCAGTACCTCATATCAGGTTCAAACAGTCTATCTCTTTATGAATTTGACAAAGATACAACTCTTGATGCAAGCAACTGTTCTACAGTTGATGGCGACGATGGGGTTGTTGACAATCAATCTTGCCTAGATCGTTGGCCAATTTATGAAACACCAGATAGCAGCAAAACTGGTGATTTTGGTTTTGTTACGGCTACAAGTGCTAAAACAGGCGACTTTAAAAAACATGCTACACAAGCTACTTACAAACACCATCCATTATACTATTGGTTTAAAGACTCCGTAAAAGGCGATATTACAGGTGATAAAATTAAAAATGTTTGGCACTTAATATATCCAAATAAAGATTTTATGCCATCAGTAGTTGATACAAAATTATCATCAGACTATCGTGCTCAAGAGTACCTCACATCTGAAACTTCTCGTGCTCTTTATACATTTGACAAGGATGACACAAATGTAAGTAACTGTTACGATGGATGTGCAGTCACATGGCCACCATATACGACAAAACTAGACAAAACAACTGTGCCAAGTGGATTAGATGCTACTAAACTCTCAACTATTGAACGTAGTGATGGACTCACTCAAGTTACATATGATGGTAAACCTCTATATTACTACAAGATGGATACTAAAACAGGTGACACAAATGGTGATTGGGTAAAAGGTGTTTGGCACTTAATAGAACTAGGTTCTAAAGCAATCGTAACTCCAAAAGAATTACTTAAGCCTGGTAGTCGCAATGTAAAATATCTTATATCTTCAGATACAAACTCTTCTTTAAACGAATACTCTTTATATCAATTTGACAAAGACACAAAACTTTTTGAGAGTAAATGTTCAGCAGATGATGCCGCAGACGGAATAATTGACAATCAATCTTGTATAGATCGTTGGCCTGTATATACTGGAAAAAGTATAGCAGATGGTGTAAATGTAGTTACTCCAAAGTTAGGACATGAAAACCAATCTACATATAGAGGACATCCTATGTACCACTGGTTTAAAGACACTAAAAAAGGTGATATTACAGGTGACAAAATTAAAAATGTTTGGCACTTAATCTATCCAAATAATGACTTTAATGCTACAAATGCAGGAGCAAAACTCTCAGATGACATACGTACTCAAACATTTTTAACTGCTAATAACTCTATGTCTCTTTACACATTTGATAAAGATGATGTAAATGTAAGTAACTGTTACGATGCATGTGAAAAAACATGGCCTATTTTTGATGCTGACATAGATGTTTCAAATCTTCCAACAGGCTTAAAGGCTACGGATTTTAACAAAATAACTAGAAAAGATGGTAGTACACAAACTACTTATAAAGGGCAAGCTCTTTATTACTTTGTAAAAGATACAAAAGTTGGCGATACGAATGGTGACTGGGTTAAAGGTGTTTGGCACTTAATCGAACTTGGTTCTACTGTTTTGCCAGCAACAAAACCAGTAGCTGATTTAGCAGCTGGTAAGATAAAGTTTGCAAACTGTGCTGCTTGTCATGGAGCTAATGGAAAGACTAGAGCTTTTGGTACAAGTATACTTTTAGCTGATGACATCAATACAGCGGCACAGGCCGAAGCACTACTGAACTTCATGAGAACTGATGGCACGAATAAAAATCCAACAATGGTAAAAATTGCCAAAGGGTTAACAGCCAAAGAAGTAATAGATGTAAGTGCTTACATAGAAACACTCAACTAAACCTAGACAACTCCTCTAAACAGATATATTAGAGGAGTTAAATATAATAAAAAAGACTATATTTACAAAATTTAGAAATATTTTAAACTAAAAAATATTTACCACATTGAAAAAATGCTGCATTAAAAACAGTTGTACTTTTTAAATGTTCACTTATTAAAATTCTATTCATCTTGTCTTGCAAAACATCTAAATTTTTCTCTTTTACTAAACTATACTTATTTATCTTTAAGCTAAACCCATTAAGAGTAAATGCCACATCTTCTTGTTGGCTAAACCAAGACAAATAGGACATAACAAGTGTCAAATCCAAGTCTATTTCATCACTTAAAAATTCTTGTATAACTACTTTTAGTCGTTCTGCATCAAGTTTCTTTTGTATATCCATAAAATAAGTGTCCAAATACTTTTCAACATCTAAGTTTTTTATATATGAGTTACTTATAACTTTTTTGACTTTAGACTTTAATGATATAATATCATAAGGTTTACAGAGATAATCACATGCTCCGAATTCTACCGCTTTGCACATTGATTCTTCATCATTTAATGCACTAACAACGATGACATCAAGTACTATATTTTGTATTTTTAATTGTTCTAATACTTCAAAACCGCTCATGTCAGGAAGCATTAAATCTAAAATTAGCAAATCAATTTTTTCTTTCTTTATTGTCTCAAAACACTCTTTAGCATTTATGGAGAAAAAAAGATTATAACCCTCTTTTTTTAAAATGATTTCAGCAAGTTCTATGTTGTGCAACTCATCATCTACAATGAGTATATTTTTATCTGTTTTTATCATTTAGTTTTCTCAAACTTTACTTCAAAACGCGAACCTTTACCGAGTTGACTTTTTAAAACTATTTTTGCATTATGCAACGATGCTATTGCATTTGAGACTGCTAGACCAAGACCTGTCCCCTCTTCTTTTACATTTGACACTCTATAAAAAGCTTCAAAAATCTTCTCTTGTTCTTCTTTAGCTATTCCGATTCCCTCATCTTTGACCTCTACGACTATATGGTTTTTTTTGATAAAAAACAAAACTTCAATTTTAGCATGAAGAGGTGAGTATTTTATTGCATTGCTAATAAGATTAAAAAAAAGCTGTTTTAACTTATGTTCGTCCATAAGAACCTTACAATTCTCTTTTGAGACTAAACTTATTTTTTGATTTTTTATCTCTGCAAGAGGTTCTAAACTCTCAACAACATCCATAACCAGAACAAGAAGGCTTTTCTCTTCAAACCTATCTTGAAGTATCTGATTTTCATTACTTAACAAAATCTTCATATCATTTACAAGATGATTTATACGAGCCACCTCTTCCACATCAAGTACCAATTTTTGTCTAACCTCAAGAGGAATAGTGTCGTTGATAATCTCCGCTTCAAGATGTGTTCTAATTATGGATAGTGGTGTTTTCATCTCATGTAAGAACTCACCAAATACTCTATCTTGATTCTTTTTATACTCTTTTAAATCACTCATTTTTTTAATATATATCCTATGTTTCTTATCGTTTGAACATACTCATCACCTATCTGCTTTCTTAAGTTTTTTAAGTGAGCATCGATGGCATTTGCTGAACGCAGTGTATTTTCTTCACCCCAAATATACTCGCTGAGTTGTAAACGAGTAAAAGTAACATTCATGTTTAACATAAATAATTCTAAAATTTTATACTGCTTTGCTGTTAACTCTAAAATCTTTCCATTTAACTTCACCTCTTTTTTAACCTCATCCATTACTAAGTCCTTACATCTAATGAGAGAACTTTTCACCTCTGAATGGCGTCTTAAAAGTGAGCGTACTCTAGCGAGTAGTTCAGTATTTGAAAATGGTTTACTCAAATAGTCATCTGCACCTGCATCTAAACCATCCACTCTGTCTTGCACTTGGTTACGAGCACTTAACATCAATACGGGAATAGCATTACTTGCTTCTCTTAAAGCCTGTATAACCTCTATACCATTCATAAGAGGCATCATAATATCCAAAAGAATTAAGTCAAAATGTTGTGCATATACTCTGTCCAAAGCTTCTTCTCCATTAAATGCTTGTTCACACTCATATTTTTGAGTCTTTAACAAATCACATATATTATTTGATAGTTTCACTTCATCTTCAACTACAAGTATTCTCATTTATCTGCCTTTAACGATAAAATAAACTTGCTTCCAGTCTCTTTAGGCTCATACACCAACTCCGCATTTAATAGTTGGGCATAAGACATACACAGTGCTAAACCTAGTCCTGTTCCCTCTATCTTCTTTGCACTCTCTAAACGCGAGAAGGGTTCAAAAAGTTTTTTACTCTCCTCTTCACTCATCCCTATTCCACTATCTTCTATGCAGATTTTAATGACTTTTTTATCTTTAAATGCATTAATTTTAATGTACCCATTATGTGTAAACTTGATAGCATTTGCAATTAAATTCAGTAGTATATTTGTGAGCATTTTTTTATCACTCAAGATTATTATCTCTTCACAATTACAGGTAAGTTCAAGCAATTTTTTCTCACTTAATGGAGTCATAATTTCACTCACTTCCTTTAGCAATGTTTTAAGGTTAATCTCTTTCATATCAAGTGTTAAGTGCTCACTTTGAGCTTTTGCATAATCTAAAATCTGATTTACCATTTCTAAAAGATGTTTTCCAGCTTTTTCTATATTTTTTGGAAGTTTTTCATACTCCCTCTCTACAAGTCTTTCTTGGTCTAAAAACTGAGAAAAACCTATAATCGAGTTTAAAGGAGTACGAAACTCGTGAGACATTTGAGATATAAAACGTGCTTTAGTCTGTGCCAAATGTTTTGCCTTTTCCAAAAGAAGCAGCTGAGATGACTGTAAATGAAGTTTTTGCTCCTGAAGTTTTTGGTTTTGGGCTATAGGTTTGGCAATGGCACGACTTACAACTACTATAAGTGCTAAAAAAGCCAAAAAACTAAAAATGGCAATTGCTATGAGTTGCTTTTGCAATATGTGAAAGGATTTATCAAGAGTCTCTTTTTTAAGTAGTAATGATAGATTAATTCCATAACCAATTGAGTTCGTTATTGCTTTGTTATTTCCAATTTTATTATTTAAACGCCAACCATCACTTTCATTTTTAAAGTAGTATTTTAAAGAGTTATATGGAAGTTGTAACTCTATTGTTCCTATCACTTTATTTTTATCAAAGCTAGCGAAAATCTCTTTTTTGTACATCAAAGAATCTTTAGTGCCAATACATCTATTTGTAGATGCTACACAGATTCCATTAACATCTTTAACACTAAGCTGTGTATTTAACTTAAAGACACTGCGTTTTGAGTCAAGAACACTAAGTATCCGTTTATCCGCATCATCAGATATTAAGTCATCCATAATATTTAATGATGCCAAAAACTCCAATTCACGTTCCATCTCTTTGAGGTCTTCACGCATTAACAGTGCTTTTTCTTGTAATTTTTTCTCTTGGAGTAAATTATACTTTTTCATAAGCATATCGTGATTATTCTCATATGTATAGTACAAAAGAACATAGAATGGTATGAGTGCTACAACAAAAAAAGAAAAAAATATTTTAGTATATAAGTTCAAAATTTAAACCTCGTTAATTCAGTAAAACTCTTATCTACTTTTGAAGTTGGCAGGTATCCAATGGCTCTATCTATTTTTAACAAAAATTTTAACATTGACTCTTCGGACTTTACTACAACGGGGGATTTTATTCCCATGAAATAAAGTTCATCATAGTATTTATCCCAAGTTTGTAAATCCGAGTGCAGTACTTGTTTTAGAAATGCCTTTCTTGCTAGGTTTGAAGAGTCTAAGTTAAGTGCGACTATACTTTGTCCTTCTTTTTGCTTCATCTTTTTGAAGTAGATATTAACAATGTCACTTTTTTGTAGTTTCACACCTCTAGAGAGATACACTACCGACCAACTCTCAGCCATTAATGTTACACTAAATATCAACAAAAAAGCTAAAAGTCCTCTCATTAAAAAAGAACCGAAAAAGAGAGTAAGCCTTCATCCGTGTTTATGAAGTTTAGTCCTGTTCTAGCACGATGACGATACTCTAGCTTAATGCTTAAAGCTGTCTTTGGTCTATACACATAACCAAGTACTTCATTGGCATCGTTCCATGTTACATCGTTACTACTTCTAAAACGCCTCTGTTCACCATACCTAACACTCAAATAAGAACTTTTATAGATATGTTGTACATACTGAATATACCATGCTATGTCTTGCCAATTATTTGATATACCTTCTGAATTAGTCCACTCACCATCTTTATACAAAAACTCTGATGAAAATTCGTTTTTCTCAAATGGTATAAGTGTGTTTATTCCTGTAAAACGGCATATCTCTTGAGATGAGTTTGAGCGAAACCTTCCAAAAGGAACAGCAATCTTTGCAAGTGGAGAGAAATTGTACCTAAGCTCACCACCAAAAAACTCTTTAGCCTTTACATTGTTTTTATTTGTATCCTGTTCTCCATCAACATGATAAAAAAGAGAGTAAGAGATAGATCTTTTCTCATTTAAGGAGCCATTTAAAGATGCTCCCGCTATAATTTTTGGGAAAAAACCCTTTGCTACATAAGGAGTAAACCCAGACCAACGAAGTGCTGGTATGTAAGCACGATTCCAGATTCCTATTGGAGTCAAAAATTGCCCTACTTTAAATTCTATGGCATCACTATAAAGATATTCGCCATACAGACGCATTAATTGAAGGTTTGTGGACTCATTCGCCTTATTGAAATTGTGCACATATATATCATCTGAGCCAACTTCTGCTAAAAATCTAAATTTTGGAGTGTATTCTCCAAAAAGCATTATCCCAGCTTGTCCTAGTCTCAGACTGTTGTTACCACTTTGTGTATAATAATTAATGTCTGCATGAGCACCACCATAAAGGTAAAACTCTTTGTTTGAATAGATTTCGTAACCTCGACCGAGTTTATACTCTTGAGCCATTAAGCCAGTCAGTAGTACAAATAAAATACAAATAATTTTTTTCATTATTACAATAGACTCCTAAATTTATACATATCATAACATACCCATCTGAATTTTATATGAAAAAATAGTATAGCCAAAATTCATATGAAATTCACACACTCCTTTTATACTTTTACCAACTTTACAAAAGGGAAAAGAATGAAAATTATAAAAATAGCGATAGTCTCTTTACTACTATCCACAACTGCTTTTGCATTTGAACCTGCACAACTTAGTTTAGACTCTGTCTCTAACTTTGAAAAAGGTGATTCTGCGATGGCCATCCGTCATAGATTTTTTGGAAAAGCCAACGATATAAATGATTTTTTCGGTATTGACAGTGGAGCGAACACCTTACTTGGTCTACGTTATGCCCCGATAAAAAACATTATTATTGAAGTCCATCACACTAGAGAAAAAAAAGAGTATAACGGTCGTCTTGGATTTGCATATAAGCTTAAGTATATACATACACAGTTAAACATAAATGCTTTTACTTTTAAAGAGTCTGGCATACAAGAAAAACGCTCAAATGCATTTGGAAACTTAGTTTTACAAACACCCCTACTTTTTGAGCACTTAACTTTAACATATAATCTTGGATACGACAATTACTATAAAAGATCTGGTTCTGGTTTTGGTGCCGAGCTAAGCACAAACAACTTCATGTCAGAGACATTTCCAATGTCAGAGAGTTTTTCATTACTGGGTGAATATTACACAAAACACAATGGACTTCTAGCAAAAACAAAAAAGTTTAATTCATTTGCATTTGGTATGAAAATTCGTACATATAAGCACCACTTTGAGATACTTCTCACAAACTCAACTGCAATGGATCCAAGAACTATGATGCAAGGAACAGATAGTAATAATCTGCATTTTGCTTTTAATATTAATAGGAAATTTTAATCATGAAAATATATTTACTTGCACTCCTTATATTGCTAACATTTAACGGATGCAATAATTACCAAGATGAACTAAATAAAACGAATGCTTCTTCGGGAAATATACAAGCTGGACTCAATGTGTTTAATCAATTTGCATGTGCAAACTGCCATGGAGCAGATGGAAAGACTCCGGCATTAGGAGTTAGTAGAATCATCACAGATATTAGCACAATTAGAGATGTTGAAAATGCACTTTTTGCTCTAAAATCTACAGATTCTAACCGAAACCAAATTATGAAAGATGAGGCAGCTAAATTATCCAAACAAGATATTATCGACCTAGCAGCATATATAAAAAGTTTATAGTTTATGATTTTAATTAGGTAAATAGTTATTTATAAATAAGATTATCAGAGGAAGTAAGAAGTATTGTGCTTTATAAATCTTCAATGGTGGAGAATGAGAGATTCGAACTCTCGGTACAGTTACCCATACGCATCCTTAGCAGGGATGTGGTTTCAGCCGCTCACCCAATTCTCCGTTTGAAGACCGTGATTATAATAGTAATTTCATAATAGCTAGCTTAAATCTTAGCTAAAATCTTAGAAACAATCTCAGAAGGATTTTTTGCTTGATAAATAGGTCGACCAACTACTATAAAATCAACAAGTGCTTCTTTAGCAAATTCAACATCAGCCACTCGTTTTTGATCTCCTACATCCTCTCCAAAAGGACGAATTCCTGGAGTGAGTGTCATAAAATCACTACTTGTTATATCTTTTATAGATGCTGACTCGTAAGCAGAGCAGACAACACCATCAAGCCCACTCTCCATCGCATCTTTTGCAAACTGGTCAGCTTTAGCAGATATATCTTTTTCATAAACTTCTCTAAATTCTTCCTCACAAAACGAAGTAAGAGCCGTCACAGCCAAAACTATAGGTCGAGACTCATACTTCGATAAACGCTGCATAACCATCTTCATAGCTCGTTTACCAGCACTAGCGTGAACATTAAACATATCAACACCTAAGCCCATGATAGACTCCGCAGAATCAGCCATGGTATTTGGTATATCATAAAGTTTTAAATCTAAAAATATTTTAAAATCAGGGTTTATTTGTTTTATAGCTTCCAAAAACTCTTTGCCATCACGAATATAAGTACGAAGTCCAACCTTAAGCCAGACATCATGCTCTTTTATCTTTTTTATAAGTTCAAGATTTTCTTCTTTTGTAGGTAAATCAAGGGCAACACATAATTCCATAATAACTCTTTTTATCTAGTTTATGAAATTATAGCATCTTATAAAAAGATTACCCTTTTACCATCGCTTCTATTTTTGCAACAATAGATGGGTCTTCAAGAGTTGAGATGTCTTGAGTAATAGCCTCACCTTTGGCAATAGCACGTAAGATACGGCGCATGATTTTTCCTGAACGAGTCTTTGGAAGACCAGGGGCAAAAACAATATCATCACATAAAGCAATATTTCCAATCTCTTTTTTTATAATGTCATTTATAGATTTTCTCTCAGCATCTTCATCAGCAACATCTGATTTTAAAACGATGTATGCAAAGATTCCCTCACCTTTAAGTGCATGAGGTTTCCCAACAACTGCAACTTCTGCCACATTGTCATCTTTATTAATAGCTGCTTCAACTTCTGCTGTTCCCATTCTATGCCCAGACACATTTATAACATCATCTGTACGACCTGTAATTGTAATGTAGCCATCTTCATCATAACGAGCACCATCACCTGTGAAATAAACAGCTTTTCCATCTTTTTTCACATCACCGAAATATGATTTAATAAATCTTTCTTCATCTCCCCAAACACCACGAATCATTGCAGGCCAAGGACGAGTTACACACATATAACCACTCTCTGCAAGTCCAACTTTTTCACCCGTTTTTGGGTCTAAAACTTCAGCCATTATTCCTGGAAGTGGAAGTGTTGCACACCCTGGTTTAATAGGAGTAGCACCTGGAAGAGGAGAGACTATATGTCCACCTGTTTCTGTTTGCCAGTAAGTATCAACAATAGCACATTTAGAGTTTCCAACCTCTTCATAGTACCATTTCCATGCTGGTGGGTCTATTGGCTCTCCAACTGTACCTAAAACTTTTAGTGTAGATAGGTCATACTTTTTAGGCTCGTTTTCACCCATTTTATGTAAAACACGAATAGCCGTAGGTGCTGTATAAAACTGAGTAATCTTATGTTCTTGTACCATTTTCCAAGGGCGTCCTGCATCTGGATATGTTGGAACACCTTCAAACATTACCGTAGTTGCACCCATAGCAAGTGGACCATATACTATGTATGTATGTCCTGTAATCCAACCTACATCAGCCGTACACCAGTAAGTATCTTTTTCTTTAACATCAAAGACCCATTCCATAGTCATCTGTGCCCATAAAATATATCCAGCTGAATTATGTTGAACACCTTTTGGTTTTCCAGTTGAACCAGAAGTATAAAGCAAAAAGAGTGGATCTTCAGAGTCCATCACTTCAGCTGTACACTCATCAGATTTATTTTTAATTAACTCTGCATAAGAGTGATCACGACCATCAACCCAAGTAATTTCTTCATTATTTCTCTCAATAACAAGTACATTTTTTACAGGAGTTTTACCTTCTAAGGCAGTATCTACTACTGGTTTGAGCATATATGGTTTATTTTTTCTAAATGCTCCATCTGCGGTAATAACTACTTTTGCATCAGCATCAAAAATTCTATCACGCAGCGCTTCAGCAGAGAAGCCACCAAATACGATAGAATGAATTGCTCCAATACGAGCACAAGCAAGCATCGCATATGCAGCTTCTGGAATCATAGGCATATAGATAACAACTCTGTCGCCTTTTACTACAGCAAAATCCTCTTTTAAAAGATTTGCAAATTTATTTACATTTTTTGACAAATCTGAGTAAGTAATAGTTTGAACATCGCCACGGTCACCTTCAAAAACTATCGCTGCTTTATCTCCACGAGTATCTAGATGACGGTCTATACATTGAGAAGATACATTGAGCTTTCCACCTTCAAACCATTTTACAAATGGAAAGTTTGATTCATCAAGTGTCTTTGTAAATGGTTCAATCCAGTCAATTTTCTCTTTAGCAAATCTTTTCCAGAAGCCTTCATAATCATTTGTAGCTTCATCTTGAAGTGCTTGATATTCACTCATGCTTTTGATTCTTGCGGTTTTAGCAAATTCCGGATTTGGTTGAAAAACTGGTTTTTTTACTTCTGACATATCTATATACCTCACTATAGTTTATTATTAGGAAAATTATATCTCATGAAAATTTATATCTCCTTTAAGATATTTTCTTATTTATTTTTAAGGTTTATTTAATATTTTGTTTTTTATTGCCCTCTCATCTTTTATATACTTAAGTCATATTAGAAAATAGACTAACTAACTTGCTTTAATAAAACTTCATAAGCATTTAAAATTTTTTGAAATTTTTGAGTATATAGATTTATAGTTTTTGTATCTTGTGATTTTGCTCTATCGGGATGAAATTCTTTTGCTAATTTTTTGTACTGTTTTTTTAATGATTTTTCATTATAGTCTTTTGAAATTTCTAATGTAATATATGCTTTATCTACAACAGTTAAAACTTTTTGACTTGGCTTATCATAAGTGAAAAAACTTTCCATCTCATCCTTATCGTATATATGTTCATGAGGTACATTTATATTACTTTTTGAATTCATAAATTTTTTTAGCAACTCTTTTACCTCTTGATTTTCAAGTGTCACATGTATAGATGTAGGTAAAATTAATAATCTTGTAATTAGAAATGTTTTTAAAGTATATGCTATCTGGTTATTTTTTGGAATTATTTGAATACTTATCGTTTTTTCATTTATAACTGAATAAACTAAACGATGGATTATCTCATTTTTAAGTTCTATCTTTATTTTTTTGTGAAAACGCTTTACTAAAGACTCTTTAAGTTCAGGTATCTGCTGTTTTGTTTTTTTGCTATATAATGTATATAACCATTTTAATAAAAATATTCTATGATAAGAATTCTCAAAAGACTGTGGTATCAAGATATAATTATTCTTGATAGTTCTATCTAAAAAATTGGTATTAATAAAGTGTTGAATATAATCAATCTTTGTAGATTTAGAGTTTATTTTAATAATAGTTTCATGAGCACCAAGTAATATTTGCATAACTTAAATAAAGCAAATTATATTCCATAGTATTAATCTACATATTTGTCTCGTATCTCTAAAAATTTATCTAAGTTATCAAAAAATATATCTACAAGAGTTGGGTCAAAGTGTTCCCCTTTAAATTCTTTAAAAAGCTCAAGTATCTTATCTAATTTCCAAGCTTTTTTATAACACCTATCACTTCCTAGTGCATCAAAGACATCACAGATAGCAGTGATTCTTCCATATATATGAATATCTTTACCGCTCAGTCCTCTAGGGTATCCTGTACCATTCCATTTCTCATGATGTTCATAAGCTACTATTGCCGAAGTTCTTAGTATCTCTCTACTTGAACCATTTAACATTTCATACCCTAAAGTTGAGTGTGTCTTCATTATCTCAAACTCATTAAAAGTCAATTTCCCAGGCTTATTTAAAATATTATCAGGAATACCAACTTTTCCTATATCATGCATTGGTGATGCTAATCTTAAAACTTCTGCTTCTTCCTCATCTATTCCATGCAATATAGCTAAAAGATAAGAGTATTCAGCAACTCGTTTGACATGATTCCCTGTTTCTTTACTTCTTGTCTCACCAATTGCTCCCATTGTAAAAACAACTTCTTTTTGAGTATCTACTATATCTTTTACGGCTATATCAAGTTTCTTTTTAAGATCATCTTTATAATGTTCAAGTTCTGTTATATCATATCTTATACTCATATATTCCATTATTTCATTATTTGTATCTAATATAGGTATTATAACCGAGTTCATTATATACTCTTCACCATCTTTGGCTCTATTTTTTATAATTCCTTGCCACTGTTTCTTTGCTGTTATAGTATCCCACATATTTTTAAATAGACTATTTGACATACTTTCATGTCTAACTATACTATGATTCTGCCCTATCAATTCATTATAAGAATACTTGGAAATATCACAAAATTTATCATTTGCATAGGTTATGTTCCCATTAACATCCGATTTTGATACTATAGCACTTGAATCTATCGCATTTTTATACTGAAATAGTAATGAGTTTGATAATTCCAAGTCTCTTTTACGTTTAACCAATTTTATGCTTTGTTTTAATATCTCATTAAATTTTTTTGGTTTTATTGGCTTATCTATAAAATAATTTACACGAAGCTCTATTGCCTGAATTAAGTCTTCCTTGCTATCGAGTCCTGTTACTATCACTATAATCTGTTCTTCATCTATCTTTCTTATAGCTTTTATAAGGTCAAATCCATTCATAACAGGCATAATCATATCAGTAATAACTAAGTCAAATTTTTGAGTTGTATATAACTTTAATGCTTCTTTACCATTTGAAACAAATGTTACATCAAGTTTCTTTTGTTTTTTAAATAATATTTTGACAAACTCAATTATGCTATTATCATCTTCTGTGTATAATATTTTTACTCTATCCATTCTCTACTCTCCTCTTAAAAAATCAAAAACACTTTTTTCATAAAAATCTTCCTAAAACATCTTGTAAAACACTTTTTTTTATCGGTTTAGTTAAATATTCATCCATTCCAGATTTTAAGAATCTTTCCCTATCACCCTTAATCGCATTTGCTGTTAATGCAATTACTGGAGTGTGTTTTAAATTGTTTTCGTTTTCAAATTTCAAGATGTGCTTTGTAGCTTCAATGCCATTCATATTTGGCATATTTTCATCCATAATGATTGCATCATATTTAGCATGATTTTGTTTGTATAATTCAATGGCTTCTACTCCATCATTTGCTATAGCAAACTTTAAATTTAGTTTTTTACATATTATCTCCATAAACATTTGATTTGCTTTGTTGTCTTCTACTAAGAGAATTTTTTTATTTGTAAAATTATGAGTTTGTTTAGTTTTCTCTTCACTTTTCTTCTCTTCTCCTATACAAACGGGCACAGAGAAGGAAAACTCACTCCCTTTACCTTGTTCACTTTTAACTTTTAGTTCACCACCTAAAAGTTTAACTAAAGCATTACTTATGCTTAAGCCCAAACCTGTTCCACCATATTTTCTTGTTGTTGAACCATCTTCTTGATTAAATGCTTCAAAGATATGCGAAAGTTTATCTTTAGCTATTCCTATACCCTCATCTTTTACAGATACATTTAAATAATTATCTTTATAGTTTATCTCGACTTTTATATTTTTATTTTTTGGTGTAAATTTTACAGCATTTGATATAAGATTAGATATTACCTGTTTTATTCTTAGTGAGTCACCATAAAGGACTTTTGGTACCTCTTTATCTATATTTAAAGATAAGATTATATCTTTTTGTAAGCATATTGCATGAAAGAGTTGAGTTGTAATTGAAAACTCTTTGTTTGTGTTAAAGTTCTTTTCACTAATCTTTAATTTTTCAATCTCTATTTTACTAAAGTCAAGTATATCTTCTAATATTTTGAGTAAGTTTTGACTTGAACTCTCAACAATATGTAGGTATTTTAAAGACTTTTCTCTTCCTACTGATTCATCTTTTAAGATATCTATAAATCCTATTATTGCATTGAGGGGGGTTCTTATCTCATGAGACATATTTGCTAGAAATTCGGATTTTGATTTTGAATTTTGTTCTGCTTTATCTCTTTGTATCAAATAATCTTTTGTTTTTTCCTCTACCTTATATTCAAGTAGATTATTTAAATTTTTCAGTTCCTGTCTACTTTTATTAGTTACTCTCAATAGATACAAAGTTATAATTAAAATAATAATTGCAAAACCAAAAGCAATTGCTTTTATAACAGTTATTATGTATATATACTTTAAATATTCTTGATGTGTGTTCTGTTCAATTGTTATTATGAAATTATTTATCTTTTTTTCATGAGCCTCTATCTGAGTCTGATTCTTCTGCAACTTTAAAGTAGAGTTATATATTTTATTTGTAAGTTTTAAAAATTTTTTAGAATATTTTAAAACTTTTTTATCATCACTTTTTAAAGATTGAAGTTGTTCTAAATGATTTTTATAATTATTAAGATTTAATTGGTTAGCATATTTTATAGGGTAGGAAAGATCAACTAATGACCTAGATTCAAGCTTTATCTTTTGAATTATATCTTTATTTGTTCCTATCATATCAGGTTTCATAAAATAGGATATGTACATAGTTTCTATATAATTTATAAGTGCGAGTACAATAGAATTTTCTTTTAAGTATCTCTCGATGTAGGAGTTCTCTTGTATCAAAAATTTTTGCATCTCTTGTAGTTGTGCATCTGATGGATACTCTTTTATCAGTTGAGTCAACTCTTTTTTTGTTTGTTTATGTAAATCATTTATATTGTCATAATTTACTATATTGCTAAACTCTATCTTTACTAGCTCTTTTTGCCTATCTTTTAAGTGTAGTAAAAACTTACTTATTTCGAAGTTTTTATCTATAAGTGTTTGCTTTTCTTCGACTATATTATTTACTTCTAATAATAAGAATGTAAAAATTATAAATATAACTCCTAAAAAATATTTTAACCATTTAATGTTCATCATCTACTCCAGCTTCTAATATTTTTAAGAAAAAAAATTATTTTTATATATAATATTTTCATAAATTTACAACTCTTAAGACTCTATATTAGCTATTAATGATTTTAATTTTTTATACTCATCTAAATAGTTAATGTCCTTAGATTCTCTAGCACTCTTTTCAATTCCTCTAGCAAGTTCTGCAATCTCATTTAATGTTAAATTGGCTGCACTTCCCTTAATTGCATGAGCAAATGAAAATATTGCTACTCGATTTTTTGTATCAATTGCATCTCTTAAAGCTTGTAAACTATTTTTTGCACTATCTAAAAACACCTCAAGTAACATTGCAACATCTTCTACATCAAACTCTAATTCATTTGCTATTTTTTGTAAATCTATTTTATTCATAAAAAGCACCCAAGAGCATTTTGTAATACCTCTTTTTTTATAGGTTTACTGAGATACTCATCCATTCCTGCGTCTAAAAACTTTTCTCTATCACCTTTGATTGCATTTGCTGTTAGTGCTATTATTGGAGTATGTTTAAAGTTGTTTTTCTTTTCAAATTTGAGTATTTGCATTGTTTCTTTGATACCATTCATTTTTGGCATATTCTCATCCATAAGGATTATATGATATTTATCATGATTTTGTTTAAATAATTCAACAGCTTCTACCCCATTGTTGGCTATATCAAAGTCTAATTTTATTGTTTGCAATATAATTTTCATGAATATTTGATTTGCTTTATTATCTTCAACTAGTAAAACTTTTTTACCGATAAAATTAAAGTTACTCACACTTATTAAAGTTTCATTTTGCATTGTGCCTTTTTTTACAGGGAGTGAAAAATAAAATTCACTCCCCTTATCTTTTACACTATCTACTTTTAGTTTTCCACCCAACAGTTTTACTAAAGAGTTACTTATACTAAGTCCTAAACCAGTTCCACCAAACTCTCTTGTTGTTGAATTATCTTCTTGATTAAATGCTTCAAATATATGCACGAGTTTGTCTTCTTCTATTCCCATGCCTTCATCTTTTACAGATATATTTAAAAGATTATTTTTGTAGCTTATCACAACACTTATGCTTTTCCCTGATGGAGTAAATTTTACTGCATTACTTATGAGATTTGATACAACTTGTTTGATTCTCAATGGGTCTGAGTTTATAACCTCTGGTAAATTATCATCAAGATATAAAGATAAAAATATATTCTTTTGAGAACATTGTGCATCAAATAATTTGGTAATTAGTTCAAATTCTACTTTTGTATTAAAATCAATCTTATCTATTGTTAATTTACCATTTTCTATTTTGCTAAAATCTAAAATATCTTCTATAATTGTAATTAAACTTCGGCTAGAGTCCTCCATTATATTTAAATACTCTAAAGATTTCATTCTATCTTTAGACTCCTCTTTTAACAAGTCGATAAAACCTAAAATTGCATTGAGTGGAGTTCTTATCTCATGAGACATATTTGCTAAGAACATGGATTTATTATTTTCTAATTGTATAACTTTTTTCATAGCGCTATTGAGTTCTTTTTCTCTAGTTTGACCAATTTTTATATCTAAAAAATGTGCTACATGAATGTCACACTTTAAAAGTAACTCTTCATTTGAAAATGGTTTTACTATAAAATCACTTGCCCCATGTTTTAAAACTCTGGCAACTAAATCTTTTGAAGAGTGAGAAGAAATCATGATGACGGGAATATCTAAGAATCCATCATGATTTTTTATCTTTTCAAGTGTTTGAGCTCCGTCCATAACTGGCATTTCATAATCAAGTAGAATTAAATGTATTTTATTCTCTTTTAATGCCTCCATCGCTTCTTTGCCGCTTTTTGTCTCTATAATATTAAATCGTCTTATACTCAAGAGATTCTTCAACATTATTCTCATAAAAGATGAATCATCAATGATTAAAACATTTATAAAAGTGTTTTTTTCTAAAGTACAAAATAATTTTTTTATATCACTGATCTGGCTACACTAATTCATACTTAGAATATTTAGTAATTCTGAGATAAAATATCAGTATGAATAAGGATAAAAACAAGATGAGAAACAGTAAATACACCAGAGAATTTAGAGATTCCAGCGT
>Ga0316206_1000456_pt1 | contig 55449 bp, 41 predicted proteins | sample 6monthpyrite_MG_FD_204942 | JGI IMG/M metagenome (GOLD analysis project Ga0316206, IMG submission 204942) | Microbial mat bacterial communities from mineral coupon in-situ incubated in ocean water Damariscotta River, Maine, United States -... | ecosystem: Environmental > Aquatic > Marine >...
GGAGAATATGTTGCTACACGTTATGTAGATGTTATGCAGGCCCTGGCGATGGCGGGCGGCTTAAATGCCTATGCAAGCTCCAATAATATAAAAATACTGCGTCGTGTGAACGGTAAGATTCAAAGTCTATCGTTTGAGTATGACGATGTCGCCAGTGGTAAAGCATTGCATCAAAATATCATCTTGCAGAGTGGTGATGTTGTTGTTGTACCTTAGTGCATATTCGATTACTCGATAAAAATTTAATGATGTTTTTTAAATCAGTTGTTCTCAAGGTATTAACTATCAGCGTGCTTACCAGCAGTGCATTACAGGCAGCAGAGTGGAAGCTGGAACCGAGTGTGGGCATAAGAGCGCAATACAATGATAATGTGAATATGCGTACGGAGGTGAATAATCCACTGGGTTCTACGGGTTATACGCTGGACCCCAAAATAAAACTTGCTGCAGAAGAGCAAAATTTATGGGATCTGTCGCTGAGTACACGCGGAAAAGTTACACGCTATCAGGATCTGCGAGATGCAGATAGTAATAATATATATGTGAATCTTGATAGTGGGTGGCAAACCGAGCGTGCCATGTTGCGCTTAAATGCCAGCCTTACGCGAAATACCAATTTTGATGATGACTATGATACAGAGAGCCCTTTTGCGGGTTTAACGGATGATAAAACAAAGAGAAAAACGATTACTTTTTCTCCATCAGTCCGCTGGAATTTGAGTCAAACATCAGTCCTTATATTCAGTATAAATACAACTGATGTTTCATATGATGAGGTGATAAGTACTAACCTGAGGAATTACACTAATAATAGTGTGAGTTTTCAAGCGTATTGGCAAGTGCTTGAAAGGCATACATTGGGTTATACAGTATCTTATAGCGAGCAAGAAACGCCAGAAGTTAATTATGCATCAGATACAAGCGTTCTGAATATTGATTATACCTATAACATTAATCAAAGAAGTGATCTAAAATTTTCACTGGGTGGACGATACCTGAACACTCTGCAAAAAGATGGCCTATTTCTCGGTTGTGTAACACCTTCACCATTTGATGGCCCAAACAGTTGTGCTTTTGGCGCACCCATTTTGGGTGATTTAAAAAATAAAAATGATGGAGTTACCGTTAACTTGTCTTATTCAAATCAAACAGAAAGGGCGTCAAACAGTTTCAATGCTTCAAGAAACGTTATCTCATCGAGCACAGGTAGCACACAAGAACAGCGCAGCGTAAATTATAAATTTGGGTTTAAAAACACGGAAAGGTTTTCGAGTAATTTATTATTAGATGGATCAGAAACAGAAACCATTGGCGGTGGGGATTCATCATATGATAGAACGCGATATCGTATCGAACCTTCAGTATTCTATAAACTAAGTAGAGACTGGGTTCTTAGTTTTAAATACAGTTATATCAATCAAAACATTACGAATACTGAACAAGACAGTACGTCAAATGCGGTATATATAAACCTATTGTTAAACTGGCCAAAATTGGCAACAACCTACTAGTAAGAATTAACTATGGAAGAGCAAGAAAAAAGTATTCAAGATTATTTGGCCATCGTTAGTCGTAGAAAAGTAGCGATTATTAGCACGGGGTTAGTCGTGTTTTTAGTGGGCATAATTACGGCATTGGTGTGGCCGCCAACATTTAAGTCTTCAGCAACTATTCTTATTAAAGAACAGGAAATACCCACGGAGCTGGTGCGTTCTACGGTGACCTCATTTGCGGCGCAGCGAATTCAAACGATTAGTCAGCGTGTAATGACGAGACCTAATTTAATGGAAATTATTGAAAAATATAATCTCTATGGTGATGAGCGCAAACGATATACAACAGAGGAAGTGCTGGAAGAGATGCGTGAGGATATTGCCCTGGATATGATCAGTGCTGATGTTATGGACCCACGAACAGGCCGACCTGGTGTAGCAACAATTGCATTTACCTTGTCATTTTTAAATAGCGACCCAGATGCGGCACAAAAAGTGGCGGGTGAGTTAACCAGTTTGTTTTTAGCAGAAAACCTGAAAAATCGAAAAGATAAGGCAGCAGAAACTTATACGTTTTTAACCGATGAAACATCAAAGCTAGAAGAAAGAATTGCTGAATCAGGTAAAAAATTAGCTGAGTTTAAAGAAAAAAATGCCAATAGCTTGCCAGAAATGGTGGCGATGAACCTGTCTATGTTAAATAGAACAGAGTCCGATTTAGATGCTGTGGAAGCTGAATTGCGAGCATTAAAAGAGCGTAAGTTCTATTTGGAAAGTCAGTTGGCTCAGATTAATCCACTGACTAATATGCGTTCTGCAACCGGTGAATCTATTTTAGATCCATCATCTAGATTAAAAGCCCTGGAATCTGAGTATGCAAGCTTAACGGCCAGGTATTCTAGTGAGCATCCCGATATTGTAAAAATAAAACGGGAAATTGAAGGCTTGCGCATTCAAACAGGGCAGGGCTTTAATACGCAAGAACAGGCGATGAGTCTAACTAAAAATCGTAGCGAGTATGCAGCATTAGTAAAAAAATATTCTGCAGATCATCCCGATGTTGTAAAGCTTAAAGCTGAAATTGCGGTGCTGGAAAAATCAATTGAAGCCCATCCTTCTCAGCTAGAAGAGCAGGTGATGACGTTGCAGCCAGATAACCCAGCTTATATATCGGCGCAAACGCAGTTGAAAACCATAGAAACAGAAATTAAATCTAATACATCCAGAAAAAGCCGTTTAGATAAAAAACTGATAGAGCTTGAAGAGAATATTGCTAAAAGTCCTCAAGTTGAAAAAGAGTTTATGGTGCTAAGTCGTGAACAGCAAAATACATTAGCGCGTTTCCAGGATATTAAGGCTCGTCAAATGGAGGCAGAAATTGGCCAGGAGCTAGAAAAAGAAAGTAAGGGTGAGTCTTTTGTTTTAATAGATCCAGCTCAATATCCAGAAAAACCGGTTAAACCTAATCGAACTGCTATTGTGTTCCTTTCATTAATATTTTCGATTGCAGCAGGCTTAGGTGTGGCGATTGTAAAAGAGGCAATGGATGGGTCGGTGCGTGGCGTTTCAGGCGTTACTAAAATGTTAACCGCTGCACCATTAGCGGTAATACCTATTATATATAATACTTATGATTTGCGGCGTAAGCAGCGTATTAGTCGTATCGTATTGGGTTCTGTTATTGGCAGTATAGTAGCAGTGTTGTTGTTGATTCATTTCTTTTGGACGCCACTGGATGTTCTCTGGTTTAGAGGGATCCGAAAAGCTGAAAATGTGATGGGTGTATAAGGGGATTAACAATGGAACGTATTAAACAAGCACTAGAACTCGCGCGTAAAGAACGCATTAAAAATGGCGGCAAGGTCACTGGCTCAATTGCCAGGCCAGCGGAAGCTCAGCAGAGTGTAGAAGAGCAAAATATTACTTATACAAGTACTCGAACAGTGCCTATGCCGGTAGGTGAGCTGCGAGAAAAACGGATTATTACAGAACAACAGAATAGTATTTCAGATGCGTACAGAATTTTACGTACGCAGGTTTTACAACGACTGAACGAAAAAAACTGGAACACACTAGCAATTACAAGCCCGGGAAATGGGGCAGGTAAGTCACTAACGGCCATTAATCTTGCCATTAGTTTGGCACGTGAAGTAGATAATACGGTATTGCTAATAGATGCCAACTTACGTTCACCGAAGTTAGATAAATATTTTGATTTCCATACAGATTATGGTTTAAGCGATTATTTGTTACACGATAAACCACTAGGTGACATGCTGGTTAATCCGGAAGGTGTTTCGCGTTTTGTTGTGTTGCCTGCTGGACGTGCGATTGCCAATTCATCAGAAATGCTTAGCTCGCCTAAAATGCAACGGCTGGTTGAAGAGGTTAAGCATCGATATCCTTCACGTATCGTTATATTTGATCTACCTCCGCTGTTAGAAAGTTCAGATACATTGGCGTTTATTCCGAATGCGGATGCAACATTGCTAGTGATTGAAGAAGGTAAGACACAGGAAGCAGAATTAAAACAGGCATTTGAATTACTTCAGGGTAATGAGGTGATAGGAACCGTGCTGAATAAGTCGTACACAACAGATAAAGACTATGCGGGATTAGATATAAAACCTGGCTGGATTTCGCAAATATTATCTAAGCTTGGTAAAAAGGCATCATAGATCCAGCAACTTATTTTTAAGTAGTGAATTGTAGTAAATAAGTAGGGTGGATCAAGCAAAGCGGATCCACCAGTAAAAAGAAGTGCATTCGTCATCCCAGTATACTTTTAAGCCGGGATCCAGCGACTTATTTTTAAGTAGTAAATATGTAGTAAATATGTAGGGTGGATCAAGCAAAGCGGATCCACCAGTGAAAAGAAGCGCATTCGTCATCCCAGTATACTTTTAAGCCGGGATCTAGCGACTTATTTTTAAGTAGTGAATTGTAGTAAATATGTAGGGTGGATCAAGCAAAGCGGATCCACCAGTAAAAAGAAGCGCATTCGTCATCCCAGTATACTTTTAAGCCGGGATCTAGCGACTTTTCCTTTATAGGTATGTTTTTTCAAGAACCAGGGCATAAAAACGAAATACTTATTTAAATATTTAGTTACGCTATCAGTAGCTTTATTATGGGTAGTGTCACCTATAAAAGCTGAAATAAATAACCAGACATTAGCCGTGCTGGTGAATAAAAATGATCCGGAAAGTATAGAGATAGCAAAACACTATCAACAGGCAAGATTAATACCTGATGAAAATATTATTTATTTAAGCTTTAAGGGAAATGTAAATAGCTTAACCAGTGCTGAATATAATGAAGTAAGAATTCAGCTTAATAAGAAAGTAACAGATAACATACAAGCCTATGTATTGGCCTGGCGTAAACCCTGGAGAGTCGGTTGCATGTCAATCACCTCGGCTTTTTCCTTAGGTTTTAGTAAAGACTACTGTGCTGTAGGCTGCAAAACAACAAAGCCAGTTGATTACTACAATAGCAACAGTGTATTGCCCTATACAGATTACGGGATACGCCCGTCTATGATGTTGTCGGCAAATAGTGTTGATGCGGTAAAACGATTAATAGATAGAGGCGTTGCAGCCGATTATTTAAGGCCTAAAGCATCTGCGTACTTAGTAAGTACAAGTGACAAAGAGCGTAATGTGCGAGCAGTACATTACCCAATTATAAAAAAGTCATTAGGTAAACTGTTAAATATTGAATTGATACACGCGGATGCAATAAAGAATAAACCAGATGTGATGTTTTATTTTACAGGAATGAAAGAAGTTAAATATTTAGGTGAAAATAAATATGCTCCTGGTGCTCTAGCCGATCATTTAACATCGGCAGGTGGACATTTATTTAAGGGGACGCAAATGAGTGTGCTTAACTGGGTTGATGCGGGAGTAACTGGAACCTATGGTACGGTGGTAGAACCATGTAACTTCAAGCAGAAGTTTCCAAATCCTGGAATTGTTATGCAAGAGTATTTATCTGGTAATAGTTTAATTGAGGCATATTGGAAAAGTGTACAAATGCCGGGGCAGGGGTTATTTGTTGGTGAGCCACTAGCATCGCCATATAAGGGTTGCAGATACCAGTTAGGCATTGGGGGTGAGTACAGCTATGTTGTACAACAGCCTAATAATTTTGTAGAAAGAGTATCTAAAAACTGTCATTGATATTCGATTATCAACGACATAAAGGGTAAATAATGAAAATTTTAGTAACGGGTGCAGCAGGTTTTATCGGAATGCACCTATCAAAGCGATTACTTGAAAGAGGCGATGAAGTTGTCGGCATTGATAATCTTAATGATTATTATGACGTCCAGTTAAAGCACGATAGATTAAAGCAATTAGATGGGTTCAATAAGTTTACCTTCATTAAAATGGATATGGCCGACAGAGAAGCAATGGCTGCTCTATTTAAAGAGCAGAAATTTAACAGGGTAATGAATTTGGCTGCTCAAGCTGGCGTTAGGTACTCATTGGAAAATCCACTGGCCTATGTCGATAGTAATCTTGTTGGCTTCGCTAATATTTTAGAAGGTTGCCGACATAATAAAGTTGAGCATCTAGTGTATGCCAGTAGCTCTAGTGTGTATGGCTCAAATACAGACATGCCATTTAGTGTGCATGATAATGTCGATCACCCTGTTAGCTTATATGCAGCGACTAAAAAATCGGGTGAGCTAATGGCGCACACTTATAGTCACCTATATGATTTGCCAACAACAGGCTTACGCTTTTTCACAGTATATGGCCCCTGGGGTCGTCCAGATATGTCGCCTTCGTTATTTGCAGGTGCAATACTGCGCGATGAGGCAATTAACGTATTCAATGAAGGTAAGATGCAGCGTGATTTTACCTATATAGATGATATTGTTGAAGGGGTTATTCGGGTTATAGATAAGGTAGCAGAACCTAATGCAGCATATGATAAATCATCTCCAGATCCCGCAACCAGTTATGCACCATATCGTGTTTATAATATTGGTAACAATGAACCTGTAGAGCTCATGGAATTTATTGAAACCATTGAAGATGCGGTTGGTAAAAAAGCTGAAAAAAATATGATGGGTATGCAGGATGGCGATGTGGTTGCAACCTATGCCGACATCGATGCATTAGTCGATGCAGTGGGATTTAAACCTGCTACACCATTGAAAGATGGCATACAAAAATTTGTTGATTGGTATAAAGGTTATCACGGTTAAAACTACATTATGAAATATTACGGTAACGAATCATTTGCTCCTATGCTTTCTCTAGAAGAAAGCGATAGCCTTAAAAAAGAAATTGCAGCGAGCTGCACGATTACCTTAACAGAAAGGCAGTTGTGTGATTTGGAAATGATTTTGAGTAATGCAATGAATCCATTAAATGGCTTCATGAGTGAGAATTGTTATTCTTCTGTTGTTGAGAATATGTCACTTGATGGGTCCCTCTTATGGTCTATGCCGATTACACTAGATGTATCTAAAGAACAGTTAGATACATTTGGAAAAGCTACAAAACTGGGCTTATGTGATACAGAAGGTTTCATGTTGGCAACGATAGATGTGGGTTCTGTATGGAAAGTTGATAAAAATAAAGAGTCATTAGAAATTTACGGCACAAATGATCTTTCTCATCCAGGTGTTCAGTACTTATTTAACGAAGTTAAAGAGTACTATATAGGTGGTAAGGTTAATGGAATGCAGTTGCCTACTCATTATGATTTTGAATCATTAAGGCATACGCCTGAACTTTTACGCAAAGAGTTTAAAAAATCAGGCTGGGATAAAGTTGTTGCCTTTCATACCAGCAAACCCATGCATCGTATTCATCATGAAATAACAACAGATGCGGCGAAATCTATTGGCGCGAATATATTGATTCATCCTGTATCGGGCGTTGGTAAGCCGGGTGATCTTGCCTATTATAGTCGCGTTCACTGCTATCAAGCAGTAATGAAATATTATCCCAATCATTTGGCAATGCTTTCTCTTATGCCGCAAGCGATTCGTATGGCGGGCCCGAGAGAGGCGATGCACAATATGATTGTGCGACAGAACTATGGTTGTTCGCATTTTATTATTGGGCCAGAACATGCATCACCACCAGGTGTAAGGTCTGGCGTGCAACGTTTTTATGAAAGATATTCAGCGCAAAAATTTGTAAATGAGTTTCAAAATAAACTAGATATCCAAATGCTTCCAGTTGAAGAAAAAGGCTATTCAATAAAACGTAATGCGTATATCTCTTGCGAAACAGCGCATAAAGAAAAAGAAGAAACTCTTGGCTATACAGAAAGAAACTTTAATCAGGCGCTTGAACATGGTCAGCCTGTTCCTGAATGGTATTCATACCCAGAAGTTATTCATGAGTTGAGTAAAGTAAGGCTTTCACGTAAACAAAAAGGCTTAACTTTATTTTTCACAGGTCTCTCAGGTTCGGGAAAATCAACTTTAGCAAAACTTATTTATGCTCGTTTCATAGAGCAGGGCGATAAGCCTGTTACATTGCTTGATGGTGATGTGATTCGTATGAATCTATCGAGTGAACTAGGTTTTTCAAAAGAACATCGTGATATTAATGTAAAACGCATTGGTTATGTGGCAAGTGAAATAACAAAGAATAGAGGTGTCGCGATTTGTGCACCTATTGCTCCATATGAATCAATACGCACATCTATTCGAGAGATGATTGAGGAACATGGTTCTTTCATAGAAATTCATGTGGCAACGCCGCTTGAAACCTGTGAAGGTAGAGATAGAAAAGGCATGTATGCAAAAGCTCGTAAAGGCATTATTAAGAATTTCACAGGTATTAGTGACCCATATGAGATACCGGTTAATCCTGAAATAAAAATAGATACAACAGGAAAAACACCTGTTGAATGCGCACAACAAATAATGCTTTACTTATTTAAAGAAGGCTATATTTCTTGAAACAATAAGTAATATGAACTCAGATGATCGATTGAGTTTGAATAGTTGTAGGTGCTGTAGGTGCTGTAGGTGTTGTAGGTGTTGTAGGTGTTGTAGGTGTTGTAGGGTGGATCAAGCGAAGCGGATCCACCAAAGTACAACAAAATTGAATTAAGCATTTAAATAATGTGAAAGTAATTAACAAGGATTACAAATGATCGTCCCAGTTATATTATCCGGTGGTTCAGGTACTCGCCTCTGGCCTCTATCAAGAGCACTAAGGCCAAAGCAATTGCTTAGTATGGTATCTAATCACACGATGATTCAGGATACGGTAACACGTCTAGCAGGTATAGCAGATCTTGCCGATCCGATCATTGTTTGTAATGAAGAGCACCGGTTTACAATCGCTGAACAAATGCGTGAAATTAGCATACATCCATCTGCAATTATCTTGGAGCCATTTGGTAAAAATACCGCGCCAGCAGTGGCGATATCGGCTATTCAATCTCAAAAAATAGATGATGATCCAGTTCTGCTGGTTTTACCTGCTGATCATGTTATAGGGAATAACGAAGCTTTTCATGCGGCTGTTAAAATAGGTTACCAAGCGGCGTTAGAAAATAAGCTTGTAACATTCGGTATAGTGCCTAATGCGCCTGAAATAGGATATGGCTACATTAAGTCAGGCAAAGATATAAAAAACAATCAAATTTTTAGTGTAGAAAAATTTGTGGAAAAACCAGATGAAAAAACAGCACAAGCCTACTTAGATGAAGGTAACTATTACTGGAACAGTGGTATGTTTATGTTCAAAGCATCTGTTTATCTTAATGAGCTAAAAAAATATAATACAGATATGTACACAAGTTCAATAAGTTCACTTGAATCTGCGACTACTGATATGGACTTTATACGCTTAGATCGAGATGTATTCGAAACCTGTCCATCAGACTCTATCGATTATGCAGTAATGGAAAAAACAGATTCAGCAGCAGTAATACCAGTAGATATGCAATGGAATGATATTGGTTCATGGGCTGCCTTATGGGAAGTGGGTGAGTCTGATGAAAAAGGCAATGTAACACAAGGCGATGTTATATTAGAGGATACGAATAACTCTTATGTACATGCTGAAAGTAGGCTGGTAACTACCATTGGCTTGAATGATCATGTTGTGGTTGAAACAGCGGATGCTATATTGGTTGCACATAGAGACAAAGCACAAAATGTAAAAGATATAGTTGAAAAATTAAAAGCTAGCAATCGTGATGAAGCCATTATTCATAATAAAGCATACCGACCCTGGGGCGCATACGAATGCATTGATCACGATTCACGTTTTCAAGTGAAACGTATTACAGTCAATCCTGGTGCAAGCTTGTCTCTACAGCTGCATCATCATCGGTCTGAGCACTGGATTGTAGTGCAGGGTACTGCCAAAGTAACTTGTGGCGATAAAGTGTTTTTAATGGCCGAAAGTGAATCTACCTATATTCCGTTAGGTGAAAAACATAGATTAGAAAATACTGGAAAAATACCACTTGAGTTGATAGAGGTGCAAACCGGGACATATCTCGGTGAGGATGATATTGTAAGGTTTGATGATGTTTACGGTAGAGAAGATAAATAATAATTCTCTATGATTTATAGTGGGACAGAAAAATACATAAGCGCTTTATATGAGTAAAAAAATAGCTATAGCAGGAACTGGTTACGTAGGCCTTTCAAATGCGATGCTGCTAGCGCAGCATAATGAAGTAGTCGCATTAGATATTATACCTAAAAAGGTTGATATGCTTAATGCTAGAAAGTCACCTATAGAAGATAGTGAGATAGAGGATTTTTTAGAAAATAAAGCGTTGAACTTTAAAGCTACATTAGATAAAAATGAAGCTTATAAAAATGCAGAATTTGTAATTATTGCAACGCCTACAGATTATGATACGGAAAACAACTTTTTCAATACGTCTTCAATCGAAGCTGTCATTAGTGATGTGCTAGAAATTAATCCATCTGCTACTATGGTAATTAAATCAACTGTTCCCGTTGGTTATACCCAGCAGGTAAGAAATAAATTTAATACGGATAATATAATATTTTCACCTGAATTTTTGCGGGAGGGTAAAGCGCTATATGACAATTTATATCCTTCTAGAATTATTGTAGGTGAAAAGTCGAGGCGAGCCGAAGATTTCGCTGCACTTCTGGCAGAAGCTGCAATAAAAGAAAATATAGATGTATTATTTACTGAGTCGACTGAAGCTGAGGCCGTAAAACTGTTTTCAAATACATATTTGGCAATGCGAGTTGCCTATTTTAATGAGCTAGATACTTATGCACAGGTGAATGAGCTCGACTCTCGACAAATAATAGAAGGCGTATGTTTAGATCCGCGCATAGGGAATCATTACAATAACCCCTCATTTGGCTATGGTGGTTACTGTTTGCCTAAAGATACAAAACAGCTTAGAGCAAATTACAGTGAAGTGCCTAACAATATTATACAGGCTATAGTTGACGCAAATACAACACGTAAAGATTATATTGCGAATACAGTTCTGGAGAGGAATCCAAAAATAGTCGGAATATACCGTTTGATAATGAAAAGTGGATCGGATAATTTTAGAGCGTCTTCAATACAGGGAATTATGAAAAGAATAAAAGCCAAGGGTATTGAAGTAGTGATATATGAACCAGTCTTAAATGAGTCTGAATTTTATCGCTCAAGAGTTATAAAGGATATTAAAGAATTTAAACAAATATCAGATGTGATCGTGGCTAATAGAATGGCTGATGAAGTATTGGATGTTAAAAATAAAATTATAACGCGTGATCTTTTTGGAAATGACTCTTAGAAGTCTCTAATTGAAATTAAAATAAATATTATTCTAAGTATAGGTACTAATGATGACTAAAAAAGCATTGATTACAGGTATAACGGGACAAGATGGAGCGTATTTAGCGGAGTTTCTTCTCAACAAAGGCTACGAAGTACATGGTATTAAACGCAGGGCTTCATCATTTAATACTGATCGTGTAGATCACCTGTATCAGGATCCACATGAAAAGAAACAACGTTTCTTTTTACATTACGGTGATTTGACTGATTCAATGAACTTGGTTCGTTTAATACAACAAATTGAGCCGGATGAAATATACAACCTTGGTGCACAAAGTCATGTAGCGGTTTCATTTGAAAGCCCAGAATACACAGCAGATACAGTCGGTATAGGTGCACTGAGAATTTTAGATGCAATCCGTATTTCTGGATTAGAAAAGAAAACACGATACTATCAAGCATCTACTTCCGAGTTGTATGGAGAGGTGCAAGAAATACCACAGAAGGAAACCACGCCTTTTTATCCTCGTTCACCTTATGCAGTAGCTAAACTATACGCCTACTGGATTACTGTAAACTACAGAGAAGCTTATGGTATGTATGCATGTAATGGTATTTTATTTAATCACGAGTCGCCAATACGCGGTGAAACTTTTGTTACGCGAAAAATTACGCGTGCAATATCTAGAATTAAATTGAATTTACAAGATAAATTATATCTAGGTAATTTAAGTGCTAAACGTGACTGGGGTCATGCAAAAGACTATGTTGAGATGCAGTGGTTAATGTTACAGCAAGATCACCCAGAAGATTTTGTAATTGCAACAGGTGTTCAATACTCAGTAAGAGACTTTGTTAATAAGGCGGCAGCAGCCGTCGATATTGAAATGGAATGGAAAGGAGAGGGAGTCGATGAGAAAGGTTACAACAAAGCGACAGGTGAATGTATTGTAGAAGTTGATCCTCGTTATTTCAGGCCTACAGAAGTAGAAACATTATTGGGCGATCCAACGAAGGCTAAAGAAAAATTAGGCTGGGTTCCGAAGATCACACTGGATGAGCTCGTTACTGAAATGGTTGAGCATGACATGATGATTTCAAAGCGTGATGCATTGTGTGAAAAAGAAGGCTTCAAAACGAATAAATATTATGAATAAAGGCTTTTTCCATCCAGCATGCTTTTGGCTGGGATTCAGTGGCTTATTTTTTATGTAGTAATTTGTAGGGTGGATCAAGCAACGCGGATCCACCAGTATAACAAGGCATTTATCATCCAGATTTTCATTTAAGCCGGATGAATTTAACAGGATTAAATTTAAACATGCATTGCATGGCTCATAGGCTAAAATACAGGGATGTATTTTATAATCCAGTGACTTATTTTATGTAGTAAATATGTAGGGTGGATCAAGCAGAGCGGATCCACCAGTTAAAAGAAACGCATTCGTCATCCCGGTATGCTTTTAAGCCGAGATCCAGTGACCTAAGGTTTTATTAGTATGAACAAAGAAGATAAAATATACATAGCAGGACACCGAGGACTTGTAGGAAGCGCAATACTTAGAAACCTGGAAAATTCTGGATACAACAATTTTGTGCTTCGTACCAGTAAAGAATTAAATCTAACTAGTCAGGCAGACGTAAATCAGTTTTTTGAAACTGAAAAACCGGATTATGTCTTTCTTTCAGCAGCTAAAGTTGGCGGCATACTTGCTAATGATACGTATCCAGCTGATTTCATCAGAGATAACCTGCTGATACAGACAAATGTCATTGATGCTGCTTATAGAAATAATGCTAAGAAGTTATTGTTCCTGGGTTCATCTTGTATTTACCCAAAGTTTGCGCCACAACCCATGAAGGAAGAGCACCTCCTTACAGGCGAACTTGAACCTACAAATGAATGGTATGCTATAGCAAAAATTGCTGGCATAAAAATGTGCCAGGCATATAAGAAACAGTATGGTTTTAATGCGATATCAATAATGCCAACGAATCTTTATGGTCCTGGGGATAACTTTAATTTAGAAAACTCACATGTTATGCCAGCATTAATGCGAAAATTTCATGACGCTAAAATAAATAAATTACCACAAGTCGAGGTGTGGGGGACAGGGATGCCTAAACGTGAATTTTTGCACGTTGACGATATGGCTGATGCATCGGTTTATTTAATGAATAATTACGATGGTTTTGATTTCGTTAATGTCGGTGTTGGTGAGGATGTTACCATTAGTGAGTTAGCCGAAACAGTTAAACAAGTCGTTGGCTATAATGGTGAACTTACTTTTGACAGATCTAAGCCAGACGGTACGCCTAGAAAACTACTTGATGTTACTAAATTGAGTGAGGCAGGTTGGAACTCAAAAATAAATCTCTATGAAGGTATATCGAATACATATGAATGGTTTATAAATAATATTGAAAATTGTAGACAGTAGCTTCGCTAACTTTGGTTTATAAATGAGATTAAGTCTTTGTTGATAAAAAACAAGCATGTTAGAGAAGTTGCAAAAGGAGCTTATTCATCATTTTTGATTAAAGTTTTTTCGGCAGGCATAACTCTTTTATTTTATATGTATCTTGGAAGGACTCTTGGTGCTGAGAGTTCCGGTGAATTTTTTTTGTTTCTTACGGTTCTAACAATTGCATCAGTAGTTGTTAGGTTTGGACTTGAAAATACGATTCTGAAGCTAGTTGCAAAATACGCACCTGAAAATAATTGGGGTATGGTTTTTAGTGCATATTTTAGAGCAATGAAATATGTCGTAGTAATATCAATAGTGACTTCAATAATAATTTATTTAGCGGCTGACGTTATCTCTATGTCACTGTTCTCATCATATAGTATGTCATCTTATATTGAAATTGTTGCCGTCTCGGTAGCTCCATTAGCAATAAGCGTTGTTCATGCACAAGCGTTGCAAGGTTTGAAGAGGATAGTAGACTCTACTTTAATTTTGAATTTACTTATTCCTCTAGTCGCACTAATAGGGTCAATGATGGTAGTTAATTCATATGGCTTACTAGGAGTTGTGTCTGCATATTCCTTTTCAATTTATATAGTATGTATTGTATCACTGATTCTATGGTGGAAAAATGTACATAGAATCGAGCATGATGATCAAGAAATAAGCAATAGTGAATTGTTGGCGAGTTGTGTTCCATTGTTCTGGGTATCAGTTATTCAAATGGTAATAAATTGGTTTTCATATTTAGTTCTCGGCATTTTTTCTACTGAAGCAGATGTTGGTGTTTTTGGTATAGGTGTAAGAGTAGTGACACTATTCGGCTTTTTTTTGATGGCAGTCAATAGTATTAGCGCACCAAAGATTGCTGCGATGCATGGTAAGGATAACAGAGTTGAAATAGAGAAGATGTGTAGAAGCTCATCCACATTATTACTGTATGTGACATTGCCATTGTTTGTTATTGTGTTTTTTGCATCAAACTTAGTGATGTCATTGTTTGGCGAGGAATTTACAGGAAATAATTTAGTATTACAGATTTTGCTCTTTGGGCAGTTTGTTAATCTTGTATCGGGCTCTGTAGGTGTGTTGCTTGTAATGACAGGGAATGAAAAGATAATGAGAAATAATCTGATTGTTACAATGTTTCTTTGTGTCGCATCAAATCTAGTATTAGTCCCTGCTTATGGTTTAATCGGGGCTGCAATTTCATTTTCACTTACTATGGCATTTCAGAATGTATTTCTAGTAATTAAGGCAAAAAGAGCTATGAATATATATACTTTGCCTTATCTTAATCCTTTGAAGGTGTTTAAAATTGCCTAAACAAAAAATACTATATATAGCTGCACATAGCAGGAGTGGAAGCACGATATTGGATAGAATATTGGGCCAGATAGATGGCGCTTTTACGGTTGGTGAGATCAGAAATATTTGGCATCGTTCTTTCGCTGAAAATCAATTGTGTGGATGTAGTCAGAAATTCAATGAATGCCAGATATGGCAGAAAATAGTAACTAATACAAATATTGATACTAATTTTTCTGAGGGTATGTACAAACTTTCTAGAGTTGTAGACCGGTACAAAAAAATTCCACAAATCATTTATCCATCACTTCGTACTAATAATTTAAGCAAACAGATGATTGAATTTCAAGAAGGCTTATCTGAAATTTATACTGGGGTTGAGAAGGCTGTTAAACCTGAATTTATTGTTGATTCTTCAAAAAGCTCAAGTTATGCAATGCATTTACAGCAACTTAAAGGATTTGATGTGCATGTAGTTCATCTAGTTCGAGATAGTCGTGCAGTTGCATTTTCGAGACTAAGAAAAAAGAAAAGGCCTGAGATTCATTGGAAAGATGAATACATGGCCCAAACCCCAGCCTATAAGACAGGTTATCAGTGGGACTTAATGAATTTTTCTATGGATTTATTACAAAAATTTGGAGGTTACTCTCTTGTACGGTACGAAGATTGTATGAGAAACCCTACAGGTGTTGTTGATAAAATAATGAATGATATGGGGTTGTATAATAAAAACATTTCGTTTATTAAAGATAAGCATATTGAATTAGGTATGGATCATACGGTATCTGGTAATCCAATGCGCTTTAAAGTCGGAGATATTGAATTGCGTGTAGACGATCAATGGAAAGACGAGATGACAAAGTTTGATAGAAATATTGTAACAGCAATAACGTATACTCAGTTAAAAAAATATGGTTATTTATAACAATTTATTCATATTTGGAGAGGGTTTTGTACTTTTTAATAATAAGAAGAGCTATAAATAAGTTTATCCGGACTAGACCAATGTTGTTTGGATTGGTAATGGGTCAACGTAAAAAATTTAAAGATATTGTGGTCAGCAATGATACAGAAATTGTAATCGAAGGGTATCCTAGATCCGCAAATACTTTTGCAGTTGCAGCTTTTATATATGCACAAAAAAAGGAAGTTAAAGTTGCAAGGCATACACATGCACCAGCACAAATTATGCTAGGAGTAAAAGCAAATACACCTGTAATATTGTTGATAAGAAAACCTGTAGATGCAGTTGTTTCTCTTGTTATAAGGGATTGCACAATATCATTAGTTGCTGCTCTTAAAATGTATATCTGGTATCACAAATCAATACTTGATATAAAAGACAAATGTGTCGTTGCAGACTTTTATGATGTCACTGAAAATTTTTCTAATATCATTGATATGGTTAACACTAAGTATAATAAGAATTTTTTGAATTTTACACACGATAAGTGTTCAGAAAATAACATATTTAAATTGGTTGAAGAAATGGAAAGAATGGACTCTGGAGGTGAATTGCGTGAGTCTCATGTTGCAAGACCATCAGAGTCTAGAAATAGTATTAAACAAGAAATTGTTCATCAATTACAGCTACCAGCTAATAGTAAATTATTAAGCGAATGCAATAGCTTATATGAACAGATGGGCGTGAAATAGTGTTAATGAAGTGCAGATGCCATGTATGTTGAAGGTAATTAGTTTACTGGTTTTAGTGTTCTCAGCTAATGCAATAGCAGATGATGTATTCCCCTCGGTTTATATTGATTTCGATAATCAAGAAAAGATGCAGTTTATCAACGAGAACGATAATTATGTTTATGTGGATGGTGTTTCACGTAAAGGTATTTTATTGTCGAAACAATGTTTAAGTCTTTCGCTTAATAAGTATAAAATATCTGATCAAGCTACTATCTCATTTTGGTTTAAACCTAATTGGGGATATTATCAAAATATTTCTGGCAATCTTATTTCCCATTCATTTTTATCAATGAAGTGGAAAAACGGTGGTTACATGATTTTATCAGATGGATGGTGGGAGAGTAAAGGTGGTGGATTGAGTACGTATTTTATTTTAAATAATAAAGGTTTATCTAACGTCCACTCAAAGATTAGATATATTAAGGATCAATGGGTTCATATGGCTATCAGTTGGGATGCTAAGAAAGGAAGATTAAGGTTATATAAAAATGGGGAGATGATATCGGAAAAAATAAATGAATTTATGGTAAATGAAGATCTTGATGAGTTATTTGTGGGATGTGATAAAGGTACTACAATTTATGGGCAACGATTTTTGGATGGAACTCTAGATGATCTTAAGATTTACAGTAAAGAGCTCAATCAGAAGCAAATTTTATTTCAATCAGACGCTACAGAGTACGAATTTAAAAAATTAAAGTATAAGTATTTGGATGATTTTATAACTTTAACTGACGACGAATTACGAGCATCTGAAAATAGAGTAGTATTCGACAGTTACCCAGCATCCTGGCAGACAAAAGCTCAAGCAAAAAAAACTATAGAAAGACTTTATGATGCAGGAGTTAATGTTTATGTTCCATGTGTATGGTATGGGGATGGCGCGCGATATGATTCAAAAATTGCACCGCATGCAGCATACAAGGGTAATGGTAAACCTTTAAAATATTTAATAGAAATTGCGCATCAATATGGTATAGAAGTGCATCCTTGGTTAACGGTCGCTTATAGACCTAAAAATATATTGCCATCATTTTATGATGTTGGTACGCCACCAAAAGCTTTTGAAGTGCATAATCAAAAATTTCGTGACTTTATCGTTAATGTTGTTTCTGAATTAGTCCAGAATTACGATATTGATGGTATTAATCTTGATTATATTCGAACAATGGGTGTGTCAAAAAGTGAGCTGGCTATAAAATTGTATCGAGATAAGTATAAGGGTGATTTACTTAAGCAGCTGCATAAACTTGATAAGAATCAAGCGTGGTCAAAAAACGTTCAAAGCTTTATTAATTATCCAATCGATGAAATTGTTTCTAGAGTGTCTCAGGTGATACGTAAAAATAGGCCGGATATTATATTAAGTGTTGACGGTCATCCTAATCCAAGTTTTCTAGGAGAATCTCGGCAAGGAAGGAATGAGATAAAGTGGTTAAATGATGGACTTATTGATATAGTTTTTGCGATGAATTATTCAATGGAAATAGACTATTCAAAAATTGATTTGTTGATGAATGAATTGAGCGATCCAAACAAAGTGATTATTTTGCTCGGTCTTTTTGATAAAGACTCGCCTGATTATGATAAACAACCTGTTCGGTCGCCTACTGATGTTGAAAAACTTATTAATTTTTCCAGATCAAAGTGGGCAAATGGTATAGCTTTATATCCATATTCAATGATGAACAACGATATGCATAGTTTGCTTAAAAATAAATTGTTTAAATATAATGTTAAAACTAAATGGCCTAATTAAAATGAGATTATCTGTATGATAAGTTATTTAATGCTTATGATGTTTCTTTTGCCTCTTTTGTATTTTACATTTACTTCTTCGAAGAAACTTATTTTATTTGTTGTTTTTATTGGCGGAATTCCACTTACAACCTTTATGCCTGATCTTGTGTTATTGGGTTTTTTAGGTGGTTTGGCGCCACAAGCGGCATTTCTCTTTTTTATTGTTGGTTCACTATCCTTTGTTTTGTTATTTTCGAACGGGGTTGTGTTGCGAGAAATATTGAGATTTAAGATGTACGCTCTTTTTATAGTGTATGTTGTAATGTCTCTTATGTGGAGTGAGAACTTTGTATATGGGCTTAGGTTATCAATTAAACTGCTTTCACCGTTTTTACTTTACATGGGTGTTGTTGGATTTATAAAAAATAACAATGACTTTAAAAAAGTTGAATTGGCACTTTATGCGTGTGTTTTGGTTGTCTTGGTATTGATTGCCGTAAATTATATGTCTGGTGGTGCTATTGGAGGAGATAAAGTTAGGTATAAATGGATACCCCTTGGTGTCTTAACTGCTCCATATATGAGCCCTGCAAATTTTTCATTCTTTATATCATCAATAGCCATTTACTCAATAGGAAGGTACCTTTTTTCAAAAGAAAATAAATACTTGGCTATTTATTTTCTTTTAACCGCAATTGTATTTGCCGCGTTCACACGTATATCCATGGCTGGGCTTGTGTTAGGTACAGGAATATGTGTGTTTTTTATGGTACAAAATACAGTAGTAAAAATAGCTTTCCCACTTGTAATAGTGGCTGGTTTTGTGACAATGCTTTTTACTGTAGATAAATTTAGAGACAGAATGTTTTACAATGCTGATGAATTTAATATATCTGAAGCAATAGAAAGCCCTGATAAGTTCGAAAAAAACTTTGATACTTCAGGTCGTATATTTCTCTGGGCTGAAGTACTTGAGCATTATAAAGAGTCAAATCATATTATTGGTGGTGGTGTTGGATCCTTGGATTATTTGATGGATCGTGAATTTAGGTCGCTAGAATTACATTCGGAATTCTTAAGATTGTATCTGGATTTCGGTATAGTAGGATTAAGTTTATATTTATTAGGGATCCTTCAAATAATACTTAAAATGAAAAATCTTAAGAATTCTGGTCCTCAACGTATGTACGCCGCAATTGCTGCAGGTGGATTGGGGCTTTATTTAGTAACTCTATTCACTGACAATTCCTTGAATTATGTAACTGAGTTTGGCAATTATGTGTATGCTTTTATAGGTCTAGCGATAGCTGCAACATTCAATACTAAACCTATAAATATTAATAAAGAAGTTACTAATAAAAAAGGTGTTTCGGATATGTTCCAAAGTGTTAAATTACGTTAATTGTTACATTAATCGATATTTATTAGTAATATAGCAATATTCTAATATTCTAAAAAAGATTATATTGCATGATATGAGTTTAAAAAGATTAATTCTTAGCTTGATAGTTCTTAGCACTATATGATGCTCAAGCTGTATGGTATGGTCTGTTCAATCAGGTGGGGCAGAAAGTATTGTCTTATATATTTGTTATTATTGAATTGGTTGCTTTTTTATGAAGGTTTTGTTGGCGCATTGTTATTATCGGTCAAGTGCTCCAAGTGGTGAAGATTCAGTTTTTATTAGTGAGAAGACTTTACTTGAATCGCAAGGTGTAGAGGTAATTACCTTAGAAAAATACAATGATAATGTAAATGTATCTACATTAATGGGTAGTATAAAAACAGCCATGAATACTACCTGGTCGAATGTTAGCTATAAAGAGGTTGTGCAGCTAATTCATGAGCATAAACCAGATGTTGCACATTTTCATAATACATTCCCTCAGCTATCACCAAGTGTTTATAAGGCTTGTTCGGACAATGGAGTAGCTGTTGTTCAAACACTACATAATTATAGAATTGTTTGCCCAAGTGCTATGTTGCTACGTGATGGTAAATCATGCGAGTTGTGTTTGAATGATTCTATTTTCCCCGTGCACTCTTTAAAATATAACTGTTATAGGGGGTCACTATTAGCAACGTCTTCATTAGCACTGATGATAGCAAGAAATAGAGTAAATGGAGTGTATACTAAGTGTGTTAATCGATACATTTCATTAACAGCTTTTGCAAAAGAGAGATTTATCCGTGGTGGAATACCTGCTAATAGGATAGTTGTTAAGCCCAATTTCTTATCACACGAAACCTGTATTAATGAAAACAAAGAAAATTATGTTGTTTTTGTTGGTAGGTTGAGTGATGAAAAGGGAATTAAAACACTTATTGAAACGTGGAAAATTGTCGATGACCTAAAGCTAAAAGTGCTTGGTGATGGACATTTGAGGGAGGAGCTAGAAGATATATGTGTAAGAAATAATCTTAATGTGGAATTTATGGGGTATTGTTCTCAGGAAAAAGTTTTGGAAGTAGTAAATAAAGCTATTTTTCAAATTATACCTTCAGAGTGCTATGAAGGATTTCCTATGTCTGTGCTTGAAGCGTTTTCTTGTAGAACGCCAGTAATAGCTTCTCGTTTAGGCAGTCTTGGTGAAATTATATCTGATGGTGAAACAGGTATTTTGTTTGAACCTGGAAATTCAAAAGACCTACTTAGCAAAATCAATGTGTTACTGGCTGATGAAGGTTACAGAATAAATTTGGCTCTTAATGCAAGAAAGCAGTTTGTTGAAAAATATAGTGAAGAAGTTAATTTCAAGCTTTTAATGGATATATATAATGAATCCATTAATGAAATAAAATCGAGTCGCTAAGATCGTTTGTTAATCGTGTATTTGGTATAAAGTTTATCGTATTTATAGTCTGTTTGAGTGTTTTTTATGAATGAAAATGTAAATATTTTGGGGTTTCAAACAAGTTCTGCTGGAGTGACTGGTGATGTCCAAAAAGCATGGGACTTGGCTACATCGGAAAAAAACGGTAGTTATATAGCATGTACAAACCCTCATTCTCTTGTTGTGGCATCAACTGATCCTGATTTTAGTCTTTCTTTAGCCAATGCAGATTTGTTATTACCCGATGGTATTGGTATTGTACTAGCTGCCAAAATTCTTGGTATAAACTTAAAAGAACGAGTTGCTGGTTCAGATATTTTTTTAGGGCTGTCTGAAAAAGCAAATGATAATAAAGGGCTGAAATACTTTTTTCTGGGATCTACGGATGAAGTGTTGGAAAAGATATCGACTAGACTAAATAACGAATTTCCAAATATAACCATATGTGGTGTGTTGTCGCCTCCATTCAAAGCAGTGTTTAGTGAAAGTGACAATCAACATATGATTGATGCGATTAATAAAGCAAAACCAGATGTATTATGGGTAGGTATGACCGCCCCTAAGCAAGAAAAGTGGATATATCAAAACAAAGATAAGCTTGACGTGCCTTTAATGGGTGCTATAGGCGCTGTGTTTGATTTTTATGCGGGTACAATAAAGCGATCACCTAATTGGGCGTGTAAAATGGGATTGGAGTGGTTGCCTCGTTTAGTGCGTGAGCCAAGGCGATTATTTAGAAGAAACTTTATATCAAGTCCTTTATTCTTGTTAATGGTGTTTAAAAGAAAACTAGGATTAATTAAGGACTAAGTGTAGTGGAAGTTATGTTAGACAAAGATAATAATCAAATTTATAGAGAATCCCCAATGTTGATTGGATTTGGGGTTTTCGTACTTGCTTTATTGATATTTATATATCAGGAAGGCTTATCGTATATGGTAGAAATGTGGGATGCTAAAGAAGAATATGGCCATGGATATATCTTACCGCTGATAACCTTATTTTTGATTTGGCAGAAGAGTGACAAACTTGAGTTGATGGCATTTAAGGGGAGTTGGTTTGGTTTTTTGTTAGCGAGTTTTGGTCTGATTCTATTTTATGCAGGTGAATTAAGTTCTATATACACTGTAATTCAATATGCGTTCGTAATTACTTTATTTGGTGTCTTATTGTCGGTAGTTGGTTGGAAGGCTTTTAAAATAATTTATATACCACTCTTGATATTGTTTTTTATGATTCCACTTCCAAACTTTTTTCTAAATAATTTATCATCTCAGTTACAGCTTATTTCATCTGAAATTGGTGTAGCAGTTATTCGTTTGTTTGATATCAGTGTTTTTCTTGAAGGTAATGTAATCGATTTAGGTGTGTATAAATTGCAGGTGGTTGAAGCCTGTAGTGGTCTAAATTATTTGTTTCCATTGATGACGTTAGCCTTTATCTCAGCTTATTTCTTTAAGGGTTCTTTCTGGAAAAAATCTATCATCTTTTTGTCTTCAGTCCCTATTACTATATTTATGAATAGTTTTAGAATTGGCGTAATTGGCATCACCGTTGAATACTGGGGCCCAGAAATGGCGGAAGGCTTCCTGCATGATTTTGAAGGCTGGGCCGTGTTTATGAGCTGTATAGCTATTCTTATCGCCGAAATGTGGGTATTGGCTCATATAGGTAAAGATAAATTGCCATTACGTGAAGCATTTGGTTTAGATTTTCCTGAGCCTGCGCCTGAAGATGCCGAAATTACCTATCGCAAAATACCAAAGCCCTTTTATGCGTCATTTGCCATCATAGTAATTGTTGCGGTTAGTGTATTCGCTATACCTAAGAGCATAGAGATAGAGCCTGAGCGGAAACAATTTGTTGAGTTTCCATTAGAGTTTGATAACTGGCAGGGTAAAACAGGTTACTTAGAAGCTAATATTATTGACACACTTAAATTTACTGATTATTTGATGAGTGATTATCGAAATACAGAAGATGGTGGAACGATTAATTTTTACTCCGCATACTATGCCTCGCAAAAGAAAGGTGCATCGGCACATTCACCGCGTTCGTGTATTCCTGGTGGTGGTTGGCGAATTACCTCTCTTGAAAATCATACCGTAAGCAATGCTGCGATTGATGGTGTGCCCTTTGTAGTTAACCGTCTTGTTATAGAAAAAGATGAAACGAAACAGCTCGTTTATTACTGGTTCCAGCAACGAGGGCGTTTTGTTACTAATGAATATATGATGAAGTGGTGGCTATTCTGGGATTCTATGAATCTACACCGTACGGATGGGGCATTGATGCGATTAACTACGGTATTAAGGCCAGGGCAAGACATCTCTATTGCTGATAAACGTCTTGAGGACTTTAGTCGTAAAATAGCACCACTTATTCCACAGTACGTACCCGGTAAATAAAAGCACTTTATGTTGTTTATATTCGCTTTTATTATATCGCTGGTTGTCACCATGCTTTTGATTCCACCTGTTATGAAATGGGCGGATAAGATTGGCGCAATAGATGTGCCCGATGCACGCAAGGTGCATACGCAATCGATACCACGGGTCGGTGGAATCGCGATGGTTGCGGGTAGTGTTATATCTATCCTTTTGCTTGCAGAGCTAGACCAACAAGTTATTGCCATACTTGTTGGCTTTCTTGTTATCTGGGGTTTTGGCCTATGGGATGATAAGTGTGACCTGAATTATAAAGTTAAATTTTTAGGTCAGTTGTTAGCTGTTGTTATTGTTGTTACATGGGGCGATGTGATTGTTCGTACTTTCCCTTTTGTAGATGGGCATATTCCAGATTATTTGGCGATACCTCTCACAATATTTGCACTCGTAGGTATTACCAATGCAATTAATTTATCGGATGGCCTGGATGGTTTAGCCGGTGGTACTTCTTTAATAACAATCAGTATTATTGCCTTGCTGGCATTTGATGCTCAGGGAAGCATGGTTGTCCTTATTTCCATGGCTGTGGCGGGCTCTATTCTTGGGTTTTTGAGACACAATACACATCCAGCACGCTTATTTATGGGTGATACGGGTAGTCAGTTTTTGGGCTTTAGTTTAGGTGTTCTGGTGATTGTGTTATCACAATCGGTGAATTCTGCGATGAGCCCATTCATACCTTTGTTTATTTTAGGCCTACCTATTCTTGATACCATGGCAGTTATGGGGCAGCGCCTATATGAAAAGCGCTCTCCATTTTCTCCAGATAAAAATCACATACACCACAAGTTATTAGATATTGGTTTTGATCAATATGAAGCTGTATTTATAATTTATTTATTACAGAGCACATTAGTTGCGGTTGCATACTTTATGCTTTATGAGTCGGATGCAGTGCTCATTCTCATATATATACTTATCAGTGCCTTTGTTTTAGGATTTTTTTATTATGCCCGCCTTACAGGTTGGACGTTTCATGCAAAAGAACTGTCTGATAAAAGCTTTCTTAAATCATTAGTGCATCGCTTGCGTGAAAAAGGCTGGTTAACCACTATTCCAACGATGGCCCTAAAAATACTGGTCCCTTTAGTTTTGCTCTCTGCCGCCATTATCGCTACTGATGTTAAAAAGGATATGGCTATACTTGCTGCAATGTTATTAGTTGTATTAGTCGTTAGTTTAATGGTTAATTCGCGCAGTACGGGGTTTATTGAAAAAGCGGTTGCTTATATTGTTTCTGTTATGGCAGTCTATATGTTGCCGGCAGGTAACGGTTTAGATAATTCTTATATTCTTATGAATTGGGTTTTTGCTTTGTTAGTTATTGCATTTGCTCTAAGGGTGCGATTTTCTCACGAAAAAACATTTCAAATCACTCCGCTTGATTATTTAGTCATAATACTGGTAATACTTGTGCCCAATCTCCCAGAAGCGCACCTGGAAGATAGCGATATGGGTGAAATGGCGGTAAAGTTAATCATTCTATTTTATGCAAGTGAAGCCGTCATAGGCTTGAAGAGTCGCAAATGGGATTTTATGCGAATTGGTATGCTGACGGCATTGTCTATTTTTGTGATACGAGGGTTTTAAACAGGTTACGTAGTAAATGAATTGGTGTTCTTATTCATAATGCTATAGATGATAAATTCGACAGAAGCTGCTTTCGTGTGCGGCTTCATTTACTAAATAATTAAAATATAAACGGCAGGGTACTGTTAATGAAAAATGTTTATTCAGGGCTTATCAAATTAACCGCTACATCAATTCTTATGATGTCATTGGTGGCGTGCGGTGGGGCGGATGAAAGAAAAGTAAAGTATCTTGAAAAAGGCAAGGCTTATCTTGCGGATAAGAATTATGAGAAAGCCAAAATAGAGTTTAAGAATGTTTTACAAATAGATCCAAAATATGCAGAAGCCTATTTTTTAATGGGACAGTTGAATGAGGCAGATAAAGATCTGGGTAAGGCGCTCGGAAATTATAGGAAAGCGATTGATTTAAATCCAGAATATACAGAGGCCAAAGTTAAACTGGCGCGTATTTATGTTATAGCAGGCACGCCTGATTTTATTGATAAAGCAACTCAACTTTTATCTGAAGTTGCGAAAGAAGACGCGGCACATTCCGAAGCGGCTTTAATATCAGCAACGATAAAGTATAAAAAGGGTGACAAAAAAGTAGGTGTATTGGAGCTCGAATCTATTGTGAGGAAGGATCCTTCTTTAGTTCAAGGTGTTAGTTTGTTAAGTACTATTTATATAGTTGATGGAAATGAAGCTAAGGCGGTTAATTTATTAACCAAAGCTGTTAATAATAATAAAAAGAATATACCATTACGAATTTCATTAGCAAAAATTTTAGCAAAAAATAAAAAAAATGCTGATGCAGAAAAGTATTTAAAACAAGTAATTGATATAGAGCCTGAAAAGTTCTCATCACATGTGGCTTTATCTTCGTTTTATGCGGCATCTAATCAAGTTGATAAGGCAGAGACTGTTTTAAGAAATGCAATTGCATTAGATAAAGAAGATGCGATACGTTATTTGGTGTTGGTCGAAATGCTTGCGTCTAAAGTGAGTGTGAAAGCGGGTGAAGACGTATTAATTAAAGCAATTAATAATAATCCTGAAATGTATGAACTGAAATTTGCTCAAGTTAAGTTTTATCAAAAAATAAGCCAATTTGAAAAAGCCAAATCGATTTTAATGAAAATTATTGATGATAAGTCTTATGATATTGAAGGTGTAAATGCTAGAAATGAATTAGCAAGATATTTATTTTCTGAAGGCGATTATCAAGGTTCAAAAAAATATATTGATGAAGTATTAGCTGAATATCCTAATAATAATAATGCTTTATTGTTAGCGGGTCAGTTAGCATTAATCAATTCCGATGCGGTTGGGGCTATTAACGGTTTGAGAACTGTTGTTAAGAATGAGCCGAAAAATGCAGAAGCGTCTATGTTGCTTGCCCAGGCGCACGAGATGAATAAAGAAAGTTCTCTTGCGGAAAATGAACTTAAAAAGGCGATAGAAGCGAATCCAGTCAATGATCAAACTCATGTTAATTACGCTAAATATTTGCTCAGTAAAGGGCGAATTGGTGAAGCGCTAAATGTAGTTGATAAAGCCCTTGTGTATTTTGAAGATAGTTACCAATTAATGGATTTAAAGCTAAGAATTGTAGGGACACAAGGGAAGGAATCGGAGATTATTGCATTGCTTAATATGATGGAAAGTTCGCATAGTGATGAAGCTGAAGTTAATATAATAAGAGGGCAATATTATTTATCAAAACATAATATTGAATCTGCTATAGAGGAGTTTGAAAAAGCTTATGCTAAATCTCGTGATAAATATAAGTCATTACAGCTTATAGTTAGAGCTTATGTGTCAAATAAACAAAGCGAAAAAGCTGTAGCAAGGCTGCAGAAAAATTTAGAAGTAAATGAGAATGATTCAGTTGCTAATCTATTGTTAGGCGATTTGTATATTTCTCAAAATAAACTTCCTGAAGCACGTGATGTTATTTTAAAATCGATTTCCTCAGCGGATAGCTGGTTTTTGCCTTATAAGAGCCTGGCGATTACTTATTTAATGGATAAAGATTTTGATAAAGCATTATCTGTATATCAAGATGCAGCTAAAAAGATTAAAAATAAGTCCATTGCTCAATTACAAGTTGCATCGATATATGAAAGGCAGAAAAAATATACTCAGGCTATGGGCGTGTATGAAAAGATTTTAGCTGATAATGCATCAAATATAATTGCAACTAATAATTATGCGTCTCTGTTGTTAGATTATGGTGAAGACTCGGATGCGCCTAAAGCATTAGAATTAGCTAAGAGTTTTAAGAGATTATACAAACCTGCGCTTCAAGATACGTTAGGTTGGGCCTATGCTAAAACAGGTGATAACACTAAAGCTATTGAAGTGCTTAAGCCTGTGGTAGAAAAAGCGCCTGAAGTTGCTATATTTAGATACCACTTAGGTTATGCCTTATATCACTCTGGGGATAAAGCTGCTGCTAAATCACATTTGGAAATTGCAGTATCAAGTCCGCAGGAATACACGGGTAAAGATAAAGCAATTGAGCTTTTAAAGTCAATATAGCTTATATAGCTCCTAGTACATATAACATGAGTATTGACTTTCTCAATATTCAAAATGCATAGAAAATTATAAAGCCCTCAATGATTTGGGCTTTATTTAATTCTAAATATTATTTTTGAGCTATAACGAATAGAATTATATGACGATGTATATACAATTATTGTGTTCTATACACTATTGAATGCATATGAAATTAATATCATGTGTTACTAATAATGAATATTCTGATAAAGGGAACAGACTAGTTAATGCTCATTGAAGTAATCAGTTTTAGTCTTTCAACGGTATTATTTCTCATCCTTGGGCTGGTCATGCTCACAGGTCGTCGAGATAACTTACCTAAAACTATGCTGGCGATTGCTGCATTAGCAAGTGCTCTATGGTCTGGAACAGTAACCTATCAAGCTGCGTTCGGTGGTTTGATAGGTTCGACTCTTCTATTAGAGTTACTTAGATCATTAGCCTGGTTTTCCTTTTTGCTGGTCATGTTACGTACTGCTTATAAAAGCTCAGATCAAGTCAATAAAAACTTCAAAATAACATTCATAGGCATTAGTGTTTTTATTATAGGCTTGATGCTTCTGGCTCTATATCGTATTTCAGGTGGTTCATTATTTGAATTCATCGCGGGTAATGATGTATTGGTAGGACACCTGCTTATCTCTATAGGCGGTTTAGTTATTATTGAGCAGCTCTACAGGAATACATCTGAAGAACATCGCTCTGCTCTGAAATATTTATGGATTGCCATTGGTGCTATGTTTGCATATGACTTTTATATGTATTCCGATGCATTTTTATTCCAACGAATTGATAATGAGTTATGGAATGCCCGCGGCTTTATTCATGCCATGGTCGTACCGTTAATAGGTGTCGCGATAAAACGTGAGATGCAGTGGTCACTAGGAGATGAGACTATTGATATATTCTTATCTCGGCGCATTGTTTTTCATACAACAACGCTGCTAGCTTCTGGAATTTATTTAGTTTTTATTGGTTTTGGTGGTTATTACGTTCGTGATATGGGGGGAGACTGGGGCGTTGTTGCTCAGGCGACTTTCCTGTTTGCAGCGGCGCTTGTACTGGTTATATTACTTTTCTCAAGTAAAATTAGAGCACGTTTGAAAGTAATGATTGATAAACATTTCTTTCATTATAAATACGATTATCGCGAAGAGTGGTTAAGAATCATAAGAACTTTATCTTTGCAGGGAGATGATAAAAGTTTACACGAACGGGCGATTCGTTCACTTGCGCAAATAATTGATAGCCCGGGCGGCCTATTAATGATGGAGAGAGATAATGGATGTTTCGAATCTGATGAAAGATGGAATTTTCAGCGGGTAAATATTCGTGAGCCAGAGGATTCTACGTTATCAAAATTTTTAGCTGATCATCAGTTTGTTATAAGTCTAGATGAATATGACGAAGACCCTGATATGTATACCCGACTCGGGCCATTAGAAATTCCGGAATGGTTAGCTAATATTAAACAGGCCTGGCTAGTTGTTCCATTAATGCATCAAGATCACTTAATGGGATATGTGGTTTTATTGCGTTCACCTGCCCATGAACATTATTTTAACTGGGAAGATAGTGATCTACTAAAAACGGCAGGGCGTCAGGCCGCTAGTCATTTGGCACAATTTGAAGCAGCAAAGGCGTTAGTTAGCGCCAAACGCTTTGAAGAGGTAAATCGTTTATCAGCATTTATCGTGCATGATATTAAAAATATGATTGGTCAATTATCAATGGTGGTTTCAAATGCGGCTAAGCACAAGAGCAACCCCATGTTTATTGATGATGCGATTGTTACAGTAGAAAATACTGTTAATAAAATGAATAAGTTGTTAGTGCGATTACGCGGCGAAGGTGAAGCTGATAAAAATACTCCAATTAATCTTTGTGAGCTCCTGGAAGAAAGCGTAAAGGCGTGTACAAATGCAGGTGCTTTGCCAATCCCTGTATTAAATTGTCGTAACGAAAAAATATTGATTACAGCAAATAAAGATCGCATGGCCACAAATATTGCGCACATTATTCAGAATGCACAAGATGCTACTGTTGACACTGGCAGTATTACGGTGAGTCTGCGTAAACAGAAAGACAGTGCGATAATTGAAATCACGGACACGGGTGAAGGGATGGATGAAAAATTCATACATGATCGTCTGTTTCAACCATTTGAATCTACTAAAGGCACTATGGGTATAGGTGTCTTCCAGGTAAGAGAGTATGTGCATAAGCTGGGTGGACAGCTTGATGTTGAAAGTGAATTGGGTGTTGGCACAATCTTTCGTTTGCATATTCCACTAAGTGTCTCAAAAGATGTGGCAATTGATTCACAGATTATACAACTGAGTGAGCATGGAAAGAGGAAATTATAATGTCTATTCCTAAGCTGTTAATAGTTGATGATGATTCTGGTATTAGAACTCAATTGAAATGGGGCCTTGATACCTACGATGTTGTTACTGCAGACTCACGAGAAAAAGCGATTGAGCAGTTTGAAACCCATCGGCCCTCTTTAGTTACATTGGATCTGGGATTGCCACCCGATGTGGAAGGAACATCTGAAGGGTTTGCAATATTACAGGCGATATTGGAGAGAGCGCCAGAAACGAAGGTTGTGGTTGTTTCTGGATCTGATGAAATAGTGAATTCAGAAAAGGCACTAATAAATGGCGCGTTTGAATTTTATCCAAAACCAATTGATATTGAACACCTAAGATCTATTTTAGCGAAAGCTTATGCAACATATGTAGATGCGAAGACTTCTAGTTAAAACCCCCGTCTGGTGGCATATAACATGTCCTTATGAGTGCCTTTCACATACTTTTCTGCTCATTAATGTTGGCATAAAGTCTATCTAAATCAGTGCCTATATTTTCAAGTATATTACCCATTAGAAAACACTGAAAAATAGTAAAGAAATCCGACATTTCCACCTTGCTTAGCACTTTTATCTAGTGCAAAATCATGCGTCCAAGTAAAAGTTAATAGAATAAATATATGGAAAATAACAAGAAAATTCTTATTGTTGAGGATGACACTGGGCTGCAGGCCCAAATGAAGTGGAGTTTTGAAGATTTTGAAATTTTTATAGCTGGAGACAGGGAGTCGGCATTAAAAATTGTGCTTAAAGAGCGCCCCCCGGTTGTAACGGTTGACTTAGGATTGCCGCCTGATCCAGAAGGCTCTACTGAGGGGCTGGCTACGGTTGATGAAATATTGTCCAAAGCACCCAATACAAAAGTAATCGTCGTGAGTGGAAATGACGACCGTGCAAATGCGCTTCAAGCTGTTGCATCTGGAGCATATGATTTTTATCAAAAACCCATCGATTCGGAATTACTTAACCAAATAGTGACTCGAGCATATCACGTGTTTGAGCTGGAAGAAGAAAATAGACGCTTGGCGATGGAGCACATAGACGTACCTATGGAGGGCATGATTACAAGCAGCCCGCAAATGCAGACTGTTTGCCAGAGAGTTGAAAAAGTCGCACCATCTGATGCTACGGTATTGCTATTAGGTGATAGTGGTACAGGTAAAGAGGTTTGTGCAAGGGCACTGCATGGAAAGAATCCGCATATTACCGGACGGTTCGTAGCAATTAACTGTGCGGCAATACCGGAAAATTTACTAGAAAGTGAGTTGTTTGGGTATGAGAAGGGTGCATTTACCGGGGCAACTAAATCAACACCCGGTAAAATCGAATATGCAGAAGGTGGAACACTATTTCTGGATGAAATGGGTGAGCTACCTATTACGTTACAAGCCAAGCTACTGCGGTTTTTGCAGGAAAGAGTCATAGAGCGAATAGGTGGCCGCGAAGAAATCCCGGTTAATGTTCGGGTTATTTGCGCCACCCACCAAAACCTTGAAGAAAAAATTAAATTAGGTGAGTTCCGTGAAGATTTATATTATCGAATAAATGAAATACCTATTGTCATACCTCCTCTGAAAGATAGAGAAGGTGATGTCTTATTATTGGCGCGTTCATTCTTTGATTTGATGAATAAGGAGCAGAATAAAACACTTAAAGGATTTACTAAAGAAGCATTATCGGCAATAGAAGGGCATGATTGGCCTGGTAATGTACGTGAGCTTAAAAATAGAATAAAACGTGCAGTAATTATGGCTGACGGAAAGAAAATTACAGCTGAAGATTTAGAGCTTAAATCTTCAGAAGAAAATAGTGACTCAAGTTCATTTGATTTGCGTGAAGTTAGGGAAGCAGCTGAACGTAAAGTAATCACTAAAGCCCTAAATCATACGAAAGGTAAAGTGTCACCTGCGGCGGAGTTATTAGGTGTGAGCAGGCCTACTTTATATGATTTAATGCAGAAATTGAGTATCAATATCTAAATCTAAATGCTCTTTGTATCCCAGTATGATATTTCTATCGATTTCATTTTTGCCTATTTTCGAATTATTTCTTGTAAATATCATGTCTGTCTTTATTAGGTGTTTTTTGCTAAACACGAGTCCGACGTAATAAATTGAAGATAGTATCTTCATTAAAACTATACTTGCATATGCGGTAGTGCCACCATCAATTAAAGTCGATCATATAACAAAAATAATATTTCGCCAAAAATATTTTCATAAGTAAAATAAAATATGAGATATTAAAAATATTCTTTATTTTTTCGTTAAATTAAATATTTTACTATAAATAGCTAAGGTCTTGATTGTCTTTGTTTCTTTAACAAATGCCACGTCTTCTGAGATTAATGGCAGCTTAGTTGGCTTTAATTTTTAAGTTATTCAACTATTTGATTTATGCCGTATGCAATTAAATGGTAAGTCAATCAATCAACACTATCGACATGTATGTTAAAGGTGTATGGGTGGATGTTAGGTATTATATGTAAATTGATAGTTGTATAAAAATACCAGAAAAAAACAATTACTAGCGTAAATGTCGGATAGTTAAAATGGTATATATGCGATAAAAGTTACCTTTGGCTAGTCAGCTAAAGGCTGAAATAATGCTTTTGGTATGGTTGAAAAAAAGTGAAGTTGAAGTATTCATCGTTTAACAATTAAAATGGATATAAGTTTTTGTCAATTACTGTAACTAGAATTATGTTAGATAACAGGTGGCTTAATATAACCAGAGTAAGGTCCTGTGTTTTATAATAGATAAAGCCAAATACGATTGAGGGTATAAATATTAAAGGTAGTAGCAGTGCATTAGCTTGCATTATGGAATGCAGTGAAGCAAACAGCAGAGATGATATGGTAATGCTGAGTGCGCCGTTTAGGGTGGTATTATAATTATATTTATTTTCAAAAAAATACTGTAACCGAGTTTGAAAATAAGCTCGAAAAAACCATTCCTCAGGTATTGCTGCAAGAAATAAATTTAACACAACTACTTTTGTAGATACTGCTTGGTTGAACATTAATATCCCAACGGGAAGTAATAATAAAAAATATAAAGTTGTGCGTTGAGGCTTTATGTTTTTGCGAACAAAATGCCAGCTCTTATCCACATAAGGATAAAACAGTATAATCAAAACCAGAAGAATTTCCTGGTAGGCAAAATTAAAAACGGCGCACCCTAGAAGGAGCGCGCCGCTAATTACAAAATGATTAATTGTAACTACCTGAGTTTTATTCAGCTCGCTTTTTATTACGATATGAAGCAAAACCAAGCCATGCGATAAAGGCAGCTAAAAGCATCCATTCGCTGTGCTCATTCAGGTTTTGTGGGTTACCAGAAATACTGCAACCACTGGGAAGCTCTGCTTCAACATCGCTTTGAATTTGAGCTATACCACCAGGATCCTTAATGCTTTGGTTGGCAGAACCATCCGCATCATTTGGGCCACCATCCTTAATAGTCACTTGTAAACAACTATCACCAGCAGTAAGGCCAGCTGTATACGCTGCATCACCTACAGCTGGACATACACCATCACTTATACTGGCTGCTGAAGCAAGCGTATCTCCAGCAGCAATTGCAGCATCAGAGGTTACATCAAAGTTTGTCCAGCCACCCGTTATGCTATATTTTCTGTAAACGGCATATGTTGGAATAGCTGCAGTTAATGGAATAACTATATTGGCTACAGCACCAGATGTGCTTAGGCCATTTATTTCAAAGTCGAAATATCCGCCTATGCCACCGCGACCTTCTATTACCTTGTCTATACCATTAGCAACTGTCGAACAATTGGCACCAGCTGATGCAATAATATTGTCCAAAGTGATTCTGGCACCAGAAGAAACACAGAAAGCTGTACTACCAACTTTTAAAGTTCCTATATCAGTTGTTAGGACATGTGTCAGAGCATTTGAGTACTCAGATTGTAATTGTTGAGGTGTTAAGCTGCCAGAATCAAAACTATCAACAATGCCATCGCCATCTGAATCTATGTAATTAGCTACAGTGTCGGCCACCACTCTTATTTGAATTGTGCTTGTTCCAACGAGATGTGTCTGATCTACTGAGAATTGTGTGGTGTCAATAAACTTATCAGTGATGGTATAAGTGCCTACTGGCACTGATGAAGGATCAAATGTAAATGTCCCTTCATCAGCATCTGTATCAACTATTGAGCCATTAGAAGGGGTCCAAACGTAAGTTGTATTAGCTGGGTTAACACCATAGATTGCTGCGTAGGATGAGGTTAGTACCACACTACCATCAGACTGACCCACTGTTTGGGTTGTATAGGATGCTTGAACAGCAGATATTGATTCAGAACCGTAAGGGATTTCTGTTATACAAGTGGTGCATTTTAATTCAAGGCGCCAGAAACCAATTTGGCTATCAAATGGTGCTCCTGTGATACATGAGTTCCAGTCAACAGTATAATTATTACTACCATTGTCTGTTACTACCGCGTTGGGGCTTAATAGTCCCGCCAGAGAATTGGCGCTACAGGCCGCAAATGCATTGTTATTGCCCTGAAGAAACTCGGTGCCATTCCACTCAGCATACCACGATGACATATCTGCAGTGAGTGCAGTACGGTCAATGGTAATGGGAGGCCCGCCTGCAGCAATTGAGCCTGCCGGTGTGTTAGAGCTTCCTTGGTTGGTGGCTGCCGTGTAGACATATACGTCTGTGATAAAAAAGAAAAAATCGACTAGCTCGTTCGTTGAGTTGCTACCTTGATAAACACCTTCAATAATAGTTCCGTATGGCCCTGCGCCGTTTGGCTGGGCTCCTCCGGGTGTGTTCACGCTGGCGAAACTAGGGTCATTCATTCCAAACTTAAAATCGTTGACAACATAGGTTTCGGATAAGGCGTTGGCTGAATATAGGCCAATGCTTGCTAATACAGCTGTAGATGCTGTCTTTTTAAGATAATTAAACATATTTATATACTCCAAAAACCATTACTAATTAAAATTTAATACCCAGTGTTGCACCAATGGAGTTTTGTTCCATGGCAATCGAGGCATTGTTAACCGGGTTGGCCGGGTCTGCGCCAACAGGCTGGAATGTAGTTGGACCTGTAATGGTGTTTTCAAATGCATGTACGTAGCTCATTGAAATCTCAATGTCTTCATCCCATTGATATGTGGCACCTAGGGTTAAATGGTCTTCAATTGTCGCAGGTGCGAGCAGGGAAAACAGAACCTGATCTTCCGGTATCTGTGCATCGCTACGGTTATAGCCGGCACGTAGGGTAATGCCTGGTGAATAATTATATTCCACACCGAGTTTAAATACGGTCATATCTTTCCAACCAAAGCCCAGACCCTGGTCCAGGCCTAAGGCACCACAGCTAATGTCGCCACATTCAAAGAAGCTACCGGATATCTGCGGGCCTGCATTACCAACAGAGGCGACTTCACTATAGTTAATGCGCTGTATATCCAGGTAGGTGGTTATTTTAGAGTTTACTTCAAAGGCAAAGCCTAATGCATAGTTTGAAGGGATATCAAAATCGCCCTGTTCTGCGAACAGGTTTTTATATTTATCAAACGCCTGCATATAGGTACGTGATGAGTAGTTGGCCCCTACATGAAGTTTGTCTTCCATGAATTTGCCCTTCCAGCCCAGGCGTATACCACCGCCCCAGGAAGTATCTGTGTCCATGTCGGTCATATTGCCTGAGGACGCACCAAAGCCTAGTGTTTCAAAGGCACCTAGGCCATTGGCTTCAAACAGTGAGTAAGAAATAACCAGTGTTGCACCCACACTATGCTTGTCGTTAATTTTGTATGAAATGCTGGGTAACATTTGTAGATTCATTAGTTTAACGGCGAGTTTATCACCACCCAGGCCGTTAAAGTTGAAGAAGTAACTTGTTTCACCAGCAGGAATTGACTGGTCATATTCTGCCGCTGCGCCAGAGCCTGTCATGGCGAAACCCAATGCGATTTCATTATTAATTTTAGTTACCCAGCCCAATGCCGGTAACATGTAATAGCCTCTCTTACTGAAAGCGGTAGAAGGGCTAGTGGGTTCTTCGCTCCAGGCTGGGCCAAGCAGGTTGTTATCGTCATGGTAAACGGCTGCTTTGGGTTTGAATAGATCGGCACCTATATCAAAGCGGGTGCCATATTCATAGCTATCTGCAATAGTATCTGCAACATCTGACATTGTGGCTGGATTGGTAGCTGCGGCTAATCCATCAAGACCTTTAGCGACACCAACGCCGCCCATGGCACGTGATTTTGCACCATAACCGATTAACATATAACCATTCGTAGCATATGAAACGGCTGGTAGTGTCAGCCCTGCGACAATTGCTGTTGCCAACAATCGTTTTGAAAATATTTTCATCTGAATGCCTCTTAAATTTTGAAATGTATTTTTATAACTCTTATATATAGTGTCGTGGAAACGAAGCTATATAAGTTTTTTTATAATGTTCATAGTTGGAAATTTATGCAGGAAGATTACTGGTTTTATAAAAAACTTGTCAAGTTAATTTCTAAAACGATTTATATATAAGGCATTCAATTTATAGATTTAATTCGATATATATATATATATATATATATATATATATATATTGTTTGAATGATAAATTTATATATCAACACACTGCTGTCCCGTTAAGTTTTTATAAATTGGGCGATAATGCCCATACAGTCAAGCTGAACTGTTTATTAAATTCAGTTAGACATGAAAAAAATAAGACTTCGTCATACCTGGGTCGGCAGTTTTAGGTATTCAATGTCTGTCGGCTTTTCAGAGTCGCTAGATTCCTGCCTTCGCAGGAATGACAGGTTAACGGGACAGCGGTGATAACAACACATTAATGTGTTCAGGGAGTATCTCTCTAAGATTTAAGAGTAGATATATTAAAGAGTAGTTCGCTTCTTAATTTCTTATGTTGATCGCTAACATAGTAATTATAAATACTTAAGCAATTAAAAATGGTTTAGGTGTTTGAGGATGCTTCTATTGTATTGAAGTTAATAAATACGGGGTTTTAGGTGAGATGAAGAAGTGACATAAGCCATTTAGGCTATGAAGAGTATAAAAAATATTTGAGGGTAATGGTTAAATAAGCTTTATTTAACGATAAAGCGGTATTAATTGAATGTGTTTATAGTTTAGAGGCTTTATTTATAAAATGAAAGGGGTGTATGTAGGAAGGCTTTACACTTTATTTTTCTATAACTCATTGAATTTGTTGTATATTAGGGTCTTCTGTTATGTTTTTTATTAAATAAAGGTGATATTTATCCCATAAATTCAATTCAGTGTCGGTTTTATTTACAAAAAAGGAAGTATTTGTGTGTTTAAGATTAGTATATTGTCTAGTCTATTTATAAATATATGTTTTTACAGTGTTTTTTAAACATGGCATGTCAACTGCATTATACATTTCTGCAAATTAAGCAAAACGATTTAAAAAACATAAATGATTTTGGAGTAACAAAGATGAAAAAAACATTATTAGCTACAGCACTTCTTCTAGCAACTGGCGCAGCAAACGCAGCAGCAATTGATAGCCTAAACATCACTTTTGGTGATTTCGCTATGAATGCTCCTACTGTAGCAGACGGCATTAACGAATTCACTGGTACTGTTGCTGCTGGTACAGTTGGTGATACATACCAGATTGTTGATGCATTCAACTTCAACAATCTTTTCGGTATGGTTGATGTTATGACTGTAGGTGCTGGTTTCTCTGGTAATGATGACGGTGGCGTTGTTTCTATGGATTTCAGTAGCTTTGCTGTTGATTACAACGGTACTGTTATTGGTCAAGCACCTGGTGCTGGTACTTTAACTTTCTCTGGTGATGCGGTTGCTCAAACTTTCTCTGCTTCTTGGAATGCATTGATTGTTGGTGGCCCTTTCGACGGTAACACTGGTTACTGGTCTATCGAAGGTACTTACACAACTTCAGCTGTTCCTGTTCCTGCTGCAGTATGGTTGTTCGGTTCTGGCCTAGTTGGTCTAGCGGGTGTTGCGCGTCGTCGTAAAGCTGCATAATTTAACTTCTCTTTAAATAGAGATTAAATTATAAAAAAGGGTGACTTAAAAAAGTCGCCCTTTTTTTATGTTTTAAATTAATATTTTTTGTTTGCGTGATAGGTTTCTAGCTATTATGTTATTTATTAAATAGTTTTGTTCAAAATAATCACTTGGTTTTATTTGTTTTCAAAAGTTTAATATTTTATGTAGTCAATTATTTAGCCGTTTTATCAGTCAATTTGTCTCTATATGTGACAATTGTTGCTGAATTAATGTTTAATTTTTGGGATATTCACATTCAGGTATTTTTATTTTAACAATGCTTAAATATAAAAAATTGAGGTATAAAAATGAAAAAAAGATTGTATGCATTAATTGCAATTTCAATCGCTTCTATAAGTCATGTTGAAGCTAAAGATTGGGTTACAAATTATACAGATAACGCGGGTAATTCATTGGGTACAATTACATTGGATGACTGGGGATACTCTGGTCCTAATGGACGTGATGCAAGTTCGTTTGATCCTGTTAACGGTTTTTCAAGTAACCCTCTTGATCCAGCCGGTGGTATTGGTCAACTTCAACATGTAATCACGAATGATGCTGACTGGATTTCACCCGATACCCCAACCTTAACTACAAATGATGGGATTTTTGCGGGTTCAATTATTTACCCTAATGGCAATATGGATGCGACAACCAATTTCTTTCAATGGGGTTATACCACGCCCGGTGGAGGAACATTTAATAATATGAAAATTGATTATGATGGCGATTATTTTATTGATCGTACAGATATGACATTTAAATTTATGAATTATTTTGATTATAAAGTTGAAGATGGTTCTGGTGCGCCAATACAACGTGTATCGACTAATTTTGCTTTTCAGCCTTATGCACTTTCAAATGCCAAAGGATGGTGTGGATCGGTACTTGCGTCACATCCAAATGCAATTGAGCCAATGGCAGGACAGCTAACATTTGATGTGGCATTTGATGTGTACTTTCAATTTTCTGATGGCAGTTTGAGTTATTCATCAACAGAAATTATTCGTGGCTTTGAAATGCGAAGTTGGGGTGATATTACTGTTGATATGGTTAATAGTGGGGGAGCTCCTCAGAAATTCGCCTCGAGAGCAGTTGTTAATAATACAAATCCTGCCTCAACTGCCGCGATTGTGAATCCAGACGTTAATACTTTAGTGGCTGATCCAGCATATCATAATATAGTTTCTTTCCATGGTGCTGATGTGATACCTGATGAGTATACATGTGGTGTTGAAACGCCTGAATGGCAAGCTGGTCAACGAGGTGATGGTATTACACGTTTTTCTGGACTTCTAGATGTAGCAGATGAAGCAAGTTGTCTAGCTCAAAGTGGTTCTTGGACTCGTAATGCCTTTTCATCTTTTGCCTTTTTGCTGCGAGCAGATGGTGAGCGTGTCATAGACTCATTTGATGAAGCAGTATATGGCCCAGATCCAACAATTGATTCAGATAGTGATGGCGTGATTGATTCGGTTGATAATTGTCCAACAACTGTTAATGCTGATCAAACTGATAGAGGTGGAGTTGATACTAATGTTGCGGATGGAATAGGTGATGCCTGTCAGTGTGGTGATATTAGTGGCGATGGGAAAATAACCAATACAGATTCTGTTTTAATAAAACGTCATTTACTTGGTTTACCTTCTAATTTCCAGGCTGATTTCTGTGATGTTAATGGCGATGGTCAGTGTACAAATACAGATGCAGTAATATTAAAGCGTACGTTACTTGGCTTACCGCCAGGTATAAATCAATCCTGCCCTGCTGCAGTTAATTAATTAAGAATGCAGTGCTTCATTTTATAACTGAAGCACTGCCATTAATTTAAATGATTAGAAATATAAGAGGTTATTAATATGAGTTTAATTGTAAAAAGTATTATAGGGATGATGTTGGTTTTTTCTTCGTTATCATCTCAGGCAATGAATATTTGGATAGTTGGAAGTGGGCAAGATGCATTTTCAAATTCACAAGGTGTATTGTCCTTGAGTGAAGGAATGAACTCACTGGATTTATACTATGATGTCGCTGGCGATATAAGTTATGGCTATGACTTTATTTTAGATGTGGCAGGAACGGGTACTATTTCTAATGTTACTGGTGGTGATTCAGATTTGGGTGATGTTTTTGGATCCGGTTGGCGTCAATTTGGTGGTAGCCCATACGGTGAAGAAGGTAGTTCTGTTTTAGGATTTAGCTTTGATTTTTTTGCAGGTGCTGATTCATCTCTGCTTATTAGTGGTAGTTATACTGATGCTAGTTTTCTTGATGCGACAATTTCATCCACTACGTTAGGTACTGTATCAGCTGTTCCTGTGCCTGCTGCAGTTTGGCTATTTGGTTCAGGCTTTTTAGCTTTAGTGGGACTTGTACGAAGGCGTTAATGGTGTGTTGCCATTATCATTGTTTTTAAAAAATGGGGCTTAAGGCCCCATTTTTTATTTATCATATTAATAAGTGATTTTAATTTTACAGAATTATAAGTACAAAATCTAAAATGACGGAATAAATTACATATTAATGAAAGCTAATGTTATGAATATTTTTAAGTCATTGAATGTTAATAATATACTACTTCTGGCTTAGAAATTGCTGGTTTAGTAAGTCTATTGTATTAGCTATAGAGTTGTAAGGGGTTAAATGCTTAAATTTTTAAAGACAATTAAATATTTAATTATTTTTATTATTTTTGTTAACTCGCCGACTGCTTTTTCTGTAACTCCGCATAAAGGTGCATATTTTTCAGATAGCTTAAATTCATATCTTAATCGATTAAATAGAAACAAGGCGACTCGAAACTCACCTGTTACTGTAATACTAGAAACTGATAATTTAGATATTCAGACTAGAGCTAAGATTAAGCTAAATAATGGAATTATTCGTTATAGTTCAGGAAGAAGGCATGAGATAAAGATGCCTGCACATAAGCTGCAATCTATGTTAACGACCCTTTCCTCTTCACAATATTTTAGATTACCTTATCCCCATCAAGCTGTTTCAGTAATATCTGAAGGAGTTGAGATCTCTGGTGCTGCTGATATGCATTTATTAAATAATGATGGGGCGGGTGTTAAGGTAGGTGTTATTGACTTAGGTTTTGCTAGTTATACTAATGCGCAGGCTTCAGGTGACTTACCTGTTAATTTGACAATTACTGATTACACAGGAAATGGTACAGGCGGTATAAACCACGGAACTAATGTGGCAGAGATCGTTTATGATATGGCTCCTGGCGCAGAACTTTATTTGGCTAAAGTAAACACGACCCTTCAATTAGAGCAAGCTACAAATGATATGTTGGCTGCTGGTGTGAAAATAATTAATCACTCAGTCGCCTGGTTTGGTGCTGCGTTTTATGATGGAACAGGTCAAATTTGTGATATTACTAATAGCGCAGAAGCGGGTGGTGCTCAGTGGATTAATGCAATGGGGAACTCTCGATATGCACATTATCTAGGAACTTTTACTGATATTGATGGTGATTTAAAGCATGAATTTTCAGCGGGTAATAATAGTAATACAATTAATTTAACTAATGGTACAAAATATACTCTTATACTTAACTGGGATGATTACCCAACGACCAGTATTGATTATAATCTGTATCTATATAATGGTGATCCTACTGCTGGTGGCTCTCTGGTAGCCAGTTCAACTACCCGTCAAAACGGAAGGGGTGGTAGTTATCCATATGAAGCCATTACCTATACAGCAACAACAACAGGCACCCATTATATAGTCGTTTCAAAAGGCAATAGTGATACTCAAAAACCGTTAACTTTGTTTGCCACTTCATCAAGTTTTGGTACTAAAACAATGGCTAGTAGTATTGTACAGCCTGCGGATTGTAATTCTGTGCTTAGTGTAGCGGCAGTTAATTTGCAAGATGGGGTTGAGTACTTTAGCTCGGAAGGCCCAACTACAGACGGCAGAAACAAGCCTGAAATATCTGCAACTAATAGAACGCGCACTTCTTTAAGTAGTAGCTTTGCCGGTACATCAGGTGCTTCTCCCCATGTGGCCGGTGCAGCCGCATTACTGCTTTCACAACATCCAGAATTTACTACAGCTGATCTTCGAGCACGCTTAATTGCAGATTCATATGATGTGTCATCGGCAGGTTTTGATTTTCGTACCGGCTACGGTCGAATCAGTATGGATGCAGACGATGACAGTGTAAATCATGATTTAGATAATTGCGTATTAATAGCCAATATAGATCAGTTAAATACAGATTTGGATACACAGGGAAATGTTTGTGATGACGATGATGATAATGATAACTTAACTGATATTTTTGAGTTGTCTATCGGCACAAACACTCTGTTAGCAGATACAGATGGTGATGATTTAAGTGATTTTTTTGAAGTTTCATTTGATGGTGATGCAACTAACTTTATATTAGGCATGGATTTAAACCCATTACTTGCGGATACAGATGGTGATACGATTTCTGATTATGATGAGTTGGCCTGGGATGGAAATGTTCTGAGTTATTCTGTTGGTAGTGATTTAAATCCGCTTAATGAAGATACAGATGGAGATAGTTTTAGCGATGCTAATGATCCTGCACCCATTGATTTTAATTTTGCGGACGCTGATATTGCGCCTTTAGGTTCGCCAGATGGAATAGTTGACCTGGCTGACTATATTGTTTATCAGAGAATGATACAAGCCAAAGTGAGTGCTACAGAGCTGGAATTATCTCATGGAGATATTTATCCGGTTACGAGCCCAGATGGGGTGATTGACCTATCTGATTTCATATTGATGAAAGAGAAAATTTTACAATAGGCGGTTATATGTTTGTTTGCAGGCTTTATTTGTTGCTGTTTTTTGTACTGGTTTCAGGTTGTTCTGAGACTCAAACTTTACCCTATTCACTGCGTGCGGGTGATATTGCTTCTATTTCTGCTGGGTTTAAGCATGATTTTTCACGTAATAAAATAACAGTAACAATTACGCCTTCTTCTGGTGCGCCTATTGTATATTTGCCAAATGATCCAGCTGTTAGAGCGGTAATTAATTTATATCCTGATCCTCTATCAAGTCTTCGAGTATCAGATGCAACTAGTCAGAATTTAACACCCTATGCTTCAACTTATATTTATTTAATAGATATTATGACTTCATCAAATAAAGATTGGTGGGTTACAAATGTGTTTTTAGACCTGCCTGATTTCTTACCGCTTGGAGTTGCGTATATTGATATCACGAGCACATCTGGTGAAACTACATCTACATCCGTAAATATAATAGAAGGTATTGGTAAACCTGAAGGTGTTGTTTCGACTTATAATGAGTATCAGCTGTCATCCTTGGAAAGATTAAATCATTTTTCTGTCTCTATTGATGCTGCTGAAATTCCATATGGTGTTCAATTAGATTTTACCCATAACCTAGATTCATCTAATGGTGGAGTAGGTAAGGCTCATGTGATTAACCCTACGAGCAACCTTAAAAATATTATATGGGTAGATGATGGGGGGAATTTGAAAGTTATAATTACTCCAAGTCAATCTAAATTATTATCAACTTTATCAGATTTTAATTTTTATGTAACAGGTGGTATAGAAAACTTACAATTTGGTAGTGTTGTTGCAAGTGATATGAATGGAAATAAAATAGCAGGCATAAATGTAAATATAATTGAGAGATAAACCTAATTGTATTTTATTTTGTATTTGGGCTCATAATTATTAGCCTAAAAAATTAGGCTTCTGATTTTATATTTTTCATTTGATCTTGTAGTTCTTGCATATTTTTATAGAGAGGCAATGACTTATGACGGAATAGCATAACGCTATGTGATGTCATTGCATTAAACATGTCGTTAAATTCATCTTTTAAGCTTAAATAATTAACGGGTTTTATATTAGTTCGATTTTTTTTGCGTGATTTCATCATGATTTGATCGTATATTTTTTTAAGCGATTTTTGGCCATCAAAATACTGGAAAAATCTTTCCATATTCGTTGTTTTGTTGAAGCGGATGCTTGCGCCTGTATTCGGGATGTCAATTACTATTTTGTCCTCTGAATTGCAGACTAATTGGTGTATTGATGCGTAAGAGCGTTGCGTCATAACAAGACTGAGCGATGGTGTGTTATCAAGGATGTAAAGATCATTCTGATCAGGTAACTTATTGGCGGCATAAAAGTTGTGTTTCATGATTCGTCCATTAAGTATTTCTGCAATTGCTTGTTGGCGCTCCAAGCTCAGGTTGTTTACAAGATTAAGTAAGTTAGGGTCGCTTATATAAGTACTAGGGTTATATAATGCATTGCCAGCTTTTTCATCGGGGTCAAATAAACGTATCATTTCTAAATTCGCACTATTTAGCCAATCATATAATTCTGGAATAGTGTATGGCCTATCTTGTGAGTGAAGAAATAGATCGTAAAGCTCTATATCAGGAATTTTATTTTTGTTAAGATTTGATGCATAGTACCAATGGTCTTTAGGGAATGTTTCTAAAACTTTACGACAATTATCAATTTGTTTCTGTCTATTGTTTTCATCTTTATTTATTTGACGCATAAGTTCCTGGATTTGATAAATCACAGTACGACCATAGTGCGCATATACCATTAAGCTCATTGCACCATCTGGTTTTAATACTGATTGAATGGCTCGAAGGCCCTCCACAGGGTCGGCTAAATGATGCAATACGCCTGTAGAGTTTATATGATCAAAATGTCCTAATTCGAGTTTAGGGATATTTAAAAGGGAGTCGTGTATCCATGTGATGTTATTTAAACCGCGAATTTTTGCACGTTGTTTTGCTATGTCAATACTGGCAATACTGAAATCAATATATACGATTTCACTATCCGTTTCCCTTAGCTGTTCTGCGTAGAATAAAGTGGCATCGCCCGTTCCACCACCGGCAATAAGTATTCTGGATCCTTTGTGAAAATCTTTTTTACCTGAATGACAATAATGATTGATTCGATCAAGACAATCAGTCATTGGGTTGGCTAATCGGATTTTTTCATCATTTGGATTACGCTCTGGATAAGGGTAGTCTTCATAGTGTTTTTTGACATCAGGTAGATAATTAGTTTTTTTCAAAGTATTTGTATCTCTTTATATTTTTTATGACTTTATCATGTATATTTGTAATTATTATGGCATTTATGTGAAGATAATTGAATTATTTTTTTAAGCCGAGACTATATATTGTGTCGTTATAATGTAATTGTTTTTAGGTGGATTGCTATAGGTGATTTAGTTGCTTTAAAAGCTTTTAATTGTAATGGCATATCAGTATGTATTGATGTACATATGTGGTCTATCTGGAAGAAACGCTATATTGTTACAGTATGAAAAATATTGGATGATACTTTTTATTTTAAGTAATATATATTTGATTTAATATGTTATTTATAGCGTGTTGTTGCATAATGTAATTGTTAGATAACTATCATAAATTAAAAGGATGATATAAATGTTAAAAATATTATTGATATGCTTAATTTCGGGTTTTTCTTCATTAGCTAATTCTGCCATATGGAATGTTCTCGGTGGGAGTATGAATGTTTATGATCAATTCGGTGTAAGCCCTAATGGCGGTGTTCCAGTGTTGTTTGGTGGGAATGGGGCTTTTACTGATGGTGTGTTTAACGGTAGTGCAAGTAGTATAGCTACTGATAGTCAGGCTACTTATGTAGGTATAGAGACGTTTCAATATATCGGTATTGATTTATTTACATACTTTGCACCATCAGGAAAAGATGGTGAAACGGCAAGGTTAACAGGCTTATATGCTCCATATATTGATTTAGTGTCAATGACAGCTAATATGACATCTATGTTTGCTAATTGGAATTCAACAGTCGATTATGTGGGTGAATATAATATTGGGGGAATGGCGACAGTAACGAGTCTTGATGCATACAGCTATGAGCTAGTATGGGATTCAATTCAGGCATCTGGCCCTTATCAGGGTATGACAGTAGAAATGACAATGCAGGTTAGTTCGGTTCCTGTGCCCGCAGCAGTCTGGTTATTTGGGTCGGGTTTAATGGGTTTGTTTGGATTCTCATGGCGACGTCATCGCTAAGTTTTATGTTTATTAAATTAAAGCTCAGTATTTAATGTGTGTTTTGTATTAAGTACTGAGCCGTCTTGTGTGACTATTCTGCTCAGCCTGATCCCAGACAAGCATAAAAAACTCATGTAGTTTATTAGATCTATTTTTGCACCTGGAAAAAATAGCTGTCTGTAAATTTTTGTTGGGTTTGAATATAAATTCTGATTGATCGAATAATATAAAAGAAATATTAGTTCCCTGAAAATCTATGGGCGTGTCTTTGATTGTGATGATAGAAGATAGTTGTTGTGCCAGGCCAATTAATTTATGACCACTTTGTAATGCACTGCTTATATCGTCAACCAGTATCTGAATTTTTGCGTGTCGGTTGCCTTGCGTAAAGGCTAGCAGTTTTTTTCTAAACTCATCGTTATTGTATATCTCGGCTTCCAGGTCAGGTGAGAATATTTTTATAGTTCTTAGGGTGATTTCTGTTGCTTGAATTACGGCTGCTGATATTTCTTTAGCGGAGCTTAGCTGGATATCGCTTTCAGTGTTCCCTTTGCGTTCAAAATTAGTGAAATCGAATGCGGCCATTTTATAACTCCATCTGCATTGTTTTGTATAGTGAGTATATTTTTAGTTTAGCACTGTTCTGGGGTGTTGGTGGATCCGCTTTGCTTGATCCACCCTACGGTTAGCTGGCTTGTTTTATTGTAGGTGCTTCTACAGGTGCGCATGGGTTATAAAAATATAAACTATAGAAAGTGCGCCTACATGAAATAATAGATTACGGAATATATTCTGCTCATCTTTATAAAAAATATAATAACCTAGAGTTGTTTTTCCATGGTTTTATGCGGAATACCCGCATCCATAAACTCTTCGGAGCTGATTTTAAAACCGTGTTTTTCGTAGAAGGGAATGGCGCTGGTTTGTGCGTGTAGATAAACCGACTTCATTTTTAATGTTTTAGAAAAGTCGATAAGTGCGTTTAATACTTTAGAGCCGATGCCTTTATTTCTGTAGTCTTTTAATACCGCCATACGACCAATATGTCCATCCATTTTTATGCGGCCAGTTGCAATAGGAATGTTGTTATCGCTTACAAGGATATGTACGCTGGCCTTGTCGTCATCGTCCCATTCCAGCTCTTCGGGGACCTGTTGTTCTTCTATGAATACTTTTCGACGTATTTCGCTTAAGTGAGCTTTATCATCTTCCCATTGAGTTACTTTGATGGTGTATTTCATTATTTTGTCTGTCGTTATTGGTGGATCCGCATTGCTTGATCCACCCTACGTATTATGTCAGTTGTGTTGGGTCTACGTATTTTTAGTCTTTGTGTGGTGGATCCGCAGTGCTTGATCCACCCTACGTATTATGTCGGTTGTGTTGGGTCTACGTGTTTTTAGTTTTTGTGTAGGGTGGATCAAACGTAGTGGATCCACCATTTCTATACCTCGTCAGTATCATAAATACTACCTGCATTATATAAATCAATAATCAGTTGTTGTTCAGCTTCGCTAGCCTTGTCGATTACATCACGATTTATTTCTCTATGCTCACATAATGACTCTGCAAATTCTCTAGATACATCATAATCATTGCCATCTATGTATAAGATAGACTGTTTGTCTTTATGCATATAAGCAAAGCGACTGGCAGGGTGGCGGTATAGCGTTGCGCCAGCTTGCATGTTTTCTAATAGCTCATTAATTGACTGAATTGAATTATCTGGCGCTTCATTGTTTTCAGATTTAGGGTCACTCATAAAGCGACCAAACCAGCGACGCAGTTCCGGGTGATTTGGGTTTAAATATTCTTTAAAAATATTGGACACACGTTTAATTGCATCATCGGTAATTTCTGCTGAATGACTTTGTACTTTTAAGTCCGCATCCTGATAAGTCAACTTAGGTGATAGTTGCTGCGTGATGTGTGAAATAAAGTCATTTAATAAATCGGCGTGACTTACCGCACGATAACCAACCGAGAAGCTAATGCTTTCACCTAAAGAAACCCCGTGATGTGAAACATTCGGTGGAATGTAAATCATATCACCGGGTTCGAGTGTCCATTCCTCTTCCGCATTAAATGTTTTTTGAATACGTAATGGTGTACCTTCTGCCTGATTGTCTTCGGTTACTTCGGCGGTGCTTATTTGCCAGCGACGCCTGCCTGAACCCTGAATAATAAATACATCATACAAATCGAAGTGCGGGCCAACGGAGCCCTGGTCTGCGGCGTAGCTGCAGAGTAAATCATCGAAGCGCCAGTCGGGTATGAAGCGGAATAAATCGGATAGCCACGCGAGTTCGGGTACGACTTTTTCTAAATCATTGACCGCCAGTGTCCAATGTGATTCTGGCATTTTTGCAAAGGTGTCGTCATCCATTGGGCCAAATATCGGTTGCCAGGGGTGGTCGCCATTTTTTTCTATAATAATGCGCGAGTCGACATTGTCTTCGCAGGCTAGCCCGGCGAGTTCTTCTGCGGTAATCGGGCAATCAAAATGCGGAATGGCCTGACGAATCACCAGTGGTTTTTTTTGCCAGTATTCTTTTAGAAATTGTTCGGGGGTGAGATTACCAAGAGGGTTGATGGACGAGTGCATAGGGTGTCTCTGTGTGTTTAAGGCTTGGTGGATCCGCTTCGCTTGATCCACCCTACGGTAAATTTAATTAAGCTTTGTAGGGTGGAACAAGTCTCTGTGTATTAATAAGCCGGTGGATCCGCTGCACTTGATCCACCCTACATTAAATTCAATCAATTACAGCTTGGCGCTCCTTGTAATAAATCTATGAATATACAGGAGTGCCTATTTTCTAGAACCACTCTAAATAAATTTAATTAGTTCCGTAGGGTGGATCAAGCAAAGCGGATCCACCATTTTTACAGTCACCAGATTTATTCGTTGCTCTGTAGGGTTGAGTAAGCAACGCGGTTCCACCCTCATTCTAACTCGAAGGCCTGTATATTCAAAGGCTCTGAATTTCCCCAGCTTTTGTGATACCAGCCTTTATTGAGTGCGTTTGAATATGAGCTGTATTTCCAGTTTCCGGGGTGATCGGTGTAGCCGTGTTTAACCGGATTGTAATGTATGTAGTCTATATGATTGCGCCAGTCATTTTCGTTACTAATGGCATGTTCCCAAAACCGTCGCTGCCAGATGCTTTTTTCTTTGCGGTGATTGATAGACGTGTTTATATGCATAGAAACATAGTGTTTGATTAGGCGCCAGCGCAGTGAGTAGTTTGAATCATCTTTGGGTAAATGCCAGATAGTGTGTATATGATCAGGTAATACGACAATGGCATCAATTTCGAACGGGTGATTATTCTTTACGTGACGGAAGGCATTGCGTAGCAGGCATATGTTTTTATCATCCGAAAAATATTTATAACGTTTATAGGTGACCAGGGTAAAGAAAAAGCAGCCGCCAGGTGAGAATGCTCTGCGATAATCGCTCATAATATTACAATCCATTGTTTATATTACGTGGTTTGGTGGATCCACTTCGTTTGATCCACCCTACAATAAAATTAATCAGGTACAGAAAGGGTTACTACAATCGACTAATTCTACATAAGTTTATTATTTAAAGTGTAGCTTGGTGGATCCGCTTTGCTTGATCCACCCTACAACAAATGTAATTAAGTACCGTAGGGTGGAACAAACGCAGTGGTTCCACCATGTTTATAGCTTAGATATTTTTAGCCTGCTCAATGGCATTACCAATGTAGTTCATCGGTGTCATGTTTATTAACAGGTCTTTACCTTCCTGTGGCATGTCCAGATTCTCAACAAACTCTTGCATGATCTGTTGATTCACTTTTTTGCCGCGAGTTAATTCTTTTAACTTTTCATACGGCTTTTCAATGCCATATCTACGCATAACGGTTTGAATCGGTTCGGCCAGTACTTCCCAGTTATTATCTAACTCGGCTTCTAAAACAGATGGATTAATTTGCAGTTTATTTAAACCGCGCATCATCGAAGAGTAGGCAATTGTAGAATGCGCAAAGCCAACACCTAAGGTACGTAATACCGTAGAGTCCGTTAAGTCGCGCTGCCAGCGAGAGATAGGTAGCTTCATTGCAAGATGACCAAATAGTGCATTGGCAATGCCCAGGTTGCCTTCGGCATTTTCAAAATCAATGGGGTTTACCTTATGTGGCATGGTTGAAGAACCAATTTCACCGGCAACGGTTTTTTGCTTAAAGTAACCCACCGAAATATAGCCCCAAACATCGCGGCTAAAATCTATAAGTACGGTATTGAAGCGCGAGATCGCATCAAACAATTCAGCCATGTAATCGTGTGGCTCAATTTGAATCGTGTAAGGGTTAAAGCTAATGCCCAGCGATTCAATAAAGTTTTGTGAAAATTTGGCCCAGTCTAAATCAGGATAAGCAGACAGGTGAGCATTGTAGTTACCTACCGCGCCATTGGCCTTACCCAATATTTTTACATCTGCCGCTATATCGCGTTGCTTTTGTAAACGATAAACCACATTGGCAAACTCTTTACCCATAGTGGTGGGAGATGCGGGTTGACCATGTGTTTTGCTCAGCATGGGTTGCTCTGCATATTCCTGTGACAGTGATTTCATTTTGTTAATCACCTCATCCATTTGCTTTAGCAATACATTATCGCGACCTTCCGTTAGCATTAATGCATGTGAAAGGTTGTTGATGTCTTCTGAGGTGCAGGCAAAGTGAATAAATTCCGATACTGCTTCAAGCTCTGCATTGCCGGCAATTTTTTCTTTAAGAAAATACTCGACCGCTTTTACATCGTGGTTGGTTGTGCTTTCAATGTCTTTCACACGTTGTGCATCTTCTACACTAAATTCTGTTTCGATTTTGTCCAGCAGGGAAGAGGCATCAGCACTAAAGGCAGGTACTTCGGCGATGGCTGATTCTGCTGCTAATGCCTTGAGCCAGCGTATCTCAATTATTACGCGGTGGCGGATTAGGCCAAACTCGCTAAAGATGGTTTGATATTCAGTCGTTTTGCTGCCGTAGCGGCCGTCAACAGGAGAAATTGCGGTAAGTTCGGTGAGTTGCATAAAATTTTGTCTTTTATAGTCTTCTATTAAAGTTAAATCAGCTAAAATCTATCCATCCTTCAGCTGGCTGCCTTTGTTACAGAGGCAGTGACATAGCTGAGCAATTATACAGGCCGAAGGCGTATTGAGCCAACGGCACAGAATAATTTTTATATTGGAGTCAAAATGAGTGATGTTCGCATAGAAAAAGACAGCATGGGTGAGCTAGAGGTACCGGCTAATGCCCTGTATGGCGCACAAACACAGCGAGCAATTAATAACTTCCCCGTCAGCGGTCTGGTGTTTCCAAGGTCCTTTATTCAGGCGCTGGGTCAAATTAAGGCGGCCTGCGCACAGGTAAACTGTGATTTGGGTGAGATGTCTCTGGAACAAACCGATGCGATTATTTCTGCCGCTAAGCGAGTGAGTGCCGGTGAGTTTGATGAGCACTTTCTAATTGATATCTTCCAGACCGGTTCTGGCACCAGCACGAATATGAATACCAATGAGGTGATATCCCATGTGGCGAGTGAGGCATCCGGTGTGGCGATTCACCCCAATGATCATGTGAATATGGGGCAGAGTTCAAACGATGTAATACCCACGGCAATACATGTAAGTGCTGCTTTACAGGTGGCTGAACAGCTGATTCCTTCTCTCGCTCACTTGAAACAGGCGATTGATAAGCGCTGTGTAGAGCTAGATAAAGTGATTAAAACGGGGCGTACCCATTTAATGGATGCCATGCCAGTAAGCTTTTCACAGGAAATGGGTGGCTGGTCTGCACAAATTGGTTTAGGCATTGAGCGCCTGCAATCGGTAATGCCACGCATAAGCTCATTGGTGCAAGGTGGCACCGCGGTGGGCACAGGCATCAATGCGCATGAAAAATTTGCAACGCTATTTGCAGCGCAGATGAGTAAGCAAACGGGTCATGCATTCACCAGCAACCCCAATAAATTTGAAGGCCTAAGTGCACAGGATGCCGCGGTAGAGCTAAGCGGTCAGATAAAAACCGTGGCGGTGAGCCTAATGAAAATATCCAATGATTTGCGTTGGATGAACTCTGGCCCATTAGCAGGCCTGGGTGAAATTGCCTTACCGGCATTACAGCCAGGTAGCAGTATTATGCCGGGTAAAGTGAACCCGGTTATCCCTGAATCGATGGCGATGGTATGCGCACAGGTGATTGGTAATGATGCGGCGATTACCATCGGCGGTCAGTCGGGTAATTTTCAACTCAATGTGATGCTACCGATGATTGCCTATAACTTATTGCAGAGCATTGAAATAATGGCCAATGCAAGTCGCATGCTGGCGGATAAAGCGATTGATGGTTTTACGGTAAATCAGCAGAATATTGAAGGTGCCCTGGGTAAGAACCCAATATTGGTGACGGCTTTGAATCCGGTGATTGGTTATGAGTTAGGTGCGAAAATCGCAAAAACAGCATACGCTGAGGGCAGAGCCGTGTTAGATGTTGCTGAAGAGATGACGGACTTATCACGTGCCGAGTTAGAAAAATTATTATCACCCGCCGAGCTAACCAAAGGTGGTATTACTAAATGAGCTTTATTAAAAATACGCTCGCAATAATAGGTTTTTTGAGTCTAATTTTAATTGCAGTGTCTACTGTCAAAATTAAATCGACACTGGATGCAGTGGATACCTTTGATGAAAAAGCGATTGATATTTACAGTCGCTTTATTGAAAAAACGATATCATCTGGTTCGCCTGTTGATGCGATGATCGTAAAAATTAAGGCGGCAGATGGTGTAACCTCAGAAGATATTGAGACATCAATTCGCACGATATCCAATGAGCTTAATATTAAAAATGTAGGCGAGCTGCCTTTATCGAAACAAGTAGAGGCGATGTCGGGACAGCCTTATCGTTATGTAAAAATATACCTGTTATGCAATGCAATGACAGCGGCGAGTATGCTGAATTACAACGATGCATTTGCCAGTTTTTTACCCTGTAGAATTTCAGTGGTAGAGGATGAGCAGGGTGACTTATGGCTTTATACAATGGATTTAAACCTAATGATTCATGGCGGCAAGTCTATACCGCCCGCATTAAAGGCTGATGCCATTAAAGTACGCGATACCTTGAATGAAATTATGCGGCGTTCGGCAGAAGGAGACTTTTAGGCTTTTTAGTTGATAACCGATTCAGGAGCGGGAAGTCACGTACCATTGATTTGCCTGGGGATGGACCGCCGTTTTTTGCGCTCCGTCCCCAGTTGTGATACCGATCTGATTGGACAGAGTAGTGAACGACTCCGCATTACTTTTGGTGGTATCAATCAGGGGACAGAGCACCAAACAGCGGTGGTCTTTCCCCGAGGGAGATGTGCCATGGCAGAGCAAATTCTCTAATCCTAAATATAATCGCGTAGGCCGGATCAAGCGAAGCGGATCCGGCTTTTTTGACTTCGAAGCGGTGGATCCGCTTTGCTTGATCCACCCTACTTAGAGCTGCTCCTGTGTGTTTTTCTATGTCGGTTTGCGGTGGTACTGCTGAAAAACGCTAAAATCTTATAAGCCAATTTTACATCTAAATTCATTTTTCGGTTGTGAAATACTGGCTTTGCTTAATACCCCACCATTGTTCTGTCATATTGTTTAGCTATTTTCGCTGTCTATTTTATTCTCGGGTGGCTGATTAAGTGTCACTACCCGTTGAGGGAATGGGATCTCAATACCTTCTTTACGAAATGTCTTTATAATCTGGAAATTGAGTTCGCTGATAACATTTAAGCGCTGATCAATATCATAAATAAAGCAGCGTAATTCAAAATTTAATGCGCTGTCACCAAATGCCCTGAATAATACTTTAGGTGGCGATGTATTCTGGTTTTTTTTATCCATGACCATTGGATGTTTACGTGCAATATTTAAAAGAATGCGGTGAACTTTATCAACATCTGCAGCGTAGCTTACGCCCAGCGGAATTGTAATGCGGCCATGAGAATCACGTAGTACCCAGTTAGTAACTTTGGCGGTGATTAGTTCTGAGTTAGGTACGATGACATCTGACCGATCGAAGGTCTGAATTTGTGTGGATCGAATATTGATTGATTTAACATAGCCCTCCGTGTCGCCGGTAATAATCCAGTCTCCTCTGCGAATAGGGCGTTCGAATAATAATATTAATCCTGAAATGAAATTATTAACTATGTTCTGCAGGCCGAAACCAATACCCACTGATAGAGCACCTGCAATGAGCGCGACATTTTCCATCTGCACGCCGCTAATGGAGAGCGCCACTAGAACCGCAATGGCAATACCGGCATACCCAAATAGGGATGTTACGGCTTCTTTAACACCGCGATCCAGCCGAGTATGCTTCAGGCCATGAGGTAAAAGGTGGTTCTTTGCATAACGAGTCAAACTCAAAAAGATAAACAGAGCAAGTATGCCACTGGCAAGTTGTGTGGGCACAACAGTGAGTGAGCCTATTTCAATGCCTTCAATGACGTAGCCGGAAATAATTGCAAGCCAGGGGTCATCTAGTCGCCAGATATGCAATATTGAAATACCAAACCCGCCCCATAATAGAGTGAAAATAATGAGGCGAATCCAGATTAAGCCCGGTATTAAATGGCCAGGCTTGAGACCAATAGACTCGCGAAAACGGACTTCCCAGTCAAGGCGGCCAGTATCCAATCCATCGCATAAGTCTTTGAATAAGCGGTAAATGAGCAGGGTTATTGCAAGACCTAAAGATGTACCTAACAAACCACCTAGTACAAATGATGATAGGTTTCGATAGCCTAATAATTCGCTGACAAGTGTGCTGAGGAGTACGGCAGATAATAAAATGCGTGGTTTGCGCGATAAGATGGCCCATGAAAAGTTACGCATTTGCCAGAGAATGGTAATTAGATTAATGATTAACAGAACGCTGAATATGCTGCGATTCAAATAATAAACGGGCTCACTTAAGCTGGCTTTGAATTCGCCGGTGAGCAGAAAAAAGCCAACCAGGCCGAGCGTTAAGAGAACTTTTAGTTGCCAGGCAAATCGGCGAGATAAAGTA
>Ga0316206_1000457_pt1 | contig 55385 bp, 47 predicted proteins | sample 6monthpyrite_MG_FD_204942 | JGI IMG/M metagenome (GOLD analysis project Ga0316206, IMG submission 204942) | Microbial mat bacterial communities from mineral coupon in-situ incubated in ocean water Damariscotta River, Maine, United States -... | ecosystem: Environmental > Aquatic > Marine >...
CAGCCTGTACCGTAAGCAGATTATAACATGAAACATTATTTTTTTCATAAATACCTTGGGGGTTTGGGGGTAAAACCCCCAATATTTATTTAACTAAATGCGACAGCTTGGTTGACACTTAGCGCATGCTCGGCGGTGTTCAAATGAGGTCTTTGTCGGTTTGTCATAGCCTGCTAAAAAGGCTCGTCTTACACAACGGGTGATAACGTGATAATACGGTGTATCATCAATTGAAATAAGTTGGCTCCTTGCTGTTGTCATGTTTGTTCCACTAAAATCACTTATGGTACAAAACTTTGTTGCTGAAAACTATGGCAAAATTCCTTTTCTTTGTAGGAATTTTGCCATAGTGCATCATATTAGGTCAATGAACCTAGGTTAAATTTTGTGTTGGCTTATTTTGAAACCGTAAAGCTGTTTGAGATACTCTGTCTTCAAAAACCTATAAAAACAGATTTAATTCGTAGCCAAGGCAGTCACCGAGTTTTTTACTGTTTCAAAATAAGCCAACACAAAACGTTAAACATTGACTCGTTTTATTGAAGAAACAACTGATTAATACAAACGTACCAAGTTAGTTGTCACCAAAGCGGCCATGTTAGTTGTCGGCAAATATTTGTGTTTGTGAAGGGCAACCGCGAGGGATTGCCACTACGAGGTAGAAAAAATCCTATTTTCTTGTAGGTATGTAATGATCTAATAAACTCGGAGACAATTATAGTTTTTCTTTTCTCTTTCATCTTATGCCATTAATAATGACTTATCAGCAACCCAATAGTTTTTTAGATGTGCTTTAACCTCTTTATTAATAAGTCTGTTAGATCCATGTTGGTGCTACCTCCCTAAATTGAACTGAGATAGCAGCAAATATAGCACCATTTCGTTTCAACTTGCACGTAAGAAGCGAAATCATTAAATTGCTGTAAAGCTTTGTTCTATAAAGGTATTGAACTGTTTTGAAACGGGATGAAACAGAGAATTGGTGCCCGGGGCCGGAGTCGAACCGGCACGGTGTTACCACCGAGGGATTTTAAGTCCCTTGCGTCTACCAGTTTCGCCACCCGGGCAGGGTGCTGTGTTGCTATGCTAAAATGGAGGCTGGAACCAGATTCGAACTGGTGTCCACGGTTTTGCAAACCGCTGTATAGCCACTCTACCATCCAGCCTGTAAGTTAAAATCAACATTGGTAGCTGTTAATTGTTAACGGGTGTATTCTTGTTGGTTAGAATACGAAATTTGGAGCGGGAAACGAGACTCGAACTCGCGACCCCAACCTTGGCAAGGTTGTGCTCTACCAACTGAGCTATTCCCGCTGAAGAGGTTGCACATTATAGGTTGACTAATTTAATTGTCAACAAATAATATCACATTATTTTAAATATTTAGTAAATTTATTTTAGCTATATTAATCTGCTCTGTAATGGCAAATATCAATGAATGATTTTGTTGTATTTCTTGTGATTACTTTGTATAAATCACCTTTGTTTATAGTTCTTCTTTCATCATTGGCCAGGCGGCTTTGAGATAAACAAACATCGACCAAAGTGTTAAAATTGTAGCAATATACAGCAATACCAATCCGATTTTATAAACAGGCATTCCCCATAAATCATTGAAGTAAAGCAAAAATCCTATGGCGAACATTTGGAAAAGAGTCTTAACTTTGCCTATAAAGGCGACATTTACAGTTGTCCTTTCACCCAAGTCAGCCATCCATTCGCGTAATGCCGAAATTGTAATTTCTCTGCCTATTATGACTGCTGTTGCAATCATCATTAAAATTGTATTGTGATCTTGTAACAAAATTACTAAGGCTGTTGTTACGGTTAATTTATCCGCAACAGGGTCTAAAAAGGCTCCGAATTTGGAAAATGTTTTGTGTTTTCGGGCATAATAACCATCAAAAAAATCAGTAATGCTGGCAAAGAAAAAAACAGTGCAGGCTGCCACTCGATTCCACTCGACAGGTAGATAGAAAAAAACCAGCATAACTGGAATGAGTGCAACGCGCGATACAGTTAAAATATTTGGTAAGTTTTTAGTCACAATGTGGCTCAAAAATAGTAATTTGGTTAGAATAAACGAGCAGACTACTTAAATCAAATAATCGAACATATAAAACATGAAAAAAGAATTTTGGATAGAAAAATGGCAGAACAAGCAAATAGGCTTTCACAAAGATTTTACTCACCCTTTGCTTATTCAATATTTGCAGTTATTAAAACTCAGCAAAGGTGATACTGTTTTTGTTCCTTTGTGTGGAAAATCAATAGATATGCTTTGGTTGAACGATCAAGGCTACCAAGTCATAGGTGTAGAATTAAGTGAACTTGCTATAGAAGAGTTTATCGATGAAAATAAACTAAAGGCAACACAGGACAGAGAAGGTGGATTTAAAATCTATCACTTTGAAAACATCACGATTTATCAAGGTGATTTTTTTGCTCTGAATAAAGAAATCATGAGCTCTGTTAATGCTGTCTATGATCGTGCTGCGCTTATTGCACTGCCTGATGATCTGGTAAAAAAATACAGCACTAAAATGTTAGAAATCATTCCCAAATCAGCCAAACAATTGCTTATAACTCTTGAAATGAACAGAAAAACTGGTTCCTTGGGACCTCCTTTTTCTACCAGTAGTGAAAAAGTTAAACGGCTTTATGGAGCTTCGAAATCGATTCAGTTGGTTCAGGAAGTTGATATCATCGAGCGAGAAGAGCATTTTCAGAAACAAGGTTGCGAATTTGTTTATGAGCGCGTGTATCTTATTGAATGAAAAGATTAACAGCAACCAACATAACTACAATAAAGATTACCGACATCAGACTGCCCACTCTTAAAAAGTCTTTTACTTTATAACCACCAGGTCCCATTATTAATGCACTGACTTGATGAGTGGGAAGTATAAAGGCATTGGAAGTCCCTAAAGCAACAATTAAGGCATAGATTGCCGGGTTTCCTCCTGTTTCTAATGCGATATTAATAGCCAGTGGCACCAGCAGAACTGTGGCGCCAACATTGGACATTACCAAGCTAAATACTGTTGCCAATATAGCAATGGCGAGTTGATAAATGTATTGATTGACATCCCCTAGAGTGGCAATGGTTTTTTGAGCTACCCATGCTGCTGTTCCGGTGTGCTCCATGGCATATCCTAAAGGAATAAGGCAGGCGAGTAAAAAGACAGTTTTCCAACTAACAGCGCGATAAGCTTCATCAATATGGATGACACCTGTAATGATCATACCAATGGCTCCAGTGAGCAAGGCTACAGATAGTTTCAATTCAGTAAAAATAACCAAGCCAAGGGCTATAGCAAAGAAGAAGAGGGCAAAAGGAACTTTTTGTGGTCGTTCTTGTTGCGTTGGAATGTCGCCCACCAAAGCGACATTGCGTGATTTGCTAATACCAGTTTGATCACGCCAACCTCCAAAAATAACAAAGGTATCGCCTAAGCGCAGTGAAATAGTGCGCATTTCTTCGCCTTTGAAAACTTCATCCCCTCTTGAAATGGCAATAATAGTAATGCCAAACTCTTGTCGAAAATGAAAATCACTCAGTTTTTTGCCTAAAAATCGAGATCCAGGAACAATAACAGCTTCAGAAAAACCTGAATTGGATTCACTAAAAGTATGTTTAAATTGTTTGAAACCATTGACAAGAGTTAATTTGAAATCTTTGGCAAATTGCATAATTTCATCCGCTTCGCCTAACACTCCCAAACTATCACCAGACCACAAATAATGTTTTCGTGAGGGAGAGAGTTTTCTGTGTCCTTCTGAAGTTAAGGCCAATACTGTAATTTTATCCTCAAGCATGCTTTCAATTTCTAGAATGCTCTTACCAATAAGTGGACTGTTTTTACTAACAATGAGTTCTTTTTTAGTCTTGTGAATACCATAAGTTTGTTTAAAGTAATCATCGGATTTCTGTCCTGTATTTGTGTCAATTTTGGCAGAATTTGGTAATAAAAACCGGCCTAAAATCAAAAAGTAAAGAACACCTGAAACCAGCAGCATCACGCCAATAGGGGTCACAGAAAACAAGCCAAAGGGTTTTAATGTTTCAGCACCTGGTGGCAAGGAACGATTGGATGTTTCGAGTAAATCATTAAGCAAAATTAAAGGCGAAGAGCCGACCATTGTGACGGTTCCACCCAAAATAGCGCAAAACCCCATTGGCATAAGCAGACGACTGAGTGAAATTTTTGTTTGACTTGAAATACGACTCATAACAGGCAAGAACAGGGCCGTTGCACCAACATTTTGCATGAATCCAGAGATGATTCCAACCGTGCTTGAAACAACAGGAATTACAGTTTTCTCAGAACTTCCACCTATTTTCATAATAAAGCCAGCAACCTTATTCATGACACCTGTTCGATCCAGCCCGGCTCCCAAAATCATCACGGCAATAATTGAGAGTACGGCATTTGATGAAAAACCATCAAACAAGTGTGTATCAGGCACCAATCCAGATAAAGCTAATATGACCAAGATTAAGATGGCAGCAACATCAATACGAATGACCTCAGTGACAAACAGCAAAACGGTATAAGCGAGAATGGCCAAAACCATCATCATTTCATTGCTGAGTTCTAAGGCTGCTATTTCCATTAAAATTAGTTAATTGCGATTGAAGTGATAAATAAGATCATAACTCTCGTGGCCTAAATTGATTCCTCGACGTTCAAATTTTGTAATCGGTCGCCATTGTGGACGGCTTGTGAAAGCATTGGCATCTTCGATATTAACAAATTGAGAAAATTCTTCCATGACTTCTTGGATGTGCAAAGCATATTCCTGCCAGTCAGTAGCAATATGCAGACGCGCATTGTTTTTTAGTTTGTTTTTATTTGCTTCAATAAACTCCTTTTGAATCAGCCGTCTTTTGTGATGGCGTTTTTTGTGCCAAGGATCTGGAAAATAGATATGCAAGGCATCGATACTCTCCTCTTTAAAACAGTTTTTTAAAACTTCGACACCATCGTATTGATAGATTCGAATGTTTTCTAAATTATGTTTTTCTATGTTGAGCAATAAATGTCCAACTCCAGGAGAATGAACTTCCATACCTATGAAGTTTATTTCAGGATGAAGTTGTGCGATATGTATGAGAGATTCACCATTACCGAATCCCATGTCAATAACAACAGGCTTGTTGTTGCCAAAAGCCAATTCACAATCGAATAGTTTTGATTCATCCAATCGAAATTCAGGCAATAAAACTTCCATGGCCCGTTTCTGTCCATTGGTTAATTTGCCTGCACGAAGAACAAAGCTCCGAATTTTGTGTTGAAATACATTGGCCATGGCTTAGCTTTACTGAAATTAATCCTAGAAGTTTGATTTTAACCCGATTAAGTGTATAGTCAATTGAAGTTTTCATCCAAATCAAAATATGGCTCAAAAGTATTCCAAATTACTCCCCAAACATCGTCAGTTTATTGCACAACAACAGATGTTTTTTGTAGCGACCGCAGAAAGCGAGGGTCGAGTTAATGTTTCCCCAAAAGGCTTAGATAGTTTAAGGATTTTAGATGATAATCGGATTTTATGGTTAAATCTAACGGGCAGTGGTAACGAAACGGCGGCTCATGTACAAAAATCTGCTCGCATGACACTCATGTTTAACGCTTTTACTGGTCCTCCATTAATCCTTCGAGTGTATGGACAGGCCGAGTCGGTTCATAAAAATGACAAAAATTGGCAGGAATTGTATGAGCAGTTTGACGATTATATTGGTGCGAGACAAATGTTTGTTTTGAATATCGACCTTGTGCAAACATCCTGCGGAATGGCCGTTCCTTTGTACGATTATAAACAACAAAGACAGCAACTACTGGATTCTGCTAAACGAAAAGGAACAGAAAAAATAAAGGAGTATTGGGCTGAGAAAAATCAATTCAGCCTGGATGGAAAAGAGACGCATATTGTTAGTAAAAATATTTCATGAAAATTAAAATTGCCAGTTACAACATCCATCGTGCCATAGGGCTAGATCGCCGATTTAAACCCAAAAGAATTGTCAGTATCCTCAATGAAATCAATGCAGATATTGTGTTATTACAGGAGGTAGATGAGGGTGTGCCTCGATCCAGAGAACTAAACTTAGCCAAGGAAATAGCTCAACAATGCCATTATCCCTATTACAAACTAGGACACAATGTCACCTTAAAAAAAGGTTACTATGGCAATGCGACACTCAGTCGTTTTCCTATAACAAAAGAGCGAAATATAAACTTAACCATTGACAACAAAAAGCGAAGAGGTTGCCAACACACTTTATTAACAATTGCTGATACACAACTTGATGTTTTTAACTTGCATCTGGGGTTGTCAGCAAAAGAACGGCAAAAACAAGCTGGTTTGTTGCTGAGATCATTGGAATACCAACAATTATCTGCTGATAATCCCTGTATTATTGCTGGGGATTTTAATGATTGGCGTTCCTTGCTTCGGGCGTTTTTTATTGAGGGCATGGGATTTAAATGTGCGACAGACAAGAGTGAAGAAAGAGGTGAAGTTGCTTTAAAAACCTTCCCCTCGTTTGCTCCAAAAGGAGGACTAGACCGCATTTACTACCGTGGAAAGATAAAATTTATAAAAGCAAAGCGCTACAAAAAGAAAGGCGCTAAAATTGCCAGTGATCATTTGCCCATATTTGCCGAATTTGAGGTTTAATTGCATTTAGGCTTCAACAGACTGTCAAGTTAGGGGATTTCGGTTATATAGTGGTCAAATTGTTGCAGCAGTTTATTTAATTGTGGTTTAAGAGTTTCAGCATCTCTTGAGTTAATTAGTTTGTTCAATTCTTCCAGTTGTTTATCTACAGCCATTGCCCCGCAAATCTTTGCAGAACCTCGCATTTTATGAACAATAGCAGCAGATTTTTCTTTGGATTTTTGATTGATAAAAACTTCCAAATCTGTGATTTGTTGTGGAAATTCTTTGATGAACATCTCTATTAAAACAGCCATAATATTTTCATCGTTGTTTGAAAATTTTAAGGCGTGTTCTTTGTCAAAGACAGAAGTTGTCTGTTGTTGAGAATAGCCATCAATTGTTTGCTGCAAATCTCCTGGTCTCACAGGTTTTAGTAAAAAACCATCAAAAATTGTCAGTACTGATTTTGGGCATTTTTCTGCTGAAATGGCAATAACAGGTGTATTTGCATGTCTCTGCATCTGTTTGATTTTGGTTGTGGCTTCATTACCGTTCATCTCAGGCATTCGAATATCCATCAAGATAATATCAAAATCGTTCTGTTCAGAGAGAACAATAGCTTCAACGCCACTTTGAGCTAAATAAACCTGATGGCCTAATTTTTTAAGAGCCATGGAAAAATATTGGCGGTTGATCTGGTTGTCATCGACAATGAGTATTTTGTGTGTGTGGGACATGAGTACCTTCCTTTGTAAACTATATTGCCTTAATCTTACCGAGGAATAGTAATAATTTCAAGAGCTGATATTTGAAATTAAATATTCTGTGAACTGTTTCCCTGTACTTTCACAGTTTGTTTACAGTCAATTCAGCCCACTAAATAAAGTCGCTGCCTCATAAGTCGCTGCCTCATAAGGCGCGGTGTGTGGATTTGATCTGCTACAAGCCATTAACAATCAAGCAGAAATAAAAATACAGTACTTTTCCTCAATTAATAGATAATTTATTTAAAACCCAATAATATAGAACTATCAATCAATAAAAACATTATGCTTTATAAATCAATTCTAATACTCATGCTGTTAATGACACAGTTCAATGTCATAGCCACTGAAAACCGCATTGCTCTGGTGTTGGGTAACTCTAATTATTCCACGATGGGCGAATTGAGAAACGCCTCCAATGATGCAACAGACATGGCACAAGTGTTGATGGAGCTCGGATTTGATGTGATTTCTGGAATTAATCTGACTAAAAAACAAATGAGCGATAAAATCCGAAAATTTGATGCCAAATTAAAACAGGGCAATAAGAACGATACCATTGGCCTGTTTTATTATGCTGGTCATGGTCTCGAAGTAGAGGGTAAAAACTATCTGGTCCCAGTGGATGCAGACATGGAATACCAAGAAGATGCCAGTGACGAAGGGATTCCTCTCAACCGTATCATCAAACGCATGAATTACAGTAAGAATCGCATGAATATTGTTATACTTGATGCCTGTAGAAACAATCCATTGCCGAAAAGAGACCGTGCTATGGGTGGTGGCGGTTGGGGTGGTATCAATGATGTGGCCACTGGCATGTTTATTGCATATGGTACATCACCAGGACGCCGAGCAGCGGATTCTGATGGAATAGGCCGCAATGGATTGTTTACAAAACACATATTGGACAATATTCGTGCCAAGGACAAGACCTTGGAGCAAATGTTTAAATCAACCCGTGTTGGAGTATTAAAAGATTCAAATGGTAAACAAATCACATGGCAAAACAATGCCACCATAGGTGATTTTTACTTTGCACCATCTTTGGCAAAAAGCGTTAATCAAAGCAGATTTGTTAGTACTGACCCTGATGAATTGTATCAATTAGGTAAAACTGCTTTTGACAATAAAGACTTTCCCACCGCATTTAAGTGGTATGCAAAATCTGCCAGTTACAACCACATAAAGGCTCAAGCCAATTTGGGATATCTTTATTCTAAAGGATTTGGCGTAACACAAAGTTATAAAAAGGCGCATGAATGGTATTTAAAAGCCGCAGAACTTAATTCACCGACCGCACAATCCAATATTGCAACTTTATATTTGCAAGGAAAAGGTGTTGAAAGAAATGTTCAAAAAGGCATCGCGTGGCTAACAAAAGCAGCAGAGCAAAATCATGCAGCAGCTCAATACAATTTAGCCGCCATTTACCAAGTTGGAAATGGAGTGCCAGCGAATCAAGAAAAAGCGGTATATTGGTTTAGAAAAGCCGCAGAAAAAGACGATGTAAACGCACAATTTTGGTTGGGAAAGATGTATGAAGATGGCAAAGGTATTGAACAAGATTACTCAAAATCATTTTATTGGATAAAAAAATCCGCCACATCAGGCTATTTGTTGGCTCAGTCTTATTTGGGTTATTTATACTTTACAGGACAAGGCACAGAAGAAAACAACGGCAAAGCCTTTGAGTGGTATCAAAAAGCAGCCCAAAGAAACAGTCCCTCATCACAATATAATTTAGGGATGATGTATGACAATGGATTTGGTGCCCGCCAAGATCATGAGTTGGCTGTAAAATGGTACAAAAAAGCCGCAAAACAAGGACAGGCCAATGCCATTAAAGCTTTAAAAAATCTGGGCATAACGGATTTTGATTGATGTATATTAATTAAAATCCCTCAAAAGCAAAAGGATTTAAAAATTGTCTTTGCCACAGAAGTCTTTTATCAACTGGATTAAGTTGTGCTTCGTCGCAAATTATTTCCCAATTTTGTTTAATTAAATCAACTTGTTTATCAATAATTTCTATGGCTTGATCCTTTGATAGTTGAAATTGATGGCATGCATCTACACAAACTTTTAGCTGGCTCAGGTTGTTGTCACCAGTTATTAGCATTGCTTGTGAGGCTATGTTTCCAGACCGCCCTTGTGGACAGATATCATAGGCAGGTGTTAAAGTGAGATGTACTCCATCCCAAAAAGCGGCATGATTTCTAGCATGGTCATCATTGTTTCCTGCTAAAATATTAAAAACTAAACGTGAAAACAGTTCTTTCAATGTTTGTTTTGGTGAATTAAACCTGTGCCGAATGACCTCTGCAAAACTCTCATAGCTGGCATAGCGTGCCATCATTTCATCTAAGCCTAATAAGGTTAAAGCTGAAACCATGCATTTTCTTCTCCAGCCATTTTTATCTATCTTTCTATCAAATCGTTCAATCAGTAAAACATCTTTTTTTAATGCACTAGTCAATTCCACTGATGCAACATTTAATCCAATTATTTTTGCCAATCGCATGGCTATGAATTCTGCTTTTAATACATTAAAATGATCGGAACTTGAAGGAAATTTAGCGATGTATTTTTTATTGTCACTATCAATCAAGGTTTTTGGTCTCGCCCCACCAATTGAACTTCCATGTAATAATGCTTGATCAAGTTCAATTGTTAAAGGCACCCCATCTTCAATTCGTTGACTCGATTCTAAAAGCTCATTCAAACTGGCATTATTAGTTAGTCTGGGTACATATTCAGTGGCAGATAATTGAAAATCTAAAGCGCCAATTCGATCAGAACCTGACTCTAACAGATAGGTGAGTTCATCTAAATTTGTCGTATCAATTTGTGAACCAGTAATGTTTAACTGTTTATTGATAATGACACGACGCCCCCAAGCATCTGGTGCCGCATCTCTAATACAGCCAGGCATACTCAAGCCATTGAGTAAGGGTAAAACACCTGACTTAAGTGGCAATTCGGTATCATAAATCGCAATCGCTGGTTGCTTGTCATTTATCCTTTCTAAATAACTTTTACCATAATTAAAAAGTAATTGACCATTATTAACAGCTATGCGCCCTGCAATAATGGGATCGATGTTGTTAGGCAACCAAATCCACACAAATGCTTCTGTATAATTATTATCAGAAATCATCTTTCAGCTCATTTCTTGTGTTTCTAATAGATTTGGGTAATAAGGTTAATTTTTCTTCTAACTGATTGATGTGCTTTTGCATAGAAATTTTATCGGCATCGAACAGTTTAATGCCAACAATAGTAGCGACTTCAAAAACAGCTCCAATATTGCATTTAGGGTCACCTTTTTCTATGCGTTGTAGCAAACCTCTGGATATACCCGCACGTTCTGCCAGCTCAATTGTAGTCATTTTTTTGTGTAGACGCTCCACACGAATAAGCCTTCCAATTAAGGACACTGCAGAGGTACTGTATTGTGAATATTGATTTTTATTTTTCATAAATGCTCTATAAATAGACCATATAAGCCTATTATGCTCCATACATGAATCATTTAATGATTTTTTTTATGATTTGTCAAGCAGAGATGTTAGTAGTTCACGGCTTTGTTGGACAACATTTTTGGGGCCGCGGCTTTAGTCGCGCTTTATAACTTAAGTGGACTAAAGAGACTGTAAAAGCATTCGTATGACGTATAATAATTGTATAAATCCTGTTGCTTTTTGGTAAAAATCTTGTCAATAATCATTGGTGATGAAGCTTTTTGAGGATTTCTTAGGCGAGTTAAGGGCTTGTACTTTCATTGTGATTTTCTATATCGGGATTTGGGTATTACAAACAAAACTCAAAATCAATTAAATCCTGCTCAAAATCAACCACATTTTTAAGCTCTCTTCTAATTTGGCTTTCGGTTTTTTCTAATTCTTTCCAAAATACTTGATCAGTATTTTTATGGCAATTGGATTCTACAATGCCTTGGATTTGCCCCAGTTGTACGGCTAAAGTTTGTATGCTTTTACAATTTTCAATGTTTATTGTCGCACATAAGTTAGGAATGTTTAATTTATTATGACCTTGGCTAAACTGCTGCCAATGCATCAAGCCCAGTTCTTTACTAGCATCAAATAACTCTTCCTGATTATCAATTTCATAATTTGTATTAAGTCCTTTGGGTAAGGATTCATACGGTGAAGTGTTGGGTTGCCATTGTTGATAAATACCATCAATAACCTCTTGGTTGCTGGGCTGCATCCATTGCGGTAACAGCACCATAATCCCCAAAGCCATCACTGTGGCTGGGATGAGCCAAGGTTTTTTCATAAAACGCATGAGGTTCATAAAAAATCCAGTTTTTTCAATACTCTCCTCATCTTTTAAATAACCCAAGGTTTGATTAATATCAACCCATTGTTGCAATAAATCTGGCGAACAGTTAAGTGCGGATAATACCTTATTTTTGGTGTGTTCATCAACGTGACCACTGATAAAATCAACCAATTCTTGAGTGCTAATATCAACCTGTATTTTCTTTTGTAAACTCAAGGCGTAATTGACCAATAATTTTTGCTCTTTACTGTTCATATCTCACCCTGACGGACAGCAATACCGTTTTTTAATTGGATTAATGTATTTCTGTGTAATTTTCTGAGGTAATGATCGGGTTGATTGAGCATTCTAGCCACTTGCGAGATTTTTAAACCCTGCTGATAAATCAATTTCAAGATGATTTGTTGCTCATCGCTTAAGTTTAAATCAGACAAAGGTTGCTGTAATTCAGTTTGTGCTAATGCCTCATTGTTGTCGATTCCCAGAGACATAGCCAATGCCAACAAAAGTTGTTCTTGCGCATTACTGCTATCTTGTTGTTCAGGCTCAAAGTTCTGATGTTGTTCTTGATGTCCTTCTAAACTGATTTCCTGACAATCGCTTGATCCACATTTGGGATGTTTGCTTTTGATGGTGGTAATAATGGCAGCAATATCATTGTGTTCGTTGTCCAGTGCAAATACTATGGCTTGCTTGGTTTGTCTTTCTAGACAAAGACGTTTATATACTGTCATCCATATACCACCCAAATTTTTCAACCATTGCGGAGCTCTGGGTCGCCCAAATTTCTGCCGAGCAAGGTCTTCCAAACGGTTTCTAAAAAGAGTCGTTAAATACGCACCAGGAGATTTTTGTTGGTTAATATCACCCAATGCAGACCAATTGTTATCAGAAAATTGCTTAATGATTTGATTGACAGCATCATCAGCAAGTTCTATCTTGCTCATTCTTTTGCGAGCCATCAAATCAAATCGTGCCAGCCAATCGTGTTCTGGGTTAAATAAAAAGTGTTGCCAATCCATCAAATAAGATTATCAGATATAGAATTATTTGTCATGGCTTTAAAATGAATTATTAAAAAACAATAGATTTGTCCGTCATCATGAATAATAATAACCCTATGACGAACAAAAACATGATACAAATCATAATTATTCTATCATTAAGCCTGTATTTGCCTAGCGGTCATCAAACGTGGAAAAAAGCCAAAATAAACAAAATAGTCTTTATCAAAATACATAACAAACAAGGAGAACAAATAATGCCAAAGTTCATATTTTTATCAGTGATATTCCTGTCAACACTATCACTCGCACAAAACTTCCCCTCGGCAAGTTTTATTCAACCCATAAGTGATAAAGAAAAAAACAGCAAAAGAATCATAGGCGAAGCCAATTTTGAAAAAATAAGAGATTTGGCCTCCTCAAAAAAGCTTTTCAACACCTCTAGAAGAGTAGCCTTCTTAAATATTAACAATCAAGGTTCTTGCACAGGCTCATTGGTCGGTCCTGATTTGATTTTAACCAATGCTCACTGTGTCTTAGATGCACAAATGAAAAACATGAATGATGTTACCAAGATTTCCATAAACATGGAATACCTAAGCAAAAACCAAAGAAGCACAGTCCATGCACAAGTCATAAGAGCGCTTAGGGTGAACCCGGGACTCGACTACGCCTTATTGCAATTGGATAAAAAAATAGGCCTGCATTACGGCTGGTTAGAACTAGCAGAGACAACACCATCAAAAGGCGACGTCATGATTATTCAACATCCCTATGGCAGAGAGAAAGAAATCTCCAGAATAAAAAGCAGTATAGTAAAAGCCAATACTGTCGTATTACATTACTATGCCGATACAGAACCCGGCTCATCAGGATCGCCCGTATTTAATCTCAAAGGCACAAAACTTATTGCCCTGCATCATGCAGGATCCTGTGCAGAAGAAAGCAAAAATCAACAAGGGCAATGCGAAAAATTCGATTTTAATGAAGGCATAATCATTGGTCGAATCAAACAAGAGATCAAAGAATTTATCCCAAGTTGCGCCCTTGATGGCGATTTTCCTGGCAAATTTGTTAATAAATGCGTCTATTTAACAGAATAAACAATAAAGAGGAAAACATGAAACTACTGACAAGTGCAATCGTAATACTACTATCAATCAATCTCCACGCCCGTGATTGTGACTCAATTGATACAGGTTTACTGTCCAGTGATTTGGACACACGCCGCTCACAACTACAAGATGCTATGGATGATTGTGGTCATTTAACCACAGCCATACAATTGGCGAAAGTCTATCAACGCTTAGGAGAGCAAGACATAGCAGATGAAGTCATGCTCGATGCTCTCAACGACAATGCTCTGATAAAAACCGACCAAGACCGTGCCAATTGGTTGATAGCGAGCACAGAAATGGCATTAAAAGCCAAAGAAACATGCAAAGCCAGCAAACACCTCAACGAGTTATCAACTTACAAAGAATCAAAAAACACCCACCAACAATTGCGCAAAAAACTCTACCAACAAACTCAAATCCATACCTTAAACAGTCAAACCATCGGCTGCGCATTAACGGCCACTAGGAGTATGACTGTACGAGGGCGGAAGGTAAAACCTAAGCTCGATCTTGCCATTCATTTTGACTTTAACAGCGATACACTGACCCCCAAAGGAAAAACTCAAACCCAACAATTAGCCATAGCATTAACTAACGGCCAACTCAAAGACAAACAACTCACGCTCATCGGTCACACCGATAGCGTAGGGGACGATGACTACAATATGAACCTCAGCCAAAGACGCGCAAGAGCAGTGCAAGCCTACTTGATAGAACAAGATGCGCGTTTAAACTACCGAATCAAGGCCATAGGCAAAGGAGAAAGCCAATTGCTAAGCTACGGGACTAGCAGCAACGACCACCAATTGAACCGAAGAGTAGAAATACAGGTCAATTAAACACTCTCAATTGCGTTTCTATCTCGTGATTGGGTCATAGACAAACATCCAAAATTGAAAAAACATTATGCAGTATAAATATATTCTAATTGCTTTATTATTCATAACTCATTTTAACGTCTTAGCAACTGAAAATCGGGTTGCTCTTATCATAGGCAACTCCAATTACGCGACCATGGGAGAGCTTCGAAATGCCTCAAATGATGCAGCAGATATGGCACAAGTTTTGACTGAGTTGGGTTTTGATGTGATATCTGGAGTTAATTTAAGCAAAAAACAAATGAGTGAAAAAATCCGCACATTTGATGCCAAACTATCAAGTGGTAACAAAGATGAAACCATTGGCCTTTTTTATTATGCTGGCCATGGTCTGGAAGTCGAAGGTAAAAACTATCTGGTGCCAATTGATGCTGACATGCAATACCAAGAGGATGCCAGTGATGAAGGTATTCCCTTGAATCGAGTCATTAAACGGATGAATTACAGTAAAAACCGCATGAACATCGTTATCCTAGATGCCTGTAGAAACAATCCTTTGCCAAAACGTGATCGAGCTATGGGCAGTGGAGGTTGGGGGGCTTTCAATGATGTGGCTAGTGGTATGTTTATAGCCTATGGAACTGCTCCTGGACGAAAAGCTGCTGACGGAATAGGTCGCAATGGCTTATTTACTAAACATATACTGAAAAACATTAAAACCCCAGAAAAAACCTTAGAACAGGTTTTCAAATCAACGCGTTTAGGCGTATTAAATGAATCTAATAAAAAGCAAATTACTTGGCAAAATAACGCAACAACAGGTGATTTTTATTTTGTTAGTAGCAAAAACAATAACACGCATAAAGCGAGTCAAGTTAAGACTCAAAACAAGCTGCCTGCAAACTTTTCTCTCTACAATAGAGCGCGTCCAAAAGCAGGTAAAATTTACAAAGATTGCCCTGAATGTCCATCAATGGTGGTTATACCTGCGGGAAGTTTTGAAATGGGAAGTAATGCCAACCGAAAAACCTCTCCAGCACACCGTGTGACTCTAAAAAGTTTTGCCTTAAGTGAAAGTGAAATTACCTACAGTCAATGGCAGGCGTGCTTCAAAGATGGAAAATGCCCTAAAAAACCAAGCAATGATTCAAAGGTAATCGGTAACCGTCCTGTGGTCGATGTTAGTTGGGTAGAAGCACAAATGTTTATACACTGGTTGAAGGCAAAAACTGGTAAAGTTTATAGATTGCCCTCAGAATCAGAGTGGGAATATGCAGCAAAAGCAGGAGCCGATACGAAATTCAGTTGGGGCAATAGTATTGATTGCTCTCAAGCTTGGTATGGTCAATCATCCAACGAATGCGGAGAAAAAGTCTATCATGTTGCGGTTAAAAGTTTTCAGCCCAATCCATTTGGTTTGTACGAGATGCATGGCAATGTATTTGAATGGGTACAAGATAAGTGGCATGCAAATTACCAAGGAGCTCCAAACGATGGAAGTGCTTGGGAAGCTGAAGGAGTTAAAAGTCGCATGATTCGCGGAGGTTCAATGGGTTCAAGCGGTGAAGACTTAAGCACAACAAGTCCAAAAAATCGCGAAGGCTTTAGCCCAACGACACAATTTGGTTTTATAGGTTTTAGAATTGCTCAGGATATTGAATGACTCATTTCAAGAGATTAATGAATCTATTTGGTGAGATGGAGTTAGTGGCTGTATTTGTCAGCCAATTTATACTTTATCGAAAACCCTAAAATAGTTTCATCACCAATGAGGTGTATTCGGTTTTTGTGAATTCTTTATGCACATCAAGTACTTGCACCATAATTCGCGATTCTATATCGGGGTTTGGGTATAATAAAACAACAAAATTTGTTAAAATAAATGAAACTGTCCGTCATAAAAGACTGAATTAACAATAAACAGGAAAAATTCGCATGAAAAAGACATTGAAGAAAATATTAGCGATCGCTTTGATTGCTGCGTCATTAAATGTAGTAGCAGAAAATAAAAATTTTGAACAGCTGTCAGTTAAGGCCGTTGCAGACAATCTTTCTGTTGAGATGAAAACCACAAAAGACAGCTTTAAACCCAATGAGGCGATAAAATTTAACATCAAAGGCAATCAAGATTTCTTTTTGTATATCTTTGCTGTTGATCAAAACAGTGGGAATGTCACCATGATGCTACCCAATGCCATTCAAAAAGGCAACAAGTATTCAGGGAAGCAGATGCACAGAGTACCCAATGCCAATGAAATAGAATTGATTTCTGATCGCTCTGGTACTGAAAAGATTGTTATGTTAGCCTCAACCAAGTACCTCACATGGGATACAAAAGGTTATACAGAAGCAGGGAAGTACATGAACACCAGCAATGAAAATTTTAATTCGCAATTAGAAACTTTAAGTATTCGGCCAGTAAAAAATGATTTAAAGAGTGCTAACAAAGATATGATTGTCCGTGAAATTCTGGTGACTATCCAAGCGGATAAACCTACAGGGAGTGCTTTGACTCTTCAATTAGCAAACCAGCAAAATGACCCTGCACAAAAAGTAGAAGCGCCATTGTCCGATACACCTATTGTGTTATTGTCTTTGAATAAAGCTAAATATTCAGCTGGTGATGATGCTTATATGGCTTTTGCTGCAGATCGTCCGGGGTTTATCCACTTGATTATTATCGATGCAAAGAAAAGATATACTGAATTAGCGGTGCAAAAAGTCAACGGTAATCAAGTCTATCGTTTAAAAGCAGTCACTGCTAAGCCAAAAGGCAAGCACCAATTAATAGCAGCGTGGACAAAAGAGGGTAAATTGAATAAAAATGACATTCCTGAACTGGCAAAAAGCAAAGGAAAATCACTCGAAGCTTTTCGCATAGTAGATAAAAACTCAATGGTTTATAAAGTTGTTGACTTTAAAATCAAATAATTCAATTACTCAGTTATAAATAAGGATTAATCATGAATAAGCAGTTAAAACTCCTCCTTGTATTGCTGACCTTGAGTTGGCAAATACAGGTTTCAGTTCAAGCAGCAGATCGAGCTTTGATAATCGGCATTACAGAATATCAAAACAGCAAATACAATTTGCCTGGTATTGATTTGGATGTGGCTATGGCAGAAAAAGTCGCCAAAATGCTAGCTTTTGAAACATCACAAACAAAGACTCTAACTGGCAAACAAGCCAGCAAGAAAAACATCAAAAAAACCATAAATGACTGGTTGATTAATGGCACAACAGCCGATGACCGAGTGTTTCTGTATTTTTCTGGTCATGGAGGTCGATTAAAAGATAAAAACAACGATGAAGAGGATGGGCAAGATGAATACATTACTGCTTATGACCTAGGTGAAACTGCAAAACAAGGCGGTTATATTATCGATGATGAATTATCAATGTGGTTAAAGAATATTCCTTCTCAACATAAAATTGTTATGCTCGATAGTTGTCACTCTGGCACGGCTACTAGGGGATTAAAACCAAGTGGACAACAAATGGGGCAAAATGTTCTTTACAGTAAAAAACACAAATTTGGACAGGCTTCGACGGTAAATATTTTAAGCAAGGGTCGAGTCGATAAAGGCCAAAACAGTGGCTTTTTAGATGGGCATAAAAACTTGATTACACTGGCTGCAGCACGTGATTATGAAGCCGCACAAGCGAGTGAAAAGGGCAGTTTATTTACTTTAGGTTTTTTCCAAGCCTTATCAAAATCCACCCAAGATGGCTCAGCGGCATCAGCATTAGACCTGGTTGAACAAGCCGGACAGTTTATTGCTGAATCTTTAGCAGATGATTTAGATTACATCCATAAACCTTTGATCTTTGGCGATTTTCAATTAGCACAAAAACCATTGACAACGAAACCCAGTAGAAACAGCCAAGGGCCAAATTGGTTGGATTTACTAAAACTATCAACATCGGGTAAGCCCATGTCAGCCAGTGCAAATAAACCTGTATTTAATGTAGGAGAGTTGATTAAATTCAATTTAAACATTCCAACCAAGGGCTATCTCAATATCATCAATGTCGATGCACACGATGCAGTCACGGTGATTTATCCCAATCAATTCAATCCAGAAAATAGAATAAATGCTGGGACAATAAATATCCCTGGAGATTTAATGGCCTTTGATATTGAAGCGACAAAACCAGCAGGCGAATCCTTAACTGTATTTGTGATAACCACAAAACCTTTGAACCTCTACAAAGATAGTCTCAATGTGCGCAATGGAGTAGGTGAATTCACCGAAACATTTGCAGGCGTGAGCCAATACGCTTACCGCAGTATGCGAGTCAGGGCACGCGAACAAAAAGATGAAATCTATACCACTGCAGTCAAAACTTCTGTTAAATAAACCCAATATCTTGATGCAGAAAACAAAAGAACAAAGAGAAAATCATGAAAATTAAATTATTAAGCCTAATCATGGCAATGCTATTATTAAATGCATGCCAAGATCAAAACAACAACCCAACCGATGCACAGGTCAATAACGCAAGCAATGATGATGTGAAATACATCCACGTAGGGCCAAACTGGGACGCATTACAAAAACTAGATGTGAGCACATCCAAGTTTAAAATAAAAACCAGTATAAAAAAATCCTACAAAGTAGGTGAAACGATATCTGTCACAGCCAAATCAGCTCGCAGTGGTCAATTATGGGTGGTATTTGTAGATCCCAATGACGAAGTCAGTATGATGTTCCCCAATAAACAAGCTCCTAACAACACCATTACAGCAGACAAACTCATAACATTGCCAGGTGATAACAGTGATTGGGCGATTCAAGCATCAGAACCTCTTGGACAAACCATTGTCAGTTTTATTGTGACCACAGGTGAAGTCGATTTGAATGATGTGTTATCATCAAATAACGAATCAACCATGAACGAAGCCCTAAGTATTCTAGATACCAGCAATCAATGGTCGATTCAAACACATGTGGTCTCAGTGAGTGAATAAAAACAATTGAATCATGAGGAATCTTGCGTTCTTATTGTGTTTTCTCTATCGGGATTTGAAAAATATCAAAAAGTTAGCACTGAAATTAAGGGCTGGATGCCGCATTAAAAGAGCCAAGTCTCTCCTTTCATCTTGGCTTATCATCAGCTTTTTTATCTACACCACTAACATTCAGGCACAACTTTGGTCTGTTGATGGTTTGAAGATTCAAAGCATTGCTGATGGATTGATGATACAGGTCAATGAATTAAATTTAGATACGGATGAATTCTCGATTTCATCCATTCGTTATATGTGTCCACAATCCAAACAACTCTTTCCTGTTCATCAGTGTTCTTCGGGGCAAATTGAGTTTACTTATCAAGGTATAGGCTACAACTATCAACTTGATGGATGGTTGGATATCCAACATGGAAGATGGCATTTTTCCTTGAGAAATAAAGCACACACACTCGAATTAGAAATTGATTCTCAGAATCAAAATGAATTTAAGCTGCGGATCAATCAAATGAAAATTTCTGAAATAACAGAAATAATGAAAGAAAGCACCGAGCTTGATTTAACACAAGTCAACGCGGTGATATCAGCAGAATTCAGTATAAATTTGGATAAAGAAAATTTAATTTCTGGCGATTACAAAGTTCAGGCACTAAATTGGGAATCAAAAACCAGTGAGTACATAGTGGCTGGCGCAGATTTGCAAGGAAAACTTCAAGTCAAACAAAAACAAGACGGACTGGATCTAAGCATAAATGCGAGCATAAGTAATGGCGAGGCCTTATTTAAAGATATTTATGTGCGTTTGGATGAAACGCCCATGGTTGTAGAGTCTCAAACTCACTTTGATAACGATTTAATGCCGTTGAATACACGGACAAACATTAAAGTGCAGGAGGTTTTATCCGTAGTGTTGCAGGCGCTAAACGTCGAAAAGGGGCCTTACACTATTGACTATGATATCACTGACTTGTCACGTTTTTATCAAGGATTTTTAGCTTCTTATTTCGAAATAATGGGTGTTAATGATCTTGAAGTAGAGGGTCGATTACAAGGCCAACTCAGAACTGAAGGAGAGCATCTCTCAAGTCTTAGCGCGCAATTTGAAGAAACATACGCAGTTATTGAGTCAAAAAAAATTGAGGTAAATAATTTAAATGCACATGTCAATTGGCAAAGTTCAGGTGATTGGCAAAGCTCTCGCTTCCAGTGGGATGCCCTATTGCTTGCGGGAATGCCAATAAGTAAATCCTCCATGGAATTATTATCTGTGAACCAACAGTTAGAAATAAAAAAAGGCACAGAAATCCCACTTTTCGATGGCAGTCTTATTATTAACCAGCTGCAATTAAAAGATATATTTCAGCCGCAAATTGCAATCCAATTTGATGCTGAAGTTCGTCCGATTTCATTGCAGCTTATTACTGAAAAAATGAACTGGCCAGTGATGCAGGGCAGTATTGCTGGTACAATCCCGGGCATGAAGAAACAAGGCAGTACTATCACTTTTGATGGTTCCTTGCAAATCAATGTTTTTGATGGAAAAATGCTGGTGAAACATTTGTCTATAGAACGCTTGTTCGGGATTGCTCCAGTGATTGCTGCTGATGTTTCATTTAAGCAATTAAACTTGCAACAAATCACCAGTACCTATGATTTTGGCGAAATAACGGGTGTCATTAATGGCTATGTCAATGAATTGCGCATCACTAATTGGAAGGTCGATCGTTTGGATAGCTATATCGAATCCACAAAACTAAAAGGCATAGCGCAAAAAATCAGTCAAAAGGCGATAGATAACATCTCCAGTATTGGTGGCATTCAAGGAGCACTATCGCGTAGTTTTCTGCGTTTTTTTGATTCTTTTAGATACAAAAAAATCGGGCTCGGCTGCAAATTAAGAAACTCAATTTGTGAGATGCGTGGTTTGAACACCACAAAAAACAGCTACTATTTAATAGAAGGAAGAGGCGTTCCTTCTATTAACATCATTGGCTATCGTAAATTTATTGACTGGGAAATATTTTTGGATCGCTTGTTAAACGCTAACTTTTAGGAGTAAAAATACCCAAATACTCAGGCACTTCAAAATCTGGAAAAACGGTCTCTATGTCTTGAAAATTCAGCCTTTTATCTAGCAATTCAGCAATAACAGTTCGATAATCGGTGGTAATAGCTAAATCACCTGGGCCGACTAAATCTGCTGGGCTTAACCCCGGCCAATCTCGATAGACTTGTCCTCCATTGACACCGCCACCCATGACAAAAGAGACGCTTGCTGTCCCATGGTCGGTTCCTGCTGAGCCATTTTCAGCGGCTCTTCGTCCAAACTCCGTGAGAGTAATCATGCTAATATTAGCCATATAGTCTTTCATATCTGTATAAAAGGCCGCGACACTGTCTGCATAATCTTGTGCCAGTTGGTTGAGGTCATCGGCTTGCGAATTATGAGTGTCCCAGCCGCCAATATCGACACTGGCGGTTTCAATGCCAATGCCTGATTTTATTAACACCGCTAAATCTTTTAATTTGTTGGCAAAACCACTGTTGGGATATTGGGCTCCATATTCGACGGGATAATCCTCTGGATTAATGTCAGCAATTAAATCTACTGCAGAAAAAGTCGCTTGAGCGGTTAAATCTAAGGAACTATCGCCACTGTAAAGTGAAGAAAGACTCAACTGCAAAGCTTCTGATTCTGATTCAGGAGCGACAATTTGAAAGCCTTCAATTGTATTAAGAGCTACGACCGCCTCAGCTCCCGCAAGACTCGGAGGAATAGAAGCGCTCATGGCCACGGATTTAAAAGCACTGTCATTACCAGAAGTACTGTTAACATAACGAGCCAACCAACCATCGGCAAAAGTTGTGTCCAAAGCACCTCGATCGACATAAGCTTGATTCTTAAAATGAGAATGAGTAGAATCGTTGGCACCAAAAGCATGAATCATCGCTAAATCCTGTGCTTGATAAATAGGCAAAAGAGCCGCTAAACTAGGGTTTAAGGCAAAAAAACCATCCAAATCAATGCCTGAACCCTCTCCTGAGTTAGGTTTAGGGATATTAACTGTCGGGCGGTTAATATAGTAATCATCATCGCCATAGGGCACGACTAAATTCATACCATCGGCGGCTCCTCGTTGAAATATATAAATTAAAATATCGGCGTTATCACTACTGGCGATGGCATTGTTTTGCGAGAAAGTTAAAAAATCACGTCGTGAAGTTGTCATTGTTTATTCTCCTAAGATAATTGAAAGTAGGGTGAGCCCAAGGCAATAGCTAAAGCCCCTTGCAAAGTTAAGGTGGATACAGTGTTGTTACTGGCACCCATTTCCAGATAATCCATCAAAATAGTTTTATCTGCACTATTCATTGGCCTGAAGATTATTTTCTCTACAATTTGCTGATAAATATTTTCAGGGGTGTGTGGTTCGCTTATAAGCGTATTGAGATCGTAAGAATAGCCCCTAAATTCGTCAAAGCTAAAAGTGTTAACAAAACCCCATCGGTAGAGCATTCCAGTAGTACTTTGCCAGTGATCAGCTTTGTCTGGATAACCATCAGGTGTGGTCCAATCGAAAGGTTGATTACCGAGAGCTTGCAACACGAAGCGCGTAGATCGGTAGAAATCATCAGAAAATATATCACCAGATAAGCTTCTCACAGCCGAAGCCATGAAATGAAAAGGACGTTTGAGTTTTTGGTCTTGTGCTACAATAAAATGTTTGGAGAGCAAAATGTGCCGAAGACACGTTTTAATATCTCCATTCGATTCAATAAATTTACTTGTTGTTGACTCAACGATAGAAGGATCAGGGGTGTCAGAAATAAAATGTTGGCAGAGTTTTTTAGAAATAAAAGCAGCAGTACTGTCATTGGCAGCTAAAATTTCTACAACTTGCTCACCATCAGTGACTCCGCCACCAGCAGGAATGGTTTGTCCCAAAACAATTTTTTCTTCATCGTCGTGGCGGTCTTGAAAATACCGAAAGGCACCCGTTGCTTGATTGATTCCCCAGCCGGTGAAACAACGCGCAATTTCATCAATATCTAAATGTGTATAAGGTCCATCAACTCCCAAAGTGTGCAGTTCCATCAATTCACGACCGTAGTTTTCATTGGGTGCTTCTTTGGTACTGGCATAACTGTCCAAATAATAAATCATGGCTGTTGATTTTGCATCGGCATGCAATATTTCTGAAAAACTAGACAGGGCAAAAGGCCTCATCACTTCGCGGTCTTCTTTGGTCTTTAGAAATGAAATGGGTCCATCAAAATGAAAAACACTAAAATGATTATTCCAAAACTCAACCATAACTTGCAGCAGTTGTTTTTTGCTATAAACCGCACGTAAAAAAGTTGCAGCCTTTAACTCGTGTGCCGCTTGAAATTGATTGATTTGTTCTGATTCTACCATGTCTCGTATTTGCACCAGCGACATATTCACCGTCGGCAAGGCTTGGGCGATATAATCTTCAATTTCAGAGTCATCAATTGCATCTGCATCCAGTTGATACTCAATAAAATCTCGGTAACCTAATTCTTCAAATTTCGCCATGGATTCTTGATTGATGCCAAAACTAGTCCGGTTCAATACATGAGATTGCAAGGAGCTGTAAGGCAAAGAGTTTGATTTGAATGAAAGGTGTTGAGCCATCAATTGAGTCGGCATTAAATTTAATGACAAAGCCCCTGTTGTTAAAAGGGAGGAATGTTGCAGGAATTTTCTTCGATTGAGTTTCATAAGACAGACCAATGATTAAAAAAAGTTTACATATCTAACAAAACGAGCGAACAGCGAAAAGGTTGACATAGCGCTTGGGAAACAAGGCGCCGTTGTTATTCAACGCAGTTTTATTGTCCAAATTCCGATTCGAAAAATTGTCTGATAATTGGTGATGAATCTTTTGGGATTTCTTAGGCGCATTAAGGGCTTGTACTCTCATTGTGATTTTCTATATCGGGATTTGGGATATCAGTATTTGGGAAATTTATAAATATCAAAAAGGACAATTAGAGCTTTTCAGGATAGAATAGAGCTATGGCAAAAATAAAATTACAATACACCTGCACTGAGTGCTCATCTGTACATAATAAGTGGGCAGGGCAGTGCGGTGACTGCGGTCAATGGAACTGCTTGGAAGAGTCTGTTGTGCAGGCGGCGAGCCCTGTACAAAAATCATCACGCTTCAGCACTTATGCGGGAGATGTTGGCGGGCAAAAAATCCAAAAATTAGGGCATGTAAAATTCCAAAAAAACATCCGAACTTCTACAAAAATTCGCGAATTGGATCGTGTTTTAGGCGGCGGCTTGGTGACTGGTTCGGTCGTTTTGATTGGTGGAGATCCTGGGATTGGAAAATCAACCTTAATGTTACAAGTCACAGCAACTATGCCTGCAGAAATCAAAACACTGTATGTCACAGGTGAGGAATCATTGTCGCAAATTAGCATGCGTGCAAATCGTCTGGAACTCAATGCTGCAGAACTGGAATGCATGGCAGAAACTTCGGTAGAAGCCATCATCAGTGCTGCTCTGGTGCACAAACCCAATTTAATGGTGATTGACTCGATTCAAACACTTTATACCGAAAATTTGACATCAATTCCGGGCTCTATTTCTCAAGTCAAAGAGTGTGCAGCACAATTGGTGCGTTTTGCCAAACAACACAACACCTCAATTATTTTTGTAGGACATGTAACCAAAGAAGGAGGCATTGCAGGACCTCGTGTTCTCGAACATATGGTCGATACTGTTTTGTATTTCGAAAGTGACGGCAACAGCCGCTATCGTGTATTGCGAGCTCTCAAAAATAGGTTTGGTGCGGTGAATGAAATCGGTGTTTTTGCGATGACAGAAAAAGGCGTGCAAGAAGTAGAAAATCCATCGGCTATTTTCTTGTCAGAGCATCAAACACAGCAAGCAGGCAGCGTAGTGATGGTCACGCGAGAAGGCACACGTCCACTGCTAGTTGAAGTACAAGCCTTAGCCGATCAAAGTCCTTTAGGTAACCCTCGCAGATTAACTGTTGGCTTGGATCACAATCGCTTGGCAATGCTATTGGCAGTGTTGCACCGTATGTGCCAACTAGCTATTCACGATCACGATATTTTCATGAATGTAGTAGGAGGCATGAAAGTCACAGAAACAGCAGCAGATTTGGCTATTATCATGGCCGTTGTTTCTAGTTTTAGAAATCGCTATTTACCAAAAGGCACCATAGTTTTTGGCGAGGTGGGTCTCACAGGTGAGATTCGGCCTGTTTTTAACGGTGAAGATCGCCTTAAAGAAGCCGTCAACCATGGGTTTAAACATGCTATTGTTCCCAAAGGAAACCTGGGAGCTTGGGTTAAAGATTTAAATATTAAAGTCACAGGAGTGGACAATATCAATCAAGTCTTGGATTATATTTAATGCTGGAAAAGATTGAAAGCCAAAACATTGTTTTGCAACGCTATAGCATGGAGGACAGTGCTGCAGTTTTTCATGCGATTAAGCATTCTTATGCAGAAATTTCGCCATGGCTGGATTGGCTTACACCTCATTATAGCTTAAAAGATGCTGAAAAATTTATTAAAAGACAAATACAAAATTGGCATGATGGTTTGGAATATACTTTTGCCATCAAGAATCATTCGGGAGATTTTTTAGGAACCATTGCCTTGCATATTTATGACCGTCAAAATGATGTGGCAAGCGTGGGTTATTGGATAGATAGCCGTTACAGTGGTCAAGGCAATTGCAGTCAAGCGCTGCGACTGTTAGTGAACAACACATTAAGACTGCTTCATCTGATTCGCATTGAAATAATTGTCGCCACCACAAACTATGCCAGTCAAAAAGTAGCCCTCAATGCTGGAGCCGTTTTTGAAGCTGTTTTAAAGCATCGTATTCGAATCAATGGAAAAGCGACAGATGCCAATATCTATGCTTTTACTCAATCACCTTAACACGTTTTATTAACGCTTTTTCGACAACATTGTCTTGGTTAACGTTGAAGACTGTAATACAGTAATTAGCCACTTTTATACAGGTTTGTTTGTTGGGTAAATCACCAAGATGCTCGGTTATTAAGCCGCTTAATGTACTGGCTTCATCCAAGGGTAAATCCCATTGCAAACGGCGATTTAAAGAGCGAATCTGGATACGTCCATCAATGATAAATTCATCCTCTCCTTTTTTGATGATATGACGGCCACGGTTTTGTGGTTCGGAGGTGAATTCTCCAACAATTTCTTCCAATATGTCATCAATGGTAATTAAACCCTGAATGTCTCCGTATTCATCGACAACCAAGCCGACACGTCGCTCTTTTCTTTGAAACTCTTTGAGTTGAATCGTTAGAGTCGCTCTCTCAGGAACAAAATAGGGTTTGCGTAAAACGTTAAGCAAACCTTTTAAATCAAGGGTGTTCTGAGCCAACTGTGGCAGTATAGTGCGTATATGCAAAATACCGATAACATCGTTCAAATCCTCTTTGTAAACAGGCAGGCGGGTTAAGTAAGTATTGACAAGTTGCTGCATGATGTCCGACCAATCGTCTTCAATATCAATACCGACTACCTCATTTCTGGGAACCATAATAGCTTCGATATTGATGTACTCTAAATCCAGTACATTGATCATCATTTTTTGCTTATTGTCGGGTTTTAAACTGTGATTTTCAATCATCATGGTGCGCAATTCTTCACGTGACAGAGCTTGTTCGGCAACTTCTTTGGGAACTCCTATGATGCGAAGTAAACCATTGGTCAAGAGGTTTGTTAGCCAAACAATAGGATAGAGAAGCTTTAAGAGAGGCGTTAAAATGTAAGAAGCCGGCAAAGCGATACGTTCTGGATGCAAAGCCGCATAGGTTTTGGGAGTGACTTCAGCAAAAATTAAAATCACTAAAGTCAATAAAACAGTTCCGTAGGCTGCTGCGGCTTCTGGACTTATAGAAAAATCGGTAGCAATTCTAACAGCAGTAAAAGTTGTGATGGTGGAGGCAGCAATATTAATAAAGTTATTGCCAATAAGAATGAGTCCAATTAAACGATCGGGCTTTTGTAAGAGTTTTTGCGCTAAACGGGCAGACTTACTAGTTTTGGCTTGGTTTTTTAATTTGAGTCGGTTGAGGGTCATCAAAGCAGTTTCTGAACTGGAGAAAAAAGCCGATAAAAATACCAATAAGACTAAAATTGAAAATAAAAAACTCAGGGGCACATCGTTCATGTTCTTATAGAACCCACAGCAACACGATTTTGCTGCCCAAATATCCCATTGCTAGCAATGTCATGCCCATTATGGTTAGAGAAATAAGTTTTTCACCGCGCCACCCTTTGCTTAATCGGCCTAAGATAAGCAGGCCATAAATAAACCAAGCCAATAAAGAAAACACGACTTTATGTCCCAAATGTTGTTGGACAAAATTTTCTACAAATATAACGCCAGAAATTAAAGAGGTAGAAAGGATTAACCAGCCCAAAGAAATCAACTGAACTAATTTTTTTTCCTCTTCTATTAAAGAAATTAATCCACCACCAGATTGAAAATCAGAATTTTTAATTCGTTTGATATGCACCCACAAAGATAAGGCATACAAGCTTGCTACAGACAATAAAGCATAAGCCAGCATAGATAAACTGATATGCAAATCCAATTGCCATGAAAACTCTTTAAGGTTGGCTTTATTAAAGGAATGGGCATTATCAAGCAATATAAAACTCATCAAAACAAAGACAACTAAAGGAATCTTGACCCATTGACTGTTGATTTTAAAGACAATGACAACCAATACAGAGATCCAAGAAACCAATAATATTGAGTTTATAATATTTAAATTCCAACCAGTATCATTGATTAAACTGTAATAATTAACGATGGCATGTAACAGCCAAGCCGATATTCCAAAGGCTTTATTCATTTTTATAAGGAGTTCTGGAGTCATCCATAACAAGTAAAAAGCAGCTGAAAGAATAATAAGGGCAAGCATTTAAATAATAATTTTTGATTTATACATAGCATGTATTATAATAAACAGTTCGTAAAATACCAAGTGAAAAGAAAAAGCACATGTTTGATAATTTAAAAGACAATTTAGCCAAATCGATACAAAAGATAAAAGGACAGGCAACTTTAAGCGAAGACAACATCAAAGAGGCTCTTAGAGAGGTCAGAATTGCACTGTTAGAAGCAGATGTGGCTTTATCGGTTGTTAAAGAATTTATTGAACAAGTTAAAAAACGTGCCATAGGTGAAGATGTACTCACTAGTCTAAAGCCAGATCAAGTTTTAATTAAAATAGTCAAAGAAGAACTCACCAGCACCTTAGGGTCAAACTTGCAAACGCTTGATTTTTCCACCCAACCTCCTGCTGTGATTTTGATGGCTGGTTTGCAAGGGGCTGGTAAAACAACCACCACAGCAAAACTAGCCAAACACCTTATTGAACGTGAACGCAAAAAAGTCATGGTCGTTAGTGCCGATGTCTATCGTCCAGCGGCTATTGAGCAACTGCAAACAGTTGCTCAACAAGTGGGAGCAGAGTTTTTCCCTTCATCGGTTATTGATGACCCTGTAAGCATCGGAAAAAATGCGATTGCCGCAGCCAAAAAAGGCTTCTACGATGTCTTGATTGTTGATACTGCAGGTCGTTTGGCGGTTGATGATGCCATGATGAAAGAAATTCAAGGCATGCAAAAAAGCTTGAATCCCATCGAAACCCTGTTTGTAGTCGATGCGATGACAGGTCAAGATGCTGCTAATACAGCCAAAGCTTTTTCCGAAGTATTGAATTTAACTGGTGTTGTTTTAACCAAAGTAGATGGTGATGCTCGAGGTGGAGCAGCATTGTCAGTCAGAAACATAGTCGGCAAACCCATTAAATTCATGGGTGTAGGCGAAAAAATGGAAGCTTTAGAACCTTTTCACCCAGACAGAATAGCCTCTTCTATTTTGGGCATGGGTGATGTATTGACCTTGGTGGAAGAAATTGAACGCAAGGTTGATAAAAAGAAAGCGGACAAACTCGCCAAAAAAGTCCAAAAAGGCCAACGCTTTTCTCTCATAGACTTCCGCGATCAGTTGATTCAAATGCAGAGCATGGGTGGCATGTCATCGATGATGGATAAATTACCAGGTATGGGAAACTTACCTGATAGCCTTAAAGATAAAGTAAATGACAAACTCACTGATAAAAAAATTGCCATTATTAATTCAATGACAAAAAAAGAAAGGAAATTCCCACAATTAATCAAAGGATCACGAAAACGCCGCATTGCAGTGGGTTCAGGTAACGAGATTCAAGATGTTACACGCATGTTAAAAGAGTTCACTCAAATGCAAAAAATGATGAAAAAATTCAGTGGCAAAGGCATGATGCGGATGATGAAACGAATGGGCGGTAAAATGCCCGGAGGCATGCCTGGTGGGATGCCGTTTTGATGATTAACAAATATTTAAGCTTTTTAGCCCTGTTTTTTATAACATCATCAAACCTATATTCGGCAGAAAATTTCATTGAGAAAACACAATGGAAAGGTGTAGTTGACACACAAAACATTGTCATCAATAACTCGTATGGCGATGTCCGCATGAGGTACGGTGGGGACAAAGATGAAGTTGAATATATCGCTGTTATCCAACAATTGAATAAAGACGATGCAATATACGTAACTCACAAAATTCAAGACTCGGTTTTTACTGTGGCAAGCTACTTGAAAAGCGGAAAATTAAACATTAAAAAATCTCGTGTAGATATTACAGTATTTGTTCCCTCAGGAAAAAACATAAATGTATTGACTGATAAAGGACTCATTGAGGCTAAAGGGCTAGTGGCAAATTTAAATATTAAGACCAATACAGGCCTCATAAAACTCGCTAAGATTAACGGCAGTATCAATACCACAAATGATTACGGAAATACTGAAATTATCTTTAACAAAAAAACCAGTACAAACAAACAAATGATTCAGTCAATCAGAGGAAATATTTCAATATTAATTGGAGAAAATGCCAATGCTTCGGTAATGGCCAGCACGAGTGGAGATATTATCAGTGATTTTTCAATGAAAGTCGTGCAAAATAGAAATCAAGAGCCTGATAAAACGGCGCATATAATAATAAACACAACTGAATCAGAGATTTCTCTGTATTCCAAACGTGGTACGATTGCTGTTAGAGAGTTCCGGATATACAATTAAAACCAATCCCCACAATCGTTATGTGGGAAAATGTAAAATAGAGAGGATACATGAATAAATTAAAAGCAAGAATGCTTATTGGTATTGCATTGCCAATTTTAGCAATTTCAACGACAAATGCAGCAAAAGACCCTGGCAAGGTTACAACGGTTGGAGGTCCAGTCACTCCTTACAAATTTACAGGAAGTTTGAAAGATTTACCATTAGCTGTTTCTTGGAAAGAAGGTGATCCAATTAAAGAAATTCCAAGAAGAAGATTTGCAGCAAAAAATGCACAATCTAATGATTATAAAATGTCAAAAGACCCGTTGGCAGAATTACAAAAAAACACTGCAAACTCAGCAGGAAGAGGATTCGATACAACAATCTTAAATTTTGAAGGTCTAGGATTTACTGGTGTGAACCCTCCAGATCCAGTTGGAGACATAGGCAAGGATTATTTCATCCAATCAATCAATGGAAGTGGTGGCTCAATTTTCAGTATTTACAACAAGTTGACTGGAGTCGTAGAAGTTGGGCCTATAGTAATGGGCTCACTTGCTCCAAACAGCAGTGCCTGTTCTTCAGGTAGTGGTGACCCAATCATATTGTACGATGAATCAGCCAAACGCTGGTTTATGCAAGAGTTTGTCTCAGGAGGAAATGATAAACTCTGTTTTTATATTTCTTCAACCAGTGACCCAATAAACGGTGGATGGAATTTTTATGAATTCACTGGTGCTACTTTCCCTGATTACCCTCACTTTGGTATTTGGTCAGATGCATATTTAGGAACTGCAAATGAAAACCCAGCTACAGTCTATGCTTTTGATAGAACCAATATGCTAGCTGGAACAACAGCAAGAGCGGCTCAAGTTATAGTTTTGGGTGATTTACCTGGTTATGGCTTTCAAACAGCTACACCCGTTGATTGGGACAGTGATTTGGCTCCACCAGCAGGAGCTCCAGGAATCATTATGAGGCATATAGATGAGGAAGCACACAGTAGCTTTCCTGATAATCCTGCAACTGATTTACTCGAAATGTACAATTTTGTTGTTGATTTTGATAATTCGTCTAATTCGGTACTCAATCAGCTTGCCAATATAACCATTACAGATTTCAACTCCTTTTTTCTTGATTATTCAACTTTCGCAACTGTGCCTCAGCCCAATAGCACTGCTAGGCTAGATGCGATAAGAGAAGTAATATTAAACCGGCTACAGTATTGGAATTTCGGAACGCATGAATCCATAATCGGCGTACTTCCAACCAATATAAACCCTGCAACAACCGGTAGTGAAATTAATGCTGGTTTAAGATGGTTTGAACTGCGTAGAGTGGGTGGTATAGCCAATCCCTGGACTTTATTCCAAGAAGGAACTTATGACCCAGGTGTCGCCACTGAAAATCGTCTAGTAGGTTCTTTATCGATTGATAAAGCTGGTAACATTGCAATGGCTTATTCAAAAACAAATACCGATACTAACAATCCTCTTTCGGCAAGCTTAGCTTATACAGGGAGACTAGTAAGCGACCCTAAAGATGTTATGACTCAACCAGAAATGTTAATTAAAACAGGCAGTGGCGCAAATACAAGTGGTCGCTGGGGGGATTATGCCTCCATGAGTGTAGATCCTGTAGATAGATGTACTTTCTGGTTTACAGGAGAATATCAAAATGGTTCAGATTGGGGCACTTCTATAAGTTCCTTTAAATTTGATGCTTGTGATGGCCCTGGATTCAATGCAAGTGCCACACCAGAAACATTTGAAGTCTGTACTGGCTCAAGTTATGATGCTGTAATTAATGTTGCCTCAAACCAGGGTTATGCCGAAGATGTCACATTAAGTTTTACCAATGTCCCAAATTTTGTTGCCAATGAAGTATTGAACGGTACAGTTGTTACCGCTCCAGGAACTTCAGATTTATCTTTTGACATTGTCACAGGAGGAACTCCAGGAACTGAATTATTGAGTGTTCAAGCTGTTGGAAAAGAAGTGCCAGGAGCCAGTTTAATATTCTTTGGTGATTTTGAAGCGAATGATGCAGGTCACCCTCAAGTGACACAAACATTTGATATTTCTTTAGTATATGCTGATGTTCCCCCTATTGCTGCAACACAAACCGCTCCAGCTAATGGTGCTACTAATACGGCTGTTAGACCAACATTTTCATGGAATGCCGTGCCAACTGCTAACAGTTACACGCTTGAAGTTGGGGACAGTCCTGCCATGACAAATATCATATTTACAACAACCGTTTCATCATCAACTTTATCTGCGGTACCAAATATTGATTTGCCCTCCAATACAACGCTTTATTGGAGAGTGAACACTGTTAATGCTTGCAGTGGTACACCTTCATCTGTGTTTAGTTTTACGACAGCTCCATTGCCTGGTGACTGTCCAACAGGCACTAGTGTCAATACTGTTGTTAGCTATGATTTTGAAGCGGGTGCACAAGGATGGAGTAGTTCAGCTCTAAGCGGAGTGAACACATGGGCTGTTACGGCTAACAATCCAAAGAGTGGTGTCAACTCATGGCAAGCTGAAGACCCTGAAACTATAGCAGATCAGGTTTTAGTCTCGCCAATTATTGCCTTGCCATTAAATACATCACCTCTAACACTGCAATTCTGGAACAGACAAGAAATGGAAGATTCGGGTGGAACTCGTTGTTGGGATGGTGGGATTTTGGAGATTTCGACTGATACGGGTGCAAACTTCACCCAAATAACAGGAGCACAATTGCTTACGGATCCCTACGATGGTGACTTTAGATCCGCATCTAACCCATTAAGTGGTTTAAATGGTTGGTGTGGAGATCCGCAAGCATACCTGAATTCTATTGTCGATCTGGATACATATGCTGGTCAAAATGTTATCTTTAGATTTAGACTGGGATCTGATGGCTCGGTTGGAAGAAATCCTGGCTGGAACATCGATGATGTTAGCGTTAAAGGATGTGTTGCAGACTAGAATAACTAATACCTGTTCTTAAAGAAAGCCTGAATTGATATTATATTGATTCAGGCTTTTTTTATGTACCCAAATCCCGATAAAGAATCGTCATTGAGAGTGCAAGCAGGGACAAGCTTCTAATTTGTATATTTTTGCTAAATATTCGCGACCTTTTCTTATTATCGTAGTCTTAACTGTAACAACAAACAAGAATTATTAACTTTGAGTCATTTTAACCTAACAATCGATGAAGTCACCTTTAAGGCGGCATGCAAAAACAAAAGCACTGCGCAAAAGCGGATTTACAAAATCTATTGCCATGCCGTATATAACTTAGTGTTTAGAATTACCCAAAATAAAGCGGATGCATTGGATGTTTCTCAGGATGTATTTATAAAAGTTTTCACCAAAATCACTCAGAATAAATCACAAAATAGCTTGGGATTTTGGATTCGTAAAATTGCCCTAAATACAGCTTTAAGCTACGTTAAAAAAAATGCCAAGCTGATAACAAATATAGATTTTAAAGAAAAATGCATTCATGGAGATTTTAATGAAACCATGTCAAGTTTGGAATTTGCATTGAGTAAATTATCAGTAATTTCACGCAGTATTTTATGGATGTATGAAGTAGAAGGCATGAGTCACCAAGAAATAGCAGTATTTTTTGGAAAAACACAAAGCTATTCAAAAACGCATTTATCCAGAGCTAAACAAGTGGCTCAACACTATTTAACCCAAAAAGGGGGCGGTTATGAAGCCGTTAAAAAATATGAATAATTTATCTCAACAACTAAAGCAATTGCCACAATTAGAAATGCCCAAAGATATCTTTGATACTATTCAATCTGGTATTCGACACAGGAATTTTATACGAAGACATAAATTTGTTAGTGCTTTATTGCTGGTCGTTTCACTATCGATAGGCTTGGGTTATGTTATGCAAAACAAACAGATGGATGAGAAAGACTTGCTCATTCAAGAATTGGTCAAAAGAACGGTACAACTGGAAAATTTATTGGCAGAAGAAACACCGACTTATTCAATGCCAGGTTCAATGATTACGGAAAGAATTGTTAATATTGAGAGTTATTTAGCCAAACTCGATATTAATATTAAAAAAACCAGAGACAAAAAAATACGGTCTCAACTTATGGCTACAAAATTAAATTTACTTGGTGATTTGGTCTTGCTGCAGCGAAAGATTAATCAAAAACCCGATTATCAAAAATTGAAACCCTATATCATTTAAAATTAAAGGTAAAAACATGAAATCGAAAAGACGAATAGCAGCATTGTTGCCCCTTGCATTTTCTCTAGCATTTGCAGTTAATATAGAAAAAAGCCAAGCCCAAAACCAATCTGAAGAAATAGAAATATCTATTGACACAAATGGCGATAAAACGACGAAAAAGATTATTGTCAACGGCAAAGAGCTCAGTGAAGCCGAAATAAAAGAGTTTGAAGCCAGCGGGAAAATGCAAGTTTTGCATAGGAATAGTAACGAAAATAATAACAGAGATTGTAAAATAATAGTGCTCAATGATGATGAAAATGCAAGTAAAGATAAACACATTAATATTATCAAAAAAGGCATGTGTTCAAATGCAAAGCATAAATGGATAACAAAAGGCGATGACGATGAAAAAAAAATCGAAGTCATTGTAGAAAAAGATGGAGATAAAACTACTGAAAAAATAATCGTGAATGGAAAAGAACTATCAAAACAAGAAATTAAAGAATTTAAGAAAAATGGCAATATGAAGATATTGCACTTGGGCGGTATGGGCTCTAACTCATCTGACATGCAAGTTATGGTGCTTAATTCTGATGATGTCAATTCCGATGATATTGATGTAGAAGTCATAATGGAGAAACTAAAAAACAAGGAGAATGACGGCTCAAAATTCAAAGTATGGAAAAGCGATGATGGAGCAGATGTTAAAATAATAAAGAAAAAGTTACATATCAATAACCACCAAGGAGCGAGTTTAGGGATTGCAGCAAATATTAAAGAGGATGGCTGGCATCTCAACAAAGTGTTTGACGGAAGTGGAGCCGCTGATGCAGGCATAAAAAAAGGAGATATTGTAAAATCAATTGCTGATTTGAGTTTAATACAGGCAGAGAATGACAAAGACATTCAAGAATTGCCAGAATTTAAAGCAGGTCAACAAGTAAAAGTTGTCTTAGATCGTAGCGGCAAGACACTAGAATTTGATGTTGAAGCCCGGCAATTGGATCAAGCGGAAATGATGGTAGAACTTGATGGTAACGATCACGCTTTTGAATGGCTCGAAAACCTTAAAGAGGGTTCAGACTATTCAAAACAGGTTAAAGTCATGATTTTCGAAGGAGAAGGCGATCAATTTAAATTAAACACTGAAGATATTCACATGCTTATGCCAGGTGATTTGGAGGACATCAATGTATTTATATCTGATGGTAAAAGCACATCAACCTTGCTTGGTAAAAATCATGAAATGAGCACTCTAAGCGAAGACCTAGGGAAGTATTTTTTTACTAAAGGAGGTGTGCTGGTATTAAATGTGGATACCAGCAATGCCTTCAAGCTAAAAGACGGTGATGTCATTAAAAGTGTTAATGGAAAAGCTGTTAATACACCCAAAGAGGTTATTAAACAATTACTAAAAGCCAAAAAGCAAGAAAACATTAAATTGAAGATTATTAGGCACAAAAAAAACAAAACACTAAAATATCAAAAATAGCTTGAATTAAAATCTGCAAAAAGCTAATATACGCAACCTCGAAATCACCTCCGATTTCGAGGTTTTTTTATTTACTGCTCACACTGCAAAAACAGAGAACAATCAATAATAAAAGACTAGAGAAATGGGTTCGTAGCTCAGGGGGAGAGCACCTCGTTGACATCGAGGGGGTCGGCAGTTCGATCCTGCCCGAACCCACCATTTCTTGTCTGTTCAGTATTTTTACTTTCAAAAAACTTTCACAAGAGTTATATTCACTTATTAAATTTATCCATGTAAGTTATTGATGTATATAAGGAATCAATAAACACTAATTTGCTTCGTTAATAATAGGTTTTTTTGTTTGCATTTAATTGTGTGAAGAAATTTCTCGAAATACATGAATTTTATAGTTGTATTTGAGTGAGATAATAACATTCATTTATTGTTGAATTTTATTAAAAACTACTCGGTATTTTAAAATATATATTTTTTTTAAAAAAAGTTAATTTAATTGAAAAAAAGAGTTGACGAGCAGGGGGCAAATCAGCATAATGCACATTCTTTCGAGGGGCTATAGCTCAGCTGGGAGAGCGCAACACTGGCAGTGTTGAGGTCAGCGGTTCGATCCCGCTTAGCTCCACCAACTTCTCAGCATAAAAAACTGGGCAATAACTCGAAAAGAAACTGTTGCGTCCCCTTCGTCTAGTGGCCTAGGACTCCGCCCTTTCACGGCGGCAACAGGGGTTCGAACCCCCTAGGGGACGCCAAATTTTCTGGCTCTTGCATGTCATCTTTGCTTTCAAATCACCTCAAAAAAACCATCACATATGTTCCATATGCTCAGGCTATTTTTTCAGCAATTTAAAAGCAAATGTAACATACAATAACCAGAAAATTACATGTTATTTCAATAGGTTACAAAAAATTTCTCAATAAGCTATTTGCCAATAAATTAACATCCAAGTTCTGTGTAAGATGGGCCATGCCAATCATCTCCATTATTATTCAAAACTCTTAAACAAGGTTTTTTCTCCGACTCAACTTAGACTCTGCCAAATAAATTATTCAAAATAAAACCCATAAAATTTTCAACAAAGTTTAGCACAAAAATTCATCCAAAGTATTCTAAAATCATCAAAAATATATTTGCTCTTTTTAAGACTAAAAATCGCAAAAATAACTTCTGTGACAGATTTGTGACAAATCTGTGCCAAACCCGTTTTTTCTCAAATTTTATAAATACAGTTTTTGACCTCAACACTATTAATATCTAATGTGACCTTAATACCTGACGTATAGAGGTCAAATTTATTAAATTTTTTTAACCTCAAAACTATTCGTCACAAAATCGTCACAATTTTGTCACAGAAATTTCATAATATTTTTTTGACTTCAACACTTAATTGTCACAATGGTTTTGACCTCAATACTTTTGTCACAAAATTTATGTATTAAATTTAAATTGCCCACTTTAGACAAAAATATTCGTATTATGGCTAATAAAAAAATATCATAGAAATAATATTTATAGGTGAATATTGTGTCTTTGAGTATGGAGTAAGTCGTGTCCACAATAGAGTGTCTATTTTTTGGGGATATAGATTACTTCTCAAAAATACTATCAGAGTAAACATTGGTGTCAGACTATTAAACATAATAATTAATCAGCTTTAGTATTTTTAGTTGTTTTATAATTACTTTCATAAAATTAGAGTAAAATGAATCCATGCAAACCACTAGAATAATTATCTATACATGTAATAAATCCTCAAAGATTCTTTTTTACCACATTAATAATGCAAAACAGTTAGAAAGTGTTTTGAAAAGAAAAAAGACGCTTGAATATTTACAATTTTTGATGAATCCGAATTATTGGCAGAATCTCACCAGAAATGCTTTTGCTTTTCCAATTGTATCCGAAATATCCGTGTCCATTAGTAATAGGGGAGATATGAAGTCTGTGTTGGGGTGCGATTTAAAAGAAACGTTTGCATTAGCCTATTTTGACCCAGATCTTGGCGACCATAAGGATAATATAAAAGACCCGTTGCTTGTGAATTATTTAACCATGATGTTTAAACATTATGAAACTTGTTTCTACAATGAGCACAATCAGCTCATTATGAGCATATCTGAAGAAGATGATATTGAAGACTTACCAAATGGCTTTGAGTCCTATCTTTTTGATGGAAAATTCAGATGTTACTCTCTTAACAACAGAGCAATAGCGCAAAAAATTCTTAATAGTGTAAAGAGATCTATTGCGTTATAACTTAAATTCCATCATTCGAAAGCCAGACTAATATTGACAAATCAACCAAAATAAACTATTATAATAAAGAGTCTGAAATTACAGATTATCGCTGATTTAAAGGACACAACAATCCTCACACAACTTGCAAAGCGATTAACAAATTTTGCTAAAGCGTGGCGTTTGTAGGCTCCTCAAGCTGTCTTGCTGATATTTCTTAATCAAAGGAGCGAGGAATAAAAATGAACGCATTAGCACAACTGATTAATCAATCATTAAAACACCATAACATAAAAAAGGTCAAACTTGTAAAACAACTGGGTTATTCAAACCTGGTTAAAGGTATGAGACGGTTGGATGAATTAAATAATACTTTAAATGATCCCTTAAAATTGTTGCCCCAAATTGCCAAGCTATTAAAAATTGAACCACACCTGATGTATGCAGCATTTTCTGATGCGCTGATAGAGAAAACAGAAAAAGAAAAAAAGCAGTTTAAAGCAAATATGTCAATTTCCTATAAAACCCGCTTGGGTTTTATGGGGGCTTTGGGTAGGCACAGTTATGGACGGTATGAATTGGAACCACTCAAGTTTGATGGCAATGAGTCTATTATTGAAGAGTTTGACAAAGTCTTGAAAAGGTTCAATAGCTACAAAAAAAAATTCAGTGATACCAATGGATTCAGTTACCAAAGAACTTATGGAGAAAGTTATAGGTTCGATAACGATTGCAAGCTTTTAAAAATTAATAAGTTAGAGCACAGTTATCAATGGTAGCTGCAATTAGAAAAAAATCCATTCCATTCTCATGTTTTGAGAATGGAATGAGTCATAATAATCACGTAAAACAATTCAGGAGGAAATAATATGAGAGAACTATTCACCGTTGATAACATAAGCTATCAATTTACTGCAATCAATAACTCGATAACCTTTTCGATAAGAAGAGGTGCATCTAAACTGGCTATTTATCCCATTGTGGAATCATACAGATTTTTTGATGACAAATCATTCGATGATTTAAACATTTGTTTATCACCATTTAAAGTCTTTGAGAAAGTAGTCGAACTGTCACTGAAGTGGATCAGACAAGAACAACCCTATATCATTACCTTCGGCACAAGCAGTGACCGCAAAGGCAAAGTTTATGACTATCTGGTTGATAAAACACTAAAAAATAATCCAGATGTCCACGGTAAATATTTTTACAACAAAAGTAAAAGTGGTGACTATGTATTTTATCGAAAATACACCATGCCCATTGCTGCTTAATTAATTGAATATATTTGGATCCTTTTTAATATATTTGCCAGCTTCTATAACGACAAAACTTGACCCCTTAGAATTTCAAACTCAAATTTTATTATTTCATTTTGTTCATCTAATTCAGAACACAGTTCTTGACAACTTGAGATTGAAGATTGGTCAAACTTGTATAGTCGTTGATGAACTAGTAGGTTTCTTTGCTCAACCAAATAATTAAGAGACTTTGTTCTTGCATTAATGAAGTCTTCATCGGCTTCAATACTAAAATTTAAGGAAAAAACAGAATTATTCTCAACATTATTGCCAAAATAAACATTATCTAAGTATTCTTTAACTAAATTACCCATCGTTTTCTTAGTTTGCTTATCAACTTGCTTATTAAAGTTTGTTAACAATGTTTCTTTGTTGCCATGAATAGTACAACGTGGAATTATAAATTTAAAAGCGGTTTCTAGTTTTTGAAAGTTAAGAATGTTCCTACCAATCTTTTCTAAAGTTAATTTAAATGCATCTTCTTGTGTCAATTTATTCATAAACTTGATTGTAAATTACAATTTCAAAAAGAAAAAGTAGAAAAAGGAAATATTTAAATCCATTCTCATGTTTTGAGAATAGCTTCAGTTAATCTATACTTGAATCACTAACAAACACTAATAGCCATGACATCATTAAACCAACTTAAAAACCTTAAACAACCAAAATTTGTACTTATTAAAGACTTAGAAACACCATATATGGTTTTTGATACTGTTGATGATTTTATTGCAGGCGAAGTTATTTGTATCACTGAAACTTTATCAGAAGCCCAATCACAAATTCCAGAATTTACTTTTCCATCTGATCCTGAAAAGCAAGAATTGTATAGGGATATTTTTGAAGATGGCGAGGATATGGTGGCTGGTGATGCACTTGAATATGTCGGGTCCAATCTGCCTTGGGCCATCATTGACCCTGAAGATTGTCCCTATGATTCTGGCAAAGCTGTATTCGGCGTGACTTATACGGTCGTTTGGGTGTGTCCACCTGATAAAAATTTAATCATTGAAAATCTTATCAAGCAGATACAAGATTTGATTAAGCAAAACAAAAGTAGCCTTGCAAGTGAAATAAGCTATATATGGGATGAAATATTAGAGCGCATAATATTTACTCATGAAAATAATTCAGATGATGAAAGTCTTAAATATGACATTAAAAACGAGTTAGAAAAAACACTCAATCAACTACCCAATGCACCAACACAAGCCGATTGGGATTATTTAGATGAAATGTGGGGGAAATAGAAACAATGAAACAAAAACTTATTATAGAATTGAGCGAACAAGCAACAGCCAACTATCTCAAATGGCTAGAACCCGTTCATCAACATTGTGCAGAAGCTAATTGCGAGTTTCCTGGTTTTTCCTTGCAGCTTGACATCCTCCCAAGTATTGAGGAATTGGTTTATGGGAAGCAGGGGGATAAATTAACAGAACTGGGCGAAGTAAAGCTTAAGATGGTGGAATTTCAAGAATCAGTGTTATCTTCCATGAGTGAATTAAGCCGAGTATAAAAAACCCAACAAGGAAATCAATGTGAAAATATTAAAAAACTTAAGTTTTGAAAAACTAAAAAAGCAAGCAGAAAACTTTAAAGTGGAAAAAAATGACTCAGAAAGCTCATATATAAAAACCTATCCTGAATTTATCAATTATTTTAAAGATTTAAAAGAAATTACAGAACATAATTTAATAATTTCTAGTCACTTTGTGTACGGTTGGATGCCAACCATTATTAATCTTAGATTGGAAAATAAAGACCGAGTTTTACAATTGCTTAATCAAGTGAAAAAAGGTCATTTACTGATTGAATCAGAACTTGAAGAAATAAAAAAAGCAATCAACAACTCAATGGTTGGTCTTTCAAAATTGCTCCATTTCATCAATCCAGAAATCTATGCCATTTGGGACAGTAGAATTTATCGGTACTTAACTGAAAATAAAACGGCTTACGGAATTGGTAAAATTAATTTATATCTTGAATATATAGAAGGTCTTAAAAAAATAGCTAGTTCAGATGGATTTAATGAATTTTATAACAAAATTTCAAATGTTGTTGGATATAAGATAAGTTCTAATAGAGCAATAGAATTAGTTATGTTTGAAGCAGATAAGAAACATCAAAAAACACTTAAACTCGAAGCAATTAAAACCGAATAGCAATAAGGAGAAAAAAGTGAGCAAACTAAACATAATATTCAGCCACGGAAAAGAAAGTGGCCCCAATGGATCTAAAATCACCAGAATGATGAAACACGCCCAATCACTATGCGATTGTTATGTTCATTCTATTGATTACCAAGATTTAAAATCCCCAGATGACAGAGTCACTCGATTGATTGAATATTTAACAACACTAAAAGGTGATATTATCTTAGTCGGCTCAAGTATGGGTGGATATGTATCAACTGTAGCTTCATCAAAAAAAAGTGTACAAGGCCTTATGTTATTGGCGCCAGCCTTTTATCTAGAAGGATATGATGTTAGTGACATTAAATCTAGTTGTAAAAACATAACCATTATTCATGGTTGGAACGATGATATTGTGCCATACAAAAATAGCGTAAAATTTGCACATCAACACAAAGCTAAATTAGTTTTGGTGGATGATGGGCATCGATTAAGTGAAAGTTCTGATGAACTAAATCATAAGATTGAAAATATAATTAACAAGAGGAAAGCACATGGATAACCAAATTGCAAAAAATATAGAAAACTTAAAAAACAACCCACTGTTTCAAATGTCTTTAGGTTCAAAAGAGCTATTTCACAGCAATATTCTGGCTTGGTTAATGGAAACCAACATTAAGATAGCAGAAAAAATATTTCATGATTGGAAAATTATTTACTCAAAACAAAATCTAATTGATATTAAAATTGAAAGAGAGCGGTATAACATTGATTTATTGGTTACTGTTGAATTAACCAACAAATCTAAGTTGTTAATTGTTGTTGAAAATAAGTTAAAAAGTATTCCCTATCCGGAACAATTGGACAAGTATTTTGAAAAAATAAATAGCCTAAAAGAATTTAATGATATCAACAAAAAATTTATACTTTTATCGTTAACCAAGCCTCAATTTGATTTGCCCGGGAAATGGGAATTTAAAGGATATTCAGATCTTTCTGATGCAATTTCTAACATAAATAGCAGTGACTTTAATAATAAACTACTTCATCCAATTAATGTCATTCTTCCAATACCTAAAATATTAGAAGCATATAAAAGTTTTATTGATAAACTAGTTTCCTTAAATGATGAAGTTATGCAATCAAAAAAATATAATTATTACTGTGAAAGTAATGAAGTAATGAAAGAATTAAGAGTCATTAAGATTCACGATTTATTTTTAAAGATGGCGCATCAGGAAATATCTACTCAGGTAATAGAAGAAATTGGTAAAATTGATCAATGTTTAAAAAATAAAAGAGATCAAAGCTCATTTAAATCTATTTTTGACTTTTCTGTATATCATGGGTTTACACGATCAACAGATTTGACAGGCCTAATAATATTGTTTTATAAGAATGAGAAGTTTAATCTAGTATTAGGTCTGCAATTACAAGGAAATCAATTTAAATATTATACAGAGATGTTCCCAAAGATCAAAAGTGGAATGGAAGGCCCTATTAAACAACATATATTGTTTGCTAAAGAATTAGAAAAAGAGCAGCTATGGTTTAAATCAAACAGCATAAATTCTAAATTAAAACTTGATCAAGATAAAGATGGAAATGATAAAAAAGGATTAGGTAAAGGTAGGAGCAATAGTCATGAGTTTTGTGAATATAATAAAGGACTTTTCTTATACCATTATGATGTTTTGAATAATGAAAATAATACATTAGATATTGTTGATGGCTTTACTAAAGCCACTGAACATGTTCTAAAAAATAAAAATCAAATAATAAAAATAGCAGAGACAATTTTTAACGATTCAAAATAAATAATTAAAAATTTTCCAATTATATTAAGTGAAACACTATAATCATTAAAAACTAAAAAAGAGACGGGGAATATGGAATTAATATCTCACCACGATAATTCTTATTTAATTAAACATTTGATAAGAGATTATGAAAACTTCAAAACACGACTGGGTGCCTTTGGTCAATACACCATAGCAGTACCCAATAAATCCATTGAGAATTGGTTAAAAAAGGAATTAGTTAATCACATCGAAATTTGCTCAGGTATTCAATTTGTTTCACTTTATGGTTTACTCCACACTATTCAAAAACAGTCCTCACCTGAACATCAACAACTTATAACAAAAGAACAACTGAATAAGTATATTTATAAGACGTTAACTGAAATCAAACATCAAGATATCACTAATAATGATGAATTAATTGTCTTAAAAAAATGGTTGCAGGCTCAAAATTTAGCAGAATCTTTAGCAAAATTAAGTAATGAGCTTGCTGATGTTTTTGAGCTTTATCAAATATATAGAACTGATTGGTTGGATAAATGGAAAAATAATGAGTTGGTTTTAGAAAAAGAAAATGATTCATGGCAAGCTGCCTTATGGAGAAAGATAACAGATGTATTGCCAGAAGATGCAATCTTACATAGACAGCAATTAACACAACAATTTGAAGATTTGTTTAGTCAAATAGGCGAATCAATTCCCATAAAAAAATACCAACAAATAATGGTTTACGGTGTCAATCACATAGATTTAGAAACAATTAGACAACTTAAATTAATACATCAACAGGTCCAGGTTCCTATTACTTTCTTATGGCGATCATCAAATAAAAAACCATTAGGTGATAATGCAGATATAGTAGAAATAATAAGAAATCAAAAACCTTTCTTCTCTGGCAACCCATTACTTGCTTCTTGGGCCGGAGCAGCTAGAGAGCAAGCATTAACATTTAAAAATTTGAATTATGAAACAGATAATAATATGGATTACAGCAATCCAAATTCAGATTGTTTGTTAGGGAAAATTCAAAAAGAAATAATAACCAATAATCCTGTTTCAGCAATAACAAATAAGACAAATATTTCTTTAGATACAAGTTTGACTTTTGTGTCTCATTATTCAAGATTTAGGGAAGTTGAAGGCCTTCATGATTATTTGTTAGACCAGATGCACAATGAAGATATCAAACTAGTTCCAAATGATATGCTTATTCTGTGCCCAGATATAAATGCCTATGCCCCTTATTTTCGTTCAGTTTTTGAAAATCAAAATAGCAAGAAAAAAATCCCCTACCAAATATGTGGAATGAGCAGTCACTCCGATGATGTGGCTAGTTTAATGCTACAACTCATAGAAATGCCAACAACCCGATATGAGTTTAGTGATGTTCTTGATGTTCTCAATCATCGGTATATACGATTACAATTTCAATTAACAGCAGAAGATGTGACTCAAATCCATGATTGGCTAAAACAAGCTAATGTCTATTGGGGATTAGATGTAAAAACATTGTCACAACTTGAATTGCCAGAATACGACAGATATACATTCAGCAGTGGTATTGATCGTCTGGTGATGGGTTTTTCTTTAGATGGTGAAAACGTCAAAATAAACGATAAAATTTATTATGGGGTTGAAGGAATATCATCCTTAGATTCCGCATTATTAAGTAAATTTATCGTGTTTTTTGAACAGATCAAACAATGGCGCGATTATAGTTTAACCAAATTAGGTCATTCAGAAACCAGAACTATCAATAGTTGGATTGAAGAGCTAAGAGATTTAACGGACAAAATGATTAGTGTTCCAAGAAAAGAGTCAGAAAGTCTAAATTCATGGAACAAAATTTTAGCAAGTACCGAAAAAATCCATCAAGAAAGTGTTGAGAATGACAACTCAACTTACAGTTTTGCTTATATTGTTTCTGTATTGAAAAACAAAGTAGATGAAGTCGCTAGTAGTTCTGGCTCTTACCAGTATGGAAAAGTCAACATAGGATCATTTGGTTCATTGAAAGGAATTCCGGCAAAAGTGATAGCTTTACTCGGATTGAATGAATCAGATTTCCCTAGAAAACAGAAGCCAGATGGTATTAATTTAACTCTCAGTCATTCAAAATTAGGTGATAGAAATCACACCACTCAAGATAAGGATGCTTTTTTAATGTCATTATTAAGTTGCCAAAATGCATTTTATTGTTCTTATGTTGGCAAAGATATAAGAACAAATTCAGATAGAATCCCATCTTTGTTGCTTCAAGAGTTGATAGACTACATTAATCCAGATGAAAAAATTCAAAAAGAGCTAATCCAACAACACCCGATGAAATCGTACAGTGATAAGTATTTTGAAGGCAATGAAGAATTAAATACTTACCAAGATTTTAATACATCAGATAAATTACTTCCTGGATTAAAACAAGATACAGCTCAATCATTACCCGAATGGAATTTTAAAGAACAAATAACCATAAAACAACTCACTGATTTTCTAGAAGATCCAGCCAAAGCATTTTTTAAAGAACGATTTAATGTACATTTTCCGGAACTAGAAGAAGAATCAAACGATACAGAACCGTTTGAAAGTTCAGGCTTGGTTAAATGGCAAATTATTAATGAGCTCCTTGAACTAGGAATGCAAGAAAATGAAGATTCCATACCAAATGAATTAATGGAAACAGTTGGTGATAAATACATGGCACAAGGATTAATGGAACATGACAGTAATGCTAAGCAAATTATCAGTGATTGCATGGACATTGCCAATGAAATATTCATTCATGCAACTAATGCCAAACAATCATTAGACCCAAATACCCAACAAGTATCGCTCAACTTGGTAGTTGACAACCAGGAAGTCAAGTTAGTAGGTGATTTATCAGTCTATTCGGATGAATACACTGCTAATATCATTCAGGTAGTTCACAAAAAAGTAGCTAAAACAAATAGTAAATATTTAATGAAAACCATCGTTAATACGCGTATAGCAGAAGCCTTGAAGGTTGAAAATGCTTTAAACTACCAGAGTAGTTATTTAGTTGGTCTAGATGGTATATGCAAATTATCAGCAGATAGTGAATCGGGACAAATCAGTTTGCAAAAATGGTTAGGTCTTTATAAGCAAGTCATGAATACGCCAATTGCCATGGACTTAAATATCGCAGAAAAAATATTCAGTAACAAAAGTGATATGGATTATAAAAGTAAGTTTGAAGAAGTGAATGCCGACAGTGAAAGTGCTTATAACTTTACAAAAATATCTGAAGCTTTAAAGCAATTCACTGAAAACCCTCAAGCTATAACTCATGGAAAAGCATTGGTCGAAAATTACACTTACATAAAGCCTAAATCTAAATTAGACGAAGATAGTCTTAAACCAAGATGGGATGATGTAACAGAGGAGTTGAAATCATGAATAATCAAACTCTACCTACTTACTTAAGAGCAAATCTAAAAGGGAAAAACCTACTAGAAGCAAGCGCAGGAACTGGAAAAACATTTACAGTAGCATTACTCTATATTCGTGCATTACTTGGCAATGGAACCCCTAATGATAAGACATTAACTGTTGAACAAATATTAGTAGTCACCTTTACCAATGCGGCTACAGAGGAATTAATCGAAAGAATTCGTTCCCGAATCAAACAAGCCATTGTCTATGTAGATATACATGGCAATGATAAACCATTGGCTGATGTAATAGAATTAGCAATTCATCGACATGGCAAAGATAAAACCAGAGAGCTTTTAAAAATCGCAATCAGTCAAATCAGTTTTGCAAAAATCTCAACTATTCATAGTTTTTGTATAGATATTTGCTCAGCCATTGCCATTGATTCTGGTTTGCCTATAGGAATCACCTTATCAACAGATTTTGAGGTTATAGAGAAAACAATTGAGGATCTGTGGCGTCAAAATATAGAAATACACGACAAACAATATACAAGTAAAGTTTCAAAGTATAAAGAACACACTGATTTATATAAGAAATTCATGTCGAAAAATATCTCAAATATCCAGATGGGTCAAAATGAACTAGTTAGGGATGAATTCTTACAAATACTGAATAAGTTTAATCTAAGAGATTTTTTTAGTGAATATGAAAATATATTAAATAAAGCTTACACCATCAAAGAGCTCAATTTTGTTAAATATCTTGAGGAATTAGAAAAGATAAATATTGATACTTTAAGGTTTAGTAAATTTTGTGTTAATTACTTTAAAAAAGATAAAATTTCAAAAAAAATTAAAGCTGACTCTACATTAAAAGAAGAAGGCCAAGCTCTAAAAACAAGTTTTTTAAAAATTATAGATGAAAACCCATTATTTAAATTCTTTGATTCATTTCCTGAAATTACAGGCAATTTTATACATTTAGTCGATTATTCAGTATTTGATAAATTTGATAAATTGCTATCTAATCGAATTGAGTTACAAGAAAACCTCACATCAGAAATCTTTGCTGACCGTCTTATACAACTAGCTGCTAAAGTAAGTGAAGATCCAAAAGTTGCAAAATTAATGCGTGAAAGCCTACCACTAGCCATCATTGATGAGTTTCAAGACACTGACCCATTTCAATATCAATTATTCAATAACATATATCAAGGAGATAATTGTGGATTATTAATGGTTGGTGATCCTAAACAGGCCATTTATACTTTTAGAGGTGGAGATATTTACACTTATCTAAAAGCGCATAAAGACACACAACAGCAATACGATTTAGAAGATAATTATCGTTCTACAGAATCAATGGTTAAAAGTGTAAATGCAATTTTCTCACAAGTTAAAGGTGAGCACAAAAATGAAAAACATGGGCCATTCAAGCACAATAAAATAAGCTTTACACAAGTCAGTTCAAAAGCACCTACAAAACCAATTAAAATTTACATCGACAAGTGGACTGAACTAAAAGCGGTACATGGTGAATACATTACTGACAATCAAGATTGTTCACTTCCATCAAACTATAGAAAGAAATTAGTCGCTGAAAACAGTTCTGAATATGTTAAAAAACTCCTTGATTTAGCAAATTTGGGTAAATGTAAGCTTTTAGATGAAGAGAAAAGTGAACGAGCTTTACAACCAAAGGATATTGCCTTTTTAGTGAACTCACATACCGAAGCCTTGCTCATTAAAAAAGCCTTACAAGACCTTGAAATTCCTTCACTAACTCAAGGTCGAGAATCTATTTTTAAAGAACCTGAAGCTTATGATTGTTGGTTGATTCTTCGTGCTATGTTTGAGCCAAGTGATCATAAGTTCTTTGAAACAGCATTACATGCCAAGGTTAATGGACTAGACTACGAAAAAGTTTATGAAATTATAGATGATGATTTATTGCTACAGAAATGGACAGAATCTTTTCATGAGTTACATGACGTACTGTTATACCAAGGTCCAATGGTTGCTATGAGCAAATGGTTCAGGCAAATAGGTGCAGATAATCGCCTAATGAATCCGAAAAATGATAGGCAAGCGACAAATATCATGCAGTTGTTAGAGGTATTACAAGAACAACATTCAATAACAGGAGGTGGCTATAGATTGCTGGCTTATCTTGAAAACTCCATTGCTAATGCAGATACATCAGATGAAAAACTCATTCGATTAGAGTCGGATGAGGACAGAGTCAAAATCATTACAATTCACGCCTCAAAGGGACTAGAGTATCCAGTCGTTTTAGTACCTTATGCTTGGAATGGCAATTATAGAAATGAATCAAAACCATATTCTGCTCACAATACAAATGGTGATTTAATAATTGGTTTCTCAGATGATATCAAAGAACAACAAAAATTAGAACTGTTCGAGGAAAAGCTAAGATTATTTTATGTTGCACTAACAAGAGCATCACAACATTTGGTCTTATATTTCTTAGATTGCCCCGCGTCCCACGGGAAGAATCCAAGTCAAGGCTATAACAAATCCCCTTTAGGTTGGTACTTTCCAACTTCAGATGACAGCTCAACAGTTGTTGAAGCATTTAAAGACTTTAACCGTCTCATGGCTCCAATAAATACAAATTACATTTCACTAGATGAAGTTGATTTTGAAACCAATAATAATAATGAGAAATCAACTTCAAAAATAGAAAAAATAGGCAAACCATTTAAAGGTAAAATATTAAATTATCTCGGAATATCCTCTTTCTCAGCCATGACCAGAGATTATAAGATAGGAACCAAAGGTGCAGATGAAAATGAAGACGATGAAAAAATATTCACAAATGTTACACCCATAGGTCGTCATGCTTTAGTAAAAGGCGCTCACATTGGTACAGCCCTTCATAATGTCCTAGAACATACCGATTTTACTTTATGGCTTCAAGAAGATTTAGACTTAGACAAAGCACGATCTGAGCTTGAAAAAAACACCCGCTTTGAACTTAAATCCAATGGAGTTATCTACAAACAAGAAACTCTAGATACAGAATTAAGTAAATACACTGATTGGCTTGAAGAAGTCATAAATACACCATTTATAAATATTGAATCTACACATGGAAAAAATAAGGCCTTAAAAGACTTAACAAACTGGTTTCCTGAATTAACCTTTACTCATAAATTAAGTACAAAATTCAGCAAATCAAAATTAAAGGACTTGTTAGAGAAGTATGCATACAATTTATCAGGTCTAAAAGGTGGCAGCATAAAAGGAATGTTAACAGGAGCCATAGATTTAGTTTTTAAAGAGGAAGGTAAATATTATCTTGCAGATTACAAAAGTAATTATGTTGGTGTTGATTATCAAGTTTATGATGAGATATCACTGGGTTACTATAACGATAAAAGTGCCTATACTCTACAATATTTAATTTATACATTAGCATTGCACAAACACCTTAAGTCACGTATAGATGATTACGATTATGCAAGCCACTTTGGTGGTGTTTATTACCTCTTCATTCGAGGCATGCACCCAGACCCTACCCATTTAGGAAAAGGTGTTTTCTTTCACCGACCAAAATTATCAGTCGTTAAAGCTCTAGAATCCTTAATTTGTGGAGAAAAATCATGATTTTAGATGATAAAAAACTAGAGTTTGAAAATAAAGTCCATGAGCGATTTGCTGATATATTACTTCGAGAAATTAACAAAACCTTATTTATTGAAAAAGAAGTCGAAATTAATCAAATTCACGATATATTATGCCGCTTAAGTCAATCAGCAGCACTTGGAAGCAGTTGTCTTGATCTTGATACCAAAGAACTTGATATACTAATTAATCACCATTCACAACTGCCTTGGTTAGCAATAGATAATCAAACTCCAGAAAATGCGATTGTACTTATGGTTGGTAAGCGACTTTATTTGAAAAAGTATTACCAATCTGAAAGAAGCATTGAAGATAAGTTGAAAGAATTTGCATCACAGGTACATAAACTTAATGAAGAGGCAATCAAGCAACAGCTCCATCCGGTTAAATACATGCAGAAAGAAGAAAGCAAAGAAGTCGTATTAAATTGTTTAAGACAAAACCTTTCTGTCATTACAGGAGGTCCAGGAACAGGTAAAACCACCATTGTGGTTCGCGTATTGGCTTTGCTGATTGATCAATACTATCAAGAACATAATGACTATCCTGACATTGAAGTATTAGCCCCTACAGGCAAAGCGTCTGCTCGTGTTAAAGAATCAATTGTGGATGAAAAAAGTGAATGGCTTAAGGATTTATCAGGGTTTGATTTACCAACAATTCAAGCCATTCCAGAAACTGCACAAACCGTTCATAAATTTTTAGCCATCAATCTAACAAATGGTAAAACAAAGTATATTCGTGGCAAAAAAGCCAATGTCGATATTCTTATTGTTGATGAGGCCTCTATGCTTGACATTATTTTGATGACAAAACTATTAGATGCATTAAAACCCAGCACACATTTAATTTTGCTAGGTGATCCATACCAATTAGCCTCAGTTGAAGCCGGTAATGTATTGGCGCAAATTATTGAGTCTAGCCAATTAGCAAAAAATGTTTGGCTGGAAAAATGTTGTACCATGCTCACAGAAAGTTATAGATTTGATAAAAACAGTGGGATTGGACTACTTGCGAAAGCCACAAATAAAGGGGATTTCAGTTCAGCATTATCATTATTAAATGACAGCGAACGAAGTGATATTAAACGCATCAATAAAGAGGAGGTTCTCGAAACAGCCATAAATGGATATAATCCCTACAAATCAACGATTAACGAACTCAAAAAGCTAGAAACCATCAATGATGAAGACAAACAAAGGGCTTTTGATACATTTGATAAATGGCAAGTATTTTCACCCTATAGATCCAATTTTGTTGGTGTGGCTTGGTTGAATAGTGAGATTGAAAAAGGAATGAAACTTGGCGAAGCCGATACAACTTATTTTGGCAAACCCATAATCATCAGAGCCAATGACCATTCGCTAAAGTTAAATAATGGAGACATCGGTATTTGTTTAGATAAAGACAGCCAGACTATTTGTTTTCCAATCATAAACAAAGATGGTGTGCTCACTTATCGAGACATTAATACAAGAGTGCTACCAGAACACGAATTAGTTTATGCGATGACCGTGCATAAATCGCAAGGATCCGAATACAAATCATGCTTTTTATATGTGCCAGAACCCAACGAGAACCAAAAAGCACTCTTAACCCGAGAGATTTTTTATACAGCACTCACTAGAGCCAAAAAGTCTTTTCTTTTATCTGCCGATGATAAAGAAATACAAACAATGATAACAACACCAACAAAGAGAAGTAGCGGCTTGTTGGAATAAGGCCTCAAATATAAAATCTAATTATGAATAACAGGTATTAAATATGGCAATTATTAACTATAAAAAGTTGAAATTAAGACAAAGAATTGAACGAGACAAATACTCAAACAATGCAGGTTTACGAATTCACAGGGCTTTAAGTTGGTTAAATAAAGCAGAAAAAAGTGAAGGAGACTTAGATACAGAATTCATATTTTTGTGGATTACATTCAATGCCGCATACGCAGGTTCTATGAATGATGCTAATATTTATTCGGAAAAGGAACGATTAGAACAATTTATTGCAGTACTTTGTGAATTAGACAAAGACAAGAAGATAGAAAATTTAATATGGAACGAGTTTTCCAGCAGTATCCGAGTATTATTAGATAATAAATATGTATTTCAACCCTTTTGGAATTTTCAAAATCAATACATTGATGAAGATAAATGGACAACAGAATTTGCAGCCGCCAAAAGAGCCGCAGCATCAGCACTAGGAAATAAGGACACCGCCACAATTTTAGGCATTGTTTTTAGCAGGCTATATACCATGCGAAATCAATTGTTACACGGTGGTGCCACATGGAATAGTAAAGTAAATAGAGATCAAATGCGTGATTCCACTAATTTCATCAGAAAAATAGTGCCAATCATTATTGAAATCATGATGAACTACTCACACAGATTCAACAACCAAGCCAACTACCCAGTAGTGGATTAACTGGTTTAATATGCAACCACAACTCAATTACACAAAGTTAACTCACAGAGATGTAGTTTTGTTGTATGTGATATTTGCTTCTTGCTCTCCTGCAAAATTTTATCAAAACGCTATATTGAATGAAAAAAAGGCGAAACAATCGTTATCACTGGCTATTAACATAATCAGCGCTTGTGTTAACACACTTAAAAATGTGAATGAAGTGGCAAGCCAATTTAAATCCAGTCCACATGATCTATGCTTTTATGATAATGTGGAAACAAAATATAAGATCATTCAATCAGTAGATGAATACAAACTTATGATGGAAATCCTTACTCATACTAATTTGAAAGAATACTTGAACAATTGTCTTAATGAGAAAGTTGCAAGTGCCATTCATCAAGAGATCAAAGGTTTAAATTTAAGATTAGTTACTACACAGCAATTTTAACAATGCGAATACTATATTGTTATATAAGAGACCTTTGCACAACTCGTGGAACGTGTAAAAAAGTTGCTAAAAACTCCACTCATCGTTAAAAAATTCGCAAATAGCGGGCTATTTGACTCATTTTTTGCCTTGATTGGAGATTTCATCATTCTTATTTTCATCGTCCCAGAGTTATGCAAAGGTCTCTATAATCCTATTTCGAGTACTTAGAAAATTGTGCCATAACAAATATAACAACAGCCCAAGCCAACCATAAATATCTGAAACTATCATTACCAACCAATAACGATGTTAAATAGGCAGGTAAGGCAGCAAAAAAGAAAGACAACACAACGGCAGGAATGAAATGCCACACAATCCACCAAATTCCAGCAATAAATAACATTGGAATTGCGGCAATAAATCCTAAAAACTTTTCAAAATTCTCTCTCATATTATCCTCAAACTAACTTCAAGCTAGATTTAACATCAAAACCTTCATCATCAAACCCACCGCCTTCAATCACAAAAAACTGAATAGTGGTTTTATTATCAACATCACCACTATCCCCAAATACCAACTCATATCCACCTTCATTATTTTGACTGGCATCAAAGATAGAAGCATTTGTGTTCAAAAGTCTAGACAAAACATCATCTAGATTCTCATCATCAGAATCCATCTTAATATCACAACAAAAATAAATCTCTCCTTTATTAAAAGTTAAAGTGCCAGAATTTTCATCTTCTAATTGAAAGCCTGTTAGTTCAGCACCAATGTATTTGTTGATTTTATGTTTCATATGTATTTCATCTATTTTTAAATTAATTGAAGTATATGGCAGTCCATTCTCAAATTTTGAGAATGGACTGATAATAATAAAAAATTAAAATTTATTTATTGATTTTACTCAATTGACATTTTCATATAATCGAGTAAGATAAAATTGGTATTTTTTTTAGTTTAATATGATAGTATTTACTTTTTGACCAGGCTACTAGGAGCAAATAATTTTATCATTTGAATACTTATGAGTTTATTAAACATTTAACCAAAATTATGAGCTCCATTACTTCACTTGGACAACCACAAACAGGAATATCATTTAATGGTAACAGAACAAAAACTCATGGAAGCAGGATTTAAGTTTGGGAAAAATGGAGTCCATTCTGCCCGAAGTATGATGATTGAAGACTTGAAAACACTATTGTTTTCAAGAGTTAAAACTGCATCTATGAATGAATATCAAGATGATGTGATAAATTTTAATATCTTGCATAAACCAACTGAGAAATCTAGAAAGCTTTCATTTAGGCATTTAGTTGATTTATATGCTCTCTCATTAGAAATACCTTTATTCAATGTTTTACGCCAGTGGTGGGATATGTCTGCAGAATCACAGCCTATTATTAGGCGACAATTAACATGGCCGCTTTGGCGACAACTAACTTGGCCGATTGGAAATCAAAAAATTTTCTCTATCTTATATTCTTGTGATGTTTCTTTCTATAACTTTCTGTATCTATCTCAAG